>Ga0210020_1000252_pt1:0-5000 | contig 57073 bp, 37 predicted proteins | sample CryGeymeta201514_FD_183980 | JGI IMG/M metagenome (GOLD analysis project Ga0210020, IMG submission 183980) | Groundwater microbial communities from Crystal Geyser aquifers in Utah, USA - Crystal Geyser metaG 2015-14 (SPAdes) (version 2) | ecosystem: Environmental > Aquatic > Deep... | reverse complement strand
CCGCCTCGCCGGGCTCCTTCTTCCTGAGTTTGTCCTCCTTCTTCTTCATCCGTTTGAATTCCTTGCTCGTAAGAAGCTTCTCAACGGCCAAAAGCGGAGAGACCTTCCCATACCCGACATTTTCCAGAAATTTTTCCCGGTCATGGTACCCGAGTTTCTGGATCAGATCCTGAAATGCCTCGGTCCTCTCCAGGATGGTTTTGTCCGTCTGGTACCGGTCAAACGTGTCCAGAAGCAGCGCCCGGCCGAACTCCATGCTGCGCTCACGCTCTTTGCTTCGCAGCCACTCCTTGATCCGGGCACGGGCCTTCGGGGTCTTTGCAAAGCGCAGCCACTCACGCTGAAGCGTCTGCTCCTTCGAGGTGAGGATCTCAACGGCATCCCCGTTGTTCAGCGTAAAATCCAAAGCAACCTCTCTCCCGTTGACCCTGCAGCCCACGGCCCTTCTGCCGACTTCCGTATGGATGTTGAAGGCAAAATCAATGGGCGTGGATCCTTTGAGCAGTTCCCGCACCTCACCCTTGGGCGTGAAGACATAGATCACGTCCGGGAAGAGATCCTTCTTGACCGAGGTGAGGAATTCCCTGGAATCGAGGAGTTCCTTCTGCAGTTGGAGAAGCCGCTTCAGCCAGAAGAAACGTTCAGCCTTCTGCTCCTGGGACTCGGTTGGGCTCTGTTTGTATTTCCACTGCACGGTGATGCCCCGTTCCGCGCGCCGCTGCATCTCATTCGTCAGGATCTGAGCACGGACAGGATGCCCCTTATGTCCCATGGCCAGGGTATGCAGGGACTGATACTGATTGCTCCTCGGAACCCCGATAAAGTCCTGAAACTTCCCGGGCACCGGTTTCCACAGGTTATGGATGACACCGAGCAGGGTATAGCAATCAATCACCCGCTGCGCCAGGATCCGGATCCGGATGACATCGAAGATACGATCAAAGGGGATCTGACCGGAGACCATCTTCTTGTAAATCCCGTAAATACTCCTGGGCCTTGCCTGGACAGCGGCCTGGATGTCCAGGCCCTTGATCTTCTCCTGAATCAGGGTGGAGATCTCCGCTGCATAAGCGTTGAGTTCCCGCCTTTTCCCGGGGATCTTCGCGGCGATCTCCTCATAAGCCTCAGGTTTAAGAAACTTCAGGGAGAGATCTTCCAGTTCCCGCTGGATGATCCCGATACCGAGCCGGTGAGCGATCGGCGCGTAAATGTCCAGCGTCTCCTGGGCGATGCGGGTCTGCTTTTCTGTGGTGAGATACTCCAGAGTCCGCATGTTGTGAAGCCGGTCGCCGAGTTTGATCAGAATGACCCGGATGTCGTTGACCATGGCAATGATCATCTTCCGGATATTCTCGGCCTGCCTGTCCTCTGCAGTCGTGTACTGGATCGAGCTGATCTTGGTCATGCCTTCTACGAGGGAAGCCACCTCTTCACCGAAAAGCTCCTGCACCTCCTCCCGTGTGGTATGGGTGTCCTCCACGGTATCGTGCAGAAGCCCGGCCACGATGCTCGGAACATCGAGCTCAAGCCCGGTGAGGATCCCCGCGACTTCCAATGGATGGCCTAAGTAGGCCTCCCCGGACATACGGGTCTGCCCCTTGTGCACCTTGGCGGAGAAGATGTATCCCCTTTGAATCATGGTGATATCCGCACCGGGATTATAGGAAAGCACGGCCTCGATAATATCCTCGCACCGCAGCATGGTTCAAACCCTCGACTTCAATGATGGACGACTATAGAGCGAATATCCCCTATACGCCGCCGGTTATCCCTCTCCCCTCTCTCCCTTGAAGGAGGAGAGAATAAAGGTAAGGGGGTTCGAGAGACGATGACATGATCCATACGGTTCTCGCTCTCCCTTTATTAAGATAGAGGGCAGAAACCGCTCAAGAAAGCCCTTGGCTCTTTTCCGGGGAGACCCAAGATTCCGGACGGTAATTTCCAAGCCTGAAGCCGGACCGGGGGTGGTACCAAAGATAGGAAAAATGTTCTATCCAATCCCCTACATTAAAATAGTAGCAAGTACGCCCGCCAAGTACAAATGTTTTTTCACATGGACGGTGAATGTGGCCGAAGATGACCACGTCCATCCCTTCTTCACACTTTTCCCTTGCAAAGGCCTCGTCCCGATGAAGACCCCCGGGATGTTCCCTTCTCCGGTGCATCCATGTCATCCGGTTGAAAAAGTTCTTCACCCTCCTTGTCCTTCCCGGGCCGAGGAGACGGATCAGGGCATAGACCGCCCTGTTCTTGAGAAGACCACGATAGAACCGGTAGGACAGGTCCGCGGGGTCGATGTTGTCACCGTGACAGAGAAACACACGATACCCGTTCAGTTCCAAGACATGATCTCCGGGATAGACCTGACCGTGGAGCGTATCCGTAAAAAACCCGCCGACTGAAAAGTCATGATTTCCTTCCAGATAAATGATTTTAACCCCATCCCGGCTTAAAGAGAGGAGCATCTCGCAGATCGGACGGTAGATGGGATCCAGGTAACCCGGAAACCCGAACCAGAAATCAAAAAGATCGCCCAGGATGACCAGACATGCCATGCGGTCCCGGTTCTCCTCCAGGAACCGGACCAGCATAAGCTGGCGGGGTTCGTCGGACTCCGAGATATGCGCATCGGCGATAAATAACCAACCCTTTGCAGACTCCATGGCCTTCCTGCCCTCTTTCCAACCCTTTGAAAATTTAAAGCGATAGCTTTTTTAGCAGCGGGCTGAGGGGAAATTTAAAAAAGATATAAATAATATTTATAATTATATTGTAATATACCTTATTTAAAGAACGATTTCAACAAACGTATTTCACCCCCAAATCCTGCGAGTGAAAGATCCGGAAAGTTTCATGGAAGATTTTAAACAATTTTCATAAATCTTTGCTGATTTTTATTCATCTTTTTCTTGCCAAACAACCTGAAGTGAGATATTATGTCTCATAAGAATGGTGAAATTATTATTATTGATAATATGGATTTTCGATTTTCCTGTTTAGTATCCGTGGCTTATAAATTCATAGAGGAGGGAGATCCATGATAGAGGCCACTTTAAACGCAGCGTTTTGTCCCCCTGTCGAACAGAAACGGATCGTTGTGGAGAGAAGAAGGGCGCAGAATGGGATCATCGGAGCCGAGGTCGCGGTGGACAAAACCATTGACGCACGGGGCGCATACTGTCCTACGCCGCTCATGGAATTGATGGCAGCAATCAAGCATGAGCCCTCGGGTTCGGTCATCGAGGTTCTTTCTTCAGTCCCGGGATCAGCCAAGGAGATCCCTTTCTGGGCGGACAGGGCCGGCCATGCACATCTCAAGACCGAGAAGAAACAGGGCTACTGGAGCATTGTGATCAGAAAGAAATGACCACCTTTTAGAAAAACATGATGGGTCAATGACTTTGGACTCAAGTTCAAGTGCGTTTTGACCGATAAAACATCTAAGATCGTATCCCAAAATGACCGGATGGTTTTATTCAACGGAGGTTCAGCCATGCGGAAAAAAATATCCATGGTTCTCTATATCCTGCTGGCATTGTCTATCCTCATCCTGAATGCATATAGTCATACGTTAAAACCCGAGAATGCCTACCTCAGCGCAGTCAATGATGCCTGCAAGACAAATTACGGGTGTGAGCTCTGCCATATTGATCCCAAAGGCGGGGGATCGCTTTCCTTTCATGGATTAGGCTTCAGTGACTCTGGGCATGATCCTTATTATTTCTGTTCATCTGCTGATTCATGAGGATTCAGAACGGGCAGGTCACGGCCGGATCTCCTTGTTGCACAGCAGGACGTTTTCATGGGTCTCTGCAACAAGATAAACCTTTCCCTGCGGCTGGTCCCGCCATTTATCATAGATATGCCTTGTGGTCACCATGTAGACGGTTGCCGGGCCATTCCATCGCTGCCAAAAGGTCTCTTCGTTGATCATCCACCGGCTGACATCCTCGATTCCCTTGCCGAACTTCAGTTCGCCTTTCCAGCCCGTCACCGTGATGCAGCGCTCCAGGTAGACGGGGAGGTCCTGATAGTATCCATGATAAGAGACCACCTCGTCACCCGTCTGCAGTCTGGGCTTGAGCGCCATGGCCAGATCCTTGACCGAGTTCCGGTCATAAAATACCGAGCCGGCGCTCAGGACCATCAGAAACAGCACGGTGCTGACGACCAGGGAGGAGAAGACCAGCGGGAACCTTTGGCTCCTCCGGCCAATCATCCATGTCAGAACAGTCCCGGATATCAGGATAAGCACTAATGCTTCAAGATAGGTCTCAAACGGCTCTGTTTCCATGGGGATGATATGGCTGATCACCGACATAACGGCGGCGGCAAGGAGCAGGGCCATGATTAGAAGTATCGCATATCCTGATCGGATGCCCGGTAAGTCGTCCCTGCCCCAGGCCGCTGCAAGATAGCGGCCGATCAGGATCGCGAGCGGCGGAAAAACCGGCAGGATGTAGGGGATCAGCTTGGAGCCGGAGGCGGAGAAAAAAAAGAAGATCAAAACGGCCCAGAGGATGAGAAACAGGGCATCTCTCTGCCCGTGGCGTTCCCGCCACGAAGCGGGAAGGCTGTGCCTGATGGACTGGACCAGGAACGCGGTCCAGGGGAAGAGGCCCAGAATCAATATGGGAATAAAATACCAGGCCGGTTCATATCGCTTGTGTATGGTCGTGAGGTAACGCAAAAAATGTTCGTGGATAAAGTAAAAATTCAGGAACTCCGGGTTGGCCAGGCTGATCAGGATATGCCAGGGCGCGGCCACGATCAGGAACAGCAAAAGGCCCGAGGGGAGATAGATGGTTTTCAGTATGCGCCATTCATTCAGAACCCCTATCCAGGCGCCGATCACCATCATGGGGATGAATACGCCGATCAGGCCTTTGGTCATGGTCGCGAGGGCCGCAAAGAGATAAAAGCCCCAGAGGAGGAGACGCCGCGACGGGCCCGGGGGCTCGTGCGTCGAAAGCAGGAAGGCGAGAAGGGCAGCGGCCAGC
>Ga0210020_1000233_pt1 | contig 59846 bp, 69 predicted proteins | sample CryGeymeta201514_FD_183980 | JGI IMG/M metagenome (GOLD analysis project Ga0210020, IMG submission 183980) | Groundwater microbial communities from Crystal Geyser aquifers in Utah, USA - Crystal Geyser metaG 2015-14 (SPAdes) (version 2) | ecosystem: Environmental > Aquatic > Deep subsurface >... | reverse complement strand
AGTCACATCGCGATCCGTCGGTTCATAGGATCCTGCGCCTGCGCCGACGTTCAGCACGGTTTTCGCATTGCCCAAAGCGCAATTTATCTGAGCGGCTATTGTGGGATCGGGTCGGCGAAAGGTGCTGCAAGTCCCACCTATTTCACCGTAATCCACATCTCCCGCGCGGCCGTCGGCACGTCGGCACGTCGGCTTGGTTCTGTCATGGTTTCCTCCGCTCATGCGCAAGCCAGAGAATGTCTCAGTCTGCTTCCATTATCTTTCGGATGCAAGCGTACCGTCAACTTCCCACCCGACCTATCAGCGGTCGTTGGATCGATCAGAATGTGACGCCTGCGATCATCAGATCATGGATCGCAAACGGCCAATCCGCTTTTGGTCGGATAAGGCCATAGAGCCGCGGTTACGGTCTCGACCCCGGTGGGAGAGCGAAGTTTTTTCTTCATGCGCCGAATTGTCTGATAAGTATTCGAGAAAGCTATTCTAGTCGAAGCCGGAACCCTCGAAAAACGGTCTCATGCACTTTCTCGCTGACTCAGCCCAAAGGCGCTCGATCTGCTTCTTTGGCGCTTTCGCGTTTTGCGCTCGTATGACGGCTTCGGACCTGTTCACTTTGCCATGACAGTCGATCATCGCCGTGCACATCCCGTCATCGAAAGCGCGGCTCCCGCTCGATTTTTTGACCCGGCAATAGGCTTCTCCCGTCTTCTTGCGCGTCTTGACGCTGGCACGGAAATTCTTGAGCCGCTCCGCAGTCACTACGATTTCCTCCGTTTCGGCGTGATTCTCGACACCAGGCGGCTCGGCTTGCACGGGGCTTTGGACTGTCGAGAGTGCGGCGAAAGCCAAGAGAAAGGACATCGCGGTTTCCTTAGAAGCGGATCGGCAGGCCGATGAAGAAAGCATGCGAGGACGTATCAAGGTGCTCGTATTCTACGCGCAGTTCGATACGGGGATCGAGCCGGATTTGAGCGCCCGTTCCGATCACGAAACTGTGCTGCCAATTCGTAGCATCCGCCACATTTGCTTGGTTGTCGATCTCGAATCGATCCCCTCCATAGCCGCCCTTGACGAAGAACATGACACGATCCGCGGCCAAAAGTCCGACCTTGCCTGTCAGTCGATAACCGAACTGCGCGTTCTGCTGATATCGAGCGCCGTTGACGAACGCTTCGGGTGAACCTCCTCCTATCTGGAGAGCACTTTCAACACCGACACGGAGCCGCTCGGACACCGCAAGGTCGTAACCGGCCATCCCGCCGCCACCGATCTGCCAGTCGCGAAAATAGCGACCGTCGGTGTCGCCAGTCTGAAGGTCGGTCGTCTCGAGATAGAAGTGATGCTCGAGCGCTCCCACGAATGGCCCGGCATATGGTCCTTCGAATGGCGCCGCCTGTGCTTGTGCACCGGAGGCCGTCAGAGCCGCAGCCATCGCGGCAACTGCTCCCGCTAAGCGAAAAGAGATCATGAACTCGACCTTTCCTTGCGCCCGGAACATCCGAGGCGTATGGTTTCCATCGCACGGACATTTCTTTCTGTAAAACGAAAAGATAATTATGCAGCACAGCTACGATCTCCCGTCGCGCAAAGCACTGGCTTGTCGCTGGGCCTCAGCATTCTTCGCTCTGATCGCAATCATTGCCTTCGCCACGCCGATCGGAATGATCGCAATAACCGGAGATCCGATGGCGAAATGGGTATGCAACACCACGAGAGATTGCGGCTTCGTCGATGGTTCGCAGGCATTTCTGGACGCAGAAGAGTGGCAAGCGATGTCGACATCTCCGGCCGCCGCCGACCGTTTCGCAGACTACGTCGCGCAGTGGCCGATCAAGATCGGTGGAACGGTCTTATCCGTTCTTTCGACATTCCCGTTCGCTCTGCTCATGTTCGCGGTGGCGATGGCGTTGCGTGCCTTTGGGACAGCAAGAGGAATCGCGCGTGGTATACGATGGATGCGCCTGGCTGCCTGGGCCGCGATCGGTGCGGCGCTTGCGCCTCCTCTCATTGGCCTCCTGTGGAGCGTCCTACTCCTGCCTGGCACCCCTCATGGGCCAGGCTTCCGTATCGAAATCGACAGCGGACCACTGATGTTGCACCTCCTGCTCGCTTTCGCATCTTTCGCAGTCGTCTGGGCACTGGATGCCGGCCTTAGAGCGCAGCGCGATCTGGCCGAGATCGTCTGATGCCGATCGTCGTGAATCTTGATGTCATGCTCGCGAAGCGGAAGGTACGATCGAACGAACTGGCGGCCGCGATCGGAATTACGGAAAGCAATCTTTCGCTATTGAAGTCCGGCAAGGTGAAGGGGGTCCGGTTCGGCACCTTGGCGGCCATTTGCCGGTATCTCGAATGCAAACCAGGCGACATTCTCGACTACGAGATATCGGATGAAGATTCGTCTGCGTAATCGCATCGCGAGTGGTGCGAGATGGACATTTGAACGATTGTCCCGATTTCGCTGCGGCATACTCGATCGAAAGGGCCTGCACTCGGAACTATAGGATATCGATCGCTTTTGGCGAAATCTAGCCTCTGTTGACGACAGGCGTATTGCAAGCCGTTCGAAGGGTCGTCCGCCGACTGGGGCATCGCCGCGCAATATTCGCGATGCCCGGGGGCTCCTCCGTATGGCAACGACCCTGGCGGCACCTCGCTCATCAGGATCGACTTAAAAGGAACCGGCTTCGTTCGCACGGCGTTGGAGCCATTGCGGTATCGATCGACAGGATCATGACAAACAGGATCTCGGCAAAATGCTCAGGCTTACCGTGCATGACTGAAACCGCATCGCCAGCGTCAACGATTGACCGAGCAACCGCCTCAGACGCAGCTGGATATCGCGAGCACTGGAAACCCGCCCACCACGGTGGCGAAGAACCCGATCCAGCCATTGGCGATGCCAATCCGGTCGACCTGGCTTTCGCGATAGCGCAGCAACCATACAATTATGCCCGCCTGCGCCGCCACCAGACCCAGCCAAGCGGCGATCAGCAGCGCTTTGATCTGCGTCAGCCCGAATACTGACGATCCGGTCCATCCCAAAGCGCAGCCAAGGCCGTGCAGCGTATAAAGAACGCTGAATCCCGCCGCCCACAGGACGAGTCCCGAGACCATCCGGACGAGCGCAATCACAGCGCGCTCCCCGACAGAGCGAGCAGCCACGCCACCACGAGTGCGACACCCGCGCCGTAATCGCTCCACACCATCGCGATGCGCAATTCGTGCGGCCGATCGGCGCTGACATGGCCGCTGGCAATGCGGCGGCGGATGAAAAGCTGGATCAGTGCGCCGACCGCGGCGGAGAAGATAGCGTAGCTCGTCAGCGTCCAGCCCACCGCGGCAAAGGCATGTTCGGTAGGCCCCGGCAAATGGCGTAGACCAGCCCACAGCAGCCCGGCGATGGAGAGGGCGAGGCCAAGCGCCGCCATGGCGCTGCCCATGCCGGCCCGCGCGAAATCGCGCGATCCGAATCGCGCACCGAAAAGCGCCAGTGCGGCGCCCGCACTTATTACGGCAGGTTCGAACAAATAGGCGCCATAGTCCCCCGGCGGAGGCCAGTTTGGCGCGACCACCCAGAGGAAGAAATACCCGAACAGGAGCGAGGCGAACAAGGTCCCGTTGGCGGCGGAGGCCAGCACGCTTCCCCAATAGGCGCTGCTGCCGCCAACCGCGAAACTAGTCGGCAGGATGATGCCGTCACCGGCGTCGATCGGCCCCGGATCGCGCGTGGTGCCCGTGGTCGCAGCCCAGCGCCACACCATCACCGCGGTCCCGATCACGAACACCGGCGCCAGCCAGTAGACGCTGAGCAGCATGGAGAGGAAGAACCCTCCGATCACCGCAGCGGTCTGGATCGGCAGCAGGCTAGGCCCAGGCAGGATGGCCACATGTTCGGGTTTGCCGGTCACGATATCGACTGCCAGCGTCTCGCGCCGATCGTCGATCGCGCGACCGAGCAGCCCGGCTCCGGCGGCAAGGCGCGCGCCGATCTTACGGTCCTTCGTCAGCGGCTCGCGGCTGTCGACCGTCGGCAGGCTGGCGAAATTGTATTGCGAAGGCGGGGTCGGCATGGCCCATTCCAGCGTTTCGGCCTCCCACGGATCGCGGCGCGAGCGGTTGCCGATCCGGCGTTGCAGCGCGATATCGATCGCGAACAGGCCGAAGCCGAAGGCCTGCATGAAGCTGCCGACCGAGGATATGAGGTTGAGCCAGGTCCACCCCGCTTCGACCGGATAGGTGTAGACCCGTCGCGGCATGCCCAGCAGCCCGGTGAGATGCATGTGGAGGAAGGTCAGATTGAAGCCGATGAAGATCAACCAGAATGCGGCGATGCCCAACCGCATCACCCGCGTGCGCCCGGTGGCATGGGGCATCCAGTAATACGCGGCCGCCAGCATCGGGAAGACGAACCCGCCCACCAGCACGTAATGCAGATGCGCGGTGACGAAAGCGGTGTCGTGAGCCTGCTGGTCGAACGGCACGATGGCCAGCATGACGCCGGTCAGTCCGCCCAGCACGAAGACGACGAAGAAGCCGACGATGTAATAGAGCGGCAGGGTGAATTTCGGCCGGCCCGCCCAGATCGTGCCGATCCACGCGAAGATCTGCACCGCGGTCGGGATCGCCACCAGCACGGAGGCCGCCGAAAAGAATCCCAGCGCCATATGCGGGATGCCGGTGGTGAACATGTGGTGCACCCACAGCCCGAAGCTGAGGAAGGCGAGCGCCATCACCGCGGTCACGATCGCGCCGTATCCGATCAGCGGAGTGCGCGCCATCACCGGTATGATCGTGGACAATGCGCCTGCCGCCGGCAGGAAGATGATGTAAACCTCCGGATGGCCGAACAGCCAAAAGAGATGTTGCCACAAGAGCGGCGATCCGCCCAGTTCGGGCTGGAAGAACGGCCAGCCGAAGGCCCGTTCCACCTCCAGCAGGATCGAGCCCAGGATCAGCGGGGGAAAGCCGAAGATCATCATCCCCGCCGTCGCCAGCAGATACCAAGCCATAATCGGCATCCTGGTGAGACTCATATTGGCCGCGCGGAATTTAAGGAACGTCACCACGATCTCGATCGCGGCGCACATGGCGGAAATCTCGACGAAGGTAATGCCCAGCAGCCAGACGTCGGAATTGACGCCGGGCGTGAATTCTTTGCCCGAAAGCGGCGGATAGAGGAACCAGCCCGCATCGGGCGCCACTCCGCCCAGGAGGGCGAGGATCATGATCGTGCCGCCGAACAGGTAGCACCACCAGCCGAGCGCGGTGAGGCGCGGATAAGCGAGATCGCGCGCGCCCAGTATCTTGGGCAAAAGATAGATCGCCAGCCCCTCGAGCATGGGAATGGCGAACAGGAACATCATGATGCTGCCATGCATCGTGAAAATCTGGCCGTAGACTTCCGGCCCGGCAAAAGCGCTGTCGGGTGTCGCCAGCTGTGCGCGGATCAGCATCGCGAGCACGCCGCCGATACCGAAGAACACCGCCGCGGCGATGATGAATCGCTTGCCCAGATCGGTGTGGCTGACGCTGCTGAACACGCCGCGCCAGCCGGGCTCGCCCTGCCAGATGCGGGTCAGATCCTTGTGGAGTTGTATGGCCTTCATGGCGCGCCCTCAGTTCCGGCGGCAGAGCCTGCATCGCCGAAGGCTTCGACCACGAACCGGTGCCCGGCATGGCCGACGCCGCAATATTCGGCGCAGACCGCTTCGTAAGTGCCCGGCGCAGCGGCTTCGATCCTGAGGCGGTTCACCTGGCCGGGGATCGCGTCCATCTTGCCCGCTAGGCGCGGGATCCAGAGGCTGTGGATCACATCGGTCGCAGTAATATCGAGATCGACTGGCTCACCCGCCGGAATGCGCATGACGCCCTCAGTGCAGCGCCCATCCTCGTAACAGAATTCCCAGCCGTAATTATACGCGGTCACACGGATCGTCTGCGCCGCTGGGCCGGTCGGGAGATTGCGCTCCCCCACCCATAGCGCAAAGCCCAGCAACACCATCAGCACCCCGACTGGCATCGCAAGGCCGAGCCAGCCGATCCACACCCGCTTTCGCTCCGGCGTCTCGCGATCGGCCACGCCGCGGCGGAACAGGGCGATCAGCAGCAGCAAGAAGACCATTGCCGACAACAGGACCGAGCCTCCCAGCATCCACCACCAAAGATCCGCCACGCGCGATGCGGATGGTCCGGCAGGATCGATGGTGGACAAAGCCCCCTTACACGCCGCAAGAGGTGGTATGAGACAGGTCGCCACCGCCCACCGGATGCGACTGCGCGAAAGGCCATTGCGCAAGGGACATTTGCGATGAGCGATACGATTTACGAAAAGATTGCCGAGAGGGAGCTTGTCGAGGCCGATCCGGACAAGCTGATCGACCCGGTCGAACAGCAGCCCAATTTTCATCGGCTCGAATCCAAGATCGCGGTCGCGGGGCACCCGATCCACGCCATGCTGGTCGCCTTCCCGATCGCGCTGACGACATGCGTTTTGGGTGCGGATATCTTCTACTGGTGGACGGGCGACATCTTCTGGGCGCGCGCCGGTCTCTGGGCCGCGGGGATGGCCTTCCTGTTCGGCCTGCTGGCGGGGCTGGCTGGCACGGTCGAACTGCTGAGCGTGCCGGGCATCCGCCAGCGCGCCGCCAGCTGGACTCATTTCGTCATCGCCGTGATGTTGCTGTCCATCCTCGGTATGAACTGGGGCTATCGCCTGTTGGGCTTCGAACAGGCGGTGCTGCCCTTCGGCATCATGATTTCCGCCTTCGCCGTTGGCTTCACCGGATTTACCGGTTGGCATGGGGGCAAGCTGGTGTTCGAATATCAAATCGGCGTCTCGTCGACCGGGAGCTCGTGACCGAGCGGCTCCTTTAGCCAGCTCGGCGCGAAGCTTTGCAGCGCGGGCTTGCCCAACACCAGGAACAGGATCGCCAGCATGGCGATCCCGATCGGCACCATCGTGGGGATCGCGCTGCGCGGGGCGAAGCGGCCTCGCCGTTCGCTCATCAGCACCACCAGATGGCCGATCCAGGCATGGAGCGAGACCAGCACGCCGACCATCAGCAGCTTCGCAAACATCCACAGGGTGAAGGCCCCCGCCAGGAAGATCAACGCGGTCCCCGCCGCAATGGCGACAATCGCAGCGGGCGTCACGAAATAGGCATAGGCACGGTGCGTCAGCAGGCGCAGCCGGGCATAGCTCGCCTGCCCTTCGCCAATCTCATGCTTGCTGAGCATGAGCGGTAGTCCGATCAGTCCAGCACACCAGATAATCAAAGCGGCGATATGAAGCGCCTTCACGAGCGAGAGGATCATGTCAGGCGACTGTCCGCGCGCCGGCCGTTGCGACAGAGGGTGCGGTGGAGGTCACGGACGTTGCCGCACTTTGCCTCGCCCAGGCGCGGCGAGCAATCACGGCCGCGCCGATGGCGAAAGGCGCCATGCCGCCAACCCACATGATGAGCCCGGCGAGCTGCTGGTCCTCCAGCCCAGAGAGACCCCATGTCGGTGCGGCCAGGGCATGGATGAGATAGAACGGCCGCGCAGCGAAGGTCAGCAACGCGCCGAGAAACCCCATCTGGATCATTCCACCGAGCAGCCCGGCGACCGCGCCGATCGCGCTGGCCCGGCGCACCGCACGCCAGAAGACGAAGGACGTCGCCAGAATGGTCGCCTGCATCAGCCAATAGATCGCCATGTTCGTCAACGCCGCATCGTAAAGCGCAGGCACATGCCAAGCCCACAGGACCGTGGTCATCGCGATGACCGCCGGGATCACCGGCACTTCGATGCGGCTTATGCCACGCGGCCTTACCGCCATCGCGAAGACGAGTGCGGCGACGATCAGCAGCAGATGGTGGAGCGAACGCGCCGCGAACAAGGCTGCGCTCGCAGCACAGAGGGGCGACAGAAAAGCGATGGCCAGAATGGCGATGCCACCTGCCGACATCCGATTGCGCGCCCGGACCGCCAACACCATCGCGCCTGCCAGCAAAGCGATCAGGAAAGGATCGCCGTTCCAGCGAGTGGCAAGCTCGGAAAGCGCGGGCGGACTTCCGCAATAGCTGCCGGCAAACATCGGAGCAAACTCTGAAAAAAGGATCGGACGAGGATGTGAACCCTAAAAGGCACGCAAATCCCGGCTTGTCCGAGGAACATAGCGGCTCATTGCGCGATTTGAAAAGCGCAATCGTATCCCATTGGAAGAAAGCATCGCGCTTGGCAGTCAAACGTATCGCAGTGTTCGGGGCAGGCGGAGCGACCGGTCGCGAAGTTCTCCATCATGGGGTTCGCGCGGGGTTCGATCTGTGCGCGATCGACCGCACCCCGCCGGACGAAGCGGATCGCCTGGCGGGAGTCACCTATCGCGACGCGGACGTGCTGGAAGACGATCTGGCCGAAGTGATGGCGAACTGTGATGCGGTGATTTCCACACTCGGCGTCGCCTTTACGCCCAAGATGGCGGTCTCCTCTCCCCCTCCGCTCTACACCGAGGGTACGCGGCGGATCCTTAAGGCGATGGAACGGACGGGCATCGAACGGATCGCAGTCATCTCTGCGGCCTTCGTGATTGACCAGCCTAATCTGCCGTTATGGTTCAAGGCGAGCGTAGTCCCCGCGCTGCACAGCATCCTCGATCAGATGCGCGAGATGGAACGATTGCTGGAAGACAAGCCGCGTCTCGATTGGACCGCCGTCCGCCCGGGGTGGCTGATCGATAAGCCCGCTTCGGGAGAGCTGCTGGTCGAGGAAGAATTTTTCCCCGAACAAGCCTTTCGCTGCCGCCCTGGCGATCTCGGCGCCTTTCTGGTCGATTGCGTTGCGAACGCTCGCCAGATTCACCGGAAACCTGCCGTCGGCGCGCCGGAAGAGGAACAGTTTGAAAGTCCGCTCGCGCTAGGCAAAGCGTTTGCCGATCTGTGAGGAGAACCGCGGCGAAGTCCGCCATCATGTCTATCATCCGTAATGAAAAGAGCGCCCGGCCGTGCGTTTCGACCGCCGGTAAAGTCGTTTCCTTTGGCACCTTCACAAAAGCCTTTCGCGAGCCGAAAGAAGCATTGATGGAAAGTTTTCGTACGCACTACGGTCCTGTTGACTTGGTGGGCCTCTGACTAGGCTGAGATGTGATTGTGCGCAGGCCGCCTGACTTTTTAGGCCAAGAGATCGGCGCAGCGACACCCGTGCCGGTCAATGAAACGGCTGATCCGTTCCATTCGGTTACCGCTCCAAGCCCGTCGCGATCGAAGCTAAGAAAGAGCGCAATCAACGAGGAAGAAGCGACAGTCGTTCCCTTGATCCTCCACGTTGCCAGTCGGGGCCTCAATGGCCAGCCGATGACGACGCGTTCGAAGCTAGCGAGCGCAGCCTCCTGGTGCAGCTGACCGCACGCAGTGATATGATCGATGAAGCTTTCGCCAAGCTCTCTCCAACGAAATCCGAAACGGCGATCCGGGATCACGGCGCGCTTGGGTCCGGCCATCCGTTGAACAATCGTCCGTATCGAACGATGAGATAGTTATTTCGGGAGCGAAAGGCGCACTCGAAAGCGCAATTACATCCGGGGCAAAACGTGGCACAGAATTGGTGCCCAGTTTTGACCGGGAAATGGTGCCAGAAGAGGGACCACACCCTCAACCTAAATCAATGACTACAAACGACAAATCTTACAAGGCATCGAGATCGACCCCCTTTCTGACCCCCAGGGGCTACAGCATAGCGCGATCGACACCTGTGCCAGCAGAGGCTTCCAAGCTGACAGCAGTCCTAGACTTCTGAGCTTTCCGGTGTGAATCCGACCGAAATCGGACCGTTTCTTTTCAACGGCGTGCAAGATCGCCGTAAAACGTCGGCGGCCTTTTAAAATTCCCTCATAGTTGGAGTGAATCTGGTAACCGAACATATTGCCAAACCTTCGGCGAATCTTTGACCGTCTCGCAAATACAGAAGGCCTTTCGCCAACGGATCGGACATTCAGTTTGATTCATGAGCCGACGAAGACTAGACGTTGTCGAACGCCAGATGTGCATCAATCGAGCGTAGGATGCCTTGGAAGTCGGCGCCGAGCTGATCCGTTCGACTGGGCATCAACGCTAGGTATTCACGATGGATGGCGGTGCGCGACCGCAAGTTGCTTTTCCGATGGGCGAAGGCGACCTTGTCGGGTGAGTCCAGCCCCTTCCGGATGGCGATCGGGAGCACCTCAATCGCAGCGGGATTGGCTGAGACCTTCTGGGCTTCCTCGAGTGCATGTTGGACGAGTGCGGCGACCGCTCCGGCAATCATGTAGAACCGCCGGTTCATCAACCTCAGGACAAAATCACGGGTTCGCTTGCACGTCCTAATTTCGGCTTGCGCAACGCCCAGCGCAGTTTCGATCGACGCGAAAGTCCCACCGGTGAGCCACGCGCGTATGGCAGGCTTGAGCAGTGCAAGCTCGACGTCTGTGCTGTGTCCTCCGGTCTTTTTGCCGCGCGTAACAGCTTTGACCGTTTCTACGTCTTGACCGAACAAGAGCGCGAAGCTCGCTCGATCGGTGATGAGGAAATCGATGAGCCAATCGCACCATCCGATGACCGTGGTTGGTAGTGTGTCGATCTCGCCGGCGATTTTCTCGGCCAGCGTGGTTAACGGTTGCAGCTGCATACCGCTGAAAGCAGCGATCGTGACCGTCATCGACTCCGCGGACTGAACGTCCGTTTCCAGCGCGCTTTTCAGCGTAGCGAGCGTAACGTTGAATGCTGCTTCGGTGCCGGCCTTGCGCGCTTGGTAGGCAGCAAATGATCGGCTGATCATCTGGATCGGCTGGTCGGAATCCGCCTCCATACCCTCGCCGGCGCGCAGTCGGCTGAGGAAATATTTGACCTCCGGGCTGGCGACGTCGCCGGTCTGGATACGATCGAGTAGTGTGGTGAGAGGATCGTCGATCGTAACGCACTGATCGTTGGCGGGCAAAACCTTCGAGAGCATTCCAAAGGCATCCGCAGTCGGCGTCCCGTCCGCCTCGAACGACACCGGCGGTTCTGGTATCAGCAGGACCGTCCCGTTGGCCAGATGGCCAGCCCGACCGGCCCGGCCTGCGGCATTCAATATCTCGTGGCCCTTAAGAGGCTCCCGTCCGTTCTCGTCGTGACGCATGGTTCCCGCAAGGATCGCGACCTCAGCGGGCAGATTCATTCCCTGCGCGAGCGTGGGCGTGGCGACGATGACGCTTGCGCCCTTTTGTTTTCGGAATAGTGACTCTGCCAAGCGTCGTTCGATCGAGATCATGTCGCCGTTATGAGGCAGAGCTGGAGCTTTCGGATCAATAAGTGAGTGCTCCGCATCGCCCAACTCGGCCACAATCTCGTGCCAAAGCTCGTTCTCGACCTCCGATAAAGCGCCGACGGCTGGTAAACCGTTCTTGATCTTCTTTGCCGTGGTCGGCGCATGGTCGGCTTGGTTGACGAACATAATTGTCTTCAAGCCAGCCTTGGCCGCGCTGGCGGCAAATGACGCACCGACCACGTTCGCGTTTGGCGTGGCGCCGTTCACGCCGTAGTTGAGACGCACAGTTTCCTCGGACAGACGGACAATCCGGCGGTCTTGTGGCGATGTTGGGGCCCAAGCATGTTGCAGCCCGAACAGGGCGAACGGTGACAGGTCGAGGGAGGGTCTGACGGCAGGCAATCCTCTCCTAGCTGCGAACTTGGCGGCGCGGACGGCCGCATTCGCCGAGTCGAGCTGGCTTTTGCCGTAGATGACGACGCCGCGGGCTTGGCGGCTGGGCTTCCACGGATCCAGAAAGCCGATGCAGCGCCGACCCGAGAGCTCGGTCAGCCATTTGGCCACGTCTCCAGAATTCTGGAGCATGGCCGATAACAGAAGGAAGTCGGCTTGGGGTGCCCGTCGTAACGCATGAAGCAGGCAAAGCATCGCATCGACGCTTCGCGCGCCACCGCCAGCCGGGCTCAGAAGGTGGCATTCGTCGAAAACAACGAGGCCGAGCTCGCTTACGTCAGTATCCGCGAAACTGAGCGTCGCGAGCAATCGTTCCGGCGTCATAACCTCGATCGCACCCAGTTCGGGTCCAGAGAGAAACGCCATTAGGTCGCCGTCGGCAGATACCTCGGAATTGGCGAGGCTTTTAGGGAAATTCTCGGACAGATCGTCACGGAGCTGATCTACCAAAGCCAAGGTCGGCACAAGGAAGATGACCTTGCGGCCCGCGCTAAGTGTTGCGGCGATCTTGAGCTCTGACAGTGTTGTTTTGCCGGCACCGGTCGGTAGCACGAGAACCCCTGAGGTTCCCACGTCAAGAAAGCCAGTCGCGACCGCCTGACGGTGGTTCGGCCAGAGTGTGGGTTTGGTTGTTGCGCGGTGACGGAGCCAACGGCGCCAAAATGATTCGACAGCCCCTGCGGGTGTCGGAAGGTGCGCGACCCCCACGCCCTCCAGACCGTCGGCGACGTGGCGAAGCAGACGTGCAAGATGTCGTGGCCCGGCATAAGCGGAGACCAGCCGAGCGCCGCCATCCTCTGGTTCAAGGCCCACGACCGCCAGTTGGACAACCCGATCAAATACCGCCTGCGGTGTCTCGCGCAGTGGATAGGCCAGGTCGGGCGGCGGCTGGTCGAGAAGCTGGGCCACCAATTGGACCAGTCCTGCCCAGCACATACCATAAAGACCCTGGGTTGCCTGTTCCGTCAGATCGTCGCCAGGGAACGGTTGCAGTCGGGAAAGGCGCTCCGCGCGATCGAGGATTGATGTGAACTGCTCCTGCGCCAAATCTTGGATGCTCTCGAGCAGAACGCCACGATGGATGTCTTCCAGTCGTCCACCCCCTAAGGCCTGTGCTGCTTCGCGTGCGTCTGGACTCTGTTCGGCGATCAGGAACAGCAAAGGCGCCGCGATCCGAGGGTGTATTGCCCCGGCGCTCAGGAACAATGCTCGATCCACGTCGATTGGCAGCACTCGGCCCAAGATCTGGTAGGCGGTTCCGGCGACAAATGCGGCCGCACGACGGGGTTGGCCGTCGAGGGTGTCGTCCACTTGCGCCTCGTAGACTGCGGCAATCCTGGCGATCCGTTCGATACTGACAAGATAATCAGGCGCGTCAGCGAGTTGGGCGGCACGCAGCCGTAGGCCAGCCAGTTCCGCGTAGATCGCTGTCAGCTCTTGAGGCAGTGTCTCGGGATTGAAGTCGCGAAGGGGTGGCGCCGACCTGATCAGTGCAGCCGTTTCAGCGTCGAACATCGAACGCCTCAATCTTCCTCCACACGCGTTCGGCAAAATTCGCGAACCAGCCGCGTATATCGTCCAACGGCATTGTGTTTCCGCCCCGCGCGACCATGTTCTCAGCGACGGTTTCGTAGCCTTTGAATAGAGCGAGGCGGTCTTCTGCCGCGAACGCGCTCGGTGCGACGGTCAAGGATGCCTGGAAGGCGAGAGGCCGGGCGCGCACAAGCTCGTCGTAGGCCGCGCTGCGCTCGGTTGGCGTAAAACCAAGTCCGATTAGAAGAGTGATCGCCTCCTGCGCAAGCTGGTTGTCGCGTTCACCCGATACATATTCGCGGAAAGCCTTCAACACGTCCTGCGAGAAACGATGTCGCCAATTAGTCGTGCATTTATACTCGTAGACAGTCGCTTGTGTCAGCTTGCGTGCTGCTAGATCGACGGTGACCTTTAAACAATCAGTGCCCTGATTGGTAGCCTTGAGGTGTGGATCAGAAATTGCATCATTAGGTGTCGCGCTGAGCCGTGCCGCTACCCAGCTAATTATCTCGAACAGTAAACCATCTCGATGGTATGTCTTCGGATCGGTGTTCGGATGAAGCTCGAGCCGAAGCTTCTCTTTGAGGGCGGCGCTTAGGACTGGCGGGGCTCCGCGGGGATGAACTCCTTCTAGGATCATTGCCGCATGCAACGCACGACCAACCATAATCTGGGCGCAGACATCGGCCAGCGCGTCGGCATCGTTGGCAGTCCAAATCGCGCCAAGGCACTGCGGTGGTGTCGCTGTTGGATGAATTGCTAGGACCATTCGCACACCTTATTGACGGATCCGAACTTGAAGTCACTATCTGTAGACGGCGCGATCCAAGAAGTGACCGAGACTTTTTTCTCAAGACGGTGAATCCCCAGTGGATGGGCGGTCCATCTTAGCCCCGCCTGATAGGCAGCACTAGGATCGAACAGATCGGCAGGCTCTAGGACTTCTGAGTTTTGGAGGCCGGGACTAGTTCGACGTTACTGGCGGGTCCGTCAGCGCCCCATAAACGCTCGCCCGTGCGATCCGCAGCTTCGTTGTTATGTCGGTCGCACCGAAGCCTTGATCGCGGAGAGTGCGCACCTGCTCGACGTCAACGGTAAGATTACGCCCCTTGTAGACACCAGCCGCCTTTGCGCGCTCTATGCCTTCTCGTTGGCGTTCCTGATGGATGTCGGTCTCGAACTCGGCGACGGCACCGAGGATGCCGAGGATCAGCTTCCCCATGCTTGTGGTCGTATCGACCGCTTCCTGCTGCACTAAACGGAAGCCGACCTGCTTCGCTGACAGCAGCGTGATGATGTCATGCAGGTCGCAACCGGCTCGAGCTAGACGGGGGCAAGGCGCGTGACCACAAGCGTGTCACCTTCGCGCCGCCAGTCGAGGTATTCTTCAAACACTTGGCGGTCGTTGCGCGATGTCCCGGTCACCTTTTCCGCGAAGACCTTTTCGCACCCCGCGTCGGCGAACTGTTCACGTTGGAGGTCGAGGTTCTGGGAGCTGCTACTGACGCGCGCGTATCCGACGATGCTCATGTGGTGGGTCTCGCCGTCTCAATGGGGTCTAGAGTCAGCGCAGCATATTGTCTCACAATCGGGATCGAACTCGTATGAGACACTCCGTGGACGTCGCGAGACGCCTCGGATGGGTATACCTTTACGCTTCAGGGCAAGCAAATACACCGACCGACGTAAGAGGCACAACCAAGATTATCGACGTTCATCGCGGAACGGCATTGCGATGACCCTCACCCCTCAGATGGCAACTCTGCTCGCCAGCTGCGTGGCGGTCTCGTGAACTAAACCTCCAGATTACTCTCGGGCCCAGTCAGCCATGCATACACCTTATCGGCGAGATCACCGATCTTTCTTTTCTTTGTGGTGCATTCCCAGACGATCCCCACTCTCCACCCCATCTCCGCGAGGTCGTGCTGATTTCGAATGTCCCGCGCCACGTTCGCATCGAACTTCGCCTGCCAGAATTCGACTCGTGTTGCCGGGGTTGTCGCGTAGCGGCAGCTCTCGTGGCGATGCCAGAAGCAACCGTGCACGAAGAGCACGGCTTGGAAGCGAGGTAGCACGAGATCCGGACGTCCGGGAAGATTTCCGCCATGGAGCCGATATCTTAGGCCCCTTCGATGGAGCGCCCGTCGCAACAGGAGTTCCGGGCGAGTGTCCTTTCCGCGGATGCTCGCCATCATCCTCGACCGTATGGTGGCATCTACCACATCAGCCATGCGATCTTCCCTAGCGATAATTCGCCAACCTGGTATTGGGCCAGCACCATGACGAACAAATTGCGCCGATGAAGTCGAAGTTCAAGACCATCGACCTCTTCGCGGGGCCGGGCGGACTGGCCGAAGGTTTCTCGACGCTTCGACACGATGATGGCTCCCGGATCTTTCCGATCGCCATTTCGGTCGAGAAGGAACCGTCGGCATTCGCCACGCTGAGGCTGAGAGCCTTCTTCCGCCAGTTCGGCGAGCCACCGCGTGGATACTACGAATACATAGCTGGCAGGATCACGCGGGACGATCTGATTGCATTGCATCCGGCCGAGTGGAGAGAGGCAGTCCATGAGACGGAGATGCTTGAGCTCGGGACGCCCGAAGCCAAGGCCATCATCGACAAGCGCCTAAATCAGCTGTCCGATGACAGCAATACGGAATTCGTCGTCATCGGTGGCCCCCCTTGCCAAGCATATTCCCTTGTCGGCCGCGCGCGTAATCGCGGCATAGCGGACTATGAAGCGGAGAAGGATCACCGCCACTTTCTGTATCAGGAATATATCCGGATCCTCGAGAAGATTCGCCCTGCCGCTTTCGTGATGGAGAACGTCAAGGGAATGCTGTCCGCGAAAGTCGGCGGGAAAAGCATCATCGATCAGGTTCTGAACGATCTCCGAGCTGCCGGGGGTGCCCACGACAGCTACGCTCTCCTGCCGCTGGTCGAAGAAGGGCGCGGTCGGCTGTCCGGCAATCTAATCCGAAGCGAGGACTTCGGCATCCCGCAGTGCAGGCACCGGATCATCATCCTCGGACTGCGCAAGGATGTCGCGGCTCGTGTCCCACCCTTGCCGGGATCTGGCTATCTACTCACTTCTTCCAGCCGTTCCGTCACCGTAAGGGATACCATAGCAGACATGCCCGAACTCAGGAGCGGATTGAGCAAGGGCGGCGATTCCGACGAACGATGGAAATCTGCTGCAATCTATGCCGCTAAGCTTGCTGCATCCGCCTGCAGGAAGGAGAGGCACAGCAAGGTCGCCAGACGACTGCGAACGGTCGTAAAGGAACTCCGCGCTAGTGATGAGGTCCCACCTCGGTCGAGCTCGCAGATCACTTCCATTCGCGACAACGGGCTCGCGTCATGGATGGCAGATGGACGAATGATCGACATGCCGAACCATGAGAGCCGCGGCCACATGGAGAGCGATCTTGCTCGATATGCCTTTGCATCGGCGTTCGCCGAGGTCGAAGGACACTCGCCGAAGGTCACCGATTTTCCCGCTGATCTCGCTCCTGCACATCAGAACTGGAATTCCGGCAAGTTCGCCGACCGCTTTAGGGTGCAATGCTGGGATCGCCCGTCGACGACGGTGACCAGTCATATCTCGAAGGACGGCCATTATTTCATCCACCCTGACCCCCGGCAATGCCGTAGCCTGACGGTCCGGGAAGCTGCGAGGCTTCAAACCTTTCCGGACAACTACTTCTTTGAAGGGAACAGGACGCAGCAATATGTGCAGGTCGGCAATGCTGTCCCCCCGCTATTGGCCCGCGAGATAGCCGAGGTTGTGGCAAAGTTGCTCAGATCGCTCGACTGAAAACCTCGATCGCTGAATACACGAACGTCGAAAGAGTTCACTCCGTAGTCAGGGGCGCTCCTTCTCGTGGGCCCAGGCGCGAGGTCCGGTCCCGAACTCGTCCAGCTTTCCAAGTAGCTGCTTCAGGCCCTTCCTGTCGCCTCCTACCAAGCTAAATTTGCCTGCATTCAGCTTACGGATTGCGGAAGCGGCGCTCGGCGTCATGATCCCCTTCCGCTTGGCAAAGTCCTCCAACTCGCAGATCCGAGCCATGTTTTCGAGCACGAGAGTGTCGAAGCCGATCTCGAGGTCGATCTCCCCTTCCGAGCGATTGTCCTTCTTTCGCTGCCGGACCTCCTCAGCGCCGATCGTCGAGCCCTTCAAATTTCCGGAGAAATCGAACTCGCATTCGCGCACGGCCTTCCAGCACATCTCCTTCTTGGCATACTCGCTGACGTTCGTGATGCTCGAAGGCGGCGACTTCACAACCCCTGCTACCTGTGGCGCGAGATCAGCGAATGCGACCTGAAGCTCCTCGGGCACGTCCTGCTCCTTCCAGATCAGATTGAAGTCCAGCTTGCGGCCTTGCCGAGAAAGGTGGTGGACGAGCCAGCCGATCGTGTAGGTCACGATGTTGGCCTTGTAGCCCCGGTCCTCCTTATACCAGTCCGACGTTCCCACGTGCTTGTCTACCCAGCGGAAGATGATCGCCTTGGCGACCATCTCCCTGAAGAAGGCATCGTTGAAGGTCGTTCGCGAGGTCTGCCATTGCCCGTCTATCTCCTTCGCGAATTCTAGAAAGCACTTCTGCGCCCCAATGCTGACGATGTGCGGGGCAGGCCGGCACGACATCTGATACTTCGCGAGGTCGGTCTTCTGGATGACCTGATTGCGTGGATACTCGATCTGGAAGCGCCGCTTCTCGGCGGGCGTGCGCATGCCGCATTCGGTGCGATACTGTCCTCGAGCCCGCTCGTAGAACCACTTGGTCGTGGCGAGGCTCCCCGCAGCCGCCGGAGCGGCCAGCCTGCGCGAGATCTTCTGCATCTCGACGTGGAATTCGTGATTGGAGAAGAAGTCGGCTTCGCTGACTTTGTTCTGGGTGTTGGCAAAGCGCGAGATTAGCGGGACGACCGTGTCGACCTGATCGGGGTCTATCACGGTCAGCTTCATCTGGACGAAGACCTTGGACAGGTCTGCAGATCCTCGATCGCCGGCGTATAAAAGTGATGCGGTCGTCTGCCCGCCATTCACGATCTGAAGGTTCCGGATCTGCGAGATGCCCGGACGACCCTCTTCGTCCTTTTCGATCACGAGACCGTTGGCTGTCGCGGTGATGCCATTGTTGTAAGCGAAGAACCGCTCCGGCTGGTCGGAAGCTGTGTTGATGATCCCCTTGTTCGTCTTGGTTCTTGCCTGAAGGAAAGTGCGGACGTTCTGCTCCATCAGTCTGGCACCATAGAGCCCGTAGATGCGCGCGAGAAGCTCACCCGGCATGACGACTAGATAGGACTGCGTGTCAGACCCGGGGACATGGGCATCCAGGCATGGAAGCAGCCCGTCGTTGAGTTCGCGAACCTCCAGCTCGATAGGTTCAGTCCCGCCGCGCGCACTGGCGATGTCCAGATAGCGGACGAAATCGATGATGTTCAGCGTCATCTTCGCGCCGATCACCTCTTCGGCCTCGAGCGTCTTCTTGCGCGTGGAGAGCCGTGCGTTGCTGAAGATCACGCAGCGAATACGCTTTATCTGGCTGCCGGCCTGATTGACCAGGTTGGCAAGCTCGAACGCAGGACTCGTTTCCTCGAGCGTATCGATGAATTCTTCTTCTGACGACTGCTGGAAGAAACGGCGCACGCGGCCGAACAGCTGCGTGGGGCGGTCCATGTTGATCGTCTGGAGGCTCTCGTCCGCAAAGTAGTCGCAGATCGCTACATGCAACTCGCCGCGCTCGGCATCCCAAGCGTAGCCGTCCACCTGATATCCTCGCGTGCCCTCACGGAAGACCGGCGCGTAGTTCAAATCGGCAGTATCCCCGTTGTCAGCGGCAAGTTCCGCGAACAGCTGGAAGAAGGCCGCGCGCTGCGGATCCCCGGAGAACTCGGCGTCCCGGAGCAGCTCCTCACGGAACTCGCGGTAATCGCCCTCGATCGAACGTTCCTCAGGCACCAAGCACCTCCCTGTCGAGCCAGCCCGGTTCCCGGCGGAAGGCGGCGCAGGCGGCCGGCACTATCTGGTAGCTGACCCGCCGGATGCCCGATGCCATCGAGGACGGAACAAGACGGGGAAAACCGTCTTCGACCTCGAAGATGCTCAGGGTGACCGGCTCCCAGCATTCCTGATCGTATTCCGGGCGATGATCGTATTCGGCGTTCACCAGACCAGCCTCGAACAGGTCCAGACTTCCCGGAGCCTCGGATGCCAGATCGGTTCGCACACCATCGACCATGTCATTGAGGGAGATGGCGTGGCCGCTTGCTGAAGGACTCGAAGCGAACGACTGATGACAGAGCATGATCGGGCCGGAATCGGTGTCAAGCTGTGCTTCGGAACTGATCTTGAGCACCTGGTCGGCCGTGGAGAGCTGCGCCTTAGTCTCGATGATCCAGCCATGGATCGCGAAATCCTGCTCGTCGCCGTAAGGACCGCGCCAGCACGCGATTGCCGCCGAAGCGCCAATTCGTGGCCATACACGATGGCGCATGAAATGCAGTTCGCCGAAAAGTCCGATTATCGCCTGACGAGAGAGTATCTTCTCGTGCCTGCGCTTCAGAAGCTTCTGCCAGCGATCTATGCGATGGACGACCCTTAGCGCGCCGCTGGAATTCTCTCCTGCTGCCATGTCGCCGGTCGCGTTCATAACGTCCGATACCAGCGCCCGGAATATTGAGAACTGTTCCGCATCGCGCAGTTCCAGAACCAGCTCGTCAGCGCGATCCTCATGGCGAACATGTCGAAAGTCGAGGCCCGAAAGCGCAGGCAGGTTACCGACTTCCGGCATGTCCTCGACCTTCAAGAGCAGGATGTAATTGCCGCGATCACTTCGTGCGCGGAAGAAATTCAGCGGGTGATCGGGGTCTGCTCGCCTCTCCGTGTAGCTGCCGCTCGTGGCGCTGATGTCGGCCCAGTCGTCACGTGCTTCAGGCATCGAGCATCTCCTCGTCGTCTTCCTGCTCGGCCCAGAAGAGTTCGAGCTGCTTGCGGTAAACTGCGTTCACCTCATAGGTGCGCGGGATCGTCTGCTTCTCGCTGTCCGGCATCAGAAAGCTCAGCGAGACGATTGGATTTCGCTCGATGGCAAGATCCTCCATTCCCTTCCCTGGGTCCGTAACCTTGAAGAGATGGATCAGAAGGGCCGGCCTTGTTCGGACCGAACAGTAGGCGCGGTCTCCCCTGAAATTCGTTCCTTCCTCCTTGCGGGCCTCAGCGAGGTTCTTCTGCTCTCTTGTAAGAAGGATGGCAGCATCATCCGGGTCGGCAACGCGGTTGCGATTCCCGGTCGGCTTGTAGGCTGGAATACCGTCCGACGAGGAGACGACCCGGCCACTGTTGCGTTTCCTGATGGGCAACTCCTCGTATCGTGCGAGCGTATCCCCGTCGATCGTGGATGGGCGATCGCCGATTTTGAAGGGGACAACCACGTCCCAAGTTTCCAGTTCGTCACCGAGACGATCCTCGACATAGTCACCGAACAGGGAGTGCGTGCCATCGATCCTGGCAAGAGAAGGCTGGTTCGCATGGAACTCGAAGCGCGACAGCAGGTCGAGGACCTTCCTGCCGTCTACGTCCCTCCACACGAGATGCTTCGAGACATCCTCAGCCAGCTGGTCATCTGACACCGCAGTGGCGGAAACCGGCTCACCAAGTTCCTTCGCGAAGGCGGTCGTCGCCTCGAGATTTCGCTGATTGACGTCATCGTCGTTCAGCAGGGCAAAGCCCTCGACATGCTTGTTCGCAAATGTCTCGGCGAGCTGGAGCCTTGTTGAATGGCGCATCTTGTTGGCTGCGGTAATAAGGATTCCGGTCTCGCTACGCCTTACTTTGAGGCCGAACTGCTCCGGAGTCTCCTCGCGCATCTCCATGCGCTTGAGTTCGCCGCGCAGTTCCTCGATGGTCTCCTCGATGTATTCGTAATGCCTGACGGAAGTCTCGCAGATGTAGAGCCGACAGAGATCCTCGTAGTTGCGCCTGTAGCCGAACCAGCGCGCCATCTGCATGAGTGTGTCGGAGGCAGCGGAATTGCGCAGCAGATAACTGATGCTGAGCCCCTCCAGTGTCAGGCCACGCGACAACGCCAGACCGCCAATCGCGATGACGTGCAGACCGTCCTTCTTTTTCGCCTCGTAATCGAGCTTGCCGCCTCGCATGTTGACCGTGGTGACCCGGATCGAGCGAGACGCTTCCGGCAGCGCTTCAAGGATATCCGTAAAGCTAAATTCCGTTTCGGCGTATTCCCTGTCAAAGGTCTGCGCGAGAGCAGCAATGTCCGGGTCGGCGGTAGCTTCATCCCCTAGTCCTGCGTTTGTCTGAATCGCGTTGTCGAGCCTCGTCTGATACTTGAAGACCAGACCCTCTACCTTTTCCTGCACATCATTTAAGCGGCTCACGTTGATCATCATCGTGCAGTGCGCATCGCCGTCGCCGCGTAGAACCCGGATGGCCCTGACGAGAACGAAGGCGCGGATCGCCTCGAGCAGACTGGGCGGCAGTTCCTCGAGCACATGATCCTTCTTGTGCTTCAGTGGAAGGATGTCCGAATAGTCCTCCACGATGCGCACCATCTGTTGGCGAAGCCTGCCCTCCGGCGAGAACACGCTCGTAGCGCCGACATAGTTGCCTGGAGGATCGAGTGCCTTGATGAAGTGCCGAGGAAAAAGATCGTCCCCGCGCATCTCGTCCTCGGAGTCGGGATCTATGAAGATGTTGGCGAAGGGCGTGGCCGTGTAACCGACGTATGAAGAGCGCGAGAACTGCTGGAGTATCCTGCGAATGACTTCGTTGATTGCGGTGGACCGGGTCGGGTCGGCGTGCGTGTTGACCGAAGCGTTGTCGGCCTCGTCGTCGATCAGCAGCAGGGGCTCGTCGATCAACTGGCCACCCTGCCGCTGCTGCTTGATCCACTCCAGCATGTTTTCGAGGATCGCCTTGTTCTTCTTCGTAACGAAGATGATTGGATCCTTGAGGTTGTCCAGCGACACGCCGAACTGGCTGGCCATGGCCTTCTGGAAATCGGAATCGCGGGTCGTCCCGTAAGCCGGATACTTCAGCTCGCCGTCCGAATACATCATGATTGGCATCTTCTCCGGGTTCCGCTGCCCGAAGAGGGACTTCTTGCCAATGAATGTCTCGTCGATCCGCTCCTGCGTCTGAGTGCGCAGCGAGTTGGTCAGGCCTGCAAGGAGAATGACAATCTTGTAGCCTGCGTCCGCTGCCTTGCAGATGAGGGAAGCGTAGTTCGTCGTCTTGCCAGACTGGACATGGCCCATGACCATGCCACGTCTCCTCCATGGTCCGCCATCCTCTGGATCGCCGCAGTAGTCGAGGACCTCGTCAGTCACCTGATGAAGACGGGAGACCACGTTTGCAGGCAGAATGTCGTCATCGATGAAATACTGGCGCAGTCGCTTCCAGTAGCGAAAGTCGATGGCGCGGTCGCCAAGCCACGGCTTGTAATCGCTGCGGACAGCATGACCTGCATCCTGACGAACGGAAAAGCTGAATTCGAGCCGCCTGCGTATGTCCTCGATGTCGGTTTCGGGCAGCCCGAACGGATCATTCTCTAGTATCTCATCAATAGCGTGCCGCGGTATCGACGCCATCTGCTGGAGATCATCTCTGTAGGTGTCTGCCACCTTCTTCTGAAAGTAGCTGAATTCCGCATTCCTGTCCGTCATTTCCAACCCTTTGCGTCGAGATATTCCTTCACCATCGGCCAGTTCGCGCTGAAGGGTTCGGTTCGTCTGAGTTCATCAATCATCGCAGAAAGATTGTTGTCATTGGCAATCAGCATCGATGGAATGGTCACGTCGAGCAGCGCCTTCATTTCGGTTCGGCTCGCTACCGTTTGGCTGATATTCTCCGGTCGAAGATTCGCGTCGTCTACGAAGGCGGAGACAGGGAAGTTCGACTGGATCAGGTTGATGACGGTCGATGCGAGACTTCCTTCATCGGATGACAGCAGGCTCGCTATTAGCGGATGGTCTGCGTTGATTCGATAGGTAACCTCGTTGTTCCTCGTGTATCTCGACCAGACAGGAACCTTGCCAGGTTGATCGATCCTGCCCCCCTTCGACCTGTAGACGCGCGAGGAGCGCCCCTTCAGCCCATCGACGATCTGCCGCAGGCGGTTCCTGAGCAGCGTGGGCAGCTGCGCATCGCTTTTGTCGACGGTGATCTTCCAGATCTCGTCCATCGAGTTGGGGATGTCGACACCGATCCTAATCAGCTGCGACATCTCCCCATGCTTCGCCAGTCTGAACCAAGTCCCATAGACGATGAGACGATCATTTCGGTAGACGTAGAAGCCCTGATTGCGCAGGAAGCCCTCGTTGCCTCCGAGCTTATCGTGCTCGGAGTCCGATAGCTTGGAGTAGTGCGGGAGGATGTGCGGGCGGATGCGCACAGGTGCCCCCGAAATCAGCAATGTCTCCTCCTCAAGAGGAACGGTTGCGTTATGAGAAACGTGGAAGGGGTCGACCGGCTCGAGCATTTGGCCGTTCAGGTGAATTGACAGCCTCGATCTCCCAGCTGCCTTTCCCTCAAGAAACCGATGAAAAACGAGAGGGAGTGTGCGACGAGCGTGTGCTACAAGTTCGTTGAACGCTTCGCTGCCAATCTCACCGCCTTCCGAAAGGCGATCGCAATTTGACCATCTTATTTCCGTTCCCTGATCGGAAGGAAGGTTCGGTTCCTGAAGCTGTCCGACCTCATCGGGGCTCAGCACTCCCATGGTCCAGCCGTCGATATTGTCCAGATCCCAGACGGCGCCGCTCGCATCGCCGTTCTGACGCGATAGAACGGTGAGCTTCCGGCACTGCGAGAAAGAGGCCGACTTCATGCCCCATCCGAAACGGCCAAGATCATCTGGCGAGCGCTCATCCGCCGGATTGGACGAGGCGGGACGCATCGCCGCGTGCAGCTCCGTCTCGTTCATTCCCTCGCCATCATCGACCACGGTCACGAGTGGATCGCCCGCATTGAAACGAATGTTGATCCAGATGCAGGAGGCATTCGCTTTGATGCTGTTGTCAATCAGATCCGCAAGAGCGGCCGCAAGGTCGTAGTTTCCAAAACTACGCGCCGAGGTCATTAGCGACAACGCGTCGGGTGGATTCGCAATTTTTTTCACTAGGCCCCAACACCCTTTTTCGCATTTGCTACATCGACAAAGCCTCCTTGCAAATCAATTTTGCCTCACAAAACAGCGTCGCTGCCAGCAGGCGCTTGGTCATCGGTGGATGGCAGGTATCAGCTATCCGCGCCCTTTGAGCAGCATCCGGCTGAAGGTGGAGCATTCTCTGTAGGACTTCTGATGTCTACACGGTCGCAGACGATCTAAATCTGTGGAACGCTGTGTCGTGGCGGCAATCGGCGGGACGGTCCGGGCGGCGCAGCCTGGACCCAATGACCCCTTCGCTGAATGCGAAAGTTCCTAAGCAGCCCCGACACGGCATGGGCCGCCGACATCGCGCGTCGGAACATTCATGGCGGCGCGCTGCCCGAGGACCTCGATCGCATGAAAGAGCTGCATGATGGCCCGTATGGGCAGGAAAGCTATATGATGGAGGGTGCGCCGGAAGAGAATTACTTTTCTGACAATCCCGCCGCACTCGTCGGCGAGGCCGCTTCTAGCGCTGCTGATCGCGCTAAATAACCCAAGGGCGCGGTGGGGTTTCCCAACGGGCTTGCGCGAACAAAGGGTAACCAGCAAAACCTTGCGCCGAACTGGTGTTCCAGTTCAGCGCAAGGCCGCCAACGCAATCAGCCGATCAGCTTCCAGCCACCCTCGCTGTAGTGAATGCGGCTGATAGGACCGAATTCCAACAAGGCGTCGAGGCCACCGCGATGGTCTTCTGCATGTTGCTCGGTCTCATCGAAAATTCGATAGAGCCGAATGTCATCGTCTATAAGTTCGAGGGCAGACGCCCACACCGAGGCTGCAATGTCGGGGTTGGGTGCGATGATGAATATCTCCGCCCTGTTTTGCTCCTCGATTCGATACAGGCGCAGTCGGTGGACTGTCGCGGTGTGCGCCAGCCAGCCAATACCAGGCGCGGGCGGGCTGGCGAAGCCGACAGGCGCGCTGTCCAGCATATCATCCAACCCGGTCCGCTCGTCGCCGACGAGCGTGTCGTCAATGCGGCAAATTTCGACGGAGTCGTAGTCGCGTCCGATCCGCTGGTGATGCTCTCGTATGAGTTCGACGGCGCGCGCTTCCGAGGGCGCGACGACGTATGTGAATGGTGGCTCGTCTTCGCGAACAATCCGAACCTCGAACAACTGCATCTTCATGTGACCATCTCCTTGTGCTGGTGTGATGGTTCACCATGCATGGTAGCATCTTGGATTGCGGGTGGCTTCGTGGTGGGAAGTTGGGCGGCTGAAGGACGGTCTGATGCTTTCGGCACGAGGAATCGGCACATGTCAGCCAATTTCCGCGTGTGTCAGTGAATGCCAGATTCACTCCGAGACGAAGAATTGTCTCTCGGTCAGCGCGTGAAAAAGGCCGTTTCCGCTAAAGAAATCGGCAACAAAAGCAAACATGATGCCGATGCGCGGGAGAAGGGTGTTCTTCCTGCCTCTATCCATGCGGGCGACTTACGATCCGCTCGCATCTTCCACAACCTCCGGAAGCCCTGTGAAGCGGGGCGGGCGTCATACGCCAATCTTGGGCGTCCGATGCAATTTGTTCATGCGGAAGAAGATCAGCATGCGAACGACGGCCAAATCATGCTCGCCACGCTTCTCGCCGACCTGCAGTGCGATACATCCGATGGCCCCCACGAGCATGTATTTCGAGGCATGCAAATGCATGACACTCCGGCGAGTGAATTTTTCAAAACAATCTCGAAGGCACGCTCCGGCGTTCCTTCTGTCCCTCGGCGTAAGCCGAGGGATGCTATCCCTATTCTCATGTCTTCTGAGTCTATGAACTATATGTATATACATGGAGTCCATGTAGGTAAAAACGTCGGACACAAAATGTAGGGGGTCACGGTAGGGGGTGGTCACCAACCTCTGATGAAGCGTTCGAGCGGGTCTTCCAGTTCTTTCATGATCTGGTCGAGCTCGCTTGCTTCCCGCTGGCTCTCGAAGTCGAAAGCGGTCCACAGGCTTGGTGAACCACGCTCACAATCCCGGGCACGCCGGAGGTCGTTCGCAACGCGCTGGCGTAGGGTCTGGTAGGCCTTGCCTTGATGCCGACCTATCTTGATCATCGCTTTCGCGATCGTGCTGGGGTTCGACGTCTTACCATGCTCACGCAAGAGGGTATCGACCATCCAGGCATCGGCGGTAAACGCCGCTGTTGCCTTCCTATTGTCAGCTGTCACCTTGCCGATCGAGGGCGCATATCGTGGATCTCCCGCCGCGCCTTCGAGACGAGCGCAACGCTGGTCTCTTTCAAGCAAGGCCGCCGCGACAAATTGTGCCGTCGGCGGGAGGTTCAGGGATTGACGATATGCCCGTTCTTCTGCCCGCTCTTTCCGTTTGCGACCAGCCTCGGCTTTGCGCCGTTCGATAAGGCGATGCTTTTCATCTTTGGCGAGCAGTTCGTCGTTACTGGACGACCAAGGACCATGGTCTGCGAGTGCTTGGAGGAACGTCTGCCAGTAACGGCCTGCAACTCCCGAAAATTGACGACCGCCACCATTGGCCTTGCAGAAGTCGCCCCATTGGTTGAGCGCTGGACGAATCGACGGCGAGCTGTCGACCCTCTCGCCTGCAAGTTTGCCGCACGCGGCGGTGATCCTGCAGGTGCCGCATCGGGACGCAGCAACTTCCTTTTCGCCCCAGTAAAAGCGCCGCATCTTGGTCCGACTAATCTGTCGGATGTAGACTTCAGGACGGCCAAAGCACCACTTATCCCGTAGCAATGGCATGTCGATGACGTTGCCCGCGCCATCCGTGCGAACATCGGCCCACTGGAAAGTCGCCTGATGCTTGAGGGGGCGGCGGCCTTTCCAAGCGTCATCCCCTCCGGCTGCGAAGACGTCCTTAGCCCAATTGCTCGGCGGCGGGGTCGGAGGGATCATGCGGTGACTGACTGTGAGGTTGGCGGTCATATCGCCGACAAGATCCTTTCGACCTGGGCTTGATCGAGTCCGTCGGTGGTCAGTTGCGGTAATCTATCCCGGAGCTTGTTGACGAAGCCCAGTTCATGAACAGACAGCCACCGCCTGCGCGGGGATCGTTCACTAGCCACTTCCCGCATGACTGCGCGCTGTTCCTGCGTGAGGGCTTTTAACTTCGTGCCCAGCACGGCTTCGAGTTCCATGGCCAGTCCGTGATCACCGGACGAAGACGATCGCCGAAAAAACCTCCCCCAATCAATGTCAGGATGCCGTTGTTGCAAGACCGCCAAATGGAACGATTCAGCGTCGAGCTTGAGGATGTTGGCGAGCTGGGTGGCGCGGTCGATGGGAATGGGCACACGCCCAGTCGCCATGTGGCTTAGGACGACCGCCGTTTTGTAATTCATCAGCTTGCCGATCTGACGGACGCTCATGCCTCGCTCGTCCTTGGCGCGAGCTAGGCCCTCAGAGAGCATGCGAGCGGCGGGCGAGGCCGCGAGTGGGTGGTCGTTGTTCATAACAGAATGCATGGCATACGACACGCATGCGTGTCAATGTATTGACATCAACGAAACGCGTGCTATAAAACACACATACGTGCAATCGCACATAGATGGGGCCGTCTCCACGCCTTCGCAACATATACGAGGACAAGACATTTGGACCGGAAAGCATACAAGATTGGTGAGGTTGCGCAGGCGCTTGGCGTCGGACCAACTACCATCCACAAACTTCTCCGCGAAGGCGAACTTCAGAAGATCAAACTCGGGCGATCCACACTTATCCTAGCGGAATCTCTTGATGACCTTCTTCTGCGCCTCGCAGTCCCAGCTGGAGCACCGGGATGCCTCTGACCGTTAAGGAGATCGAGGCTGCGCAGCCGCGATCCAAAGCATGGAAGTTAACTGACGAGAGGGGGCTATATCTTCAGGTATCGCCAAACGGTTCCAAACGCTGGCACCTTCGTTACTCGTTCCAAGGCGAGAAGAAGAAGATCAGCTTCGGCCCCTTTCCCGAGGTCAGCCTCAAGTCAGCTCGTGCGAAGCGCGATGAGGCTCGCACAATGATAGCTGGCGGCATGGATCCGCTCCATCAGCGCCGCGAGCAAAAGCTCGAAGCCAAGCGCGCGTCAGAACATACGTTCGCCGCGTTGGCTCGGGAATACATCGCAAAGCGGGCCAATGATGGTGACAGAGCGATAAGCGAGACGACCCGAAGCAAAACGGAATGGCTTCTCTCGTTGGTTGAGCCGAAGCTTGGTCGCTTGCCGGTCGCGGAGATCACTGCACCTGTGCTTCTAGCTGCGCTGAGAGAGATTCAAGAATCTGGTCGGCGAGAAACTGCTCGACGCCTCCGCTCGTTCGTCGGGCGCGTGCTTGATTATGCCATCGCGACCGGGCGCGCGGTAAACAATCCCGCTCCGGCGTTGCGAGGGGCACTTGCGGCTCCATGGGTTCGACATCACCCCGCTGTGATACAGCCAGCTGCGCTTGGCGAGCTGCTGAGAGCGATTGACGGGTATGGAGGCTATGCTTCTACCAACGCTGCCTTGAAGCTTTCTGCGCATCTTTTTCAGCGCCCTGGCGAGATCCGCCAGATGAAGTGGTCCGACGTCGATTTCGACGCTGCAATCTGGACTATTCCAGCTGGAGAGACGAAGATGCGACGCGAACACCGCGTTCCCCTTTCACGACAGGCGATCGAGCTCATTCGCTCCATGGAAGACATCGCAGCCTACAGCGATTATGTCTTCCCCAGCTTCAATCCCAAGAAGCCGCTTTCCGAGAACGCGGTCACCGGCGCGCTCAAGCGGCTAGGATATTCCGGGGTGATGACAGCACATGGTTTCCGCACGACCGCCAGCTCGCTCTTGAACGAAAGCAGCGAGTTTCATCCCGATGTGATCGAACGCGCTTTGGCCCACCAGGACGGCAATGCTGTCCGTGCGGTCTATAACCGCACGCAGTATTGGCACGAGCGTGTAAGAATGATGCAATGGTGGTCGGACAAGATCGATTCTCTGAAGGGGCTGCCCTCCGAGTGAGGGGCGCACAAAAGACCCCCAAACTGACCCCCCGAAGCATGCGGTTCAACGCGACGGTTGGCGATCGAGCGCGAAGCTCGACCCAATCTTTCCTGATGTTTTTCAACGATCTCCGCAGCATCGCGATGCTGCGCGAAGAAGCTACTGGTGCCCAGAAGAGGCATCGCACTCTTACCATTTTCCTTCGTAATTTCATACACTTAGGAAATTCGGGTTGCCCGAGAAGCCCGCAAAAGGCCCGCAAATTCCACTTAATGCATTGGTTTGATGCCTTTTTAGGGACTCGAGAATGCATCTTTGCCCCCGGGAAACCAGTCAAGACCGATGTCCGCTAGTTGCCCCAATCTCGGACATTTGGGTAGTCACGAGACTTTGCCGAAAGCTGCCGTTCGTTCAGACAAACGCTGAGGGCAGCTGTAGGACGCAATGTCGATTGTTTGGTTAGCTGCCCAGCGACAAGTCTTCGAAGAATGCCTGGAGCAGGTCAAGATGTTCTAGACCCGAAGACTTCGCGAACTGCCATGCTTCCCGAGTTGCCGTCCCGATCAGGTATCCGCCAGAAATCGGGAGCTGTCCTGTAACAATCGGATGATGTCCTGCGAACCCGAAGGTGTGAACGCGCGATTGGCGTCACATTGAACAGGAGCAGATCAGATGAAGAGAAGCACGATTTCCACCGCCGCGCTGGCGGGCCTCGCCATGATGGCGGCCAGCCACGCCGGTGCTGCCGACAACGATAAGCCGAAGGAACGGTGTTACGGTGTGGCGCTGGCGGGTCAGAACGACTGTGCCGCAGGCCCGGGCACGACATGTGCCGGCACGTCCACGGTCGATTACCAGGGCAACGCCTGGAAGCTCGTCGATGCCGGCACCTGCGTGGACATGGGCGGTTCGCTGACTCCGCGCGAAGGCAACGCCCGTCCGGTTCCGAGGCGTGGCTGATGCTTGCTAACATCACCAACGCGAAGACGCAGGGCTCGCATGCCCAGCGGTGGGCCATCGTCCTTTCGGGCGCAGCCGCGCTGGCAGCGTGCGGCAGCGGCGGCAGTAGTGGCGGTGAGGCCCAATCGTCCGCCGCCGAAAGCGCCGCTGCGACAACCGAGGTGGTGGTCCAGGACAAATGCTACGGCATCGCGCTGGCCGGGCAGAACGACTGCGCGGCCGGACCGGGCACGACGTGCGCCGGAACGTCCACCGTGGATTACCAGGGCAACGCCTGGAATTATGTCGAGGAAGGCACCTGCGAAGAGCAAGGTGGTTCCCTCGTGGCCGTCGACGACAATGATCCCCCGGTCGTCGCGGAGGGCTGACCTCCATGGCCAAACGGATGCTGGCTGACATGAACTACCTCGCCGACCTTCCCCCATCAGGCGTGGGGATCGGATTGAAGCCCCAACACTACGGTGTCGTTCTTCAATCGGTGTCAGCCAGCATTCCTGCTTCGGGCTCTTCGCCAGACTGGCTGGAGGTTCACCCGCAGAACTATTTCTGCGACGGAGGCGCGCCACATCGCTGGCTCTCGGCGATCAGCGAGCATGCCCCGATCAGCTTCCACTCCGTCGGATTGTCATTGGGCAGTGCAGAGGGCTTAAATCGTGGCGAGCTGGAGCGGCTTGCCGCGCTTTGTGATCGATACAACCCGGCCCTCGTTTCCGACCATCTGAGTTGGAGCGGCAGCGCGAACAACCGCTACCCCGATCTGCTGCCTTTGCCCTACACGGAAGAGGCGCTTGCGCACTTCGTGGACCAGGTCGGCAGGGTTCAGGATCGCCTTGGCCGCAGGATACTGATCGAGAACCCTTCCCGCTATCTGGCCTTCGCCCACGAAGAGATGGACGAGGTGGATTTCCTTCATCTGCTTTGCGAGCGCAGCGGCTGCCAGATCCTGCTAGACATCAACAACATCGAAGTCTCCGCAACCAACCTAGGTTTCAACGCAGAGGCCCTGATCGATGCTTTCGATCCCGCGCTGGTAGGAGAAATTCACCTTGCCGGCCACGCCCGCGAAGAGCGGGACGATGGTGCCTTGCTGATCGACGATCATGGCTCGCCGGTATCAGAGGTGACATGGAACCTGTTTGCCCGATTCATCGCGCGCGCAGGGCCTAAACCTGTCCTTATTGAATGGGACACCGATGTTCCCGATTACTCAGTGCTGATGGAGGAAGCGAACACCGCGCGAGCCCATCTGCAAGATGCGGGCAGGAATACGGCCCCGGAGATTGCTCGTGTCATCGCTTGAGCAGGCGCAGCGCGCCATGATGCTAGCCATCGACGAGGGACCTGTGCATTTGCCACCGGGCCTCTTTGCTGGACCAGCTTCCCGTATCATCGCGGGGATGAAAGTCCACGCGAACACGATATCCCATGCACGGCTGGTTGCGTTGGAAGAAAGTTTCCCGCGCGTGTTGGCTCTTCTCGGCCACGCGGAATTCAACCGCCATTCGCGAGGGTTTCTCTTGCGCGCCGAGGCTGTCCGGGTAGCACTTGCTGTGATTGGCAGAGAGTTTCCCCGGTATCTTTCGTGCATTCCGGAAGCAGCCTTCGCTTCGGCTCTCGCCCAATTCGACTGGCTCTGGCTGGAGGCCTTTCGCGCGCCAGAAGTCCGTTCTCTGGTTCTTGCCGATCTGGCTGGAATCCGGCCCCAGGAATTGCCTCAGATCGTGCTTCAACGACACCCGGCGACGCGGCTCGCGCCTCTTGATGACCATATTCGCGGCGCGGTGGGAAATGCATTGTCCGACATGAGCGATGCCGAATGGCTCCTGCTCGTTCGTCCCGAAGATCAGGTGCGTATTCTTCCGGTAACCGCTGCCATGCGCTCGATCCTGGTCAAAGCAGATTTTCCGGCCAGTATCGGTAACCTCCTTGCCGTCACCGACGAACCGGGAAGCATTCCAGATTGTTTGCCCGATGCCCCGATGCAGGCGCTGATTGCGCTGATCGAAGCCGGGGCATTGCGGGAGGTGAGGGAATGATGCGTATCCTTGGAATTTACGATACGGCGACGCGCTGGCTCGAAAGCCGCTGGCCGATGGATCTGACGCTGCTGTTCACCCGGATTGTCCTAGCAGGGATATTCTGGCGTTCGGGGCGAACCAAGGTAGAAGAGGGTAGCTGGCTTTCGATCAGCGACACGACGACTTTCCTGTTCGAGGAGGAATATTCCGGTGTTCCCTTGCCGCCGGATCTCGCGGCTGTAATGGCCACCTGGTCCGAACATCTGTTTCCAATCATGCTTGTGCTGGGTCTCTTCACGCGGCTCTCGGCGCTCGCCCTGCTGGGGATGACGATGGTCATCCAGCTGTTCGTCTATCCAGAAGCCTGGTGGCAAGTGCACGCGCTGTGGGTAGCGATGGCGCTTGTGCTGATCGTGCGTGGTGGGGGATCGCTGTCGCTGGACAAGCCATTGGCGAGCATGATGCGGCCATGAAATCGGACGAAGCCTCTCTGGCCAGATTGATGGCGATGGCGCAAACGGGCGACAGGCAGGCCTATGCCACGCTGCTGGCCGAATGCCGGGGCTGGCTCAGGTCCTACTACTCGCGACGTGTTCCGCCTAACATGCTGGAAGACCTGGTGCAGGAAACCCTTTTGGCCCTGCACCAGAAGCTGGCGACATGGGACAGTTCAAGGGCGTTTCTGCCCTGGCTGGCGGCCATTGCGCGCTATCGCTGGGTCGATCAACTGCGGCGGATCTATCGCCGCAAGGAAGACGAATTGCCTGAAGCGCTGACGAGCCCGGCCGAGGAAGAAGCGGTGGCAGCACGCATCAGTCTGGAGAGCTTGTTTGCGCAACTTCCCGAGAAGCAGGCCAATGCAATCAAACTGGTCAAGATCGAGGGGCTTTCCGTCGCGGAGGCTTCGGAACTCACCGGGCAAAGCGAATCCCTGATTAAAGTCAATATTCATCGCGGCATCCGCAAGATGTCCGCGATGATCGAGAAGGCATGATAATATGGCACGCAATACCGAAAGTCTGATCGCAGAACTGGTTGATGGACTGGAGCCCGTCAATCCTCTGCGCCTGCGCCAGGGGATAGCCGTGACGCTGGGGGCGCTGGCGCTGACGGTCGGGTCAGTCTTCCTCCTCGCGGGCATCCGTCCCGACGTCTCAAGCGCGTTGGCGCAACCTGTCTTTTTGCTCGCAACCGGCTTGTTCCTGGTGCTTGGGCTGGCAGCGTCGGTCACCGTCGTGATGATGGCCCGCCCTCAGGTAGGTAGCAATCATTCGGGCTGGGTATGGGCTGCGATTATGGTGGCGCTGCTTCCGGCTGCCGCAGCCGTAATGGTCCTGATCGGCGGCGATGCAGCGCTGGCAAGAAGCACACCTGCTCACGGGCTCAATTGCCTGCTGGCCGCCAGTGGCCTCGCCGCCCTGTCATTTGCCGGGCTGACCTGGTGGCTCCGACGCGGCGCGCCGACCTCACCGGAAAGCGCCGGGCTCGTGACCGGCATCGCGGCGGGCAGTTTCGGGATTTTCGCTTATTCCTTTCACTGCACCTACAGCGACATCGTCCATATTGGCCTTTGGCATAGCGCGGTGGTGGTAACCTGCGCGCTTGTCGGCCGGCTGACTGTCCCTCACCTGATCCGTTGGTGATCGATGCGATCTGCTAATGCGGAAGAAGCGAGAATGCGACCCCGATTTCTCACGCTCGTCGCCTCGCGAGCGGTGGTTGCAAATGCCTCGAAGATCTCGCTGGTCGTTGGCAGTTGCCTCAATCTGATCAATCAGGGTGAGGCAGTCTGGAATGGCTCCGAGATAGACTGGCCAAGAATCGTTCTCAACTTCGCCGTGCCCTATCTCGTCGCCAGTTACAGTGCAGCCAAGGCACTGCAGAGGAGTGGCGGCGGATAAACCGCGCTCGAGACGATTTTTCTCCACTCGTGTGTAACCTGGCTCCTGGGCTGGTCGAATCCGTCTCTTCAAAGGAGAATTGTCTATGTCCGTGAATCGGTTCCTTGCGCTGTCTACCGCTTTTGCCGCTGTTCTTGCTCTCGCAGCCTGCGAGAGCGAAGCCTCGTCTCCGCAAGCACAGTCCCAGCTATCCGACGCCGGCGAGACTGCGGAAATCCCGGTGGCTGAATGGATCGATTACGATCCCGCCACCTTTGCCCGCGCACAGCAGGACGGCGAAACCATCCTCGTCGACGTGAACGCCACCTGGTGTCCGACATGCAAGGCGCAGGCCCCGATCCTCGATGATATGCGCGACGATCCGGAGATGGGTGATGTTGTCTTCATGAAGCTCGATTTCGATACCCAGAAGGGTTTCCTCGAAGAGCATCGCATTCCGCGCCAATCAACGATCGTCGTCTTCCAGGGAGAGCAGGAGACCGCGCGCAGCATCGCCGAAACCGACCCTGAAAGGCTGCGCTCGGCGATCATCGCCGGTGTGTGATTTGCAGCTTATCTGAAGGAATTCTCATGGGCGGCGAATATGCACTGGCCTTCGTGGCCGGGCTGGTCACCATACTCAACCCTTGTGTCCTGCCGCTGATCCCGATCCTGGTGGCATCCTCGCTGGGTAAGCACCGGCACGGACCGCTGGCGCTGGCGACTGGCCTTGGCCTGTCTTTCACCATCTTCGGTTTCATCGTCATCACTTTCGGCTTCCAGCTCGGCATCGATGAACGCGGTATCAGGATGTTTGCGGGCGCGGTGCTGCTCATCGCCGGTCTGGTGCTGCTGATACCCAGGGCGCAAGCCGCGCTGACGGCATTCGCGGCCCCTCTGACCAATCGGGCAAACCAGGCGCTGGGCAAGGTCAGCGGTGACGGGCTTGGTGGTCAGTTTCTCGTCGGATTGTTGCTCGGTCTGGTATGGACGCCTTGCGTAGGCCCTACGCTGGGGGCAGCGATTGCCGCTGCCAGCCAGGGCGAAGACCTGTTTCAGGCCTTCACGGTCTTTCTAACCTTTGCCATCGGCGTGGGTATATCCATCGTCCTGTTCGCCTATGCTTCGCGCAAGGCCGTAGGATGGAACGGCAAGCGCCTCCAGTCGGTGGCACGATATGCCAAACCGGTGTTCGGGATCGTTCTCGTGCTCGTCGGCCTGCTGGTGCTGACGGGTCTGGACAAGCAGCTCGAAGCCTTCATCCTCGACCTGTTGCCCGACTGGCTTGTTGCGTTCACGACACGCTTTTGATTGCGGTCCGCGTGGCGCGCATGTTCATGGGATCGAGAGAAGGAGAGTTTCATGCCCGTATTCCCATCCATCGAAGGCGAGCCGGCGCTCGACAAGGTTTTCAAACGCTTTCCGCATACGGTCATGCCGCTTCTGGAATATCATGACCGGCTTCTACGAGACCGGTCGCCGCTCACCGTCGCTGAGCGCGAACTGATCGCGGCCTACGTGTCAGGGATCAATGCCTGCACCTATTGCCACGGCGCGCACGTGGTGGCCGCCCGTGCCTTCGGTATCGATGCCGACGTTTTCGAAGGACTGATGGCCGATTTGGAATCGAGCGCGATCGACGAGAAACTCAAGCCGTTGCTTGCGTATGTGGGCAAACTGACCCGCACACCGGCCATGATGGCTCAGGCCGACGCAGACCGGGTCTATGCCGCCGGCTGGGACGAACAGGCCCTGTTCGACGCGGTGAGCGTATGCGCGCTGTTCAATTTCATGAACCGCATCGTGGAAGGGTCGGGCATCAAGTCCAACCCGCTAGAGGCAGACCAGGCCGAGATAGACGCCCGCCTTGCGCGCATGGGTGGCACCACGGACGATCCGCACGAGGGTGAGCCTAGTTACACAAGGCTGGCCGATCTCTGGGGTATTCGGAAGGGTTGACGCTGCGTTTTGCGGCCCTTGGTTCAGGGACCAGATCGAGGGCAACGCCAGTGTAACTTTCTTCGCCCGGCGAACGAAGGAAGATACATGGTCAACCCAATCTCCCCGCATCGAGCATGACCGGCGAAGCGCACTTCGCCGATCTGAAATTGTCCGCGCTGTTCCTGAACGGCAGCCTGAAGCGGTCGGCTGAGCAATCGCACACACAGCTCCTGATGGACAATGCGATCGCGATCATGGAGCAGAACAGCGTTTCGACCGAGACGCTCCGGCTTGCCGATTTCGACATCGCCCCCGGCGTCCAGCCGGACATGACAGAGCATGGCTTCGAGCGGGACGACTGGCCCGAAATCCAGAAGAAGGTGCTTGCCGCAGACATTCTCGTCGTCGGCACACCGATATGGCTGGGCGAGAAATCGTCGATCTGCACTCGCGCGATAGAACGGCTCTACAGTTACTCGGGACAAACCAACGAGAAGGGTCAATACCTGTATTACGGGCGCGCAGGCGGCTGCGTGATCACCGGCAACGAGGACGGCATCAAGCATTGTGCGATGAACATCCTCTACTCGCTCCAACACCTTGGCTACACCATTCCTCCCCAGGCCGATGCCGGATGGATCGGAGAGGCGGGACCGGGGCCATCGTATGGCGACGAAGGCAAGGTCGGTCTCGATAACGAGTTCACCTGCCGCAACACGACCTTCATGGCGTGGAACCTCATGCACATGGCGGCCATGCTTAAACGCGATGGAGGATTTCCGACCCCAGGCAACCAGAGAACCGCCTGGGACGACGGTTGCCGCTTCGATCACCCCAATCCCGAGTATCGCTGACGCTGTCCGCCCGCGGGTTCGACAGAAATTTAGATGGAGCAAGTGCCGATGTCCCAGACCTACGAGATCGACCTCCCCCTGCGCAGCAAGAATGATACCGATGAGGCTGTCAGCCAGCCGCTTCGTGACGCCGAGAGCGCGATGGGCATGGTTCCCAACATGTATGCCGCAATGGCCAATCTGCCTGCGCTGCTGGCTACCTACAGCTTCGGCTACGACAGGTTCCGCAACGAGTCAGGCTTCACGCCAGTCGAGCAAGAGATCGTCTATCTGACAATTAGCCGTGCGAATTCCTGTCATTATTGCATGGCCGCCCACAGCATGCTGGCCGATACAGCGTCGGGTGTTCCGACAGAAGCGACCGAGGCCATCCGCGAAGACCGGCCGATATCCGATGAACGGCTCGAAGCCCTGCGGGAATTCACCCGGACCATGTTGGAAAGCCGCGGGAACCCGACAGCCGCCCAGTCGAAGAAATTCCTTTCCGCAGGATACAACGATGTGCAGATCCTCGCCATCGTGCTCGCCATCAGCACCAAGGCGATCTCGAACTACAGCAATCACCTGTTCCAAACCGAAGTGGACGACGCTTTCGCTTCTCACGCGTGGAGCGAACCCAAGGGATAGAGCGCAGTGCAGGTGGTAGTCAGGCTAAGACTGCGCTGATTTTCTCGTCAAGATCGATAGGGCAGGAGGCGAGCACTGCATGGCCCGCCTCCAGTGCTTGGCGTCCGTCGATTTCCGCAAGCCGGGCGATCTCGGCGTCACGCTTGCGAAGAAGGTCTGCAAGTTCTTCGCGATACAAAGCGACCATCGCGGTCAGCAGGCGATTGGTCAGGCCATCTTCCGGCGTGCAATCCACGTCGTATTGATCGAGCCGCGCGATAATCTCGTTGGCCGGATAGAGGAATTCGTCGGTGACCCACCTGTTGGTGACGAACCAGGACAGGGGAACCCCCTGCTGGTCGATCGAGAGTCCGGCGATATGGACCACGTGCGCTGGCGCGTCCTCGCCCTTTGCGGGGGTGGCAAGAGGCTCACCACCATCCGCCATCTGCGTGCGATGGAGGAACAGGTGAAAATGTCCGTGCTCTGCACCGTCGCGGTCGTTCGCAGCATGGACATGGTAATACCATCGGGACCTGGTCCGTGGATCGCGTGCATCCTGATCCGGGTAATGCTGCCAGAACTTCGGCTGCCCCTCAGGTAACACCCGCATCATTAATGGACGGTCCTGCGCAGCCATGCGCGAGATGACATCGATCACCACCTCTGCCGCTTCGGTCTCCGTCATAGAGCTTCCTCGCTGGTAGCGATGGAGGCGGACGATGTGACCGCCTCCATCCGACTCTTATGCTCAGGACTGTGCTGCGCAAGATGCAGCACTGCAATCCATCGCCGCACAAGCAGCCGCACTGCAGTCTGCCGCAGCCGCGCATGGAGCAGCACCGCAACCGGCAGCAGCGGCACAAGGCGCGGCGGCGCAGTCTTCCCCAGCGCAAGGTGCACTGGCACAGGGCGCGGCAGCGCAATCGTTGGTCATCTGGTCTGCCGCAGCGGAGCACGGCCCGGCATCAGCCTCTCCGGAACAGGCGGATGTCGCGACTGCAAGTCCGCCGGCGACGGCCAGCATCGATGCAAGTTTGGTCTTTTTCATATTGGAATTCCCCTTGTCGCGTGGCGTCTGCAATTCATCCACCAGGCCCGCCACACCCCCGGCTTTCGCGAGACGGGATCACCGCTCACCGTTACCCGAGTTCGTTCGAGCTAATTGCGGCAGGCGGTTACTCGACTTGCTAGGGCGGGTTCGTAGGCGGAAGCGATCAGGTTACACCATTGCGCTTACGCCGCTTATCCAAGAGCGAACCGACGGTGGTAGGGAAAGCTGTTCATGACTGAGATGCTAGGTTGGGGAGGTCCGCTTTTTACGGGGCACTGCGAAGCTGCCAAGCAGCTACCGGCCCAATTCCGGTCGTCGCGACAGTTATCTGGAAAGTTAATGCAGGCTGGGATGCAGGGCTCGCCCCCGCGTGTTTAAATCCTCGATCAGAATTCAATTAGTTGGTCGACGATCTCGATAGCTTTATCGGACTCGAAACTTAGAATCGCGCTTGCTCAAAATTATCCAATGGTGATCATAGAGAGGATCTCCGCCGCCTCCAAGAATGCCCTCCGGCAACGAGGATAAGAAGCCTCATGTTTAATCTGTGATCACCACGCATCGATGCCGACATAAGCCATTTACAAAAGTCTTCGTGGCGGAGGTGGCGAAAACTCGCGCCTCAGCTTGCCAGGCCCAAGACGAGCCCTCCGAGTGCTGCAATTCCCAGAACCCGCAGCACAGACCAGTTCGAACCAAACGTAAGTAGGCATGACAGCAGAGCCAAGGCCACCGCGCGCCAATCGATGCTGATCCAATCGGGCGAGTAGAGCCGTACCAGTCCCATTTGTATTTCATTGACCTCCCCGAACAACATATGGAGTCCATGACGTGACCCCCAGCTTTCCCCCAGCTGGGATTAGAGCCGGGCGGTTGTTTTGCGCATAAGCTCGGTTGAAGCAATGGGCTGCGTAGCGGAGCCCGTAGGGCGTAGCGAAGCAGGCCATTGCTTATCCAGTTCGGCGGCGAACGCCGCCGGTGTTGCGTAGCCAAGCGATGAGTGTGGTCGCTCCCGATTGTAGTCATCCACCCAGGAAAGCGGACAGTCAGCCGCCAAGAATGACTGCACTTCTGAGTAAAATTCGAGCGCGCAGCACGTTGTTCTGATAGTTTCTGGACAGCAGAATTGCCAAACATCCTAGCCGCATGGGACGTCGACGCGGGACTGGCTAGCTAGTGTCGCCCACGGCGAGTGGCGGTCCTATTCGAGTATCTAGCCTTTCCCCTCTGCCCCATCGGTTCAGACCGAGCATTTCTTGGCTTCGGCTTTTTCGCTTCGAGACGGCCTTGTGCGCGGTTTCCGGCTACCGTGACCGCGATGAACATCCCCGTTAACACAATGAAGACGGCGATTATCATGACCAGCATCGTTGGCTTCCCAGAGTTGAAGGTTCCGTTTCACTAGCAGTCTTACTGACCAATTGCCCGGTCTGAAGCTGCAGCCTTTCTACCAATTCTGCCATCGGCAGAGGATGGCTGTTTTCGAGTAGGTTTGCGGTATCGGACAGTTGCCTGAGATCGGATTGCTGGCGGCCGTCAGGAAAGGCCAGCACTACCAGATTCATGCCTGCTTCGACGGGGACGGTCACGATATGATCGAAACATGCACGCAAATTGCGCAATGCCGACTGGTCCTGGCCGCGCGGATCACACAGGTTTGCCACGAGAATGCCGCCGGGATTGAGGCGCACGCGGCACGCCGAGAAGAATTCTGCCGATCGCAGCTGGTGAACCTCTTCATCAATATTGAAATCGTCGATCAGAAGAATGTCCGTGGTTTTTTCATCCTGGGCAACAAAATCGTGACCATCAGCCAGGATTAGTTCGAGCCTGCTGCTATCTACGGGAATGCAGAACTGGTGCGCCATGGCTAGCACGTCTTCATCGATTTCGACCGCGCGAATACGGGTCGTTGGCAGGTAGGTGTGACAGTATTTCGCGAGTGAGCCACCGCCCAAACCGATGATTTCAATCGTGCTGGGGGAGGCATTGAAAAGCAGGAAGCCCATCATCGCCTGCGTATACTCCAGCAGTAAGCGGTTCGGGTCATTGATGCTCATGGCGCTCTGGACATAGCCCCAGTTGGCGAGAAGACTGCGGATGTCACCGAAGTCAAAGATGAACGCTCCGGCCTGCCTGGCACCGCGATAGCAAGGCTCCGCTACGCCGGGTTCAAACCGTTCATTCCAGCGCAGCTCGCGGTCGACTGCGTAAATGTGTTCGAGGAATTCTTCGACAGCATGCGTGTGCGACACATCGTCATCCTGTGCCGCCGACGAGTAAATTTCCCGGATCGGCGTAAGCGCTACGTGCTCGCTCATCTCCCGGACCTGGCTTCGAAGGTGCGGGCGCGCTCATACATTTCCCGCCACGCTGCTGCCGCCCGCAGCGAGCGTTCTTTCACGCGCGGCAGCGTAGCCTGCGTAGCCTCATCAAGGCAGGTTCGCATGCGCCCAAAGTAGAAATCGCTCTTCCGTGCAGGCAGCTTGGTATGCTGTTCATGATTCATGATCTCGTCGACTCGGTTCGGGGGGGTCATAGCTGGAAGAGATGAAGCGCCATCAATGACGGCTAGGCCGGAACAGTGTCCGGCATTCGGGGGTCTGCAAGATTACGAGGCGATCAGGGATCGCCCTCGTCTACGATCGAATCCGGCCGTTCCTGCTTGAAGCCGTGCATCCCGAACCACCATTGCAGCGCGATGATGGCACCTTTTGCGGGTTGGATAAGACCTACCGTCAGTATGAGGGTTAGGGGCAGGATAATTGAAACCAGGGCCAGCGTTGACAGGCCGTCAATACCGGTAAGACCGATGACGATCGGCGCCATCACATGCCCGGTCACGAAAATCGAAACATAGGCCGGAAAATCGTCGGCTTGTTGATGTGTCCAATCCTGATCGCACCGCGCACATCTTGCCACCGGCTTCAGGAACCGGGCGAAAAGCCGAGCTTCGCGGCAGCGAGGACAGCGGCCAAGCAACCCTCGCATGAGAGCAGCCCAACTCGTTGGCGGCAAATCAATCGCGCCGCAGGGCTTCTGGAGCAATCCGGCCTCAGATTCTTTGCGGCTGCTGTGGACCCGATCAGCCATCGTCTGAAGGAAATCAGGCATCGTTCGGCCTCGCCGGCGGGGCCCATTTCCAGGTTGTTGGGTGCGACGATCGAGTGCCGAAACGTAGCGAGAGCTTGGGTCTAGAGATCGGTCGCTCCTCAAAGTCCGAAACGGTAGACCGGCCAAGCGAGCCGGCTTCGAGCTGCAGCTCGCCTGAAGCCTCTGGTAAATTGGGTAACACTAAGCCTTTGGCACCTGTCTTCACCATGTAGAGCCTTGAGTAGTCATCGCATTTACCGAGCTCCGTCCGTTTCCCTGGTTAATTACCCCAAGAATCTCCGACATGAGGCGCGCAGCTTCGGTCGGCGCTAATTCAGCCTCGCACAGCGAACCATCTGCTTGGTGAAATGTCACAACAACCCGGAAATCTTGGGGCTCGCGTGGAATTACGCGCAAATGCGCATTCACGCCGGTTACCCTTGAGCGCCTTGCTGTCACACAGACAGTGGTCTTCGACCCCGGGATTATTGCATCTCTAAGCTGCATACTAGCTATATACAGTTTATATCTCGATTGTTAAGACTGATTTTTGATGTATTAAACATCATGGAGCTCGTATGATCACATCGCAGCAGATGAGAGCGGCGCGTGCCCTTCTCGGACTTGACCAGCGCCAGCTCGCACAGCTGGCCGGGCTGTCCTTGCCGACGATCCAGCGCATGGAATCGTCCGATGGCCAGGTTCGCGGCGTCGTCGACACACTGGTCAAGGTTATCACCGCTTTGGAAGGAGCCGGCATCGAGCTGATCGGTGAGAACGCACCTAGCACGGGCACAGGCAGAGGGGTTCGCCTATCCGAGACAACGTCCAGCAAGACGAGCGGCAAGGATCATTCGATCCTCTATGACAAAGCGCACAGCTGAGGATCGGCGCGGCGCGCTATGAATAGCTACACTCCCAAGCTCATTACCGTTTTTCGCGAAGGATACTCGCTCGGCACCCTGAGAGCCGACACCATCGCCGGAATGACTGTGGCCATCGTTGCGCTGCCACTCGCCATGGCGCTTGGCATCGCCAGCGGCGCTTCGCCCGATAAGGGCCTCGTTACAGCCGTGGTCGCTGGTTTCTTGATTTCCGCGATGGGGGGCTCAAGGGTCCAGGTGGGCGGGCCGACAGGCGCCTTCGTGGTCGTCATCTTCAATGTCATTGCTCAGCACGGTTATGACGGACTGCTGATTGCGACCTTCCTTGCCGGTTTCATTCTCATCGCGGCAGGCGTGCTCCGCTTCGGGCAGATGATCAAGTTCATTCCCCACCCGGTCGTTACCGGCTTTACCGCGGGCATTGCCGTCATCATAGCGTCCAGCCAGGTGAAGGATTTTCTGGGACTGTCGATCGCCGAAGTTCCGGCCGAATTCGTCCCCAAGTGGCAAGCCTATTGGAGTGCGATGGCAAGCACGAGCTGGGCCACGTTGGGCGTCGGGGCAGGCTCGCTGGCCATCATCATCCTGCTGCGCAAATTTGCGCCGAAGCTACCGGCATTCCTGATCGCGGTGCTTATCAGTTCGATCGCGGTGGTCGTGCTCAAGCTGCCGGTAGACACCATCGGCTCGCGCTTTCCCGATATTCCGGCGGGCCTGCCGATGCCATCGCTCCCGGAAATCTCTCTCGCCAAGATCAACGCGGTCCTGCCATCGGCATTCACCATCGCCTTTCTGGCCGGGATAGAGGCCTTGCTCTCTGCGGTCGTGGCCGATGGCATGATCGGCACGCGGCATCGCTCCAATCAGGAATTGATCGGCCAAGGTGTGGCAAATCTCGGCTCCGCCTTGTTCGGCGGCCTGCCTGCCACGGGCGCCATTGCCCGCACGGCAACCAATATCCGGTCGGGTGCGCAGACACCGGTCGCAGGCATCCTCCACGCGGTGTTCCTTTTGCTGTTCGTTCTTTTCGCAACCGATCTCATGGCCTTTGTGCCGATGGCGGCACTTGCCGCCGTCCTGTTCATGGTTGCCTGGGGAATGAGCGAATACGAGCGTTTCCTAGCGCTGCTGCGCATGCCCAACAGCGACCGCGCTGTATTGCTGCTGACGTTCGGGCTGACGGTGCTGGTGGACCTGACGGTGGCGATCGGTGTGGGTGTTACCCTTGCCTCCCTGCTGTTCATGGCACGTATGGCGGAGTCGGTTGAAATCGATGGGAGCAGGAGGCAGGACATCGACCGCGATTCCGAGGATCTCGAACAACGCGATGCGCTGCCCGATGGCGTCGAGGTCTTCCGCATTACCGGGCCGTTCTTCTTTGGAGTAGCCGGCGAGCTGCTCAATACACTGCGCCGTGTCGGGCAATCACCAAAAGTCATCATCCTGCGCATGCGGCTCGTGCCGCTGCTGGACGCCAGCGGTTTGCAGGCCTTGGAGGAATTCATCACGCAGGCGGAAATCTCTGGAGCGAAAGTGATCCTGTCCGGGGTCCAGTCGCAGCCGCGATCCATGCTGGATCGAGTCGAGCTTGGCGCGGATTCGAGCAGAATCCGATATGCTCCCGACTTTGCGCAGGCGCAGGATATGGCGCTGAGTCTGGTTTGATGGTCGGGGTCTAATCGGCTCAAGTCTTAAGGCGGATTACCTTGTTACGTCCGGTCGCGCCGCGCAGCAGTTCGAACGATGAGCGGGGGCGGCCAAGAGCCTTGGCGAGCAGTCGCATAACCGCGTCGTTCGCCTTGCCGTCCTCAGGCGGCGCAGTGGTCCTGATGGCGAGCCAGCCGCTATCTGAAAGAATCGCGATCGCGTCGGCAGAGGCACCCGGCGTAACACGCACCTCCAGCCTTCCTTCTTGATCGGCGAGCTTCAATATCGAAGCTGCCGGAGGCCACGCCGGGCGAGGCTTTGCCATCAGCGCTTGCGGACGAATTCGACGCGCAGGACGAGCCCCTTGATGCCTTTATAGCGGCAGTCGATTTCCTGCGGGTCGTCGGTCAGCCGGATCGACTTGATCAACGTTCCGCGTTTCAGCGTTTGCCCGGCACCCTTGACGATCAGGTCCTTGATCAAAGTTACTTGGTCGCCATCCGCGAGAAGATTGCCCACGGCATCGCGAACCTCGACCTGGTCGGCCTGCGGCTTCTTACGCTCCAGCTTACTCGCCGGAAGCCATTCGCCACTATCCTCGTCGTAGACATAGTCGTCTTCAGTCATGCGTAATCCTGTCGGCAGTACTTTCAGCCATCCATACGCAATGGACCGAGGTAAAGCCATCCAGTGAGGCTATGCGAGTGTTCCCCTTGCATCGTCCGAATGGCAGCTTCGCGCCGAACAAAGTCTAGGAGCAGACTGACTGCAAACGGCCCAGAATCAGCCATAGTAACGAGCGTGTAGAATTTCTGCGGGCTCTCGTGCGGGCCTCATGCTTGGCTGCCCGAATTATTCGTTTTCATCCCAGATGGTTGGATGATGGACGACGGAGCTTTTTCGGGACTCGAAAATGACTTCTCCGTCTTAAACGCCGTGTGCAATCGAGATCTGCTTTGCGCCCCATGACGGCCATTCGCAATGTGCGCGGTCTGTCCTGACCACTGCTATTTGCTAGAACCGAGCGGATGCATTTACGCGCCCCCATTTCCGCTAATAATGCAATACTCTCGCCCAAAACCGTTAACCTCCAAGTCCTTCGCACTTGCAACATTTTTGAGTTGCCGCTAAGTGCCCGCCATCCATCGGACCCGGCCGTGCCGGGTGGCTCGGCCCGGCGCCTATCCCCGGGACAACCTTTCAGACCGGCATACAGGCCGCACAAAGTGTTCGCAGCTGAGCGATGCTTCCCCGCATCGTGCCGGTCGTGTGAGTCGTGTTAGGGTTCACATGTTCGATATTTCCGCGCTCAAGCGTGAATGGCTTTCCAATCCCCGGCGGGACATCCTCGCCGGTATCGTCGTCGCGCTTGCGCTCATTCCCGAGGCCATTGGCTTCTCCATCATCGCGGGGGTCGATCCAAGGGTCGGCCTTTATGCCTCGTTCTCGATCGCGGTAATCATCTCGCTCGTAGGCGGTCGGCCCGGCATGATCTCGGCAGCCACTGCTGCGATCGCAGTGCTCGTCTTGCCGCTAATCCAGCAATACGGTGTCGAATACCTCTTCGCCGCCACGATCCTGATGGGCGTTATCCAGGTCATCGCAGGCTTCCTGCGGCTTCACCTGCTGATGCAATACGTATCTCGTTCGGTCATCACCGGCTTCGTAAACGCTTTGGCGATCCTGATCTTCATCGCGCAGCTACCGGAGCTCACCGGCGTGCCGATGCTGACTTACGTGCTGGTCGCCGCGGGTCTGGCGGTCATCTACCTCCTTCCGCGCCTCACGAAGGCCGTTCCCTCCCCGCTGATCGCGATCGTGATCCTGACGGCGGTCGTCTACTACATGGGCATGGATGTACGCACCGTGGGCGATATGGGCGAGCTGCCTTCGTCGCTACCCTCGTGGCTCATTCCCGACGTGCCGTTCACTCTCGAGACGCTGCAGATCATCCTGCCCTATTCAGCCACGATGGCCGCTGTAGGCTTGCTCGAATCCATGCTGACCGCGCAAATCGTCGACGATCTGACCGATACTGGGTCCGACAAGCAGCAGGAAATGAAGGGGCAAGGCATCGCCAACTTCTTTACCGGCTTCCTCGGCGGCATGGGTGGCTGCGCCATGATCGGCCAATCGGTCATCAATGTGAAGTCGGGCGGCGAAACGAGGCTCTCGACCTTCGTGTCAGGCGTCTTCCTGCTGTTCCTGCTGCTTGTGCTCGGCCCGCTGGTCGCCATCATTCCGATGGCATCGCTGGTCGCGGTCATGATCATGGTCTCGATCGGCACCTTCTCGTGGCGCTCGATCAAGGATATCCGCACAAATCCCTGGCAATCGTCGGTGGTCATGATCGTCACCGTCGTTGTGGTCGTGTGGACACATGACCTGGCGCAGGGCGTGCTAGCAGGCGTCATTCTTTCGGGCCTGTTCTTCGCCAGCAAGGTGAAGCGGCTCTTCACGGTCGATACCGACCTCTCAGCTGACGGCACGACGCGGACCTATCGCATTGCGGGCCAGGTCTTCTTCGCTTCTTCCGATCGTTTCGTCGAAGCCTTCGACTACAAGGAAGTGCTCGACCGGGTGGTGATCGACGTCAGCCGTGCGCACTTCTGGGATATCTCGGCGGTGGGAACGCTCGACAAGGCGATCCTCAAGTTCCGCCGCGAGGGCACGGCGGTCGAGGTGCGTGGCCTGAACGAGGAGAGCGCTGTGATGATCGAGCGCTATGCTATCCATGACAAGCCCGGCGCCGATGCGCAGCTGGGAGGACACTGATGGGAGAGACAGCAATGGAAAACGTCCTCGCGGCGATAGACGCCTCGGCCTACGCTACCAGCGTTTGCGGTTATGCCGGTTGGGCAGCGAAGCGGCTGTCCTTGCCGGTCGAGCTCCTCCACGTCGTCCAACGGCAGGATGCCATCACTGCGCGCAAGGACCTGTCGGGAGCGATCGGTTTGGGCGTCAAGAGCGACCTCATGGAGGAGCTCGTGCGCCTTTCCGAAGAAGGTAGCCGAACCGAGATCGAGAAAGGGCGCGTGCTGCTGCAAGCAGGAGAGCAGCTACTGCGCGGTGCGGGCATTGAGCAGGTATCTACGCTGCACCGCCACGGCGGCGTGGTGGAGACGATCCTGGAGCGCGAGGGTCACGCCCGCGTGGTGGTGATCGGCAAGCGCGGCGTGGGCCACGAATATGCCTCGGACCATATCGGCTCGATGATCGAACGCGTGGTGAGGGCAAGCGAAAAGCCGGTGCTGGTCGCTTCGCGCGAATATGCCGAGCCGAAACACGTCGTCTTTGCCTATGATGCCAGTCCCGCCGCAGAGCGCGCGCTGGAGCGGCTGGCCAACTCGCCGCTGTTCGATGGTCTGCCGGTCACCATCGTCATGGCCGAGGCGGAAGGCGAAGCGCAGCGCGAGAAGCTCGTAAGGGCAGAAGCGGCATTCGCTTCGGATCACCCTGTCACCGTCGTGATGGAACGCGACAAGGCCGAAAAGGTCATACCCGGCGTCGTTGCCGCCACCGAGCATTCGCTGCTGCTGATGGGGGCCTATGGCCATTCGCCCATACGTCGCATGATAGTGGGCAGCACGACCACCGAGATGGTTCGCACCGTCAAGGCTCCGGTGCTGATGGTGCGCTGACGTGTCGATCGTTCCCGCCACGTTCCGCAACCTCTTGCTGCAAAGGCTCGCCGAACTGGACGAGCAGGATCGCATCTCAGAGTGGGATCGCGACCCGGTCACGCTGGACCAGGAGAGCGTAGGTCGCCTGTCCCGGATCGACGCCATGCAGGTGCAGGCCATGGCGTTGGCGCAGGAACGTCGGCGCAAGGCTGAGCGAACAGCTATTGCAGCGGCTCTTGAACGGATCGATGAAGATGAATTCGGTTATTGCATCGAATGCGGCGACGAGATTGCCGAAGGTCGACTCCGGAATAACCCAACAGTGGTAAAGTGCCTGGAGTGCGCTGCCGGGAACGCCTGAGGCGAGCCGGTTTACGGTAGCTTTACCCGAGGCTGTCAGGTTCTTCAGCCATGACAGCCTATATCGAAAGTGACGGATTACGGCTGCGCCGCAAGGTGCGGGCCGTTGTGATGAACGAGAAAGGCGAGGTTCTCCTCGTCCGGCCGCATGGCTACCGCGAAGGGGAATGGACCCTTGCGGGCGGCGGCGTCGAAGATGGCGAATCCCCTGTCGAGGCCATGCGCCGAGAACTGGCGGAAGAATTAGGCGTCGGGCTGGAGGCCGAGTTATCGGAACTGCCGGTAACCAACCGGTTCATTTACTCGGCAGAGCACAAGGTGAAACGCAACCTAGACCATGACGGGCAGGACGCCGTGATGTTCGCCTGTCGAATTGATCGCAGCCACCCGCTCCGCTTGCAGGCTGAAGAGATAGCCGACGCCCGCTGGTTTCTCGCGAATGATGCTCTTGCCGCGTTTCCCGTGCAGAAGCAGCGCGACATTTACAGCCGCTGCCTCAGCGAGCTTTCCCGCTCTGCTTGACGGTCAGCTTAATTTTCGGACTGTGAATGGGGAGCGCATACTCGGCGCGGATACTGGTCCTAATCTACGTTCAACGCTTGAGCCGGAGCAATTCCTTCATCGCCGTCAGATTGGCTGCTTCCATAGGCGTGGCGCGAAGGTCTTGAAAACCAGCCCCGCGCCAATCACTCCGAGGCCCAGCACCCAGATATCGACCGGCACCCAAAAGGCGAGAAACAGGCACGAAGCTAGGCCCAGGACAGAGATCCATCTTGGATAAAGCCGGCGTTCGTCAGGCAGGCGGAGCGCCGCGAGATTGGTAATCGCGTAATAGATCAGGACCGTGAAGGCACTGAACGCCCAGACCGTTTCGACGCTGCCAATTGCTGCCAGCCCGGTTACGAGCACACCAACCAGTATGACCGCAGAAGCTGGTTCCTTTTCCGCTCCGGTCAATCGGCCAAAAATTGGCGGGATATCGCCTCGTCGCCCCATGGCGAGCACCACGCGCGACAGGCCAAGGATCAGGTTCAGCAGCACGCCAAGCATCGCAGTAATGGCGCCTGCAGCAACCAGCAAGGCAAGCGAAGGCGACCCCATGGCGGTGGCGGCGATCTGGAGCGTAGTTGCCTGCCGGTCCGGCGCGTCCGCAAAAACGGCAGTTCCAACGATGCCCACGACCACTGCGGCCACGCATATGTAGAGGGCCGCCGTCACCGCAACCGTGACGACGATGGCCCGGGGGATCGTCAGATGCGGCTCCCGCACTTCCTCGCCAAGAGTGGCAATGCGACCGTAGCCGGTGAAGGCTACGAACATCAGCGCTGACGCATAGAGAAAGGCCGATGCCGGAGATTCTTCACGATCCGAGAAGAAGGGGGTCCAGTTCGAACTACCGGTTGCGAGCGCACTCGGAGAACCGAAGAGGATGAAGCCGCCCAGCGCCGCGAGCGTCACTGAAACGATTGCGATATTCACCCAGCTCGAGCGTTTTATTCCAGCGAGCACCAGTAGCGTGAAGAGCAAGACCGAACCGATCGCGACCCAAGGCATCGCCGCCGCACTTCCGCCTGCCATCGGCAGCGCATAGCCTGCGAAACCCAGCGCTGCGGTGGCAGCGGAAGCCGATTTTGCGCAGAGGAACATCCAGCCTGCGGTGAACCCTAGCCGTGGATTGAGGTAGCGATAGCCGTATTCATAAGTGCCACCACTCACGGGATGACTGGCGGCGAGCTGCGCGCTCGACAGGGCGTTGCAGGTCGCAACCAACGCGGCGAGCGCAATCGCAAGGACGACCGATGGGCCAGCAACCCCAGCGGCGATGCCGATGCTGACGAAAACGCCGGTTCCGAGCATGGAGCCGAGACCCATCATGATCGCGCCCCCTAGACCAAGGTCACGCGACAATTTGTTTCCGGTTTGGCTCATGCAGCTAAACTGTGGCTGAGGCGTTCCTGCGCGGCAACCCTGCCCTGACTTCCCCATGGCGTTTCGCTCAAAATCTGCCGATGAGCTGTTGAACATAAGCTTGCCGGATGACCAAGCGGTCCCATACCGCTCGCCGGATTGTAAGCTGCCAGCTGATCGGTGTTTCAGACGAATGTGCCGCTGGGATTAGCACTTCGCCACGCCACAATAAGATCACGTCCGTCCTGCCGCCTGCCGCCTGCCGGTCTGGCCATGGTATTACGGGTCTGCCTGGACGCGACACTCTTGGGATGTTGTCCGCTGCTGGGCCAAGGGAGGCCCAGCGATAAAGGGCATATAAAGAGAATGTGGCGGTCAAGAGAGAACGCGGCATTAAACCAACCCCTTGTTTCGATTATTCTCGAATTATCGATTGAAGTCTCATGCAAGCGCTCTATGACAGGTCCAACCAAAGAACGGATTCGAACTATGCACCGCGATCAGCTCTGGGCAGTCGACGCCCTCCAGGCCCTTGGACACGAAACACGGCTATCGGTTTTCCGGCTGCTGGTGAAGGCAGGCCCGGATGGTCTGATGGCGGGCGAGATCGCGCAAGCCTGTAGCGTTCCGGCCTCTACCATGTCGCATCACCTCGGCAATCTCGAGCGGGCAGGCCTTGCCACATCGCAGCGCGAGAGCCGGGTCATCCGCTACCGCGCGGACTATGGCGGCATGCGCGGCCTGCTCGCCTTCCTGATGGAAGATTGCTGCCAGGGCGATCCGTTTCTTTGCGCGGATTTCTCCGAGATTGCTGCCTGCAATTCCTGATCATCAACCACCGTTCATTTCGAGGATCCGATGCCTGACAAGGTCTACAACGTATTGTTTCTCTGTACTGGGAATTCGGCGCGCTCGATTCTAGGCGAAGCGCTGATGAACAAAATGGGCGAAGGCCAGTTTGCTGCATACAGCGCCGGCAGCCAGCCCAAGGGTGATGTGCATCCGATGGCGATCGAAGTGCTGGGTAACTTCGGCTATCCGACCGACAGCCTGCACTCGAAAAGCTGGGATGAATTCACGAAGCCCGGCGCATCCGAGTTCGATTTCATATTCACCGTCTGCGACAATGCCGCCGGAGAAAGCTGTCCGGTTTTTCCGGGCAAGCCGATCACGGCGCACTGGGGGGTTGAGGATCCGGCGGCCGTCGAAGGCGACGGCCAGCGCAAGGCTTTTCTAGACGCGCTGACCTATCTCAAGCGCCGCATCGAACTGTTCCTGATGCTCCCGATAAAGAGCATCGACGAGATGGCGATGCGCAGCAAACTCGCCGAGATCGGGCGCGAGGAAGGCGCCAGCACCAAAGCTAGAGACGCCGAATGACCATCGACATCGTTATCTATCACAATCCCGAATGCGGGACCTCGCGTAACGCGCTGGCGATGATCCGCAATGCGGGGGTCGAGCCGCACATCGTCGAATATCTTAAGACGCCGCCCTCCCGCGCAATGCTGGAAAGCCTGATCGAACGAGCCGGTATCACCCCGCGCGGTCTGCTGCGTGAAAAGGGCACGCCGTTCGGCGAACTCGGTCTAGAGGATCCTTCCCTGTCGGACGAGCAGCTGATCGACGCTATGATGGAACATCCCATCCTAATCAACCGTCCGCTGGTGATCTCGCCGATCGGGGTGAAACTCTGTCGTCCATCGGAAGAAGTGCTCGACCTGATCCCAGCATCACAGCAAGCGGCTTTCGTCAAGGAAGACGGCGAGCAGGTCATCGATTCCGATGGCCTACGCGTGCGCTGACCGGCCAACAGGACAAGCAGAATGACCCAGACAATCGCTGACCCCGCTCCTGCGGCCTCCCCACTCGGCACGTTCGAACGGTTCCTCTCGCTATGGGTGCTGGGGGCAATTCTGGCTGGTTTGGCGCTTGGCCTGGTCGCGCCGGACGCCGTCGGCGTCATGGCAGATCTCGAATACGCGTCGGTGAACCTCGTGGTGGCCGTGCTGATCTGGGCGATGATCTTCCCGATGATGGTGGGCGTCGATTTCGCCAGCGTAAAGGATATCGGCCGCAAGCCCAAAGGACTGGTCATCACGCTGGTCGTCAACTGGCTGGTCAAGCCGTTCACGATGGCAGCACTGGCGGTGCTGTTCTTCGATTATCTCTATGCTGGATTGATGTCGGAAGGCGATGCCGACCAGTATATTGCCGGGCTCATCATTCTTGGTGCCGCGCCATGCACCGCAATGGTGTTCGTATGGTCGCAGCTGACGCGCGGCGATCCGGCCTACACGCTGGTGCAGGTGTCGGTGAACGATCTGGTCATGATCGTCGCCTTTGCGCCCATCGTGGCGCTGCTGCTGGGCGTGACGGACATCGTGGTTCCGTGGGAAACGCTGCTGCTCTCGGTCGTGCTCTATGTCGTCATACCGCTGGTGGCAGGAGCCATCGCCAGGCGGCAGGTCATTCGCTCGCACAATGGTGACGCAGCGGCGGTGGATGCCTTTACCGCCCGGCTCAAGCCGTGGTCGATCGTCGGCCTGCTGGCGACCGTGGTGCTGCTGTTCGCCTTTCAGGCAGGGACCATCCTTTCCAACCCGCTATTGATCGCGTTGATCGCAATCCCGATAATCATCCAGTCCTATGGCATTTTTGTCGTTGCCTATGCTGCGGCTAAGGCGTGGAAGGTGCCGCACAACATCGCCGCGCCTTGCGCGTTGATCGGCACTTCCAACTTCTTCGAACTCGCAGTTGCCGTTGCCATCGGCCTTTTCGGTCTAACGTGCGGAGCCGCACTGGCGACAGTGGTCGGCGTTCTGGTGGAAGTCCCGGTGATGCTGTCGCTGGTGGCCTTCGCCAACCGGACCCGCGCGAGTTTCCCCGAGGGGTAGAATCCATTGAGTTTCGCGCACCTTCCTTCGCTGCCGATATTTCTCGCCGCGGCATTCTTCGAGATTGCCGGGTGCTTTGCGTTCTGGGCGTGGCTGCGCCTCGGGAAGTCTATCTGGTGGCTCGCGCCCGGAACCGTTTCTCTTGTGATCTTTGCCTGGCTGCTGACGCTGGCGCCGACCGATGCGGCCGGGCGCGCCTATGCCGTATATGGAGGGATTTATATCCTATCCTCGCTCTTGTGGCTGTGGGTGGTGGAGCGCCAGCAGCCAGATCGCTGGGATCTCTCCGGCGCGGCAATATGCCTGCTTGGCGCAGCGATAATCCTCCTGATGCCGCGAACAACATAAAGAAAATTATCCGAATGTCTGATTTTCATTACCTGCGTCCCCTGTCCGATCCGGATTATCTGCCCGCGCTCCGTGCCGAATACCTTCATCGCAACCCAGCACTTGGGCTCGGCGCCATCGACACGCCGCCGCGCATCCTGCTGCTCTACGGCTCACTTCGGGAGCGGTCCTATTCCCGTCTCGCAGTTGAGGAAGCGGCGCGCCTGCTCCAGCTGTTCGGTTGCGAGACGCGGATATTCGATCCGTCCGACCTTCCCCTGCCCGATCAGGTCAAAGATGACGATCATCCCGCTGTGCATGAACTGCGCGAGCATTCGCTGTGGTCGGAGGGTCAGGTCTGGTGCAGTCCCGAGCGTCACGGACAGGTCACCGGGATCATGAAGGCACAGATCGACCACCTGCCCCTTGCCTACAAGGGTCTGCGCCCGACGCAGGGCCGCACGCTCGCGGTGATGCAGGTCTGCGCCGGTTCGCAGAGCTTCAACACGATCAACACACTGCGCGTTCTGGGCCGCTGGATGCGCATGTTCGCCATCCCCAACCAGTCCTCGGTCGCCAAGGCGTATGAAGAGTTCGACGAAGCGGGCCGGATGAAGCCTTCTGCCTACTACGACCGCATCGTCGACGTGATGGAGGAACTCGTCCGGTTCACCGTTCTTCTGCGACCGCACGCAGATCAGTTGGTCGATCGATATTCCGAACGCAAGGATAAGGACTCACCGGTCGCAACGCCGGCCGACATGGCGGGTATCGGCATCGATCTGAAGACACACGAAGCCAAATGAACACCACTGTCCTTGCGCTGGTGAGAGCTCTCGTCGAGCGCCTAGACGGAGAAGCAGTATGCGACGACTGCATCACTCAACGGCTGGGACTCTCGATCAGGCAACACGCGAACTATAAGACCCTGGAACTGGCCGGAATCCAGGGCTTCGAACGCACTTTCGACCAATGCGCGCTCTGCGGATCGAAGAGAAAGGTCATTCGCAAGGTCAGGAAGCAGAAGAGATGAAGAGTAAAGACCTCCGCTCAATAACGCGATAAACCCGATTTGCGCTGCATTTCGAGACGTGACGCGATCCATTCTTCCACCTCGAATTCCGACCAGGCCACAGCATATCCACCGAGGTGCACAGGCCTCGGAAATTTGCCCTCTGCCATCCAGCGATAGATCGTCGAACGGCCAAGTCCAACGCGGTGCTGTACCTCCGGCAGCCGAATTAGCCGGGTCGACCGACGAGGTTCGGTCGCTCCCTTGTCGTTCTCTTCACCCACGATGGCCTCCTTCTGCACCGGCGAAGACATCGCCAAGAAGAGCGTCCTTGCGCTCGAGCTCGTCAATGTGATCGGAAAGCAGGCGGGCAACCCGATGCGCGGTCCCCTTGGCCCAGCGCGGCTTCACGTCATGCACCTGGTTGCCCAGGACACGTTCAAGCGCAGAAGGCAGCTCGCCGGAGAAGTCCTCAAAAAATTGCGCTAGGTCCGATTGAAGCCACGCAATCGCGTGATCGCCGCTGCTGACGAGGAAAAGAAGCAGGTGTGCGTGCGGCGCGACACCGCTCGCGGCGAGAATGCGCAAGGCTTCGCCGAGGCTGGCTGAGCGTTCGCCGACAAGGACGCGGCGAAGAGCATCCTTATGGATCTGCGCGTCGCGCGCAATGTCGCAGCGGGCACGGCCGCTGGCTTCAACGGCGGCCAAGAGAAGCCGGGCGAGGTCGGCGCGAACCTGTTGTTCGGCAAAGAGCGCCAAGTTGGTCATCGACGAATCCTTGTGTCTAGAAGTGATCGACTCCCGGCTAACCGCGAAGGAAGCCTGTAGGAAAACGAAAAGAACATTTAGAGAACAGAGAGGAAGGGACGAATCAGCTTCCTTCGGTGATTCGCGCAAATTTCGGCCGCGTTCGCGCGTATCGCAGCTCGCTTCGCTCAGGAGTCGGCACAGTCAGCGCTGCTACGCGATCAGCCTGCGCGAATCCCGGTCCGCGCACCATCCGATGTCGCTTTTCGCTTGGTCGGCAGCCCCAAAATCCAGTTCCCGATTTCCTACAGCCCGGCTCCGGAGAGAGGAAAGAACATACAGCGAACGCATCGCTGGCTGATGTTCAATCCTTCGGAGTTCCCATCCATGACCACCAAGACTGCCCTTCCGGCCCAGCAGCGCACGCCCAACCGTGCTCGTGGCCGCGACTACATCCTCCCCGCCTGCGTGGCGCTGGCCTGCGCCGGTGCCGCCTTTGCCGGGGCCGATACCACCTTCGATCCCGCGCTGACCAAGTTCACCGACTTCCTCGAAGGCTCGGGCGGCAAGATCATCACCGTGCTCAGCCTTGCGGGCGGTCTGATCGGTCTCGCCTCCGGGCGCTTCTCGCTTGGCCAGGTCGCGGTGCCGGTCGGCGTCGGGATCGGTGTCGGCACCGGCGTGCCGATCGTCACCTCGGTCGTGACCGCGGTCATCTGATCAGCGGATCCGGTCACGACAGGAGGGCGGCATGGCCGACAAGTACCTCGTTCCACGGCGGCTCGACGACCCGGAGCTCATCGGCTTCTGGACCATCGACGAGTTTGCAGGGATCCTCATTCCCTTCGCCTGGGGCATTCTTGCGCAGCATATCTTCATCGGTATCGGCCTGGCCGCCGGGGCCTGGCTTGCCTTGCGGAAGGCAAAGGCACGCGGCGCCGGTTCGGCACTGGTGCATGCTGCGTACTGGTACCTGCCCGGGAGCTTTCTCGGGCTGAAGGCCACGCCGCCCTCCCACTACCGCCTGCTGGCGGGCTGAGGGAGGCGATCCATGCGAGCGGAATTCGCGCACGAACAGGCGCAGACCTACCTCCGGCAACGCAACCGCTTTGCCGTGTTGGCAGGTGTTTTCGGCCTTACCACGCTGGTCAGCCTTGGTGCCGCGTTAACCCGCGACGAGAGGCTCGTACTGGTCCCGATTACCGCCGAGCGGATCACCGTCTCGAGCGGCGGGATCGACGCGCCCTATCTCGAGCTCGTCACCCGCGACACGGCGCTGATGCTCCTCAACCGGGCGCCCGAAAGCCTCGACTATTGGATGGCGAATATCTTGAAGCTCGCCGATCCCGCCGCGCACGGCCGCCTCAAGGCCGAGCTCGTCCAAATCGTCGAGGAACAGCGCGGCTCAGACATCAGCCAGGCCTTCGTGATCGCGGAAATGCATGTCGACCCCAAGGCCCTGACCTCGACCGTCACCGGCACGCTCAAGACTTTTGTCGGCGCGCAGGTGATCGCGAGCCAGCGCCGCTCCTTCCGTTTCCGCTGGTCGAAGCGTGGCCTCAGCCTCGCGCTCGCCGGCTTTGAGCAACTTCCCACCGACAACGAGGAACCCGGCCAATGAGCCTTCTCCCATCTCCCCTCGCTGCTGCGCTTGCCGGAACAGGCCTTGCCTGTTTCGCGTGTCGAGCAACAAGGCGCCCTGATCCCGGGCTCAAGCTGACCGGCCTCGCCGTGATTGCCTTCGCGCTCGCGCCGGTCCCGGCGCATGCCGACCAGTTCGTCGAAGCGGCCGACAATGCGACCATCGACTGCGAGCTCGCCCGCGGCGAACTTACCCGGATCGCGCTCATCGATGACGGATTTGCCAATGTCTCGAAGATCGCGAGCGGCTTTCCCTACAACGACTTCCAGGTGACGCACGAGCCGGTGCGCGGAGACATTTATATCTCCGTGCCCCCGCAATTTGCCGCTGCCCGGGTCAGCTTCTTTGCGACCAGCAAGGCGGGCTATGTCTACAAGTTCGCCTGCCACCTCGGCGGCGAGGAAGCGACCCAGCTCTTCATCACCAATCCCGCGCTCGCGAAAGCCGCGGCTACCGAATGGGAGACCGAGACCGGGCCGGAGGACGCCGCGATCCGCCTGATCGAGGCGATGGCGAGCGATGCCGTCCTGCCCGGCTTCACTGCCCGCGCCGAACTTTCGGCTCCGCGCCGCACCGGCGGGATCGAGGTCCAGCTGGTCGCCGAATACCAAGGCGATGAGCTCACCGGACAGCGCTTCCTCGTACGCAATCTCGGCAAGGAGAGCCTTGCGCTTGGCTCCGAGCGCGAAGGTCCTGCAGGCGCGCTCGCCTTTGCCTATGGCCGCGATGCACTCGCTCCCGGTGAAGCCACCAGTGCCTTCCTTGTCTTTGCCAAGGGAGGGCTCGACTGATGGCCGAGACAACCCAAAAGGACGCTGAGAAGAGGCCCCTGCCGGGCTCGCCGGAAGCGCGCGAAAGCGGACGGCGCAACCTCAATTCGCAGATCGCGCAGCGCCAGAAGATGCTGCTCGCCGGGATCGGGGCCATCGCGCTCATCGGCGGCGGGATGTTCATCTTCGGCGGCGATGGCGACGAGACCGGCAGTGATGCCAATGGTGCGGCGACGATCGACACCGGCGGCCTCGTCAACCGCAACCTCTCGCAGCGAGAGTTCGTCGCGAGTTACGGCAATCGGCTCGATGCACAGGGCCGCGCGATCAAGGATCTGCAGCAGGCCCAGCTGCCACGCCCCGAGATCGAGCAGGAGCTCGAAGCCCTGCGCAGCGAGAACGCGCAGATGCGCTCCGACGGCCAGGCAGCGATCGACGCGATCTCGGCCGAGAACGCCAATCTGCGCTCACAGCTCAGCGACGCTGCAAAGGCGCCTGCAACCGCGCCGCCCCTGCCGCCGCCACCGGCCTATGGTCCGGGCGTCGGCACCGGCGGGGCTGTCCAGCCACCGCAAGGAGGGCCGGAAGCGCAGGGCGGCCAGCTCAGCCTGATGAGTTTCAGTGCGGAGACGGGCAAGGACGGCAAGCCACATGCGGCTGAGACTGCGCCAGCCTTGCTACTCGAAGCGAGCCGCGATTACCTTCCGCCCAACAGCTACGCACCGGCAACGGTCATTGTGGGTGTCGACGCCTCGACCGGCGTTGCCAGCCAGAGCGATCCGCTTCCCGTGGTGCTCCGGATCACCGGACCGGCCCGCTCGGTGATGCGCGGCAACAAGCTGCTCACCACCGACATTACCGGCTGCCTCGTCAATGGCGCGGCGCGCGGCGATCTCTCGGCGGAGAAGGTCTATGTCAAGCTGGTGCGCATGACCTGCGCGCAGCCCGGTGGGCGCTTCGCGGTCAGCGAGGTCAAGGGGTTCATCTCCTTTGCCGGAAAGTCGGGAGTGCGCGGCCGCGTGGTCAGCCGCGAAGGCAGCCTCGTCAGCCAGGCACTGCTGGCCGGGATCGTTGGCGGCTTCGGGCGCGGATTTTCCGCCAACGCCAACGGCATCTTCACCGGACAGATCGGCGGCGACGGCAAACGCGAAGCGCTGTCGCCGACCGACATTCTCGCCGGTGGCTTTGGCCAGGGTGCCGGCGAGGCCGCCGACACCGTCAGTCGATACCTCATCGAACGCGCCGAACAATACCAACCCGTCGTCGAGATGCCGACCGGCATCGAGGTCGAGATCGTCTTTCTCGACGGCGTCCACGTCAGGAGCCCCTCCAAATGAACTACAATGACTCGCCGCCAAGCCTGAGAGCCCGCGCCGCCCACCTTGCCCTTGCCCTCTCGAGCGCCGCCGCCGTGCTAACTCTCGGCGTCTCTGCCGTCACCGCGATGCCTGCGAGCGCTGCCGGCATGGCGAGCGATGTCGCACAGGCGCTGAAACTGCGCCTGCCCAAGCCCCCGATCGATGCGATCAGCTGCGACACGCTTGGCCCCTGGTGCGAAGTCGTCTCGGGCGATACGCTGTTCTACATCGACGAGACCGCTCGCTACCTTTTCGTGGGCCGCCTCTTCGACATGGAAGAGCGGCGCGACGTAACTGCCGCCCGCCTGCTCGAACTCAATCCCGACCTGCTCGCGGCCGGTGCGGCGCGCGTAGCCAGCGACGCGCCGGCGGGACGCGAAGAAGCGCCCCTCCAGGCGGCCTCCAGCCATGTCGACCTCTCATCGCTTCCTGCTGCAGGCGCGATCCACTGGGGCAACCCCAAGGGCGAACGGCTGGTCGTCTTCTCGGATTTCCAGTGCGGTTACTGCCAGCGCCTGACGGCCGAACTCGTCAAGGCAAAGGTCCATGTCGAGGAGCGACCGATCTCGATCTTCGGCGCAACGAGCCGCACCATTGCCGAAGCTGTGCTGTGCGCCAACGAGCCGGCAAAGGCGCTTCATGCCGCCTATGCCGGCCAGGCTCCGGCGATCAGCAAGGCCTGCAGGGACGCCACGGCGCTCGATGCCAACGAGGCCTTTGCGAAGGCCAATGGATTTGCCGGAACTCCGGTCATCGTGCGCGCCCGCGAAGGGGCGGTGCTTCATGGCTACCGCGATGCCGCGGCGATCCGCCGCTTCGTCGCCGAGGGCAAGGGAGAGGCGCAATGAGCCAGCTCCCGATCCTTCGCGCCTTGGTGCTCGCCGCGCCGCTCCTCCT
>Ga0210020_1000232_pt1 | contig 59993 bp, 53 predicted proteins | sample CryGeymeta201514_FD_183980 | JGI IMG/M metagenome (GOLD analysis project Ga0210020, IMG submission 183980) | Groundwater microbial communities from Crystal Geyser aquifers in Utah, USA - Crystal Geyser metaG 2015-14 (SPAdes) (version 2) | ecosystem: Environmental > Aquatic > Deep subsurface >... | reverse complement strand
CGACGCGCCGGCGCGCGCCGCCGCCCTCTACCGGCGCGGCAAGGAGTACGGCCTGCGCGCCCTGATGCAGGACCGCCGCATCGCCGCCGGCATCGCGGGGACGGACGCGGCGTTCGCCGCCTCCCTCAGCCACCTGGGGCAGGGCGACAAGGAGCTGATCCTGTGGACCGCCCTGTGCTGGGGCAAGTGGATCGACCTGTCGCGCACTGACCCGGTGGCGGTGGCCGATCTGGGGCGCGCCGAGGCGCTGTTTGAGCGCCTCCTCGCCCTCGACGAGGGGTACTACTACGCCGCCCCCCACGTCTTTCTCGGGGTCTTCTACGGCGGCCGCTCCAAGATGCTCGGCGGCCGGCCGGAGGAGGCGCGTGCCCACTTCGAGCGGGCGCTGGCGATCACCGGCGGTCGTTTCCTCTCTGCCCGCCTCTACTACGCCGAGTACTTCGCCCGCCAGACCCAGGATCGCGCCCTCTTCGAGACGCAGCTCCACGCCATCCTCGACGCCCCCAACGACCTCCTGCCTGAGCAGCGCCTGGCCAATGCGGTGGCGAAGCGCAAGGCGGCGCGCCTGCTCGCGCGGGTCGATGAGTGGTTCGACTAAAGATCGAAGGTCCCCCATGTTTCGTCGCCACGCGCGCCCTTCACTTCGCGGTTGCCTGGGTGTAGCCCTCCTCGTCGCCGTCGCCCTGGCCACGGCCGCACCCGGGCGCGCCGAGGACCACTACGTCCTCAAGTTCGCGAGCCTCGCCCCGGAGGGCTCCACCTGGCAAAACGGTCTGCAAGCGGCGGCGGACGAGCTGCGCGAGAAAAGCCACGGCCGCCTCGTCTTGCGCATGTATGCCGGAGGGGTGGCGGGCGACGAGAAGGACGTCTTGCGCAAGATCAAGATCGGCCAGCTCCACGGTGGTGCCTTCACCGGCGTCGGCCTCGGCGAGGTGAACCCCGAGGTACGGGTGATGGAGGTCCCCTTCTTGTTCACCACCTATGCGGAGGTGGACTACGTCACCGAGCGGATGCTGCCGCGCTTCCGCGCCGGCTTCGATGCGAATGGCTTCAAGCTTCTCGGGTGGATGGAGGTGGGGTTCATCCAGTTCTTCTCCAACCACCCGATCCGCTCGCTTGACGAGATGCGGAGCAGCAAGTTCTGGATGTGGGAGGGCGACCCGCTCGCCGCCGCCTTCTTCGCCGCCTCCGAGATCCACCCGATTCCGCTTTCGATCACCGAGGTCCTCACCTCCCTGTCCACCCACCTGGTGGACACGGTTTACGCCTCCCCCCTCGGGGCCATCGCCCTCCAGTGGGCGTCGAAGGTGAGCTATATGTCGGAGCTGCCCATGGCCGACGGCATCGCCGGGATCATCGTCGCGCGCCCCTTTTTCGATCGCCTCCCCGCCGACCTCCAGGGGCTGCTCACGGAGGTGATGGCGCGCCACGCCCGCGACCTGGTGGTGGCGACGCGGCGGGACAACGACACCTCCATGCAGGTGATGAAGGAGCGCGGTGTGGAGGTGACCTTCGACCGGGGCTGCCTCAAGCCGGACGAGGTGGCGACCATCCAGGCGCGGGCGATTGACCACCTGGTGGGGACCCTCTTCTCGCGCGCGGTGCTGGAGGAGGTGCAGGGCGATCTCGCCGAGGCGCGGGCCACGGCCCACCACCCGTAGGGGCGGCCAAGGGGGCGGGTGGGAAGATGATCGAGCTGCTCCTACGAGTCGATCGCGGCCTCGCCCGCCTGGAGGGGTGGGCGGTCACCCTCCTGGTCACCGCCATGGTGGTGGTGGCGCTTTGTCAGGTGGTGGCGCGCAACCTCGGTTCCACCAGCTTGCCGGCGGGGGACATCCTGCTCCGCCACGCGGTCCTCTGGGTCGGCTTCCTCGGCGCGGCCCTCGCCACCCAGCAAGGGCGCCACATCCACATGGACGTCGCCGCCCGCCTCTTGCCGGCGGCGCTGCGGGGGGGGGTGGCGCGCCTCTTTCACCTCGTCTCCGCCGCCATCTGCCTGCTCCTCGCCCGCGCCGCCTACCGCTTCCTCCTCCTCGACTACGAGGGCGGCGGCTGCCTCGCCGCCGGGATCCCGGCGTGGATGGCGGAGGTGGTGCTGCCCGTCGCCTTTGTCCTGGTCGCCTTCCACTTCACCGTCAAGGCGGTGGTGGGCGGGGCGGCCACGCCCTCCCGCGGGCCGGGTGCGGTCGGGGCAGGGGAGGTGACGGCGCGCGTGGAGCGGTCGCGGTGATCACCCTCGCCGCCCTCGCCTTGGTGGTGGCGGCCCTCTTCGGTCTGCCACTCTTCGCGGTGATCGGCGGGGCCGCGCTCCTGTGCTTCTATAGCGCGGGGATCGACTCGGCGGCGGTGATCGTCGAGACCTACCGCCTCACCGCCTCCTCCGGGTTGATCGCCATTCCCCTGTTCGTCCTTGCCGGGGTGGTCCTCGCCGCCTCCCAGGCGCCGCGCCGGCTGCTGCGCGCCTTCAACGCGATCCTCGGCTGGATGCCCGGCGGTCTGGCGGTGGTCGCCCTGGTCTCCTGTGCCTTCTTCACCGCCTTCACCGGCGGCTCCGGGGTGACCATCCTGGCCCTCGGTTGCCTCCTCTATCCGATGCTCCGCCAGGAGGGGTACGGCGAGCGCTTCTCCCTCGGCCTGCTCACCAGTTCCGGCTCTCTCGGCCTGCTCCTGCCGCCGTCTTTGCCCATCATCCTCTACGGGATTGTCGCCCAGACCTCCATCGACGCCCTCTTCCTCGCCGGTATCCTGCCGGCCCTCTTTCACTTGCTGATCAACTCCTCCTACGCGATGGCGAAGGGGGCGGCCTTTCACGTCCTGCGCACCCCATTCTCCGGGCGCGAGCTCGCGCTTTCGGTGCGCGGCGCCGCCTGGGACCTGCCGCTCCCCGGCCTGATCATCGCCGGCATCTACAGCGGCCTCACCACCGCCTCGGAGGCGGCGGCGGTGGTCGCCGCCTACGTCTTGTTCGTGGAGCTGGTGGTCTACCGCGACCTCTCCCTAGTCCGCGACATTCCCGGCCTGATGCGCGAGGGGATGGTCCTGGTCGGGACGATCCTGATCATCCTCGGCTGTGCCCTTGGCCTCACCAGCTACCTGGTCGATGCCCAGGTCCCCATGCGGATCCTCGATCTGATCCGCGGCCTCATCCACTCGCGCCTTGTCTTCCTCCTCTGGCTCAACCTTTTCCTCCTCGCGGTCGGGTCGATGATGGACATCTTCTCCGCGATCATGGTGGTCGTCCCCCTCGTCCTCCCGATCGCCGAGTCGTTCGGCGTCCATCCGGTCCACCTCGGCATCATCTTTCTCGCCAACCTTGAAGCGGGCTACTCGACGCCGCCGGTGGGGATCAACCTCTTCATCGCCTGCTCGCGCTTCAACAAGCCGCTCCTCACCCTCTACCGCGCCTGTCTTCCCTTCCTCGCCTTGCTGTTCCTCTGGCTGTTGGGCATCACCTACCTTCCCGACCTCTCCCTCTGGCTGCCGCGCCTGGCCCTCGGGGTGCGGTAGGGGGCAAGGCGCCCAGCAGCCACGGCGCGCTGCCTCGGGCGCACCAGGATCGGATTGGATCGGATTGGGGTCATGGATTGGATTGGGATTGGGGTCAGGCTTCGTTTCTTTCATTTAGGGGGTGGACGTCGCCGCGAAGGTAATGAAATAACGAAAGCCTGACCCCAAAGCCAAAAGCCCTGACCCCCAGACCCCAAAGCCCTGACCCCAAAGCCCCACCCGCGCCTCCTCCCCGCGCCTCTGTGGCTCTGTGCGAGCCCGCCTTCAGGGCCCGCGCCTCGCCCGATCGCCGCGCCCGCGACCCCCCCCTTGGCCGGTCGCTCGGGTTGTGCACCTTGGCCGCCGCCGCCTCTCCCTCCATGATCCGCGCACCCCCCATCGCCATGGCGCCGCCGCCCACCCTCCTCACGGTTACCGAGTTCACCCGCCTCTTGCAGGAGGTGGTCGAGGAGCGCTTTTCCGAGGTGTGGGTGGGGGGCGAGGTGTCGTCGCTCCGGCGGGTCGCCTCGGGCCACACCTACTTCACGGTGAAGGACGCGGGCGCGGCCCTGGCCTGCGCATTGTTTCGCTACCAGCAGAAATACCAGCGGTTCGAGCTCGCCGAGGGGGAGGCGGTGGCCCTGAAGGGCAGGGTCTCCGTCTACCCGCCGCGCGGCACCTATCAACTGGTCGTCGACTACTTCGAGCCCCTTGGTGGCGGCGCCCTGGCTGCCGCCTTTGATGCCCTCAAACGCAAGCTGGAACAAGAGGGGCTCTTTGACCCGGGGCGCAAGCAACCCCTGCCGCTCTTGCCCCGGCGGGTGGGGATCGTTACCTCGCCCACCGGCGCGGTGATCCGCGACATCATCCAAGTCGCCACCGCCCGCTTCCCGAACTGCCAGCTTTTGTTAGCGCCGGTGCGCGTGCAGGGGGCGGAGGCGGCGGCGGAGATTGCCGCCGCGATCGCGCGGCTCGACCGGCGCGGTGACTGCGACGTGCTCATCGTCGGCCGCGGTGGCGGCTCGATGGAGGACCTGTGGCCGTTCAACGAGGAGGTGGTGGTGCGGGCGGTGGCGGCGGCTACCACCCCGATTATCTCGGCGGTGGGCCACGAGACCGACTTCACCCTCTGCGACTTCGCCGCCGACGTGCGCGCCGCAACCCCATCGAACGCCGCCGAGCTCGCCTTCCCGGTGAAGGCGGAGTTGCTCACCCTCCTGGCGCAGCGCAGCCGCAGCCTCGACCTCGCCCTGCGCCGCCGCCTCGACTACCTCGCCCAGCGGCTCGACACCGCCGGTCGCATCCTTGGCCAGCAACGGCGCCGCTTCCGCGACCAGCGCGAGCACATCGCCCGCCAGCGGTTCGATCTCGCCGCCGCCACCGTCGCCGGGATCGGCCGCCGGCGCGAGGAGCTTGGGCGGCTCGCCACCCGCCTCGAACGGCACTCACCGCGCGCCCGCCTTGCCTCCCACCAGGCGCGCCTTGCTGGCGGCGCTTCCCGCCTCGTCCACGCCGGCGCCACCCTCACCACCCCGCACCACCACGCCCTTCGCCGCCTCGCCGAGACCCTCGACGCGGTCTCGCCCCTGGCGGTTTTCAGGCGTGGCTATTGCATCGCCACCCGTCCGGGAGAGGCCGCGCCCCTCACCCGGAGCGCCGACCTCGCCCCCGGCGACCCGGTCGAGCTGCGCCTCGCCGAGGGGAGGGCCGTGTTGCGGGTGGAGGGCTAGCGGCCTGTCGGACTGGGTCCCGATCGACCGCGGTAGGGGGAGCCATGGGCGGACCCGTGGGCCGTGCTTCGGAGGCCGAGCCCCACGTGGCGCTCCGAACGGATCCGACCGACTCGTAGACCGCTTAGCGCCGAACGGCCGTGGGGGTTGGAGACAGCGCGGCGCACCTCGCCCGGCAGGTGCATCCCCCGGACCGACTCGGCGGAGGAGGCGGGCGCTTCACCCCGGTGTGGAGCCTCTGCGCGAGCCCGCCTTCAAGGCCGCGACCCAAGCCCGATTGGGGCGCCCGCGACCTTCCCGTTCGTTCCCCCCGCGCCTCCCCCCCGCGCCTCTGCGCCGCTGCGCGAGCCGGCCTTCCTGGCCGCGACCCAGGCGGCGGTTCGTCCGCGCCACCCACCCCTTCCTATTTCCTACTGCGTTGAGTCGTCTCCTCCCCTTCCCGATTCGCGCCCATTCGCGTTCATCCGCGGTCCCCTCTACAAACCCTCTTCCGCACCAGGATTGGATTGGAGGTCCGGGGGTGCCATTGCAACGGGTCGAAGGGGTGCGCCATAACGAAGTTGGAATCCCAATGGCCGCGCCGCGACCGTGGAGCAAGGATCGTGACCGGGGTGGCCACGTCGGTGGCGCGCCCTATAGTTTTCACCTTACGAAGGAAGGGAGAGACGGTGACTGGCGAGCGGATCCTGTGGATGGTGATCGGGCTGTGGCTTTCCATGGCGGGTGGGTGGATTCACGCGGAGGCGGATGAGAAGGGCGGGATCCAGCCGCCTTCCGGGCAGGTCGAGGGGATCGACCCGCAGGCGCAGAAGATCATCGACCAGCAGATGAAAGGCTTGCAGGAGCGCGAGGCGGCGACCTTTCCGTGCAGCCTCTTTCCGCAGGCGGAGATCGAGGCGCTGGTAGGCAATCCGCTAGACAAGGGGAGTTACGCCTTCAACCACCGGGTTGAGGACGATCGCCAGTACAAGAGCGAGTCTTGCGACTGGTCGGTGGTGGGCGGCGAAGGCAATGAAGTCGGCCTCTGGGTGAGCCTGCCGCGCCACTTCGCTTCCGGCCAGGTGGAATGCTCGCCCGGCAGTACCAACCGGAAGATCACCGGCATCGGCGATCAGGCGTGGTGGGAGTACCAGAAGTACTTCGGCATGGGCACCCTGCGGGTCTGTTCCGCGACCGCGATGGTGGAGGTGAAGGTCACCGTAGAGAATCGGGACGAGGCGAAGGCCAAGAAGATCGCCCAGACGATGGCGGAACGGGCCCTAGCGTCGCGGTGATTCAACGAGCCCCTGGCCTCCGACCTCCACGCGAATGGCGGCTGGAGGGGGCGCCTCCATCCTCGACGCGCCCAAATCCGCAGGTGGCGGATCGCGCGATGGCGGGTCGGTCGCCACGCACACGGTTCCGCCCTTGCACATTGCCAGGCGCCAAGGCGGCGGATCGCGCGATGGCGGGTCGGTCGCCACGGTCAGGGTGGGCGTCGCCACGGGCCGGTGGGGCAAGGGTATGGATTGCGAGACGCCTACCGCTTGAAGGAGCACAAGATCCGCTCCGCCCAGGGGGTGGGGATTGGCTGATGGGAGAGGGCGATCATGCACGCACACTACCTGCAACACGTCCCCTTCGAGGGGCTGGGGGCCATCGGCTGGTGGCTGGAGGCGGCCGCGGCAGAGGTCACGCGGAGCGCCCTCTACGCGGCAGAGCCCCTGCCGGACGTGGCCGGGCTCGACCTGCTCGTGGCCCTGGGCGGACCGATGAGCGTGAACGACGAGGCGGCCTTTCCATGGCTGGTGGAGGAGAAGCGGTACCTTCGCCAGGCGATCGACCGGGGGATCCCGGTGCTCGGGGTGTGCCTCGGGGCGCAGCTCATCGCGAGCGCCATGGGGGCGCGGGTCTATCCCAACAGAGAGAAGGAGATCGGCTGGTTTCCGGTGACCGCGGTGGAGCCGGTGGATGGGTCGAGCTTTCGCTTTCCCACCGCCATCGAGGTCTTTCACTGGCACGGGGAGACCTTCACCCTGCCCGCCGGCGCCGTCCACCTGGCGCGCAGCGCCGGGTGCGCGCACCAGGCCTTCCAACTCGGCGGATCGGCGATCGGTCTGCAATTCCATCTGGAGACCACCCCGGCGAGCGCCCGCGCCCTCGTCGATCACTGCCGCGGGGAGCTGCTACCCGGCCGGTTCGTGCAGAGCGAGGCCCAACTCCTCGTCCCACCGGCCGGGCGGTATGCGGCCATTTACGCCCTGCTGGGTGAGCTCCTCGCCTATCTGGTGGGGGCGGCGCGGTAGGGGCAGCGCCGTCTGGGCGGGGGTCGAACCCCTTGGGCAACCGGCCCGAATCGCCTTACCGTCGAACCCATCCATTCCCTGCCGCCTCCGGTTGGGTCGCGCCATGTTCCGGCCAGGGGCAACCGACAGGAACCACGCCCATGCCCATCAACCATCGGGTCCGCGAAGGCGAGACGGTTGCCTCGATCGCCGCCCCCCACGGGCTGGCGCCGGAGACGGTATGGGACGATCCGGCCAACGCGCAGCTCAAGGCGCAGCGCGGCGATCCCAACATCCTTGCCCCCGGCGACGTGGTGGTCGTCCCGGACAAACGGGCGAAGGAGGAGAGTGGCGCGACCGAGCAGCGCCATCGCTTCCGCACCCATCGTTCGACGGTGACCCTGCGCCTCGTCCTCCACGACGCGGGCAACAAGCCGGTGGCCAATGCGGCATGCACCCTGGTGGTGGGGGAGCGCTCCTTCGACCTGACGAGCGACGGCGACGGCCAGATCGAGCAGCGGGTCCCGGCCGGCGAGCAGGACGGGAAGCTCCTGGTGGGGGAGCAGCTCCTGCCTATGAAGATTGGCCACCTGGACCCGCTCGACGTGCACGCGGGCCAGCGCGAGCGGCTCAACAATCTCGGCTATCGCGCGGGCCAGGGGGATGACCCGGACGCGCCGGCCTACCGCTCGGCGGTGGAGGAGTTTCAGTGCGACTACGACCTCGGGGTGAACGGTGTGTGTGGCCTTGAGACGCAGAACAAACTGAAGGAAGTCCACGGATGTTGACGCGGGTTGGGGCGGGGATCGCGATGGGGTGGGGGGGGGCCTTGGGGAAAATCGTCACCTCTGTTGGCGGACCTCGGCCCGTCGCGGGGGGTGGGTTTCGACCCGTTCGCGAAGCCGGCGCGTGGCTCGCGCCCCCTTCCGTATCCGGGGCGCGTCCACCACGAATGGCGTGTCCGGGGAGGTTGCCGGTCGTGAGCCCCCGTCCCACCCACAGCGCGACCCCGGGCGGCGCGGCGTCCAGCCACCCCCTCGGGGACGTGGACGCCCGGTGCGTGGCGACGACTACTGCAGACGGCCGCAATACGATCGCCGAGCCCCTCGTGCCGGTGGCGTCGTGGCGCATGGATGACCTCCGCTTTCAGTTCGACTCCTCCTTCATCCGGCCCGAGGCGGCCGACGAGTTCACCCTCCTCGCGGTCCTGGCCAAGGAGCACCCCAAGGCGCCCATCACCCTGTTCGGCCACGCCGATCCGGTGGGGGACGACGCCTACAACAAGAGGCTCAGCGGCCGGCGCGCGATCGCGGTCTACGCCGTGCTCACCCGCGACCCGGCCTTGTGGGAGGAGCTCTACTCTCACCCCCACGGCCGCGACGCTTGGGGGACGCGCACCCTCCAGCTCATCCTCGAAGATCGGGGCCACTCTCCGGGACCGATCGACGGCATCGCGGGAGAGCAGACCCGGGTGGCGATCAAGGCCTTCCAGCGGGAGAACGGCCTCACCGAGGACGGGGTCGCCACCCCCCTCACCCGCGCGAAGCTGTTCCGCGCCTACATGGATGGCCTTTGCCGCGACGCGGCGGGCGAGCCCTTCGTTTTGGAGAAGGCGGACTTTCTCGGCCAGGGGGGGGATGGCGACAGGCGCGGGGATGTCCAGGGGTGCGGCGAGTTCAACCCGGTGCGCCTGTTTTCCCAGGCCGAGCATCAACGGCTCCAGCAGCCGGCGAACCGCGCCGAGCGCGACCGCGAGAACGCCCCCAACCGCCGGGTGGTGGCGCTGCTCTTCCGGCCCGGCACCGTCGTCCCCCTAGCCAAGTGGCCGTGTCCCGCCGCCACCGCCGGCGACTCCAAGTGCCGCAAGCGGTTCTGGTCGGATGGTCCAACCCGGCGCACCTTTCAGGAGCAGCGCCGGGAGTACCCCCAGACCCGCGACACCTTCGCCTGCCGGTTCTATGACCGGATCGCCGGGGAGTCCCTGATCGAGATCCACGCGGGCGGGCAGGGCAAGTTGTTCATGGAGATCCGCGACGCCCTCGGGGTGGAGCCCCTCGCCGGCCGTGGCTATCGCATCACCCCCCTCGGTGCAGCGGCGGCGATGTTCGAGGGGAGGCTGGACAACCAGGGGCGGCTGAGCCATGCCGGTGTCCCGTCCGACGACTACCAGCTCGTGGTCGACGGGGTCGCCGGGGAGCACGCGGCCCTGGTGCTAGATGCGGCGGCGAGCGAGCCGCAGCTCCGCTTTCTGGAGGGATAGGCCGTGGCCATCCGCGTCTTGTTGCAACCCGCGACCGTGCGGGTGACCCCCGGCGGGGGTAGCGCCGCCTACACGGTGGTGACCGGCGTCACGATCAGCCTCACCTCCCGGGGACGGGGTGCGGCGCCGGTGCAGGCGACGCCCACCCCGGCCTCCCTGGAGTTCTACGAGCTGCCGGTCCAGGGCGACACGGCGCGCACGGCGCGGCTCCTCGGCACCCTGGCGGGTGCGATCCGCCTCGACGGGACCGATTTCAAGTTTGCCGGCGGCGCGCCGCCGCTCATCCAGTTCGCCCCCCTGGTGGATGAGACGGACTTCTTCGTCCCTCTCACCTACGACCGGACCAACTTCGAGAACGTGACGGATCAGCATCTGTGGCTGCCGTGGGAGAGCGTCGCCGAGCGGGGCCGCCTGGAGCTGGGGGTGAAGCTGCGGATTGACTCCGCTGTCCACGCCGACCTCGCCAACAACGACACCCTCGACGTCTCCCTCGTCCACCGCGGGGTGCCCGATGACGGTACGGACACGGCGCAGCGCTTCGATTGCCAGGGCATCACCGAGGTCTACCCGACGGGCAACCACAACCTTACGACTGCCCAGCGCATCCCGATCTCTTCCGACCCTTTGCGCATCCGCGTCCACGACAGCGTGCGCGACGCCTGCAACGCGGTACACGCGGGCTCCTTCAACCTTGCCCAACTCACCACCCACCTGACCACCATCTTTCGCGACGCCGGGTTCGCCACCGTCGACGTGCAACTGAAGAGCGACGCGGACGCCACCGCCGCGTGGTGGCAGCAACGCTCCGGCCGGTTCATCGCCAAGAACGTCGCCGATCCCCGGCATGCCAGCGACCTCGATGGGCAGGAGCTGCCGTTCTTCGAGTTCTGGGCCTTCAGCCAGACGAGCCTGTTCGCCAACGGCGAGGCGGCTGAGTCTGAGGCCCTCAACCCGGGCCACGAGATCAACGTCTCCGCCCGGACCAAGCGGGTGATCGCGCCGATCGCGGTGCTGGGCAGGCAGGCGAAGTTCGACGACACCTACCAGCAGATCCTCCAGCCGGCGACGCGCATGCAGTTCCTCGCCAGCCTGCTGGCCCACGAGATTGGCCACACCCTCGGCCTGCCGCACGCCCTGCACTTCAACGCCCGCAGCCAGTCGTACTCGCAGCTCGGCGGCGACATCATCGGGACCATGGGCTTGTTCAGGGTCGACGGCGGCCGCGGCCGGGTGCAGAAGTTCGGCCCGGTCCACAAGGCGACCCTCCGCCGCCACTTCCTGTAGGCGAATCGGGCGTACCGGCAATCCGTGGCGGCGGGTGGTGGCGCATGGCGCTGAGTCCAGCAGCGCCTAGGCGGACTCAATGGTGTCGGCCTTCCCCGCAGAGCTTTCGGGGCGGTTCGGGTGCGGCGCCGGGTGCGCTCAGGGCGCTGAGCCCAGCAGCGCCAGGGCCGACTCGATACCGTCGGCGGCGGAGGAGATGATGCCGCCGGCGTAACCCGCCCCCTCGCCTATCGGGTAGAGGCCGAGGTGAGAGGCGGACTGGCGATCAGGACGCCGGACCATGGTCAGCGGGCACGAGGTGCGCGACTCCACGCCATAAAGCAGCGCCGGCGGGTCGAGGAAGGTGGGGGCGATCCGGCCGAACCGGTCGAGCCCCTGGCGCAGCGCTGAAGTCAGCGGCCGCGGCAAAAGGGTGGTGAGGCGCGCCCCCGCCACCCCCGGGCGATAGCTCGCTGCGGGAATCGGCGGGTTGGCGCGGCCGAGAAAGGCGGCGACGGTCTGCACCGGGGCGCGGTAGTCGCTGCCGCCGAGGCGAAAGGCGAGGCGCTCCAACCCCTCTTGGAAGTGCATCCCGGCCAGGACCCCGCCACCCGGAAGATCCGCGGGAACGACCCCGACCACCACGCCGCTGTTGGCAAAGCCGGTGGCGCGGCGGCGCGGGCTCATCCCGTTCACTACCCCTTGTCCCGCCGCCGAGCCGGAGGCGACTACCTCGCCACCCGGGCACATGCAGAAGGTGTAGACCGCGCGGCCGTCGTGGGTGTGGTGGACGAAGCGGTAGCGCGCTGGCTCCAGGCCGCGGCCGGCGTCGGCGCCGTACTGGATCCGGTCGATCACCGCCTGCGGATGCTCGATGCGCAGGCCGACGGCGAACGGTTTGGCCGCCATCGCCACCCCTTGGCCATGGAGGGCGGCGAAGGTGTCGCGGGCGCCGTTACCCAGGGCGAGGAAGAGGGCGGCGGTGTCGATCGTCCCCGCGCTCGTCGCGACTCCCGTGATCCGCCCGTCGCGCACCACCAGGCGGGTCATGCGCGTGGCGAAGAGGAAGCGGCAGCCGAGTCCCGACAGAAAGCGGCGGATGCGCACCACCACCGCCCGCAACCGGTCGGTTCCCACGTGCGGGTGGCCGTCGATCAGGATGTCAGCCGGCGCCCCAAAGCCGACCAGCTCCTGCTTGATCCACTCCACCAACGAATCATCGCGCGACGCGCTCAGCTTGCCGTCGGAGAAGGTACCCGCGCCGCCCTCGCCGAACTGGATGTTGTTCTCCGGGTCGAAGCTGCCATCCCGGTGAAAGGCGCGCACCGCCTTCACCCGTTGCTCCACCGGCTGGCCGCGCTCGATCACGATCGGTGGATTGCCCGAGCGCGCCAGGATCAGGGCGGCGAACAGCCCCGCCGGGCCGCTGCCCACCACCACCGGCGGCTGGGCGAGGCGGCGCGCCGGGATGACCGGCGGCGGCGCCGGCGGCCCCAGGGGGACCACGGTGGGGTGGGGCGAGCGGCTGACCGGTGCCTCCACCGCCACCGTGTAGACCCGATGCACCCCGCGGCGCGTATCGAGGGAGCGCCGCCGGATGACCACCTCGCCGAGCTCGCTCTCGCGCACCCCGAGGCGGCCGGCGACCGCCGCGCGCAGCTCCGCCTCCCCCGCCTCCGGGCCGATACACACCTCCCGCACCAGCCAATGCCGTATCTCAAACACCGCGCCTCCAACGCCAAGGGGGCGCCACCCTACATCAACCGGGCGGCGCCGTTCAGGCGGCCAGCGTGGTGAGAGAGCCTGTTGGACCTGGTCCCGATCAACGATCGCGCGCGGATCGGGCGCCAACCTTCGTTTTCTAGGCCCCCGTAGCGCTACGAACACCTCCCCCTCCGGACCCGAGCCCGCCGCTTCTCGGCCCACGATCGACCAGGTTCACAGACTCCTCGTGGACGGCGCGGGCCTCGGCGGGCCGTGGCCAAGTTGGCGAGTTTGCGTGTTTGCAGGACTGACCCCAGTACGCGCCTACAGCATCCCGACTTGCAGGCGGGCGACCTGGCTCATCCGGTCGGGACCCCAGGGGGGATCCCAGACGAGGGTGACCTTGGCCTCGGTTACCCCGGCGACCTGGCGCACGGTCTGCTCGACCTCACCGGGGAAGGTCTGGGCGACGGGACAGCCCGGGGCGGTGAGGGTCATGGCGATGGCGACTTGGCCGCCCGCTTCCACGTCGAGGCGGTAGACGAGGCCAAGCTCGACGAGGTCGGCGGGGAGCTCGGGGTCGTGAACCGTGTGCAGGGCGGCGATCACCCGCTGGCGGAGCGGTTCGCACGCGGGGGCGCAGGTGCCGGGCGGCCCACCGCCGGGGTGGGGCGGTGCGGCTGGAGTGGGCGCGACTTCACCCCCCTCACCGGTGGCGGCGCCCAGGGGGAATCTCCGGCGCAGGGGTTCCATCACTCGGTGCACACGGTCTCGTGTTGGTTCTCGATCGCCGCCTTCATCACGTGCCATCCCAAGGTGGCGCACTTGATCCGCATGGGGAACTCGTGGACTCCGGCGAGGACCGCCAGCTTGCCGAGCGGCGCCGCCGCCTCGCCTTTGTGGGTGAGCAGGTGGTGGACGGACTGGAAGAGGGCCTCCACCTCCGCAATCGGCTTGCCCTTGATCGCCTCGGTCATCAGCGAGGTTGAGGCGACGGCGATGGCGCAGCCAACGCCTTCGAAGCCGACGTCGGTGACGATGTTGTTTTCCACCTGGAGGTAGACCGTGAACTCGTCGCCGCACAGGGGGTTGAAGCCGAACGCCTGGTGGTTGGCGCCGCCGGGCTTGTGCTGGAAGTTCCGCGGCCGGCGGTTGTGGTCGAGGATCACGTCTTCGTAGAGGGCGCGCAGGTCGTTCATCGTCCGAGTACCTCCTGAACGTGGTGGATCCCGGCTACCAGGCGGTCGATCTCCGCGCGGCGGTTGTACAACGCGAGGGAGGCGCGGGCGGTGGCGGGGAGGTGGAAGTGGTCCATCACCGGGTGGGCGCAGTGGTGGCCGGCGCGGATCGCGATGCCGTCGCGGTCGAGGATGGTGGCGACGTCGTGGGGGTGGGCACCGGCGATCACCATGGAGAGGATGCCGAGTCGCTCCGGCGCGTTGCCGATCAGGCGCACGCCGGTGAGCCCCGCGAGTTGGGCGAGGCCGTAGGCGAGGAGGTCCTGCTCGTGGGCAGCGATCCGCTCCCGGCCGAGGGAGTCGAGGTAGTCCAGCGCCGCGGCCAGCCCGACCGCGCCGGCGACGTTCGGGGTCCCCGCCTCGAAGCGAGCGGGTGGCGGGGCGTAGGTGGTCTCCTCGAAGGTGACGTGGCGGATCATCTCGCCGCCCCCTTGGTAGGGGGCCATCTGCTCCAAAAGCTCCCGGCGGCCGTAGAGGCAGCCGATCCCCATGGGGCCGTACACCTTGTGGCCGGAGAAGGCGTAGAAGTCGGCGCCCATGGCGTGCACGTCGACTTCCAGGTGAGCCACGGCCTGGGCGCCGTCCACCAAGAGCAGGGCGCCGGCGGCGTGGGCGCGCGTGGCGATCTCGCGCACCGGGTTGATCGTGCCGAGGGCGTTGGAGCCGTGGACCACCGCGACCAGGCGGGTGCGCTCGGTGAGCAGCGCGTCGAGCTTGTCCAGGCGCAGGCAGCCCTGATCGTCCATGGGCAGGACCTTCAAACAGATGCCGAGGCGGTCGCGGAGGAGTTGCCACGGGACGATGTTCGAGTGGTGCTCCATCTCGGTGATCACCACCTCGTCGCCGGCGGTGAAGCGGTTGCCGAGGGAGGCGGCCACCAGGTTGATCGCCTCGGTGGTACCGCGCACGAAGACGATCTCCGCGGCCTCGGCGGCGTGCAGGAAGTGGGCGACTTTGGCGCGCGCCTGCTCGTACGCCTCGGTCGCCCGCTCGGCGAGGGCGTGGACGCCGCGGTGGACGTTGGCGTTGTCGTGGGCGTAGTAGCGTGCCATCGCCGCGATCACCGCCTGCGGCTTTTGGGTGGTGGCGGCGTTGTCGAGGTAGACGAGGGGCTGGCCGTGGACCTCTTGATCGAGGCAGGGGAAGTCGGCGCGCACCGCGTCGAGGTCCAGCGGCGGGCGGGTCGGGGGGCGGGGCGCGGCGAGCGGGCGGGTCATCGTGGCTCCTCCAGCAACTCGGTAAGGCGGCGATCGACGCGCGCGCGGACCGCTGCGGCCACCGTGGGGTCGGCGACGCTCGCCACCACCTCGGTGGCAAAGGCGGCGGTGAGGATCTGACGCGCCTCGTCCGCATCGAGCCCACGGGCGCGCAGGTAGAAGAGGGCCTCGTCATCGAGTCGGCCGACGGTGGCGCCGTGGCTGCACTTCACGTCGTCGGCGTCGATGCGCAGGATCGGCCGGGTGTCCGCCTCGGCGCGGTCGGAGAGGAGCAGATTGGCGTTGGTCAGGCGCGCGTCGGTCTGTTGGGCGCCGGGGTGGACGTGGACCAGGCCGGAGAAGCAGCCACGGCCACGGCCGGTGACGATCTGCTTCACGAGCTCGCGCGAGCGGGTGGCCAGGGCGTCGTGGTCGATGCGGGTGGTGAGGTCGAGGTGGTCGCCCCCGCCCGCGAGGGCGAGGCCGAAGAGTTGCGCCGAACCACCCGCGCCCGCGAGATGGGTGGCGAACTCGGTGCGGGCGAGCCGGCCGCCGAGGGCGAGGAGGTGGGCGGTGAGGCGGCTATCGCACCCCTGGGTCACCGCCACGGTGGCGGTGTGGAAGCTGCCTGGCTCGTGAACGAGCTTGAGGTAGTCGAGTTGAGCGCGGGCGCCGAGGTCGATCTCGGTCACCGGGTCGGCGAAGGCGTTGGCCGTCCCGAGGGCGACATGGTTCTCCACCACCGTGGCGTGCGAGCCAGCGCCGAGGACGATCAGGTTGCGCGGCGCGGAAAAGAGCGGCTCGCTGGTGGCGGTGGTGAGGAAGAGGAGCTCCACCCTCCCCGCGTCCACGCCGTCGGCAACGAACAAGACCGCGCCGTCGCAGGCCAAAGCCATGTTCAGCTCCGCCACCGGCTGATCCGCTCCGAGGTGGTGGCCAAGGTGGTGGGCCATCTCGTCGGGCCACCGCTCGATCGCTTGGGCCCACCCCGCCAGGCGCAGCGCCGACCGTTCGGGCGGCGCCGCCGGCCCGCCGCACGGTCGCCCATGGACGCCGGTGGGGTCATCCCCGGCCGGGGTCGGGCTTACGCCAGCCCCCCTCGGGGATGGCGCGCCCCGCCCGATCCCGTCTGCCGAGAGGGAGGGAGCAAGGCAGAGGGAGGGGGCGAGGCGGCCATTCACAAAACAGAGGCGGGCCTTGGCGCCAGGAGCCATGAGCAGGGGGGCGAGATCGCCGGTGTCGAGGCCGATGCACTGCTCTCCCGGCGGCGCGAACGCCACCGGTGCCACCGCCGCCAGGGAGGTGTAGTGCCACCGTTCGTCGCGGGTCGCCGGCAGACCGGTGGCGGCGAAGCGGGCCATCGCCGCCGCGCGCAGGTCGGCGAGCCAGGGGGGCTCCGCGCCGACTCGCCGGGTCGCGCGCGCGCGAAAGAGGCTCCGGTAGTGGTCCACCGCTGTGGTGGGGTTGAGCACCTTGGTCGTCATCAGACTCTCCTCTCGCGTGGGGGCCACCGGACCCGTCACCGCGCCTCCACTCCGGCGACGTCGCCGGTGAGCCAGCCGTAGCCGCGCGCCTCCAGCTCCTTGGCCAGCTCCGGCCCGCCCGAGCGGACGATCCGCCCGTCGGCCAGGACGTGGACCCGGTCTGGCGCCACGTGGTCCAGCAGTCGCTGGTAATGGGTGATGAGAAGGACCGCGCGGCTCGGTGAGCGCAGGTGGTTGATCCCCCGCGCCACCACCTGCAAGGCGTCGATGTCGAGGCCCGAGTCGGTCTCGTCGAGGATCGCGAGGTCGGGTTCGAGCATGAGCATCTGAAGGATCTCGTTGCGCTTCTTCTCGCCGCCGGAGAACCCCTCGTTCACCCCGCGCTCCAGCAGCGTCTCGTCCATCTCCATGAAAGCCATGCGCTCCTTCACCGCGACGAGGAAGTCCATCGCATCCATCTCGGTCTCACCGCGCTGGCGGCGGCGGGCGTTCACCGCCTGCTTGAGGAGCATGGCGTTGGAGACGCCGGGGAGCTCCACCGGGTACTGGAAGCCAAGGAAGAGGCCGGCGCGCGCCCGCGCCTCGGGGAGCTGGGCGAGGAGGTCGGTACCGCGGAAGGTGGCGGTGCCGCCGGTCACCTGGTAGCCCGGCTTGCCCGCCAGGGCGCAGGCGAGGGTCGACTTGCCCGAGCCGTTCGGCCCCATGAGCGCGTGGACCTCGCCGGCGGGGAGGTGGAGGGTGATCCCATGGAGGATCTCGTTGCCGGAGACGGCGACCTGCAGGTTGTCGATGTTCAGCATGGTGGTTTCCTGGGGAGTGGGTGGGGCCGCTTGGGTGGAGGGCGGGGCGGCGTGGCTCTGCATGGGAACTCGTTCACCCGATCGCATCTTCGAGGCTCACCCCGAGGAGCTTCCGCGCCTCCACCGCGAACTCCATGGGCAGCTCCCTGAAGACCTCTTTGCAGAAGCCGTTCACCAGCATGGAGACCGCCTCCTCCGGGGCGATGCCGCGCGCCTGGCAGTAAAAGAGTTGATCCTCGCCGATCTTCGACGTGGAGGCCTCGTGCTCCACCCGCGCGCTCGGCTCCTTCACCTCGATGTACGGGAAGGTGTGGGCGCCGCAGGTGTCGCCGATCAGCAGCGAGTCGCACTGGCTGTAGTTGCGCGCTCCCGTCGCCCCCTTCGCTACCTTCACCAGGCCGCGGTAGCTGTTCTGGCCCCGTCCCGCGGAGATCCCCTTGGCGAGGATGGTGGAGCGGGTGTTGCGGCCGAGGTGGACCATCTTCGTGCCGGTGTCCGCCTGCTGGTGGTGGTGGGTGAGGGCGACCGAGTGGAACTCACCCACCGAGTCGTCGCCGCGCAGGATGCAGCTCGGGTACTTCCAGGTGATCGCCGAGCCGGTCTCCACCTGGGTCCACGAGATCCGCGACCGCGCGCCGCGGCACTCGCCGCGTTTGGTGACGAAGTTGTAGATGCCGCCCTTGCCCTCGGCGTCGCCCGGGTACCAGTTCTGCACCGTCGAGTACTTGATCCGAGCCTCCTCCTCGGCGATCAGCTCGACCACCGCCGCGTGCAGTTGGTTCTCGTCGCGCATCGGCGCGGTGCACCCCTCGAGGTAGCTCACCTGGCTGCCGCGGTCGGCAATAATCAGGGTGCGTTCGAACTGGCCGGTGGCCGCGGCGTTGATTCGGAAGTAGGTGGAGAGCTCCATCGGGCAGCGCACCTTCGGCGGGATGTAGCAGAACGAGCCGTCGGTGAAGACCGCCGCGTTGAGCGCCGCGAAGAAGTTGTCCGCCGGCCCGACCACCGAGCCGAGGTAGCGGCGCACCAGCTCCGGGTGGCTGCGCACCGCCTCGGAGAAGGAGCAGAAGAGGATCCCCTCCTCGGCGAGCCGGTCCTTGAAGGTGGTGGCCACGGAGACCGAGTCGAAGACCGCGTCCACTGCCACCCCGGCGAGGGCCTCGCGCTCGGCCAGGGGGATGCCGAGCTTGTCGTAGGTGCGCAGCAGCTCCGGGTCGATCGCGTCGCCGGACCGCGTCCCGGCGCGTCGCTTCGGCGCCGAGTAGTAGGTGATCGCCTGGTAGTCGATCGGCGGGTAGTGAACCCAGGCCCAGGTGGGCTCCACCATCGTTTGCCAGTGGCGGAAGGCAGCGAGGCGCCAGGCGAGCAGCCAGTCGGGCTCGCCCTTCTTTTCCGAGATGAGGCGAATCACCGCCTCGTTCAGGCCGGGCGGGACGCGGTCCTCGTCGATGGGGGTGACGAAGCCGTCGCGATACTCCTTGGCCAACAGCGCTTCCACGGATTGCTTGCTATTCATCGCTGCCTCCTTTGCGTGCGCGACGCCGCCACGGGGTGGAGCTCGAGGGGGTGGGTCGAACCATGGAGGGGGCTGGCCGCCACCATGTCCGCCAGGGTCACTCCCTCCAAGGCCGCCTGGACGATCTCGTTGACGCGCATCCACGGGGCGCGGGTGGCGCACGTCGCCTCGTGGTCGCAAAGCCCCTCGCCGTCGCTGCACGCGGTGACCGTCACCGGCCCCTCGAGGGCGGTGATCACGTGCGCGATGGTGATCTCCTCCGGCGGCCGCGCCAGGCGGTAGCCGCCGAGGGCGCCGCGCCGAGATGCCACCAGCCCCTTGCGGGTGAGCCCCTTGAGGAGCTTGGCGACCGTCGGCAGAGGGATGCGGCTCTCCTCTGCCACCTCCGCCGCCGTGTGCAGGCGAAACGGCGCCGCGGCGATCTTCACCATCACCATCGTCCCGTAGTCCGCGAGCTTGCTGATTCGAAGCATGAAGTCCTTCCCGGTCTCGATGTGGGACCACTCTGGTCCTCAACGGGCGAATGGGCAAGCGGGGCGCAGCCGGCCCCAGGCCGGCGACCGTGCGCGATGGAAAGGCAAGGGCGCACGCGGGCGCGGGGGGTGTTGCGGGCGCAGCAATCGGGGAGGGGGCGCGGCCGGGAAGGCGAGCTCGCGCGGAGACGCGGAGGCGCGGAGGGAGGGAGGATGTCTTGTAGAGCGGGCCGCGAATCACTGCGAAGGGGCGCGAATCGGGGAGGGGGGAAGACGAGGAACGGGTAGGAGAAGGTAGAAAGGGGTGGGTGGCGCGGGCGCACCGCCGGCGCGTCGTCGGCGATGTTGCTGGCGACACCTCCCCGCCGTGGCTCGCCCTACTGATGACCGGGGATCTCCGGCATCATCCCGCGATGCCACGCGACAACCTCGACTCGCCGGTGCGGATCGGCTCGGTCACCCTCCCCGGGCGGGTGGTCGCGGCGCCCATGGCGGGGGTCTCCGACCTCCCCTTTCGCGAGCTGGCGCGCGAGCTCGGTGCGGCCATGGTGTGCACCGAGATGGTGAGCGCCGAGGCCCTGGTGCGCCGCTCGGGCCGGACCCGCGCGCTCATGCGCTACGCGGAGGGCGAGCGGCCCGTCTCCATGCAGCTCTTCGGCGGCCGGCCCGCGGTGATGGCGGAGGCGGCGCGCGTGCTGTGCGACCACGGCGTCGATTTGATCGACATCAATATGGGTTGCCCGGTGCGCAAGGTGGTGAAGTCGGGCGCCGGGGCGGCACTCATGCGCGAGCCCACCCAGGCGGCCGCGGTGGTGGCGGCGGTGGTGGCGGCCGCCGATCGGCCGGTGACCGTGAAGATGCGCGCCGGTTGGGACGCCACGTCGATGAACGCGGTGGCGGTGGCGCGCGCCTGCGAGCAGGCGGGGGCGGCGGCGGTCTGTGTCCACGCCCGCACCCGCGGCGATGGCTTTGGCCCGCAGCGCCGCTACGACGTGGTGGCGGCGGTGAAGGCGGCCCTGACCATCCCGGTGATCGGCAATGGTGGCATCGATTCGCCGGCGGCGGCGATGCATGTGCTCGCCGAGTGCGCCTGCGACGCGGTGATGGTGGGGCGCGCCGCCCTCGGCAACCCGTGGATCTTCGCCGCCATCCGCGCCGCCTTGCGCGGCGCGGCCCCGCCGGTGGTGACCCTGGGCGCGCGGCGGCAGGCGTTGCTCCGCCACCTGGCGCGCGCGGTGGAGGTCCACGGCGAGCAGCTCGCGGTGCGCCGGATGCGCAAACACCTGGCGTGGTACCTCCACGGCCTGCGCGACGGTCATCGGGTGAAGGAGGCGCTCCAGCGGCTCGACTCCGCCGCCGAGGTGGCCGCGGCGGTGGCACGCTACTTCGACCGGCTTGCCACGGTGGAGGCCACCAGCGGGTGCGCGGCGGTGGAGGTCGGGGAATGAGCAGGGTGTTTGTGCTGGACGAGGGTGGCGCGCCGCCCTCCCTCTTGGAGGGGGTTATCGACTCCCCGCCCGGTGCCCCGGTAGCGCGCTGTTTCGACCGCCGGGCGGCGGCCGCGATCGAGGGGGCGGCGGATGGCGCGGCCCGGGCGATCGCCTTGGAGGGCGCGCGGTGAGCGACCCGGCCGCCTTGGCAGGCAGTGACCGTGGCGAGGCGGCGTGGGAGGCGCTCTTCGATGGCTTGCCGGTGGCGGTGGTGGCGGTGGATCGCCACGGCGGGGTGGTGGCGTGGAACCAGGGGGCGGTGGGGTTGATCGGGTCGTCGCGCCGCCTGGCGCGCGGTCAACCAGTCGCGGCGGCGATGGGGCTGGATTTCGACGTGGGGGCGGCGGTGGCGCGGGTGGTGGCGGAGGGGACGGTCTACCTGCGCCGTGACGCCCGCCTGCTCCTCGGGCCGGATCACGAGCGGGGGGTGGCGGTGCGCATCGGCCCGGTGGCGGCCGCGGCGGAGGGTTCGGCGGCCGCGGTCCTGCTGATCGACGACGAGGGGTCGTTCCAGCGCGAGGTGGAGCGGACCCGCCAGGCGGGGAGGCTGGAGGCCCTCGGGACCATGGCCGCAACCCTCGCCCACGAGGTCCGCAACCCCCTTGGGGCGATCCGCGGCGCGGCGCAGATCCTGGCCACCGTCTGTGACGATTCCGATGGGCGCGAGGGGATCGCGGTGATCCTGCGCGAGGCGGATCGGTTGGCGCGACTCGTGGAACAGGTCCTCGGGGTGGCGCGCGCGGGGGCCACGGTGGTGCGGCCGGTGAACATCCACCGGGTCCTCGATCGGGTCGTGGAGCTGCTTGTCTTGGAGCGTCCCATCGACCCCCTGGCGGTGGTGGCGCGCGAGTACGACCCGTCTCTGCCGGAGGTGGTGGGGAGCGAGGATCGCCTGGTGCAGCTCTTCTACAACCTGGCGAAGAACGGTCTCGAGGCGTCCCCCGCGGGCATCCCCGTGGTCTTCCGTACCCGCCTGTCGCCGGTGCGCGTGCGCCGCGGCAAGGAGGGGGCGCGGCGCCTGAGCGTCGCGGTGATTGACCGCGGCGCGGGGCTGACGGAGGCGGCGCGGGAGAGCCTCTTCACCCCCTTCTTCACCACCAAGGAGGGCGGCACCGGCCTCGGCCTCGCCCTGTGCGCGCGCATCGTTGAGGAGCACGACGGCGAAATCGAGGTGCGGCCCCAGCGCGGCGGTGGCACCCGCGTGGAGGTGTGGCTGCCGCTGGTGTAGGAGGGTGGCGGACTGGGTCGAGCGCCTGGGGAGGCAAGGGTGGGTGCGCCCGAATTGGGGCGCGGGGAAAGCGGGCCGCCAATGGAGGCCTATCCGCGCCTACGAAGGCGCAGGGTGGTTCGCCGTCGCTGCGGTACAACGCGCCTTCCGGCTCCGCCGAGCGCCAACTCAAGCCGCGTGGGCCGTCGCCTTCCCGTTATTGATTCGCGCCCCTTCCTGATTCGCGCCCGTGCGCGTGATTTGCGGCAATACCCAAAAACCATTTTCAATGGCTTGATCCGGCGGGAGCGCCCCCTACCCAACCGCCCGCGCCTCTCTGTCACCGTGAGTCTTACGGGTGCCTCGTGGCTGCGTCGCCAACCTCCGCGCCACCTAGTGAGGGAGCTGAGTGGTATGTGCGATCTCTGTGCCCAGTGTGGCCTGCCCGTGGGACGCCGCCCGCTGCGCGGCCGTGTGCGCGGCGCGGAGGCCGCCTTCTGCTGCTACGGCTGCTACCTGGTGATGCGGGTTAGCGGCGAGCCCGGGGTGCGCGGTGTGGCCCAGGGGCTGGTTCTGCGCCTCGGCCTCGGGTTGTTTTTCGCCCTCAACGTGATGGTCTTCTCCCTCGCCCGCTACGGCGGCCACTTCGCCATCCCCGCCACCTTGCTCGGCGCGGAGGTAGATGCGGCGCGTTTCAACCTCCTGCTCGAGTACATCCTCCTCGCCTTCGCCACCCCGGTGGTCCTCCTCATCGGCCTGCCCATGGTGCGGCGCCTTGGCTCGGAGATCGTCCACCTGGCGTTTTCCATCGACTCTTTGGTGGCGATCGCCACCTTCGCCGCCTTCGCCCTGTCCGTGCGTACCACCCTGACCGGCGGCGGCCAGGTCTACTACGACACCGCCTGCTGGCTCTTGGTGCTGATCACCCTCGGCCGCTATCTGGAGGCGCGGGCGAAGGTGCGCACCACCGGCGCGGTGGAATCCCTTCTCGCCCTGGCGCCACCCACCGCGCGGCGGAGGCGGGCGGACGGCGGACTCGAGGAGGTGGCGGCGGCGAGCCTCGTCCCCGGGGAGGTGATCGAGGTGCGGCCAGGGGAGGGGATTCCGGCGGACGGCGTGGTCCTCGAGGGGGCGGGCACGGTGGATCGCGCTCCCCTCACCGGCGAGGCGACGCCGGAGGCGGTGCGGGCGGGGGTTCCGGTCCATGCCGGCACCACCAGCATCGACGCCGCCTTCACCGCCCAAATCTCCGTGCCCCCCGGGGCGCGCCTCTTGGACCGCATCGCCAAGCTCATGGAGGAGGCCAGGGCGGCGCGTGGCCCGCGCCAGCGCCTCGCCGATCACGTCGCCGCGTGGGTGGCGCCGGTGGTGGTGGGGCTGGGGGTCGCGACGTTCTTCTACTGGCGCGGCCGGGTGGGGGTGGAGGTGGCGCTCCTGCGGATGCTGGCGGTGTGGGTGATCGCCTGCCCCTGCGCCCTCGGTATCGCCACCCCGATGGCCCTCTGGGTGGGGCTCGGGGTGGCCGCGCGTAACGGCCTGCTGATCCGCACCGCCGCCGCTTTGGAGGCGGTGAATGCGATCGACACGGTCTGTTTCGACAAGACCGGCACCCTCACCGCCGCCACCTTGGAGGTGGCAGAGGTGCGGGTGGGTCGCGGTGTCGGCGAGGGTGAGATGCGCCGCGCCTTGGCGGCCCTGGAGGCGCGTTCGGAGCATCCGGTGGGCCGTGCGCTGGCGGCGTGGGCGGGGGGTAGTGCACCGGCGGCGGAGCTGCGCACGGTGGTGGGGGCGGGGGTCGCCGGGCGGGTCGACGGCGTGTTGTGGCGCGCCGGCAGCCGCCGCTGGCTCGCCGCCGAGAGGGTGGCCTTAGAGCCTGCCGGACTTTGTCGCGATCGACTACGAAGAGCGGAACCAGGCTCGGATCGTCGGCCCGGATCGGGCCTCGTCCTTCATGACCGAGTCCCACCTAGCCCTACGAATGGGTCGCGATCCGGACTCGAGCCCGCTGGCTTGCGCCACGATCGACAGGGTTCGACACGGGCCGTGGGCGCGGCGCTCGCCCCTCTGCAGCCGGGCCGCTGGGTCTATCTCGCCCGCGACGGCGAGGAGTGCGCGGCGGTGCGCCTCGCCGAGCAGCTCGCCCCGCACGCGGCCGAGGCGGTGGCGCGGCTGGCGGCGATGGGCGTCTCCCTCCATCTCCTTTCCGGCGACGAGCCGGGAGCGGTGGAGGCGGTGGCCGGCCGCCTGGGGGTCCCGTTCACCGTCCACGCGGGGCTGCTGCCGGACGAGAAGATCAACGCGATCGAGCAGCTCGTGGCCGCCGGGCGCCACCCCCTCATGGCCGGCGACGGGATCAACGACGCCCCGGCGCTGGCCGTCGCGCCGCTGGGGATGGCGATGGCGGGCGGGACCGACCTCTCCCGCAATGCCGCCGACGTCATCGCCCTGCACGACGACCTCCGCCTCGTGCCCGACCTCCTCGCCCTCGGTCGCCGCGTCCACCAGACCTTGATCGCCAACCTCCTCTGGGCCTTTTCCTACAACTTTCTCGGCGTCATCCTCGCCGCCGCCGGCCGCCTCTCTCCGGTCTTCGCCGCCAGCGCGATGTTCATCTCCTCCCTGCTGGTGATCGCCAACTCGCTCAGGCTCAACCGCTGGCGGCCCGCGGGAGATTAGCCAAGCAACATCTCGAATGCGGGAGCAAGATCGCAACATCTCGAAGCCAAGGGTTCCTTGGGAAGGTGTGGGGTTGCAGGAAGAGATCGCCTTTGATGGGTTCTGATGCCATGGATCGCCATGTGTAGCCGCGCATTGTCGACGGGTCCGCTACCCCTCGTGTTGCGCATCGCTCGTCTATTCGTGGTTGGTTGTTTGGCGCTACCTCCTTTGCATGCCCAGGCGAGCAGCCTGGAAATACCCCTGCGCATACCCCTGGAGCCAATCCGCCAAGCCCTTAGCGCGCAGCTTGCGACGTCGGCTGAGACCCCGAATGTGATCTACGAGGAGGGTTCATGTAGTTACCTGCACCTCGAGGCCCCGCGCCTCGAGGCCCATGACGGGCAGTTGCGTTTTGTCGGCCCTGGCGCAGCGGCGTTGGGTGGTGAGCTGTTCGGCACCTGTCACAGCGCCACCGCCTGGCAGGGCTCCATGGAATTCACCCTCGTACCGCTACTCGACAGCACGGGTGGCATGCACCTGCGGATTATCGATTCCAAACTCACCGACGCCAGCGGAGAGAGCGCGCCGAGGTTGGGTTTCATCTGGGAGTTGACCAAACGCTACCTCCATCCACGCATGGAACAGTTCAGCTATGACGTTGGTACATCGCGCGACGCCCTGCTCGCGGTTCTACGCGCGGCGGCCCCACCGGAACACCGCGCCGAGCTGGAACAGGCTCTACGTCGAGTGCAGGTGCTGGAACCACGCATCGAGGCCCGGGACATCGTGGTGCCGATCACCTTTGTTTTACCGGAAGCTTGGTTGGCGCCACCACCAGCGGCGACCTCGGCGGAAGCACCTCTGACCGAAACCGAACTCGATGTCTTGGACAAGACACTGCAGCCATGGGATGCATTCCTGGTCTACAGCATCAAACAGATTGCGCTCGACAGCGACAATGAAATACTACGAAAACGTCTTTTTGAGTTGCTGCTGAACAGCCGGTATCGCTTGACAGATATTCTCTCCGGTGAGCAACCGACCGCCGGCGATCCGGTCCGTGCCCTGTTCGTGTCGACCTGGAACGATCTGCGGACGCTCCTCGCCGATGCCCAACATGAAGGCTTGCTCGATACTGGGCTGCTGCGCTATGCCGCCTTCATTAATGCCGGTGATGCCTTGACGGCCCTGGACCACGCGGCGCCCGGGCTTGGCATGCACCTTTCCATTGATGGGCTGCGACGTTTGGCGCACAGCCTGCGTCCGGATGATCTCGCGGATTCGCTTGCCTACGATCAGAAGATCGATCCACTCCTACGCCAACTATTCGACGTCGACGAACTACCTGTACCCGCGCCTAACCCCGCGCCCGAGCCGCCCCCACCGCCGGAACAGAGCTGGCTGGATATCTTTGTGACCTCAGCCCATGCCTCGGATACGGTCGAGCAGGTTGCAGGCCTACCGGCGCTGGACCGCTGGGTACCCGGAGAGGACGAACTCGATGCGTATGAGCAGCGGTTGTCATCTCTGTTGGAGCAGAGCGCAACGGCGGAGTTGCAGCGTATCGGGGTCGACGCACCCTACGATCAGATTTTCCGAAACCTGATACCGACCACGGCGATGATTGAGAGTTGCTGGCATCAGTATGTGCTTCGTGCCGGCGAGATTAGCTATCTGCGCTCCCAGGCCGGCAGTGTTGGCCTCATGCAGATCAACCAGCATGTTTGGCGCGGCTTTTATGATGTTGAACGCCTAAAGTGGGATACCGCCTACAATGCCCGTGCGGGTACGCAGGTCCTGATGCGCTACATGAAGGACTACGCCATCGCCTACGCTAACCGCAGCGGCGATCTCAATCATATTCCGCGCGCCACCTATTCGGTGTATAATGCGGGCCCGCGTGCTATGGGTCGTTTTAATAATCCGAATAGCTCCAAACGTGAACAACGCGTCGATCAGAAGCTCTGGACCATCTATCAAGGTATCGCGGCGGGTGGCCACGTGGACGTGAACAGTTGCAGCGTCACGCCCGCCGCGGTGACGCAGTGAGATAAGGGCCGTTTGTAGGGGCTTCTCCCGGCACAACGGTGTGGCTGCATTCCCGGAGGTCACCGCTTCAGACTGTTGAAGTCGTTGCTCCAACCTCCCGTGCTACTCCCACTCGATCGTTCCCGGTGGCTTGGAGGTGATGTCGTAGCAGACGCGGTTGATGCCGCGGACCTCGTTGATGATCCGGTTGGCGATCCGCGCTAGCAGCTCATGGGGGAGCTCGACCCAGTCGGCGGTCATGCCGTCTTTGGAGTGGACGCAGCGGACCACGCAGGCGTTTTCGAAGGTTCGGGCGTCGCCCATCACCCCCACCGTGTGAACCGGCAAGAGGACCGCGAAGGCCTGCCAGATCTGGTCGTAGAGGCCCGCGGTGCGGATCTCTTCCTGGACCAGGGCGTCCGCTTGGCGGAGGATCGCGAGCCGCTCGCGGGTGACCTCGCCGAGGACGCGGATGGCGAGCCCTGGGCCGGGGAAGGGGTGACGGCCGACGATCTCCTCCGGCAGGCCGAGCTCGCGGCCGAGCTCGCGCGCCTCGTCCTTGAATAGCTCGCGCAGGGGCTCGATGAGCTCGAAGCCGAGCTCCTCCGGTAGGCCGCCGACGTTGTGATGGCTCTTGATGATCGCGGAGGCGTTGCCGCGCACCGGCACCGACTCGATCACGTCCGGGTAGAGGGTCCCCTGGGCGAGGAAGTCGAAGGGGCCGGCGCGCTCGGTCTCGCGGCGGAAGGTGGCGATGAACTCGTGGCCGATGAGCTTGCGTTTCTTTTCCGGGTCGGTGACCCCGGCGAGCTGGTCGAGATTGCGCGCCGCCGAGTCGGCGACGACCAGGGGGATGTGGAGGTAGTCACGGAAGGCGGTGGCCACCTGCTCCGCCTCGCCCGCGCGCAGCATGCCGTTGTCGACGAAGATGCAGGTGAGTTGGTCGCCGATCGCGCGATGCAGCAGCAGCGCCACCACCGACGAATCGACGCCGCCGGAGAGGGCGCACAGGACCCGTCGGTTGCCGACCCGCGCGCGGATCGCCGCCACCTCCGTGTCGATAAAGGAGGCCATGGTCCAGGTTGGAGAACAGCCGCAGGCGCGGTAGACGAAGTTCTCCAGCATCGCCGTGCCGTTGAGGGTATGGACCACCTCCGGGTGAAACTGGACGCCGAACCATGGCTGGCTCTCGTGGGCAATGGCGGCAAACGGCGCGTTGGCGGTGGTGGCGATCGGGTGGAAGTGGGCGGGCGGAGTCTCGATGCGGTCGCCGTGGGACATCCACACCCGCTGCGGCGTGGTCAGACCGGCGAACAGGGGGGCATCGCGCTGGATCTCGATCTCGGCGCGACCGAACTCGCGCCGAGCCGAGGGGGCGACCTCACCCTTGAGGGTGTGGACGAGCCACTGCATGCCGTAGCAGATGCCGAGGATCGGGATCCCGAGATCGAGTAGCACGGGGTCGGCCATGGGGGCGTCGTGCTCGTAGACCGAGGCGGGGCCGCCCGAGAGGATGATGCCGCGAGGGGCAAAGGCGCGGATCCGCTCGATGTCCGCGGTGTACGGCCAGATCTCGCAGTAGACCCGCGCCTCGCGCACGCGCCGGCCAATGAGCTGGGTGGTCTGGGAACCGAAGTCGAGGACGAGGATGCGCTGGTCGTGCATGGGGCCCGGGGGGTGAAGGGGAGGGAAGGGTGATCGTGGAATGGGGTGGCTACGGTGGATGGTTCATGCGCCGACCGCCCCGACGCCTGGGTGCGGTGGCTTTTCTCGCCACTGCGCCCGGCGGCGGCACTCTAGGGGCTCGGCACGGCGGTGAAAAGCAGGCCGCCCTGCGCGGCGAATCGCGGTGCGGCGGGTGTCACGGTTCCCGGGCGTCATCGAGGTCCAGCGCTCGGGAAGGCCCGCAATCCCCCGGCGCTCTTGGCTTGGGCGACGCGCAATTGGCGAGGCGATCAAGGCAAAAAAAACGGGCGGCCCGGTGACCCGGACCGCCCGTGCTGCGTGTGGTGCGCGGTGGCGGTTACTCGCCGGTCGCCGCGCGGTGGAGCTTGATCTCCACCTTCTCTTCCAAGGTGGCGTAGTACCGCTTGAGGATCTCCACCACCTCGGGACGGGAGAACTCGGGCGGGACGTCCTCGCCCTCGGAGAGCATCTTCCGCATCTTCGTCCCAGAGAGGAGCATCCGATCCTCCTTGCCGTGCGGGCAGGTCTTCATCGACGCCATGCCATCGCACTTCTTGCAGTAGAAGGTCCAGTCGATCTTCATCGCCTGGGTCTCCATGGCGCCCTTGGGGATCTCCTCGAAGATCTTGTGGGCGTCGAAGGGGCCGTAGTAGTCGCCGACGCCCGCGTGGTCCCGTCCGACGAGGAGGTGGGAGCAGCCGTAGTTCTGCCGGAAGAGGGCGTGGAGCAACGCCTCGCGCGGACCGGCGTAGCGCATGTCCAGCGGATAGCCCGCCTGCACGTAGGTGTCCTTCACGAAGTAGTTCTCGGTCAGGGCGTTGATGCAGTCGCGGCGCACGTCCGCGGGGATGTCACCCGGCTTGAGCTTGCCGAGGAGCTGGTGGATGAGGACGCCGTCGGTGATCTCGATGGCGATCTTCGCCAGGTACTCGTGGGAGCGGTGCATCGGGTTGCGGGTCTGGAAAGCCGCCACCGTGTTCCACCCCTTCGACTCGAAGATGGCGCGGGTCTGGGCCGGGGTCATGTAGATCCCCTTGAACTCGGTAGGGAAGCTCCCCTCGGAGAGGACCTTCACCGGCCCGGCGAGGTTCACCTCCTCCTGCTCCATCACCTTGGCGACCCCGGGATGCTCCATGTCCGTGGTCTTGAAGACGCACTGGCACTCGTGGGCCTTGTCGATGGTGTACTTCTCCGTGACCTTCATGGTCCCCATGATCTCGCCGCTCTCCTCCTCCACCAGGGCGATCTCCTCGCCGAGCTTGATGGAGTCCGCCTTGCCCTGGGTGGTGGAGAGGGTGATCGGGATCGGCCAGAAGAGGCCGTTGGCCATCTGGTAGCGGTCGCACACCCCCTGCCAATCCCCCTTGGTCATGAACCCTTCCAGGGGGGTGAAGCCGCCGATCCCCATCATGATGAGGTCGCCGGTCTCGCGCGAGGTCATCTTCACCTGGGTGAGCCCCTGCGCCTTTGCCAACTCCTTCTTTTGGGCATTGCCGGTCAGAAGCAGGGGTTTGAGATCACCTCCACCGTGCGGTCGAACGAGGGCCATGAGCTTTCTCCTTGTGAACCCGAGGGGGGTGGTCGCGGCAGGCAGACCACCGCCCCGATTGAACAAAAAGGCCGCGGCAGGGAAGCATGGAGGGGGCTTGTGGGTCAACCCGGAAACGGTGTCCGTGGCCGCAGGCGCGGACCTTTTCGGCGTTGCGGCAGGCGTGGCCTGGCCCGCGCGACGTGGCCGCCTTGCATTGGCGTGGGGAGCCTGGCTATCGTCCCGGACGATTCGGATGAATGGTGTCCGATTCCTCTGCGGAGGCCCTCCCCGATGCGTCTTACCAAGGCTGGAGACTACGCCATGCGCGGGCTGATCTATCTCGCCCGCCGGCCGCAGGGGGAGTTTTCCCTGGTGGGGAACATCGCCGCTGCGATGGAGGTTCCGGAGAGCTTCCTCGCGAAGATTTTTCAGAATCTGGCGCGCGCCGGTTTGGTGCGCTCCAACCGCGGCTACGGCGGCGGTTACTGCCTGGCGCGGCCGGCGGCGGCGATCACCCTTTTGGAGGTGATCGAGTGCGTGGAGGGGCCGATTGTGTTCAACGACTGCACCGACCCGCACGCCGCCGAGGACGAGACGATGGCCTGTACCTCCGCCTGCGGCGCCCAAGGGGTGTGGCAAGAGGTGCAGGAGGCGGTCCGCGCCATCCTGGAAAAAAAGACCATGGACGAGCTGGCCGCCACCGCCGCGCTGCCCGGTTCCGTTGCTCAGCCGATCACCCTCGGGCCGCGGCGCTTCGCCCGCCCAGGCCGGTAGCCACCCCAGTCCATTCACCCCGCTTCCCACACCGGATCGATTCGCAGGAGAGATTTGATGGCCACCACCCAGACCCCTGCCCCCCCGCGTCGCATCTACATGGACCACGCGGCCACCGCCCGCCCCCTGCCCGAGGTGGTGGCGGCGATGCTCCCGTACCTGGCGGAGGAGTACGGCAGCCCGCAGTCGTTCCACCGCCAAGGCAGCGGTCCGGCCCACGCCCTCAAGCGGGCGCGCGAGCAGGTGGGGGGTCTGATCGGGGCGCCGGCGAGCCAGATCACCTTCACCAGCGGCGGCATCGAGGCGAACAACCTGGCGGTGAAGGGGGCGGCGCTGGCGTATGAGCGGCGCGGCAAGCACATCGTCACCACCGAGGTGGAGCACTACTCGGTCCACCACTCGGTGAAGTTTCTGGAGAAGCTTGGCTTCGAGACCACCTTGGTGAAGGTCGACGGCTACGGCCGGGTCGACCCGCAGGCGGTGGTCGACGCCCTGCGCGACGACACGATCTTGGTGAGCGTGCAGCTTGCTAACCAAGAGGTGGGGACCCTTCAGCCGGTGGCTGAGGTGGCCCGCCTGGTGAAGGCGCACAACAAGCAGATCATCGTCCACACCGACGCCACCTACGCGGTAGGGCAGATCCCGGTGGACGTGGCCACCCTCGGCGTCGACCTCCTCTCCCTCACCGCCCATCGCTTCTACGGCCCGAAGGGGGCCGGCGCCTTGTACGCCGGCAAGGGGGTGCGCCTGACGCCGCTGATCCACGGCGGGGTGCAGGAGAACGGCAAGCGCGCCGGCACCGAGAATGTCCCGGCGATTGTCGGCCTCGGGGTCGCCGCTGAGCGCGCCGCCGCGGAGATGGAGGCGCGGGTCGAGAAGGTCCGCGGCCTGCGCGATCGGCTGGAGCGTGGCCTCCTCGAACGGATCGAAAACGTGCAGGTGAATGGCCACCCCAGCGAGCGGCTGCCCGGCTACCTCGACCTCTCCATCGAGGGGATTGAGGGGGAGGGGACCTTGGTACGCCTCGACCTCGACGGCATTGCCGTCGCCTCGGGCTCGGCGTGCGCCTCCATGGCCCTGAAGGGGTCGCCGGTGCTGCACGCGATCGGCGTCGACGAGGTCCTCGCCCAGGGCTCCATCCTCATCACCCTCGGGATCGACAACACCGACGCCGACATCGACGACGCCCTGGAGGAGATCCCCAAGGTGGTGGCGACCCTGCGCGCCATGTCGCCTATCTACGGCAAGCGGAAGCACTACTTCCGCTGACCGCGCCCCTGGACTCGGGATGACCACGATGCAGACCACAGAAAAACGGCTGGCCGACCGCCGGCGTCTTCTCCACCCACCGGGAGGAGCGGGCTCCTACCCGCCCCCCCTGGCCGCCGCTGGCTGGTCGGGCCTGTTGCGCCGGCAGGAGCCGGCTCTTCCCTGAACGAGATCCACCCTCCCTAACCCCCAAGGAGTCCCCCATGCAGCACACCGACTACAGTGCCAAGGTGATCGACCACTTCATGAACCCCCGCAACATGGGCGAGCTTGCCGGGGCGAACGCCGTGGGCACGGTGGGCAGCCCCGCCTGCGGCGACATGATGGACATCTACCTGAAGGTCGAGGGCGACCAGATTGTCGACGCCTCGTTCAAGACCTTCGGCTGTACCGCCGCGATCGCGAACAGCTCGATGATGACGGAGATGGTCAAGGGAATGAGCCTCCAGGATGCGGAGAATCTGAAGAATCGCGACATCGAGGCCGCCCTCGACGGCCTCCCGCCGCACAAGATCCACTGCTCCACCCTCGCCGCCGACGCCCTCCACGAGGCGATCAAGAGCTACAAGGAGCGCCAGGGTGCGACCCAGGGCAAGGTGGCGGCGTCATGAGCGAGGCCCCGCTCGCGGTGGACGGCGAGCTCGACACCTTCGGCATGTGCTGCCCGATGCCCATCTACGCCACCTCCCAGAAGTTGAAGGAGCTGGCCGCCGGGCAGGTACTCAAGGTCTCCTCCGACGACCCGGGGTTCCTCAAGGACCTGCCGGCGTGGTGCAAGCAGACCGGCAACCCGTGTTTGCGGATCGGTGAAGAGGAGTCCGGGGAGTACGTGGGGTACGTGTGCAAGCAATAGCTTTATTCACCCGCCTGGCTCCTCTACCCTCCCCGGGCCGCACATCGCGCGCAAGCGATGGCTCGAAACCTACAGGAGGTGTCCACGGTGGAAGCTCAGAAGAAGGTGCTCATCATCCAGACCAGCGGCCTGAAGACACCCGAGCGGATTCCCGCCCCCTTCTTCATCGCCACCACCGCCGCGGCGATGGACATGGACGCCACCGTGGTCTTCACCATGCAGGGCGCCTCCATTGTCCGGAAGGGTGCCGCGGAGCGGACCCGGATCAAGGAGGGTGGGGCCACCATCGCCTCCTTCCTAGACCAGGCGATCGAGAGCGGGGTGAAGCTGATGGTGTGTCATCAGGCCCTGGACTTGGTGGGGATGGAGCCGGACGACTGCATCGAGGCGGTGCAGGAGGTGGTCGGCGCCGCCGCGATGCTCGACATGGCGCTCGAGTCGGACATCGTCCTCACCTTCTGACGATCGCGCTCGCGCCGCGGGGCAGCTCAAGCGGGCGAAGCGTCGCGTGGGCCCCGCGGGCAGGCAAAAGCGGTGGACCACCACCACGTCGCCATCGCCCTAATCAGTCGCCACGGCCGCTGGCTGGTGCAGCAGCGGCGCGCCGGCGTCCCTCTCGCTGGGAGCTGGGAGTTTCCTGGCGGCAAGGTGGAGGCGGGCGAGAGTGGGGCGACCGCCCTCCTGCGTGAGGTGATGGAGGAGGTCGGGATGGCGGTGACGATCGACCGCGCCCTACCTCCGCTGACCCACGACTACGCCGACCGGCGGGTCACCCTCCACCCCTTCGTCTGCACTGCCACCGATGCGCCGGTGGCGTGCGAGGGCCAGCTCCTCCGCTGGGTGACGGCGGAGGAGCTGGCCAACCTAGAGATCCCGGCCGCGAACCGCGCCCTCCTTTCCCACCTGCAAGCAGGGGAGGGCGCGCGCTAACAGGCGCCTACTCCGCCTGCCCGGCCGGTGGCTCGGCGGCGTCATCGACCATCGGCGCCTCTTCGTTCATCCCCTGCTCGCCCGCACCCTCCAGGGGCGCCGCCGGGGCGCTCGGCGCCTCGCTCGACTCCACCTTCACCTCCGCCTTCTCGACGATCGCGTCGTAGTGGTACCCCATGCCGAGGTCCTTGTCGCTGGCGAGGGTGCCCACCACCAGGACCGTGTCGCCGACCTTGGTGGAGGCGTCGCTGGTGATCACCAGGTCATTCGTCCCGTTGTCCCCGGTGCCGTCTTGGATGTGGTACCAGTTGGTCCCCATCACCCCCTGCATCGCCTTCACCACCTTGCCGCGCACGGTGACGCTCTTGCCGGCGAGATCGGTCCGCTGGGCGAAGATGTCACGGACGGTGAGGCCGCCCTCGGCGGGCGTGATCGAGCCGGGGGCGACGGTCACTGAGGCTGGGGTGGACTCCTGTGCCGGGTGCATCCCCGGGGCCATGACGCCCGGAGCGCCGGCGGCGGGCGCGGTGTTCGGCAGGGTGTTCACCTGCGCCGGCGGGGTCGGGGCGGCGGGGGTGGCCGGAATGACCGGGGCTTCCATCGCCTCGGGTGGCTCGGCCGTGGGGGTCGAGCCACCCTCAACCTCCTCCTTGGAGGGGACACCACGGTTACAGGCGGTGGCGAGGGTGAAGGTGAGGGCGAGCAAGAGGAGAGCGAGACGAGTCACGGGGAACCTCCAGGGACGTGGTGAAAACGATAGGTTGTGTGCGAGAGTGCACCGAGCAGGGGCGCAGGTTACCGCCGGCAATAAAAGTCCATCAAGGCCACCCATGACACCGATCTCATCCCCCTTCCCGTCCCGCCTTCGCCGGTGGTTTTTCCTCCTCACCCTCCTCGCCGTTGCCCCCGGCTGCGGCTACAACGCGATCATCACCCACGACGAGGCGGTGAAGCAGGCGTGGGCGGACGTGGAGGCGACCTACCAGCGGCGTTCCGACCTTATCCCCAATCTGGTGCAGACGGTGAAGGGGTACGCCGCCCACGAGCGCGAGACCCTGGAGGCGGTGACCGAGGCCCGTGCCCAGGTGGGACAGGTGAAGGTGAGCGCCGAGGAGCTCTCCGACCCGGCGAAGGTGGCCGCCTTCCAGTCCGCCCAGGCGGGGATGGGCTCCGCCCTGGCGCGCCTGTTGGTGGTCGCCGAGCGCTACCCGGAGCTGAAGGCGGACGCCAACTTCCGCGACCTCCAGCACCAACTCGAGGGGACGGAGAACCGAATCAACGTCGCCCGCCAGCGGTACAACCAGGCGGTGGCCACCTTCAACGCCGCGATCCGCACCTTTCCGAACAACCTCACCAATCGCCTCCTCCTCCACCTCACCGCCAAGGAGGGGTTCAAGGCGGAACCCGGTGCGGAGGTGGCGCCGAAGGTGACGTTCTAGCCAGCGCGCCGCGCCCCCACGGGTGGGTCGCGCACCGGATGGAGTGGATGGGTCCGGCAAGCGCCCGCGTGCGGTGCGCGGGGCGCGCCTCTCCTTGCGGCTGGCGATTGCGGCGCAACGCCACGGGGGGAGCGGCGGGGGTGACCGTCAACGGTCCGCCGGGTGATCTGCCGGGCAAGCGGCGCTGGCCAGGCGCGCGCAAGCCCAACGCGACCCACCCCAAGACCCGTTGCCCCAGGCGTGCGGAGGCTCAGGGGGTGCTGCGATCGACCCGCTGTTGGCAGTACGCGTACAGCGCGTCGTAGACGATCCACTGGGCGGCGTTGATCTGGTGATCGTCCGCGTAGCCGAGGTGGCGAAACCCCTCGGCGATCGCCTTGAGCCCCGCGGCCTCGGGCTGGTTCCAGAGGGCATTGTCGGTATCCGCGCCGTTGACGATCTTGGCCAGCAGCACGATCGCCGGGTCCGCCATCAGGTCGTACTTCTTCACGATCGCGTCAAAGGAGCACTCCCTTCCGTGGTGGCCCAGCTCGACGCCGGCCACGTCGTAGGGGATCGCACCCTCTTGCCGCGCGACCTCCAGCACCTGCTCGGCCGGCACAAAGACGAACTCCGCCGCGGGATCGACAAACTTGGCGATCAGCCAGGGGCAGGCCACCCGGTCGACCTTGACGTGCTCGCGTGTGACCCACTTCATGATTTGCTCCTTGGGTGGTGGGCGGGCAACCCCGCCAAGAGCGGGGCGCCGGGCGCCACTCAGCCGATTAGGGTCTCGATCAAGCCGGCGGCCCCGCAGGCGCCGATCACCGGGATGATGCCGACCTTGAACCGCCACAACGCCACGAAGGCGGCGACGCTGATCGCGCCCGCGACCCACTCGAAGGGGGCCGCGAACCCCTGCGGCCAGAGGACGTGGTAGGCGAAGAAGAGCGCGAGGTTGAGCACCACCCCGACCACCGCGGCGGTGATGCCGGTCAGCGGCGCGGTGAGTTTGACCTCGTGGCGGCTTGCCTCCACCGCCGGCGCGCCGGCCAGGATGAAGAGAAACGACGGCAGGAAGGTGAAGTAGGTGGCGATTCCCGCGCCCGCGGCCCCGGCCAGGGCCAGGTGCGTGGGACCGAAGAGCGCCCGGGTCCAGCCGCCGACGTAGCCCACGAAGGCGACGATCATGATCAACGGGCCGGGGGTGGTCTCGCCGAGGGCCAGACCGTCGACCATCTGCGCGCCGGTGAGCCAGTGGAACTGCGAGACGCCGCCTTGGTAGACGTAGGGCAGGACCGCGTAGGCGCCGCCGAAGGTGACCATCGCCGCCTTGGTGAAGAACCAGCCCATCCGGGTGAGGGTGGAGTCCCCACCGTAGAGAGCCACCAGCACCGCCATCACCCCCGCCCACAACCCGAGGCCGATGAGCAGGTAGTGGCTCAGCCGCACCCAGGAAAGGCGCGCCCGGTCCGGCAGCGGCGTGTCGTCGTCGATGAGCGCCGGGCCGTAGCCGTTGCCCGCGAGCCCGTGGCCGCCGCCTCCGCGGAACCAGTCGGGGGCGACCTGGCCGCCGATGAAACCGATGGTCCCGGCCCCGACCACGATGGCGGGGAAGGGGACGTGGAGGGCGAAGATGGCGACGAAGGCGGCGGCCGCCATCGCCCACAAGACGCCATTCGTCAGGGTCCGGGAGCCGATGCGATAGGCGGCGAACAGGACGATGGCGGTCACCGCCGGCTTCATCCCATACAACAGGCCGGCGACCACCGGGACCTTGCCCCAGGCCAGGTAGACCCAGGTCAGCCCCATGAGGATGAACAGGGACGGAAGGACAAAGAGCGTCCCGGCGAGGATCCCGCCCCAGGTACCGTGCATCAGCCAGCCGATGTAGGTGGCGAGCTGCTGCGCCTCCGGGCCGGGGAGGACCATCGCGTAGTTGAGGGCGTGCAGGAAGCGGCGCTCGGAGATCCAGCGGCGCCGCTCCACCAGCTCCTGGTGCATCATGCTGATCTGGCCGGCGGGGCCGCCGAAGCTGATGAACCCCAGCTTCAGCCAGTAGAGGAAGGCCGCGTGCAGGGAGACCGCGGCAGGGGTGCCACGCTCCACGGTCGCGGTGGGGTAGGGGATCGACACGGTGTCTCCTTGATCAGGGTGAGATCAGGCCGTCGCGGCCGGTGGTGTACAGGGCGTCCAGCACCGGGGCCATGGCGGCGAGCAGGTGGTCGTCATCGGGGGCGTGCTGGCGGCAACCGGCGAGGATCGCCTCGAAGCCGGCCCCCTCCGCCACCGGCGGCCCCCCCGCGTCCAGGTAGTGGACCAGCTCCGCCAGGCGGGTGAGTCCCGGGTCGGACTCGAGACCGAAGCTCGCTATGAGCACCTCGAAGGTGACCCGCTCGCCGATGTGGGTGAAGGTGGCGCCGTCGAAGTCGAAGCCGACCACCTTCGCCGATCGGGCGGCCACCTTCTTCAGCCAGACGAACCGTGGCTGCGGGTCGATGAACCGCTGGATAAGCCAGGCGCTGGCCACCCGATCGACCCACAGCCCGGCGCGGGTTGCCCAGGTGCGACCGTGAAAGGCGGCGGGGTCGAGACGCGCGATGGCGCCGGCGCGGGTGGCCGGCTCCTCCGGGGAGAACCACCGGTTGATGGCGCCTTCGGCGCCCGCGAGTGCCGCCGCCGCCTCCTTTTGGCTCACCGCCGGGAAGTAGTCGATGGCCGCCAGGGCCGCGGAGTCCCGCTGCAGCTTGCGCAACCGGCGGCGGGCCGCGGCCTCGCCATGGTGGGCGGCGTCGCGCCGCAAGGCGGTGGCCGCTGCGATCAACTCGCCGTACTCGCCGCCGCGCGCGAAGAGGTCACGGAGCGTCTCGTCCGTGTGGCCTTGCGGGCCAAGCTCCAGGAGGTAGGCGGTGCCCCCCTGGTCGCGCACCGCCGCCGCCTGCTCGGCGAGCGCCGCCGCCAGGGGCTCTTGCCACGGCAGGAGGTAGACCCCGTCGCGCAGCATCGCCGCCCCCAGCCCCTTGATCCCGCGCCACAACCGCACCCGCACCGCGCCCACCTCGCCCGGGAGGCGGGTGATCAGGAGGAGCCAGGTGGGGGAGGCCGCAACCATGTGTTACGCATATTACAGTGTTGTTACGTCTGCACAATAATCTTCCAGGGAGGGGGCAGAGGTCGGGGCGCGGTCGCTGTTGAAGCCCCGTCCGTGCGCCGGCCGGAGGGCGGCCCCGCCCGCGCCCCGCGCGGGGGTCACAACCCGGGGCTCTCTGCCCGATCCACCGTTCGCCGGCGGCCAGCCTGGACCGTCCCGGCCGCCGCGCCGCGGGGGGGTGCAGCACACGCCCCACCGGGCGCTCAGGATCCGGCAAGGTTGTGCGCGGTCGACCCGCAACCGGCACGTGACACCCTGGCCGCACCGTGTTCGATCCGGCGGAAGATGGGCGCCTCTGTGGTCGGGCGCCGGTTCGCCGGTCGTGGCGGACAGGGATTGACCCCCGAGGGCAGCGGTGGCGCGCGGCCGCCGTCGCGCTTGGCGATCTGGCGCACCGATTTTCAGCGCGGTGGCGGCGGGCGAGCGGTGCGCCACGGTCTGGCGTGGGGAGGCGCCCCGCAACTCGGTCCGCCACCGGCGGCGGGCCGGGGCGCGGGTCAGGGGGGCGCTGGCCGCCTTCCCGGCGCGGGTGGCCGCGGACCCGTCGCGCCGCCTAGGCCGTCTTCTCGCGGTGCTCGTAGATGCGCAGGGGTGGCTCGTCGCCGTGGACTACCGCCTCGGTGATGATGCACTCGGCCACGTCGTGGTCCGAGGGGATGTCGTACATGATGTCGAGCATCACCTCTTCGAGGATCGCGCGCAGGCCGCGGGCGCCGGTCTTGCGCTCCTGGGCCAGCCGCGCGATCGCGCGCAGGGCGTCGTCGGTGACCGTGAGCTTCACCCCTTCGTAGGCGAAGAAGTGGCGGTATTGCTTCACCAGGGCGTTGCGCGGCTGGGTGAGGATGGCCATCAGGGCGGCCTCATCAAGCTCATCAAGGGCCGCGAGGGTGGGCAGGCGGCCGATCAGTTCCGGGATGAGCCCGGCCTTGAGGAGATCCTCCGGCTCGGTCTGGCGGAGGTAGGTCTGGCGTGCGGCCAGGTTGGTGGCGAGGGGCGCGCCGAAGCCGAGGGTCTTGGTCTGCAACCGGCTGGCAATCACCTTCTCCAGGCCGACGAAGGCGCCGCCGCAGATGAACAGGATGTTGGTGGTGTCGACTTGCAGAAACTCCTGGTGCGGGTGCTTGCGCCCCCCCTGGGGCGGGACGTTGGCGATGGTTCCCTCGATCAGCTTGAGCAGGGCTTGCTGCACCCCCTCGCCGGAGACGTCGCGGGTGATTGAGGGGTTCTCCGACTTGCGCGCGATCTTGTCGATCTCGTCGATGTAGATGATCCCGTGCTCCGCCCGCTCCACGTCGTAGTCACAGGACTGGAGGAGCTTGAGGATGATGTTCTCCACATCCTCGCCCACGTAGCCCGCCTCGGTGAGGGTGGTGGCGTCGGCCATGGTGAACGGGACCTGGAGGATGCGCGCCAGGGTCTGGGCGAGGAGCGTCTTCCCTGTGCCCGTGGGGCCGATGAGCAAGACGTTGCTCTTGCTGAGCTCCACGTCCGACACCTCGTGGCGGTGCAGGAGGCGGGTGTAGTGGTTGTGGACCGCAACCGAGAGGACCTTCTTCGCTTGCTCCTGGCCGATCACGTACTCGTCGAGGATGGCGTGGATGTCCCGCGGCTTGAGGCCGGTGATTGCCGGCTTGGACGGCGCGGCGGGTGCGGGCTTTTGGATGAGCTGGCGACAGAGGGAGAAGCAGTCCTCGCAGATGAGCAGCCGCGGACCCCCGCGGGGCGAACCGCCGGCCGGGTGGAGAAGGGCAAGGGGCTGCTGCGGCTTGCCGCAGAAGGCGCACAGGGGCTGCTTGTTGGCAGGGGGCATGGGGGACCGGGAGAGGGAGGCAGAGGTTGCGCCAATCTATCGCAGATCTCGCTGCTACTGCTCTTCCTTCTTCGTCTCCTTCTTGCGCTCGACCACTAGGTCAACCAGGCCGTACGCCACCGCCTCCTCCGCCGACATGAAGTTGTCGCGCTCGGTGTCGCGCTCGATCTGCTTCAGCTTCTGGCCGCTGTGGCGGGCGAGGATCTGGTTCAGGGTGTCGCGCGTCTTGAGGATCTCCTTGGCGTGGATCTCCACGTCGGTCGCCTGCCCCTGAAAGCCCCCGAGGGGTTGATGGATCATCACCCGCGCGTGCGGCAGGCAGTGGCGCTTGCCCGGTGCCCCGGCGGCGAGGAGCACCGCCCCCATGCTCGCTGCCATGCCGATGCAGATGGTCGACACGTCGGGCTGGATGTACTGCATGGTGTCGTAGATCGCCAGCCCCGAGCTCACCATGCCGCCGGGCGAGTTGACGTAGAGGGAGATGTCCTTGGTGGGGTCGTCCGCCTCCAGGAAGAGGAGCTGGGCGATCACCGCGTTGGCGATCATGTCGTCGATCGGGGTGCCCAAAAAGACGATGCGGTCCTTGAGTAGCCGCGAGTAGATGTCGTAGGCGCGCTCTCCCCGCGGCGTCTGCTCGATCACCATCGGGATCAGGTTGGCGTGCGGGGCGGCGGGGAGGTCAGACGTGGGCCAGGCCATCGGGCTCTCCTAGATCAAAGGGGTCGGGCGGGGCGCATGTTCCGCCGGGAAGGCGCGGCGCCAGGGCGAGTGGCTAGGCCGCCTCGCCCACTTCCTTGAGGGTGGCTTGCGCCAGGCAGAGGTCGAAGGCCTTCTCCTCGCGCAGCCGGTCGTGGAGCGGGTCAAGGGAGCCAAACTGGCTCTGGTAGTACTGGCGCAGGACCTCGGGGGTGACCCCCACCTCCTGCGCCTCTTTTTGCAATTGCGCCTGGATCTCCTCGTCGCGGATCTCCACGCTGTGCTCCTCGGCCACCCGGTCGAGGATGAGGGTCAGGCGGGCGCGTTGCTCCGCGTCACCGCGGAGCTCCTCGTGGAGCTCCGCCTCGCGTTTGTCCACCTGGTCTGCGTCCATCCCCTCGCCGAGGAGGCGGACCACTCGGTTCTTCACCATCATTTGGAGCTGACCTTCCAAGAGGGTGGTCGGGACCTCGATGGGGTGAAGCGCCACCAGCTTCTCGGCGATCTCCGCGTGGTAGGCGCGGCGGTTGGCCTCGGTGATCCGGGCGGTGAGGCCGTCACGGATCGACTGCTTGAGGGCGTTCAGGTCGTCGTGGTCGAGGTCGCGGGCGAAGTCGTCATCGACGGCCGGGAGGATCTTCTCCCGGATCTCCTTCAGAATGACCTTGAAGGTGGCCTGCTGGTTCGCGAGGTCCTTCCGGTAGTCGGCGGGGAAATCGATGGTGAGGTCGCGCACCTCGCCGGCGTGCATCCCCTCAATCCCCGCCTCGAGCTGCGGGAAGATCCGCCCCGTGCCCACCTCCACCGCGAACCCCTCCCCGCTGCCCCCCTCGAAGGGTTTGCCGCCGACCGTGCCGGTGTAGTCGATGATCCCCACTAGACCGTGCGCCAGGGTGGCGTTCGCGTCTTCGATCTTGTTCAGGGTGGCGTTGGCTTCGCGCAGGCGTGCAAGGGTGGAGTCGACCATCTCGTCGGTGACCTCCACCGGCCGCTTCGGGAGCTCGAGCTTGGCCAGGTCCTGGAGTTCGAAGCGCGGTAGGACGTCCACTTCCGCGAGGTAGACGAAGGGCTGGCCCTCCACGATCGAGATCTCCTCCAGGGTCGGTGGGCCGATCGCCTTCAGATCGTGCTCGGCGAGCGCCTTCGGGAAGGACTCCTGGAGGAGCTGGTTGCCCACGTCCTCCTTCACCCCGTCGCCGAACCGCTGGCGGAGGACCGACAAAGGCGCCTTGCCGGGGCGAAAGCCGGGCAGGCGGGCGTTCTTCCGGAGCGCCTGGTAGGCGCGCTCGAAGTGCTGGCTGGCCTCTTCAGCGGGCACGGTGACTCGCACCTGGTAACGGGTGGCGGTGAGCTCCTGGGCGGTGGTCTCCATCATCCTCTCTCTCGAAAAACGGGGCGGTGGCTGGTGCGAGAGGGGGGACTCGAACCCCCACACCTTGCGGCACTAGATCCTAAATCTAGGGCGTCTACCGTTCCGCCACTCTCGCCTGCGGGGACAAACAAAGACGGCCGAGAGTTGCCTCTCGGCCGGGATGTGGGTTGGTGAGCCGTGAAGGGATCGAACCTTCGACCCGCGGATTAAGAGTCCGCTGCTCTACCAGCTGAGCTAACGGCCCACAAGAAAGACGATGAATGCGCCCTACGCGCTGCGCCAAGCGATGGTACTCAGGTTCGTGGGGTGAGTGAAGGGGCTCGAACCCTCGACAGCCGGATTCACAGTCCGGGGCTCTACCAACTGAGCTACACTCACCATCCGCGCGCCATTGTCGGGGGATTCGGAGCGCATGTCTAGGCGCCGGTCGGACCGCCGTCTAGGCGCCGTGGGGGTGTTGTGGGGGCGGCGGGTCTGGGGCGCGGTGGCCACGCTACGGATCGCCGGCGAGGGTCGCGGCCTACTTTTCCGCCGCCAGGGCGAGTTCCCCCTCCAGCCGTTCCAGGTGTTCGCGGATACGGCGGTGGACACCGAGCCGGTCGTCCATGACCAGGACGTGGTAGTCGGCGGGGAGGCTGACCACCCGGTGGTCGGCGTGGGTGAGGCGCACGGCGATCTCCTGGGCGCTGATCGGCTCCACCGTCGGGTCGTGGTCGCCCTGCAGGATGAGGCAGGGACAGGTGACCTCGCCGAGGTGTTCCTGGTAGGCGGCCATCACCTCTTGGAGTTGGTGGATCCCGGAGATTGGCAGGTGGAGGTAGTTGGTCTCCGGGTGTTCCGGGGTCACCGGTTCGAAGTTCTTGAGCCCCGCCACGCCTGGGAGCATGCCGGCGAACTGGTTCGCCTTGTGGAGCAGCGGCACCAAGCTGGAGCGGCGGCTCGTCAGGCGGGTCGGGGTGGCGATCGAGACCACCCCCGCCACCGCCTGCTCCGCGGCGAGGAGGTAGGCGAGGCAGCCGCCCATGGAGTGGCCCACCGCCACCACCGCGTCGCATTGCTGCTGGAGGTAGAGGAGGCCGAAGCGGGCCGAGTCGAGCCACTCCTTCCAGCACCGGCCGGCGAGGTCGTAGGGCGAGGTCGCGTGGCCCGCGAGGCGCGGGGCGCAGACCGGGAAGCCGTGGGCGGCAAGGTCGTCGGCGAGCGGCGCCATCGTACCCGGCGAGGCGGAGAAGCCGTGGATCAGCAGGGCCCCGAGGTGTCGGGTGCCATCGCGGAAGAGGGAGGAGCCGTCCTTGCGCTCCATCTCAGACTTGTTGAGGTGGTGGTAGCGCGGCTGGTCGAAGCTCTCCTTGGCCGCGGCGTAGAGGAGCGCATCGTCGTCGCGCAGGGCCTCGGCCACCTGGCGATGGCGCTCCTCGCCGGTGAGTTGAATGACCGCCTCCACTGCCTCGACGCACGGGCGTACCGGCTCCGACTCGTTGACCGCGAGCTGGATGTGGTTCTCCAGGCGGATCTCGTCGAAGTCGTGCTCGTCGGTGAGCTTGGGGGAGAGGAGTAGCTCGTCTCGGTTGCGCTGCACCAGGTGCTGTTGCTCGGCCCGTTCCAGGAAGCCGGCCATCCGGTCGAGGGGGCGGATGGCGATCTCCAGGTTGTTCGCGACCTCCTTCAGGTCGGGGTGGAGGAAGACGCGGCGGGAGTGTTGCAGCCGCTTCAGCGCTAGGTAGGTCGCCTCGCCCACCTCGCGAATCCCCAGCCGTTGGCGATGGTATTCGGCGAGGTTCCGGTAGAGGACGTTGGAGACGAGGTGGCTCAGGTTGATGGTGGTGAGCCGGTACATCTCGCGCATGTAGCGGTGCATGATCCCCTCGGCGAGCTCGCGGGTCCGGCGCCGCTGGAGGGAGTAGAGCCAGCGCAGCGGCCGTGTGACCATCGCGCGGCCCCGCGCCTCCTGGCGCAGGAGGCGGTAGATGCGGCCGAGGAGCCACCGGTCGTAACGCTCGAGGTAGTCGGCGACGTGGATCGGCTCGCCGAAGCGGACGTCCATGTCGGTGGCGCGGGAGAGCATGTTGCCCTCGATTTTCAGCTCCTCCAAAAGCCGCCGGCTGCGCACTCGGCCGATCTTCTTCGCCACCGTCTGCAGAATGTTGTTGGTGATGTAGAGGGGGAAGAAGGTGATGTTTGCCGGGACGATGCTCACCGGCCGGGCAAGGCGCGCCTGGATCTGCTCCGGCTCCAGCTCCGGCCAGTGGGCGAGGAGGTGGTCTTGGAGGCGCGTGTCACCGTCGGCGAAGGCGCGCTTCAGGCAGTCGATGCGGTACAGCGCCTTCAACGCGGTGACCGCCGAGCCGGTGTGCGGCGGCCGCCGCTCCAGGCGGCTACGGGAGTAGATCTGCAACCGGCCGTGGCGATCGAGGACCTTCTTGTCCTTGATCATGCTCCCCTCGGGGAAGATCACCATCTTGCGGCCGGCGAGCAGCTCATCGCCCATGAAGTCGATGATCCGCGGCAGGTCGGTGGGGATCGCGCCCAGGGAGCGGAGGAAGGTGCCCGCCGTGTCGGGGCCGAGAAACTCGGGGGCGGCAAGCGACCGGCCGATCACCCCCGCGTGGCGGTAGAGGATGTACTGCGGGATGAAGGTCTCGAAGCGCGAGAAATGGTTGAAGAGGAAGATGTCGCCGCGCTCGGCCTGGTCGGTGAGGTCGTGCACCCGCAGGTTCAGGGGCGAGACCTTCATCAGCAGATCCATCAACCGCCGCACCCACTGGTAGGTGCGCAGGTTGATCTCGTAGCTCGGCGGCGCCTCCTCGGCCACCGGCGCCAGGGGGGGGGCCGACTCGGCGGCGGTGGCAGCGGGAGAGTCCATGGCCATGTCGCGATTCACCCTCAGCATCGGCTTTCGGCTTGGCGCTTGGTGGCGGCGGAAGGCGCGTTTCGGCCACGCTCCGGTGGCGGTCGTCTCACCCCTTGCGGAGCCGCCCGAGCAACCCACTGAGACCGGCGCGGCTGCCCTCGGGTTTGTGGCTTGCCGCCTCCATCTCCGCCAGCGCCTGGGTGGCGTGGCGCTGGTGCGGGTCCCAGCGGAGCGCCTCGCGATAGCAGCCGGCCGCCTTCTCCTCCATGCCCCCCTCGCGGTACAGGTCGCCGAGGGCGACATAGCCGCGCGGGTCGCTCGGGGCGAGGCGGGTCGCCCGCTTCAGGGCCTGTTCCGCCTCCCGCTTGCGACCGCGCAGCCGGATGCAGGCGGCGGCAAGGTAGAGGTGGTAGTCGGTCTCGTCCGGCTTGCGCTCGATGAGGTTGGCCAGCAGACGGGCGGCCCGTTCGTAGTCGTGGCCGGTGATCGCCAGCTTGGCGTTGGTGAAGATCGCCTCCGGGTCGCCGGGGGCGGGGTGGTGGGCGGCGGGGTGGTCGCCGTGCCCACCACCCCCGTGCTTCGGGTCGGAGAGGGTCTGGTAGGCGGCGGTCAGCGCCTGGGTAACGTGATCGGCGACCGCGATGATCTCCTCTCCCAGCCCCAGGCCGCGCACCACGTCCGGGTGGAACCGCTTGCTCAGGTGGTGGTAGGAGCGCTTCACCTCGGTCAACGAATGGTTGCGGTTGACGCGCAGGAGCGCGTACGGGTCCATCGCGCCGATCCGCCGCGCCAGGCCGGTGAGCTCGCGTTCCAGGGCGCGCGCCTCCTCGGAGATCGCCCCCGTCTCGGTCGCCGCCGCCGGCGTGGCGGGGGGTGTGGGGGTGGCCGCGGTCTCCGCCGCAGGCGGGGTCGGTGCAGCCGCGGTGGCCGCGGGGACCTGTTCGGGGGTGATCAGCCCGAGGTAGGCGAGGAGGAAGAGGCGCTGGCGCACCGCATCGGGGGTGAGGGCGGCGAGGCGGGCGATCTCCGCCAGCGGCCGGCCGCGCTCAACCAGGCCGAGGACGGTGGCGGCCGCGTCGTCGAAGACGAACTGCTGGGCCAACCGCCACGGGGTCACCGCCGGCCGGAAGGTGGCGTCATCGTCGAGGGGGTAGGCGCGCCGCAGCGTCGCCACCGGCAGGGAGAGGAGGGCGGTGGGGATCGCCTCGGTGATCGGCAGGTGCGGATGGGTCGACGCCACGGTCAGCTCCGGGATCGGCAGGAAGCGGACCGGGTGGTGCGGGTCGGCGAGCAGCGCCGCGAGGGCGTCGCGGATCTGCTCGGTGAGGGCGGTGACCACCGCCTCCTCCGGAACCCGCGCCTGGTCGATCGCCCAGCTCCCCGAGCGCTGTCCCGACGCCTCGATGGCTACCAGCGCCTCGGCGTGCTGTGCCTCACTGAGCTGGTGGGCCGCGCGCAGGCGCGCCAGGAGCCGCCCCTCCGGTTCCAGCGAGGCGGCGGTGACCACCTCGCCGGCGACCACGTGGAGCTTGCGATGGTCGCCGTCCACCCGGGCACTGGTGAGGATCCCCGAGGCGTGGTCCGTGAGGATCATTTCCAGGGCGGCGAGGAGCGAGGTGTTGACGCATCCCGGCCGCTCTTCCGTGGTCGTCTGGTGGGGAGTCGGGTTCACCTTGCACCCCTCTCGATCCCTCTGTTACACAGCCGGCCGACGGTATTGTGGCCGTGGTTCCGCCATCCTTCGCTCTTTCCGTTGGTACCCAACATGATGGAACGCGGCTCCCAGGTCCGTCTCGGGCCCATGCTTCTCGTGGCCCTCTTGTCGGCCATTTTTGGCGGCGTGATATCCAACATCCTGCGCCACCTGATCCCCGGCGGGATCCTCCACGACCTCTTCGTCCAGGGGGTGGAGGTGGGGATGGCCCCACCCCTGAGCCTCAACCTCGCGATCTTCCACATTACCTTTGGTTTTACCCTCGACCTGAGCCTCCTCGCAATCTTGTGTGCGGTCATCGGTCTTCTCGTCTACCGCAAGGTGTCGTGATGCGGGGGGTGGCGTTCGTGCTCCTCCTCGTCGTGTGGGCGGGAACCGCGGCTGCGGCGATTCCCAGCGCGGTGACCCTCCACTTCCTCCTCGACGGCTCCAGCTCCATGCGCGCCCGGGATGCGGCGGGGGTGCGGATCGACATCCTGCGCGCCGGGGTCGCCAGCTTCGCCCGCAACCACGACCGGCCGGAGCTGGCCATTCGCGCCTACGGCGACAGCCCCAGCCTCACCGGCTGCGCCGACGTCACCCTCCACCTCGCCCCCGGCCGGCACACCGTGGAGGAGGTGAGCGCGGCGCTCGGCGGTCTGCTCCCCGAGGGCGGTTCGCCCATCTCCGCCGGCCTGCGCCGTGCGGTCCGCGACCTCAGCGGCCGGGTGGGGACGCAGGTGGTGGTTCTGATCGCTGACGGCGGCGACAACTGCTCCAAGGACCCCCTCGCGGACGTCGCCAACGTTATGGGCGAGGTGCCCGGAGTGCGCATCGAGGTACTCGGCCTCAACGTCGGCGCGGCGGTGGACCGCGACCAACTCCGCGAGATCGCCGCCGCCGGCGGTGGCCGCTACTTCGAGGTCGGTAGCGCCGCCCAGCTCGCCAACGCCCTGGGCAAGATCGCCGCCGACGCCTACCAGCGCGAGGACGATCGCGTCGCCCGTCTGGAGGAAGAGGAGCAGCGGCGTGCCGAGTGGGTGGCGCGGACCCGGTTGCGGGTCTCCTTCACCACCACCTTCCCCGGCTTTTTCTGCGACGCCGTGTACATCGACCCCCTGCGGATCAACGGCGCGGCGGTTCCCCTGGCCAGCGGCGGGCGGGTCGGGTGTAGTGGCGCGACGGTCCTCGTCGACACCCCCCAGTCGCCGGGCGACTACACGGTGGAGGTGGGATACGTGAAGGAGCTCAAGGGCGAGCGCAGCCCAGGCGAGCTCCTCACCCTGCAGGTGACGATTGAATCGGGGGTCACCACCGAGGTCGACCTCACCACCCACATGGGCCTCTTCTCGTGGGGGCTGAAGGGGGCGGTCAACAAGCAGTAGCCACCACCCCGCGTCGCCCCCTACGGGTGCGGTGCCAGCGCCTCGTGGCGTGGGTCGAGGTGGTCGCGGAGGCGGTCGCCGAGGTGGACCGCCGCCACCACCGTGAGGAAGATCGCCACCCCTGGGAAGGTGGTTACGTGCGGCGCCACCAGCAAGTCGGCGCGGCCTCCGTTGAGCAGACCCCCCCAAGTGGCGGTGGGGGGCGGCGCGCCCAAGCCGAGGAAGGAGAGGGACGACTCGGCGAGGATGGCGTAGGCAAAACCGAAGGTCGCCTCCACGGTCAGGGGCGCGGCCACCGATGGCAGGAGGTGGCGCAGGAGCAGGCGCGGTAGCGACAGCCCCAGGCCGGTGGCGGCGGCCATGAAGTCGGTGGAGCGCAGGGCGAGGACCTGGCCGCGGGTGAGGCGGGCGTACCCCACCCAGCCGATGATCGACAGGGCGAGGATCACGTGGCCGATCCCGGGGCCGGTGGCGGCGGTGAAGGCGATGGCCAGGAGAATCCCGGGGAAGGCGAGGAAGCAGTCGGTGATGCGCATGAGCAGCTCGTCCACCCAGCCACCGAGCCAACCCGCGAGGAGCCCCACCGCTGCCCCCACCGTGGCGGTCACGGTGACCGTCGCCATCCCCACCAGGAGCGAGATGCGCGCCCCAAAGAGGAGGCGCGAGAGAAGATCGCGGCCGAGACGGTCCTGGCCCAGCCAGTGGTGAACCGATGGCGGCGCGAGCGCCCCGGCAAGGTCGATCGCCGACGGATCGTGCGGTGCCAGCCACGGTGCCGCGGCGGCCCCGATCGCCATCGCCACCAGCAACCAGCCGGCCCAGCCGGGAGCGACGAGCCAACGCGCGAGGCGGGGTGGGACGGCCATGGCCGCGACTCTACCGCCGCCCCCCGCCGGACCGCACCCCACGGGGACGCCGCCTTAGAAGATGTTTTGTAGCGCGGGCCGCGAATCGTAGCCTGGGGTCAGGCCTTTATTTTATATTCCCGGTCCAACACCGGACTCTGATGCGCCGCGTTGCAGCATAAAGTAAAGACATGACCCCAGACCGATCTTGGCGGCGCGGCGGCTTCGCCCGGTGGGGGTGAGGCGCCCACCCCCTCCTACTTCCTACTCCTCGCGCCCGCTACGGTTGTTCCGTCACCGCGTCGTCGCGGTGGTGGGAGCCGAGGGAGGCGGTGCGGGCGAGGGCGGCCTGGCAGATCAAGCGGCTCACCATGATCGCGTTGCCGGTCTCCGCCACCAGGCGGTCGGCCGGGTAGCGCTCGTGGGGCAGCTCCAGCTTGGCGAGGGCGGCGTCGGCGGCAATGAGCCCGTCGGCGGTGCGGTGGATCCCGGCGAACTCCCACATGATCGTGCGCGCTTGGCGCTGGCGGCCGGCGTAGTCGATCTCCAGGATCGGCGCCGGTGGCTCGTAGAAGCCGGCGTTGCGCAGGGTGGGGAAGGCGACCTCGCTGGCAAGGATCGCGCGCGCCGCGCGCTCGCCGAAGACCAGCCCCTCCAAGAGCGAGTTGCTCGCCAGACGGTTGGCGCCGTGGACGCCGGTGCACGCCACCTCGCCGCAGGCGTAGAGGCCGGGGAGGTCGGTGGCGCCGTCGAGGTCGGTGACCACCCCGCCCATCATGAAGTGGGCCGCGGGGGCCACCGGGATTGGCTGGCTGCGCATGTCGATGCCGTAGCCTTGGCACGCCTGAAAGATCGTGGGGAAGCGCTTCGGCAACAGCTCTGCGCCGAGGTGGCGGCAATCGAGAAAGACCGGCTGGCCGCCGTGGCGCGCCATCTCGTTGTAGATCGCGCGGGCGACCACGTCGCGTGGCGCCAGGTCGCCGTCCGGGTGGCGGCCGACCATGAACCGTTCGCCCTCTTGGTTGATCAGCCGGGCGCCTTCGCCGCGCATCGACTCGGAGATGAGGAAGGCGGGGACGCCGGCGAGGTGCAGGGCGGTGGGGTGGAACTGGACGAACTCCAAATCGCGCAGGGTGGCGCCGGCGCGGTGCGCCATGGCGAGGCCGTCGCCGGTGGCCACCGCGGGGTTGGAGGTGTAGCGGTAGAGCTGTCCGACGCCGCCGGTGGCGAGGACCACCGCCCGCGCCAACAACAGCCGCTCGCGGCCATTGGTCTGATCCACCAGCCAGACGCCCAGGCACCGCCCCTCCTCGACCACCAGCCCCAGGGTGTAGTGGTGCGGCAGGCGCCGCGCTCGCGCCAGGGTTCGCACCTTCGCCACCAGGGTGCGCTCCACCTCGCGGCCGGTGGCGTCGCCACAGGCGTGGAGGATGCGGTTGTGGTGGTGTGCCCCCTCGCGGGTGAAGTCGAGGTTGCCGCCCGGGTCGCGGTCGAACTGGATCCCCCAGTCGATCAGCTCACGGACCCGCGCCGGCCCCTCGTTCACCAAGACCTCCACCGCGGCGGCGTTGCAGTAGCCGGCACCCGCTTCGAGGGTGTCGTCGCGGTGGGCGGCGGGGGTGTCGTCCGCGCCCAGGGCGACGGCGACGCCGCCCTGCGCGTACTCGGTCGCCCCCTCACTCAGGGCGTCCTTGGTGAGGACCGTCACCTGCCCGCCGCCGGCCAGATCAATCGCCGCCCGCAGGCCAGCGACCCCACCGCCCACGACCACGAAGTCGGTATAGGAGATCTCCATGGCGCGGCAGTATGCACCGGCGGCCACGATTGGGGATGAACCACGGTCCGGTCCAGACCCAGTCCCCTCCCGCGCGCGCTCGACCCGGGCAGCGCGATGAAGTGCGAGACGTGCATGGGCCCCCCCTCCCTCCCGCGCGCTCGACCCGCTGCGACCCACCCCCAGGCGGCCAGCCTCCCCCTTGTACCGCGCCCGGCGTCGATCGAGACTCGCACCCGGCCACGGAGAGGCCGCCCAACTCACGGAGGAGTTCCCATGTTCAAACCTCTCATCTCGTCCCTCACCTTCGCCGCCCTCGTCGCCGCCCCGGCCGCTTGGGCGGCGGAGGGCCCCACCCCGGCCACCGCCGGCCACAAGGTCGCCGCGCAGGCGGCCGCGGCCAACCCGGCGATGACCACGGTCCACCTCAACACCGCCACCGCCGTGGAGCTCGAAAAGCTCCCGGGGGTCGGGCCGATTCTCGCCCAGCGCATCGTCCAGTACCGCACCGAGCACGGCCCCTTCACCCGCGTCGACCAGCTCGACCAGGTGAAGGGGGTGGGTGAGCAACTCTTGCAGCAGGTCCAGGCCAATCTCGATCTGTAGGTCGGGCCGGCGAGCGCGCCGACCTTAGCGGCGCTCTCTCGCCCGTCGCGTTCCACCCCTTTCTTCCCAGCGGCCTCTCCGTGACCCTGGCGCCATGAAGGGGACGCGCACCCTCGCGTGGCATGGCCACCGCCTCGCCTACACCGAGGCGGGCAGTGGCCCGCCGCTGCTGCTTCTCCACGGCTGGGCCGCCTCGTCACGCTTTTGGGAGGCAGCGGTGCGCCACCTCGCTCCGGCCTTTCGCTGTATCGCCCTCGATTGGCTCGGCTACGGCGACTCCGATCGACCCGGCAAGCCCGTGGGGTTCGACGGCCATGCCGAGGCGGTCGGGACGGTCCTGCGGGAGTTCGCCATCGAGGGGGCGACCGTGGTCGGCCACTCGATGGGCGGGACCCTCGCCGCCCGGGCGGCGGCGGCCGGCGCGCCCATCGGCCGGCTGGTGCTGGTGGCGCCGATGGTGCGCGCCGCCGACGGGCTCAACCGGCGCTCGCGCCGTCTCCTCTGGCCGGGGGTGCGCCACCTGTTCCGGCCGCTCATCTCCCTGCGCCCCTGTGCCCGCTGGATCGCCGCCAACTCCACCCTGGCCATGCCCATTCCCGAGCTCTTCATCACCGGCGCCATGGAGGCGGACCGCACGGTGCTCATGGACGACGCGGTCGCCCTCGGTAAAGTCGACCTCACCGCGCTGCTCCCGAGCCTCCGCCAGCCGACCCTGCTGATCACCGGGCGCAACGACGCGGTCCTTCGCCCCGCCCCGCTGGAGGTGGCGCTCCGCCTCCTTCCCGGCGCGGAGCTGGTGCGCCTCGACCGATGCGGCCACTGCCCGCCCCTGGAACAGCCGGCGCGCTTTGCCGAGCTGGTGGCGCGGTTCGCTGGCGGCGGGGGTGCGACGAACGAGCGCACCGCGGGTCTACCGCCTACGCGGTGAGGGTGTACTCCCCCGCCTTCGCCGCCTTCTTGATCTTGCGCTTGAGGATGTCGCGCTTCAGGGCGCTCATTCGGTCGAGGAAGACCACGCCGTCGAGGTGGTCGATCTCGTGTTGGAGGATGCGGGCGGTGAGCCCCTCGTGGGCCTCCTCGTGGACGGTTCCCTCGCCGTCTTGGAAGCGCACCACGATCCGTGCGGCGCGCGCCACGTCGCCGTAGAAATGGGGCACCGACAGACACCCCTCCTCGCCCACCACCGACCCCTCGCGCTGGAGGATCTCCGGGTTGATCACCGCCCGCGGCGGCTCCACGGCGTCATCGTCATCGCCGTCATCGCCGTCATCGTCGTCGCGCCGCGGGTCGTAGACCAGCAGGCGGATCGCCTCGCCCACCTGCGGTGCGGCAAGGCCGACGCCCGGGGCGTCGTACATGGTCTCGGCCATCGAAGCGATCAGCTCCCGCAGGGCGTCGTCGAACCGCTCTACCGCGACGCACACGCGGCGCAGGCGCGGGTCGGGGTAGTGGAGGATGGGGAGGATCGGCATGCAAAAAATGTACGGGAGCGAGGAGGGGTGAGCAACGCGGCGGGGGGCCAACGCGGCGGTGGTACCCTGCCGCGCCATGGATGCAATGGACCACCACCTGCACGTCGTCCTCGTCTATCCAGAGATCCCGCCGAACACCGGCTCCATCGCCCGCCTGTGCGCCGGCACCGACACCGTTCTCCACCTCGTCGAGCCCCTCGGCTTCTCCCTGGAGGACCGCTACCTCAAGCGCGCCGGCCTCGACTACTGGCCGCACGTCCAGCTCCAGCTCCACCCCTCCCTCGACCAGCTATTCGCCGCCCATCCGGCCGTGCGCGGCTTCTATGCCAGCAAGGCGGCGGAGCGCCTCTACACCGAGGTCGCCTACCGGCGCGGCGATTTCCTCTTCTTCGGCCGCGAGACCCGCGGCCTGCCGGCGGAGCTCCTCGCCGCCCACCCCGAGGCGACCATCCGTCTCCCACAGAACGCCAAGATCCGCTCCCAGAACCTCGCGAACGCGGTCGCCGCGATCTTGTACGAGGCGATCCGGCAGCTCCGCTAAGGGCGCTCGGGGAATCGACAGGCGGCGCAAGGCGTGGCGCCGGCGCCCCACCCCGGTACCAAGCGGCTGGCCCTCTCCCGCCTGCGGTCAGAGCCGGTGGCCCCGGCGATCCGCGCGCGCGGCCGGCCCGGGGGGGTGGGATCACCGAAGGGAGGGTGGCTACCGGAGGGGGCGGGACGACGGCGTGATCTCCCCTCCACCCCTCATGTCCCCTCGATCCCGATCCCCATTGCGCTGGCCCTCGCGGTGTGGCGGCGACCGGCTGCACCTGTTTTCGTGCGGCCTGCTCCCTGATCCCCATTGCGCTGGCCCTCGCGGTGTGGCGGCGACCGGCTGCACCTGTTTTCGTGCGGCCTGCTCCCCGATCCCCATTGCGCTGGCCCTCGCGGTGTGGCGGGGGAGTCCCGCGCGCACCGCCGCCGCGCGTCTTGCCCGGCCTCTTTCGGGGCGGGTCGCGGCGCCCCCCTCAACTCAGCGTCGCGCCCGGGTGGAGGAGGAAGGTGAACTCAATGGCGTCGGCGGCGAGGACTTGGCGGACGTAGTCGAAGAAGGCGAGTGACGCCGGTCCCGGCGGTTGGCGGCAGATGAGGGTGATGGCGCAGTCCGCGGGGGTCACCCCCGGGTATTGCTTCGCCACCTCGCCCTCCTTGATGTACTGGAAGTAGGTGTCGACCTTGCGCTTGAGCTGGTCGTGCATCTCCTCCACGTGGTGCCACGGCCGGTCCTCGCGGATGATCAGGACGTACTTGGCGCGCACCGCGTCGTGGGCGAGGTAGTCGATGGTGGTCGGGTCGGACATCATGGCGGGCCTCACGGGGTGGGGGAGGGGCTCACGGGGAAGGGGAGGGGAGGGGCGCGGCCTCGGCCGGCAACCTTGGCGGCGTGGCCGGGTCGCGTGTGACCAGGCAGAGGGTCTCCACCCTCCCTTTGTTTGGCTGGAAGGGGAAGCGGTAGACCTCGCGGAGGGTGTCGCCTTGCGCGGCTGCCTCCGCCCACCGTGGCTCGGGGAGGAGCAGATAGGTGCCGCCCGGGGCGAGGTGGGCGACGGCGGCGTCCGGGGTGGCAAGCTCCACCGGCTTGCGCCGCAGGTAGAAGGGCAGCGCCCCCTGATCGCGGGCGGTCCAGGCGTAGACCGCCAGGGGTGCCTCCCCCACCCGGTTGCGGACCGCCGCCAGGTGCGCGCGCGGGTCGTGGTCCGGGAGGCGCTGGAGGTGCCAGTAGCCGGGCCCCTGCAACGCCGCCAACGCGACGGCGAGGAGCGCGGCGCCGCGTTGGGGGCGGCCGTGCCAGGCGAGGTGGCCAGCCCCCGCGGCGGCGACCGCCATGGCGACGAGGGCGACGGCCAAGAACAGGGGGTGGGCGGCGGCCACCGTGTGCAGGTAGCTATGGTTCGGGTGGGCCCAGAGGGGCGCGGTGGCAGCCACGATCGCCCCCCCCGCCGCGACCGCACCGGTGACCACGCTCGCCATGGAGAGGCCGCGCGCCGCCCAGCGGCTGTCGATGCCGAGGACGACCCACGCGGCGAGGGCCGGGTAGATCGGCATGAGATAGCGGTGGGTCTTCTCCGCGGAGAGGGAGAAGAGGAGGAAGATCGCCACCGCCCACACCCCCACGAAGGTGGCCAGGCGCCGGTCGCGCCGCCACGCCGGGAGCACGGTGAGGGGCAGCAGCAGCCCCCACGGGAAGAAGTGGGTGGCGAGGCTCTTCAGGTACCAAAGGGGCGGCTCGTGCTCGTTCAGGCCGGTGATCTGTTGGGTGAGCTCCGTGGACAGCAGCGCCCGTGCCGCCGCGCCGCCGCCCACCGCCGCCACCCCGTACCATGCCGCGGGGAGGAGCCAGAGGAGGGTGGTACGCCGGCGGACCAAGGCGACGAGGGCGCGCGGCCGGCCGAGGGCGAGGGCGGTGGGGATCACCACCGCGGCGAGGACCGCGAGGGCCAGCGGCCCCTTGAGCAGGGCCGCCACCACCCCGAGGGTGTGCACCGCGGCGAAGGCGCGCTCCCCGCCCCCCTCTTCCGCCTCCATCCCGCGGTAAAAGGCCCACGCCGCCGCCCCCAGGGCGAGGGTGAGGGGGAGGTCGATGAGGGCGTAGGCGGCGCGGTGGGTGAAGTCGTAGCCGGCGACCAGGATCAGCGCCGCGAGCCACGCCCGCCCCGTCCCCAGGGGGCGCCGGCTCATCGCCCACAGGGTGACGAGGAGGAGCGCCGAGACCCCCGCGGTGGCGAGGCGGGCGATGGTCTCGTCGACCCGCCCCGCGATCAGCCCGCCGGCGGCGATGATCCACGGCGAGAGCGGCGGCTTGAAGATGTACGGCGCCCCCCACGTCTCGGGGATCAGCCAGTGGCCCCCCTCCACCATCGACTGGGCGCAGGCGATGCGGATCGCCTCGATCGTGTTGTGGACCGGCCGGCCCAGGTCGGGGAGGGCGAGGAGGAGGTAGAGGAGGGCCAGGGAGAGGGGCGCGACCACCCACCCCCCGCGCGCGGTTGGATTCACCTCCATGGGACTCTCCCTCCTTGATGCACGACGGAACGGGCCAACGGTTTGGCGGGCCAATGGGCCGGCGCGGCCTAGGAGTCTGGCGGACTTTTGGCGATCGTGGCGAGACGCTGCGGCCGCGAGTGTGGATCGGGAGCCGCGGCTTGAGCTACGTGGGGCTGGAAAACGAAGCACGGCAGGCGATCCGGCCCCCGTTCTGCAGGGTGCCCCGTTTCGGCTTTTCACAGTCGATCGGGACGTGGTCCGCCCGGCTCCAAAGCGCAGGCGCTGCGCGCGCGACTCCTTCGCCCCGGGGCTCGGATCGGGAGCGGGTCGGACAGGCTCCGAAGCTCAGACGCGAAGCCTGGGCGGGTGAAGGTGTGCGGACGGATCGGGCATGGTCTGGCAGGCTCCAAAGCGCAGGTGCTGCGCGCGCGACTCCTTCGCCCCGGGGCTCGGATCGGGAGCGGGTCGGACAGGCTCCGAAGCTCAGACGCGAAGCCTGGGCGGGTGAAGGTGTGCGGATGGATCGGGCATGGTCTGGCAGGCTCCGAAGCGCAGGTGCTGCGCGCGCGACTCCTTCGCCCCGGGGCTCGGATCGGGAGCGGGTCGGACAGGCTCCGAAGTTCAGACGCGAAGCCTGGGCGGGTGAAGGTGTGCGGATGGATCGGGCATGGTCTGGCAGGCTCCGAAGCGCAGGTGCTGCGCGCGCGACTCCTTCGCCCCGGGGCTCGGATCGGGAGCGGGTCGGACAGGCTCCGAAGTTCAGACCCCCTCCGGGTGGTCCGCCTCGATGAGGGCCACCAGGGCGTCCACCAACTGCGCCTCCGCCACCCGCTCGACCACCTCGCCCCCCTTGAAGAGGGTGCCGAAGCCGCGGCCGCCGGCAATGCCGTAGTCGGCGTCGGCCGCCTCGCCCGGGCCGTTCACCACGCACCCCATCACCGCCACCGATACCGAGCACGACAGGGAGGCGAGGCGCCGTTCCACGTCGCGCGCCAGCCCCACCAGGTCGATCTCGGCGCGCCCGCACGACGGGCAGGCGATCAGGTTCACCCCGCGCTGGCGCAGGCCGCACGCCTTGAGGATGTCGTAAGCGACCCGCACCTCTTCCAGCGGATCGGCGGCCAGGGAGATGCGCACCGTGTCGCCGATGCCGTCCAAAAGCAGGGAGCCGAGGGCGACCGCCGACTTGATCGCGCCGGTTGCCGGCGGGCCGGCCTCGGTCACCCCGAGGTGGAGGGGGTAGTCGATCTTCTCTGCGATCAGGCGGTACGCCGCCACCGTCCGGTGGACGTCCGACGCCTTCAACGAGATCTTGATCTGGTCGAAGCCCAAGTCTTCGAGGATGCGGATGTGGCCCAGGCCGCTCGCCACCATCGCCTCGGCGGTGGCACCGCCGTGGGCCTCCACCACCGCCTTCTCCAAGGAGCCCCCGTTCACCCCGATGCGGATCGGCACGCCGCGCTCGGCGCAGGCGCGGGTTACCTCCTCCACCTTCCAGCGGGCGCCGATGTTGCCTGGGTTGATCCGAATGCAGTCCGCCCCCGCGGCCAGGGCGGCGAGGGCGAGCTTGTGGGAGAAGTGGATGTCGGCCACCAACGGCACGGTGGTGTGGGCCTTGATCTGGGCCAGGGCCGCGGCCGCCGCCTCGTCGACGACCGCCAGGCGGACGATCTCGCACCCGGCCTGCTCCAGGGCGCGGATCTGGCCGACGGTGGCGGCGATATCGCGCGTGTCGGTGTTGGTCATCGACTGGACCGACACCGGCGCGAAGCCGCCTACCTTCACGGCCCCGACACTGATCTGCCTGGCGATGCGACGGGTCTTCATCGGCGAATTTGCAGCGGTCGCCCGCCAGGGCGGGGTGGTTAGGGTGGCGACTTCGGGACGGCAAAGCGAGGGTCCAGTCGGTACCCGCACCCCACCGCACGTCTCACCCCCGAGCAAAGGGGGTCGCAAAGGGGGTCAGGTCTTGTCTTACGACATCCTCCGCTCGCCACGGAAGGGACGGCGACGGAGGGGCATTCCAAGACTAAGACTTAACGCCAAGTGACCCGGGAAGTTGCAAGTTTGCAGGACAGACCCCGTCAGGGTGGCGACTTCGGGACGGCAAAGCGAGGGTCCAGTCGGTACCCGCACCCCACCGCACGTCTCACCCCCCGGCCGCGCCCGCGTTGGGGAGGCGGTAGAGGGCTCTGTCTCAGTATTGGGGGGGCGCTCCTTTTTAGAGCGGGCCGCAAAGGAAGGCGAAGGGAGGCGAATCGGGGAGGGGAGCCTCTACCTTCTACTTCTGCCCTTCCCACCTGCGCCGGCCTCGCGGGGCGGGCCAGCGAGGCGTGCGTCGCGCTCTGTTGCGGCGGCGTCCCCGAGTCCACGGCGCAGAGGAGCCACCTGGCGCGGCCGTCCCTTACGGCATCGGGTAGACGCCGATCCAGCGCATCACGTCGTTGTAGGTGGCAAAGACCATCAGGGTGAGGAGCAGGGCGAGGCCGAGCTGTTGCGCGGTCTCGAGGATGCGCGGGTTGGCGGGGCGGCGGGTGATGGTCTCCACCGCGCAGATCAGGAGGTGGCCGCCGTCGAGGATCGGGATCGGCAGGAGGTTGAGGATGCCGAGGTTGAGGCTGATCACCGCCACGAAGAAGAGCCAACTCGGCAAGCCGCGCGCCGCCTGCTCGCCCGCCATCTGAACGATCATGATTGGGCCGCCGAGGCTCTTCGCCGACACCTGGTGGCGGAAGAGCTGGCCGATACCCCCGGCAATGGTGACTCCCACCTCGACCGTCCGGTGGTAGCCCCCAACCAGCGCCGCGACCGGCCCGAGGCGGTCGAGGGTGAACAACTCCGCGGGCGGCTCGCCGGCACCGATCCCCACCTGGCCGATCGTCTTGGGTCCACCCGCGGGGGGGGCGTCGGGGTTGGGGACCGCCTTTGGCACCACTTCGACCTCCACCTCCGCGCCGCCGCGCTGGAGGCGGAAGCGCAGCGGCGTCTCAGGGTGGTCACGGATGATGCTCGCCAACGCGCTCCACGACGCCACCGGTTGGTCGTCGATGGCTACCACCCGGTCACCCGGCTCGATCCCTGCGACTGCCGCGGGCATCTCCGCCTGCACCGTGCCCACCAACGCCGGGAAGGTGAGCAAGGCGCCGCGGGTAACGATCTCCCCGCGCCTTACCGCTGTGGAGCCGGCCGGCGGGGTGGGGGGGGGAACCGTCAGGCGGATCTCTTCGCCGTGGCGCCGAACCCCGACTGTGACCGGGTCGGTGGGGTGCATCTCGTAGTAGCGCGCCACCCGCTCCCAGGTGGTCACCGGCTCGCCGTCCATGGCGACGATCTCATCCCCCACCTCGATCCCGGCGCGGGCAGCGGGGGAGTCGGGGATGACCTCCCCGATCAGCGGCCGCAGGGCGGGCACGCCAGCCATGAAGACCGCCGCGAACAAGAGGATCGGCGCCAGCAGATTCGCCGCCGGCCCGGCCACCGCCACTGCCGCCCGTTTCCACGGCGGTTGGGCGAGGAAGGAGCGCGCATGTTCGGCTGCGTCCACCTCCGCGTCCGGGGTGTCGCCGAGCATCTTCACGTAGCCGCCGAGGGGGATGGCGGCGATCCGGAAATCGGTCTCACCGATCCGCCGCTCGTAGAGCGCCGGCCCAAAGCCGATCGAAAACCGCTCCACCCGGATCCCGAGCCCGCGGGCCACCACGAAGTGGCCCAGTTCGTGGATGAAGACGAGGAGGGTGAGGGTGGCGATTGCGGCGGCAAAGGTCAGCATGGCGCGCGAAGTCTACCCGCGGCGGCGCCCACTGAGCAGCGGCACAGCGCCTGAGCGCGCGGCCAGCGGCCTCATGGCCCGGTGACGGCGGCTGGTGATCCGCATCGCGGAGCAGGCAAAGGGGGTCAGGTCTTGTCTTACGACATCCTCCGCTTGGTGCGCAAAGGGGGTCATGCGCAAAGGGGGTCAGGTCTTGTCTTACGACATCCTCCGCTCGCCACGGAAGGGACGGCGACGGAGGGGCATTCCAAGACTAAGACTTAACGCCAAGTGACCCGGGAAGTTGC
>Ga0210020_1000228_pt1 | contig 60345 bp, 68 predicted proteins | sample CryGeymeta201514_FD_183980 | JGI IMG/M metagenome (GOLD analysis project Ga0210020, IMG submission 183980) | Groundwater microbial communities from Crystal Geyser aquifers in Utah, USA - Crystal Geyser metaG 2015-14 (SPAdes) (version 2) | ecosystem: Environmental > Aquatic > Deep subsurface >... | reverse complement strand
TAAGCCGCTAGGCCGCTACCAGCGTGAGTTGCCGGTCAGCAATGCGCCCCATAATTGGTCACCCCGGTCGGAACGGCGAACGCCCGAAAGCGGTCGTTCGTTCAGAAGCGCCCTCGCAGCAGCTTCGCGCCCCACAAGAAGCCTTTGGAGAGCGAAGACAGACTGCCCGAAAGCTGCCGCTCGATCGAGCATTCAAAGAGCTCGACGGCACTCTAGATGAAACAGATCTCGACCAAGCGATCTTGCCGGTCGCGGGACCGGCGCGGGCTTTGCTTTGAACTGTCACTCCGACTGTTGCTTTTGTCGAGCTTCACGAAACAGGCAGGCATCTCGATCGCCGAGATTACAACCTCTCTCGAACGCGCGAAGAGCGGCAACGGAATCGCGCGGCCCTCCGGCCCCGTTCTCGGCGATCACACCGAATACTACACATGTATCGGCGACGTCGAATTTCTCGCAAAGCTCGGAATAGATTTGACGCGCCATCGCCTTGTCGCTCGCGCCGCCTTCTCCGTCGAAGGCCATCTGGGCGAGAAGTTTGCAGGAATCGAGGCTGCCATTCTCGCAGCCGGTCGCGAAGCTTGCGCGTGCCTCTACCAAGTCTGCCTGGCCGACGACGCCATTATACAGCATCCCGGCAAGGTTGAGGCACGCATTGCCTTGCCCGCCGTCGCAGGCAAGCCGGAACAGGCGCTGCGCCTCCTGCGGCTGCCGCTCGCCCGCTAGGCCGTTGAGCAGAACGATGCCCAGATTGTCGCAGGCGAACATCGATCCGGATCGACATGCCGTTTCGAGCAATGGCGCGGCAGCGTCAGGCTGCTTTGGCCCACCTTCACCGGCCAGCAGCATGTACCCGGAATTGGCGCAGCCATCTGCCAGCCCCGCCTCGCATGCGCGGGCATACAGCGATCGCGCCATGGGCAGGTCCTGCTCGCCCCCCTCGCCCAGCTTCAGCATCACGCCTTGATCGTTGCACGAATCCGGAATGCCGGCCTCGCATCCCATCGCGAACATCCGCCGGGCTTCTGCCATATCCGCGGGGCTGCGAGCAGGATTGCCGTAAAGGATCGTGCCAACGTTGTAGCACGCCCCATCATATCCGTTGGCGCACGCCTTGCGATAGAGATCGGCCGCGCCCTTCATATCTTTCGTTCCGCCAAGGCCGTCTTCCATCAGCGCGCCGAGAAGATTGCAGCCCATCATCTCGCCGAAGTCGCACGCCTTTGCCGAAAAGGCGCGAGCGCGCTCGTGGCTCTGCTCAACGTCGCGGCCCTCGTAATGCTTGATCGCCATTGCCGCACACGACTTCGCGTCCTTCTCTATCTCGCACTCGGCCACCAGTGGATCGGGCGGCGGCCCAGCCTCGGCCGTCCGAGCAATGGCAGCAGAATTCAGACACAGCAGGGCCACGCACATCGCCAGTATCGCGCGCCCTGCGCCGGCCGCTCCGCCAACCATGATCAGCGAAACTCCGGAGCGTTGGCGTATGTCAGCGCGGCCTTGAAGGCGGTGGTATCGAACCCGACCGGTCGGACCGAAGTACCCTGGTCGGTCTTCTTGCGGCCCTGGTACTGATAGGTTTCCTCCCAGGTGGTGGCGGTTCCCCCGGCATCCACGAACCCGATCCCGAAGCTGGGCTCAGCCAAAACGGCCTTGCTCGCTTTTGCATCGAGGACGAATATCTTGCCGAAACGCGGATCGACCGATCGGGCCTGGGTCGCCGGATAGGTCTTGCCGCCGGCCCGGAACTCGACCGTTGCCATGCCGAGCAATGCGAAGCTGTCCTTCTCCTCGGCCACGGCCAGGCGACCGTCCTTCAGAATGAGGACTTCGTTTCCGACGCCGATGCTTCGGGTCATCCCGGCCAGAACGCCGCCCTTCAGGACCTGCGCGCCACTGTCCCGCAGCGCTTCGACGAAGGTGGGGTTCTCTTCGTTGGAGCCGCTGACCGTCACCTCCCCGCGATAGCTGGCCGGCTTTGCGTAAACGGGCGCAAGGGTTTCCGCCATGAACGAGGCTGCGTGCGCGCGTGCCCTGTCGCTCGCGCCGGTCAGCATGCACTGGGTGGCGATCATGTTCGCTTCGGCCTGCATCGCTGTAGGTTGCAAGCGCGGATCCTGACTGGACGAAAGCGCCTTCCACGCCTTTGCCGCACGCTGCCTGAAGGCGGGCGCATTGGCGTGGGCACAGGGGGACTGTTCGGGCAGGAAGCTGTGCAGCGCCAACATTCGCGCGCCTTCGTTATTGAAGTAGTCGACGATCTTTCTGGCTTCGGGCTTAGCCGACAGATCGCTACACGAGCCGGCAAAGGTGGGCGCCTGCGTTCTCGAAATGCTGTCGAGCAGCGGCTGGTTCAACGAATTGAGCAACCGCCGCTTGAATTCCAGATAAAGGAATTGGCCTTCGTGGGAAAAGGCATCGCACTTGCGAGCGACATGTTCCGCCTGCGCGACCAGCGTGAAGATCTGCACTTCGGGTGAGACGGGTTGCGCCCCCTGAGACTGCGCCGCCTGTGGAGCGATCAGCAGCGCGACGGCGGGCACCAGCGTGCCCATCGCCTTAAGGTGGGTTGTTGCGGCAAGCCTCGTCATTCGCTTTCTCCTGTCACTTGATCTGGCCCGATCCGGCGCAGTTCGCCGGGAGTGGTCTCTTGGTAGGAGACGCCGGTGATCGCGATGGAATGGGGCTGCGACACGTCGAAATCGACGAACGCTACGCCACCGGTGGCACAGCAGCCCGCGTCGCTCTCGCGCCGGACGAGCGCGAAGGCGCTTCCCTCCCGCAAATTGAATTCGACCGGACTGGCCAGCGTGAAGCCCTCGGGCAGAAAGCGGTCCGCGTCGGCGATCAGCTGCTCGGCGGTCCACCAGTTCCATCCGCTGCCGCTTTCCATCAGGATCAGATCGGCATTGCCTAGCCCCCGGTTGCGCGCGGGCACGTGCAGGATGAAGCGATCATCCCCGTCGCGCACCGCCACGGGGGGATCGAAATAGCCTTCGGTCTGGTGCGACACGAGCAGGTTGGGCACCGCACCGTCCTGTTCGAACAGAACCATCATCTCCGTCGCGGGGCCGTCGATGGGTTGCAGGGCGAGGAGCTGCCAGTGCAGCGTCGTACCAAGTGTCAGCGCAGCGATCTGCCCGCTTGCGGTGACGCTGCAATCCGCCTGCGTCCGGTAGAGGCATTCGCTCGCCAGTCGGTTCCGGGGTGCCTCGTCGAGCATGATGGCCAGCTCCACGTCTTCCCGCGTGCAGCCGCTTTGGTAGCCGCCGTCCGGACAGACGAAGGTGTAGCTATCCTCATACATCTCCGGCTCTTCGCCATCGATCGGTTCTGCCAGCGCAAGCGAGGAGAGGCCCGTACAGGCAGCGATGCTCGCGATTGCGATCCTGCGAAGGTTCACGATCCTGTCTCCACTCGCTGGCAGGCGGGCCTGAATCCGAGGTCGCATGCCCGCGCATATGCCTCCTGCGCCTTTGCCGCGTCGGGCTCTGTCACGCCGCGCCCTGTTTCGATCATCATGGCTGCGCGATGGCAATTGCGCCCGCCATAGCCGCGCGTGCAAAGCTGGTAGTAGAGCGACAGAGCGCGGACATCCTCGACCGGTCCGCCTTCCCCGTTAACCAGCGCATCGGCGAGGTTCTGGCACGCCTCCGGGAGCTGCAGATCGCAGCCGCGCGCAAACGCCGCGCGACCGGCCGCCATGTCGACCTCGCCGCCTTCGCCCGTCATCGCCATGACGCCCAGGTTCTGGCAGGCGATATCGTCGCCATCCTCGTGGCAGAGCCTTGCGAGTATCTCGCGCGCGCCAGCCGCGTTGCCGAAGCCGATCATGCGATCGGCAAGCTCGCGGTCCTGGCGGATCTGCTGCGCGCTGCGCTCGGCTGCTTCCGCCTCGGTCGACTGGACCTCAGCACTCAGCGCGACCGGCCCGCACAGCATGCAGCCCAGCGCCAGCAGGATGCCAGGCCTCATCTGCACGACGCGAGCCATCCCATCATCGACGTCATCCCGCTTTCGGTGCCGGAGGCGTACTCGGCATAGAGTTTGTCGGCCCGACGCTCGGCAATGTCACGCGACCCGTCGAAGTAGTCCTCATCGTCATCGCTGCGCACTTCCCTGCGGGCCATACGCTCCCAGTGACGCTGACGGCTCTTCGCGTTCTTCACGGAAAGCTCCGCACGAAGCCCCTTCTTGAACGCAGGGTCCGCCGCGCTCTCGACGACATAGGCCCAGCGATCCCAGACCGCCGAACAATGCAACATTTCCCCCACGGTGACAGGTGTCGTGAGGGATATTGCCAGTTTCTGCTCATACAGGATATTGTGCGCTGAAGCGGTGTCGTCGGCACCCATGGGCGCACTGTCTTGCGCGAAGGCCGGAAGCGCGAAGGCCATCCCCGACGCCAGGACCGCCAGCGCGATCGGCGCAGAGTTCATACGAATTGTCATTGCAGTTTCTCCGCTTCGCGACAGCTGGGCTCGTAGCCCAGTTCGCAGCCTTTCAAGAATGCATCGAGAGCGGCGGGTCGATCGGCCGATCCGCCAACGCCATCGTCCAGAAAGATGCCCAGGTTGTAACAGGACGTATCGTTGCCCCCGTCGCAGCCAAGCCGGTAATATCGTCGTGCTTCGGGCAAGTTCTGCGGCGTGCCCTTGCCTTTTTCCGACAGCACGCCCGCGTTGTGGCACGCCACCGCGTCATCGAGGTCGCAGCCCTCGCGGTAGAACTCCCACGCCTGTGCGAGATCATGCGAACCACCCCAGCCATATTCGAACAAGATGCCCGCCGCGCGGCACGACGGGCCGTCGGTCCGGCAGCCTCGGGCGAAGGAAACGCGGGCTCCGGCCATATCTTTGGGGCCACCGGTGCCCTGCCGCTGCATGTTGCCAAGCTCGAAGCATGACAGGGCTTCGCCCCGGTCGCAGGCGTCGGAATACAGCACGCGCGCACGGGCATAATCGCCTCGGCGCGCCGCTGACCCGGCATCGCTCCCGTGGCCTGCGTCCGCCTCGCCCGGCAACAGGCAAGCCTCGCCTCGCGCTCTGCGGGCCGCCTGTTCCTCCGCCCAGGCGCGCTCCTCCGCGCTGACCTCGCGGCTGCTGAACCATGCAAGAGCGCTAAGTCTGATTTCGGTGGCGAGAAATTCGCACGACAGGTTGCTGGCAGCGCCACCCGCATCCTGCGCACGCGCAGCGGTCGGCTGGAAGAGCGCGATTGCCGACAGTACAAGCGCCAGGGTGAGCGTGCCGATCGCGGCGGAATGTGTGTGCATCAACTTCGCTCCCCTAGCTGGCCGACCTCAACCGGCAATGGCTTGTGCGAAGCTGCAGCCATCCTGGATGCCGAGCTTGCAGCCGAGGCCGAAATAGCGCTTGGCAGCGGCAGGATCGGCCGCGCCACCCTGACCGTCGCGCGCCATGATGCCGGCGTTCATGCACGCCCCAGCGTTGCCGGTGTTGCATGCCTGCCCGAAGCTTGCACGCGCTCCGGCGAGGTCCTGCGCGATTCCGGCGCCGTTATACTGCGCGACGCCATATTCGAGGCAACCGTCGGACTTGCCCGCTTCGCACGAGAGCTTGAACGAATGCGCCGCCCCCGCAGCATCGACCGGCCCACCGCCGCCATCGCGCTGGAGGATGGCGAGTGCATAGCATCCGTCTGCGCCATAGTCCGGGCACGCCTTGGTGAAGTATTGGCGGGCCTTGGCGTAGTCCGGCTCGCCGCCGACATGGCCGAAGAAATAGGTGGCACCCAGATCGTAGCAGGAGGTCGCAAAGCTCGCATTGCAGGCCGTGGATAGCGGAGCGATTGCGGCGGCGTAGTCCTTCGCCCCGCCGCGCCCGTTGATGAGCATCGAACCGTAGTTCTCGCAGGCTTCGCCGACGCCCTTCGCGCAGCCCTGCTGGTAGGCGCGCCGCGCCAGCGGCAGATCGTTTGCGCCGCCTTCCCCGCTGCTCGCCATGGCGCCCAGGTTGGTGCAGGCAGCGCCATTCCCCTCGGTGAAGCAGCCGACCTGATACTTCGCGCGGGCAGTTGCGAAATCGCCCGAATTGTAAGCGGCCTGCCCGGCGAGTGCGTTGGTGCCGCCGCCCGCTTCAACCTTGGCCGCAGGCTTCGCTGCCGCCTGGGCACTGGCCTGCTCATCCTTGCCGATGTCGGAACACGGCCTGCCCTCTCGCTTCACCTCTTCATAGTCGAAGGCCCAGCCGATCTCCTCGTCGCTTACGCGCCGCTTATTGGGGCTGGTGCTGTTGAGGTTTGCAAAGATGTCTTCATACTTGGCCTCGCACGCACGCTCCTGCGCAGTGCTGCGGTCGACCTGTGCCATCGCCGGAGCGGGACCAAAGGCGGCCAGCCCTGCAAACAGCGCTGCGGTTATCGCAAGTATCTTCATCTTGAACTCCTGAGTCATTGGCAGACCGGATGGCTGTCCGGCAGCCTCCGGGAACCGGTGCAATTGTAGGAACGGTATTTGTCGCGGGTCTGCTTCGCGATATTGGCGCTGCTGGGCGTGGGTGTCGGAGTGTAGGACGACGAGCTGCCCCTGTAGGAACTGGTCGACCGGCCGCCGCCTGCCGCCCGCCACCGCGCCGTGCTGGCACCGGGCATGTTGGTGCAGTTCCAGATGCCGCAATCATTGGCGCTCCTTGTCCGGGCGATCTGCGAGGCCGCGATCTGCGCCACCGGGCCGGAAGGGAACCAGTATTCGAGGACGTAGAAGTGATCCTTGAATATGCTCGACAGGGCACCCGCGCGCGACGCCGCCATGATCGCCCTTTCGGCGTGGGCCTTCGAGCGGAGGTGATACAGCGAATAATACAGCGCACCGTCGTAATCGCGCTCTGCCATGTACTGGTCGAACACCGTGTCCTCGCGCGCCTGGGCGTTGCGGGCGGCCTGGATCGCCGCCTCGCGTTCAGCCTCCGCCTTGCGACGCAGCGATTGCAGGCGGTTGCCGAAAGCGCAGATCTCGGCGCTGGCGGGATCGCCCGGTACGCATGCGTTGAGCGCGATCTGTTCGGCCGGCAGACGGTCGTCCATCGCATAGAGGATCCGCGCAAGGTCGATGCACGACCGGCGATTGCCGTAAGTGCAGTTGACCCGGCGATAGCGCAGCGCCTTTTCGGCATCGAATTGCGGCGATCCCGGTTCGGCAAACACCGCCTCTGCAACTTCGCATCCATCGCGATCATTGTCAGCACAGGCGCGCAATGCAAAATTGCCCGCGCTCGGCAGGTCGCGTTCGACATCGCCTTCGCCGGCGTAGAAAATCAGCGCCAGTCGCCCGCAGGCCTTCGCCTGCTTGGCGGCGCAGGCCTGTTGCAGGAACCGCAGGCTGAGGAAGGGGTCGTAGGCGGGGCTTTCGACATCGGACAGCAGCATTCCGGCATCGGCGCAGGCCGCGCGGTCACCGCTGTCGCACGCGGCGATGCTCGTCTGCAGCGAACCCGATCCCTGTGGCGCAGCCCGCGCGGCCACCGCGGTCGCAACGAGCAGGAGGAGCAGCAGGATTAGCGTCGCCAGCGCAGGTCCGCGAGACGGGAGAGCCTCCGGGCGCATCACTCTTCCTTGCACACCCGGCCGCCGCCGGTGCCCTTGTAGGTCGTGCAAACCACCACGCCGCTGCCTGGCTTGGGCGTGTAAGGCTTGCCGGTGCCGAGCGAGCCGACATAGGGCGCGTTGGCCCTGCGCGCCTGCTCCGCGCGATCATCGGCAGCGCGCTGGGCCCAGCGTTGCGCTTCCGCTTCGGTCTGGCGCTTCATCCGCGAGCGGCGCTGGTATTCGGCGAAAACCAGCCGCGTGGCGGGCGGGTTATATTGCCAGTAGTGCCTGTTCGCGATCGCGTAGATCGCCTCTTCGCTCCACCGCCTCAGGCCCGCTGCACCGGCTTCGACGATCAGTTGCCCGAGCAGATCGCCATCGTCGTTCGGCTGGAAGAGATCCTTGCCGTAAGGGTAGTAGTAGACGAGATAATTGGCGACTTCGCCAGAATCGCCAGTGCGCGTGGCGTAAGATCGCAGTGCGGCTGCAGACAAGGTGCCTCGAGAATTGAGCTGGCCTTCCACCTCGGCAGCCTCACGCTCGGCCAGCTCGACATAGAAGTCAGAACAGTCCTGCGCCACGGACAGGAGATATCGGTTGAAGGCCTTGCGGCCATCGCGCTTCTTTTGCTCGTCCCAGATCGCGCGGATGGCCTGGTCCGCCTGCTTGCGAAGCTTCGGGTCGTTGCCCGTCACCTCTCCGAAATGGCTCATCGCGCGATTTGCCGAAACGGGGAGATTTGCGCCCTTCTTGGAAGCGAACTCCATCGCCAGGCCGCATTCGTAGATCAGCTCTGCGTCGTCCGTGCTCGCGCGCGCCGGAGCTGCCGAGAGCAGGACGGCAAGCGACGTGCCCAGCACGATGGCCCCGGCGATCGCCGCAGGGGCGCAAACATGCGGTGTGGCCCGACCGATCATCAGGACAGGATCACGGCCATTTCGCGGTCGCACTCGCGCGCCCGGTTGAGCATGTGGCTGCGCGCCTCGTCCGCACCCATCACGCGCGCCCGCTTGTTATACTTGGCCTTGGCAAGCTCGATTGCCTGATCGCCGTCGAGACCGTACCTCTGTTCGAGAAGCTGGACGATGCCCATCCATTCGGCAGAGCCATAGTTCAGCTGCACGTTGCTGCCTTCGGCAATGGCGACGACATAAGCGCAGCCCGCGCTCATCGACATGAGCTGCTTCGGGCTGGGGTCTTTCGCAATTGCAGGCCCTGCAAGCGTCAGCAGTGCGGCGCCACATACCAGTGAGATCGTAGTCTTCGGTTTCATGATAGTTCCCCCGGTTCAGGGCTATCGTGTTACCGGGAAACGTCACGGATGGGCGCCCACATGTGCTGATATAGAAGTGACAAAGTCCGTTAGGGTCGAGCGGGCCAACCGAAAAACGGGACTCGGACTGGGCAATATCGGCATTGGCAAGAGCTGCCGGATGCATACGCATTTACGTAGTTCGCATGATCTGCACACGGCGCGGGTCCTTCGGGTGCCCCCGGTTATGAACAACCAAACCTGTCGGTGCTGGCTGCTTTAAGCCTCAGGATATCTCATAGCGGACCGACCGCTTACGGCCCATAAGCCGCTAGGCCGCTACCAGCGTGAGTTGCCGGTCAGCAATGCGCCCCATAATTGGTCACCCCGGTCGGAACGGCGAACGCCCGAAAGCGGTCGTTCGTTCAGAAGCGCCCTCGCAGCAGCTTCGAGCCCAATCACGGTCTTTCGGTCTCTCAATTGAACTACCTATTAGCGGCCATTCGCAATTGCTCGACGACCAGCCCCGATCGAAAGGGATTTATCACTATCGCGTAGGATACTACCGATGGTGAAGTTGACGCTGACCTTCATCTAACGAAGACGGAGTCACCCTAATTTGGCGAAATTGGCCACCCCAGGCACTGACTGGCGCGAACGATGAACTGGCCTAGCGGACAATCCACCAAGTTCACTCGTTGCACCCACGACTTGCGCCAACATGCCTTCGTCGATCCGATAATAAACGAGCTTGGCGTCCTTGCGCGTTTTTACCAAGCCCGCATTTCGAAGGACCGCCAGCTGCTGCGAAAGTGTCGGCTGGCCTATCTCGGCGGCATCGTCGATCTCACCGACGTTGCGCTCGGCCCCGGTCAGCGCCTGCATGATACGCAAGCGCACGGGATGAGCGAGGGCTTTCAAGGCATCAACCAGCTCATCGTCGGTCATTTGCGAGCCCCTCGCTTGGTTTCCTTCATGAACCAGTCGGTCTGGCCCTTGGCGGAGAACACCGTATCCAGCGATGCGTCAGGCTGAGCCAATAGGGCTTCTCCGGGCGCCCAGTTTGCAGGGGCCAAGACTGGCCCGTTGTCTACTGCCTGAAGAGCATCGAGCGTTCGCAACATCTCCGGCGTCGAACGGCCCACATTGGCGGGATAGCAGGTCATTGCGCGGATCACCCCGTTCGGGTCGATAAAGAATGTCGTGCGCACCGTCGCGCTGTCATTATCGTTCGGCGCAACCATTCCGTAAGCCCGGCCGATCACAAGCGTCGGATCCTCGACGATCGGAAAACGCACCTCAATCTCGTAGCGGTCGCGGATCAACCGCAGCCAAGCGAAGTGCGAAAACAGGCTGTCGACGGAAAGTGCCATCAGAGCGCAGTCGCGCCCTTCGAACTCGCTCGCGGCCTCAGCCAGAGCGACGAACTCGGTCGTGCAAACCGGCGTGAAATCGGCCGGGTGCGAGAACAGGATCAACCACCGCCCCCGGTAATCGGAAAGGCGAACATCTCCGGTCGTGCTTCGCGCCGAGAAGTCTGGCGCCCCATCTCCGATACGCAGTCCCGCGCATGGCGCTGCTCGCTCACCATCGGCTTTGATCGTGTCTGTCATCGGACCCTCATACCACTTGACAGTCCGATAGCAACATATATAAACAGTTTATGTAATTGAATGGAGATACCGCATGGTTGACGATCCAAGCCTCAATCGCGCCACTGCACAGATCGAACGCGCGCAATCCGACAAATGCTTGCGTCCCTCGATTGCAGGATTTTTCGACGAAGCCACGAATACGGTGTCGTATGTCGTCCACGACCCCAAGACGGACGAAGCGGCAATCATCGATTCGGTGCTGGACTTCGAGGCGGCGTCGGGCCGCACATCGAACGGCTCGGCAGACCGCATGATCGAGTATGTCACTTCGAATAATCTTAAAGTGACATGGCTGATCGAGACGCATGCGCATGCCGATCATATTTCAGCTGCCCCTTACCTCCAGGAACGGCTCGGCGGGAAGTTGGCGATCGGGCGCGACATCATCCGTGTGCAGGAGGTGTTCGGCAAGCTTTTCAATGCGGGCACGGATTTCGAATGTGATGGATCGCAGTTCGACAAGCTCTTCGAGGATGGTGAGACTTTCAAGATCGGCGAGCTCGAAGGCATTGCTCTGCACGTGCCCGGTCATACCCCTGCCGATATGGCGTTCATCATCGGTGACGCCGCGTTCGTAGGCGACACCATCTTCATGCCGGACTTCGGGACCGCACGCGCCGATTTCCCCGGCGGCGACGCTGGCCAGCTGTTCCGCTCGATCCGCCGGCTGCTCTCGCTTCCGTACGAGACGCGGCTGTTCTTGTGCCACGATTACAAGGCGCCGGGCCGCGACGAATATGCTTGGGAGACTACTGTCAAACAGCAGCGCGAGGAAAACGTGCATGTGAAGGATGGCGTCACCGAACAGGACTTCGTCGCCATGCGGACCGACCGCGACAAGACGCTTTCGATGCCCAAGCTGATCATGCCTTCGGTGCAGGTGAACATCCGCGGCGGCCGGCTGCCTGACCCGGAAGAGAACGGCGTCAGCTACATCAAGATTCCGGTCAACGCAGTATGACGTTGCCCGGTTTTCCTGAAGCCGCACCCCTTGCCGGACTGGCGGGCGGAGTCCTGATCGGCCTTGCTGCGGCGGTCATGCTGCTTGGCCTCGGCAGGATCGCTGGCGTTTCCGGCCTTGCTGCAAAGGCAGTCGGGCTTGGCGGCAGCGGCATTGCACGGGGCGGTGCGTGGATGTTCATCGTCGGCCTGCCGCTGGGTGCGCTGATCGTGATGCTGGCATCGGGTGGAATTGACGCCACCTTCGCCAGCCCAATCACACTTGCGATAGCCGGGCTGATTGTGGGCATTGGCACTCGCCTCGGCAGCGGCTGCACCAGCGGGCACGGCGTTTGCGGCGTCAGCCGCCTGTCGGTGCGATCGATCGTCGCCACTGTGACCTTCATGGCAACCGGCATTGCGACCGTCGCGATCATGAACGCACTCGGACTGGAGGTGCTGTGATGCGGACTACCTTAACGTCTCTCGTCTCGGGCACCCTCTTCGGCGCGGGCCTCGCCCTTGGCGGCATGACCGATCCCGCCCGCGTGCGCGGTTTCCTCGACATATTTGGCGACTGGGACCCTACGCTTGCCTTCGTCATGGGCGGTGCCGTTATCGTCATGGCGATCGCGTGGCGGATCGTGCCGCGCTTGGCCGAACCAATCTTCGTCGGAGAGTTCCACCTGCCGACCAAATCCGATCTCACCCCTCGCCTTATGGGTGGTGCGGCCCTGTTTGGTATCGGCTGGGGGATCGCCGGGCTTTGTCCCGGACCGGGCATCGCTGCGCTTGTCATCGAACCCGCTTCCGCCGCGATTTTTGTCGTAGCAATGCTCGCTGGGATGGCGGTCGTTCGCCTCGCAGAAGGAACTTATTCGTGAAAATTGTAAGCGTGAGCGAGGCCTTCGCAGTCTCGCCTCAGATCCAGCCTGAGGACATGCGCGGGCTTGCCGATGCCGGATTTGGAACGGTGATCTGCAACAGACCGGATGGTGAAGAGCCTCACCAGCCGGACGTCGCATCGATTCGTGAAGCTGCCCAAGCGGCAGGGTTGGCCTTCCATCATATCCCGGTCTCTGGGGGCGAGTTTCCGCCGGTTGCAGTCAAAGCCTTCGCAAAGGTCCGCGAAGAAGCGAACAGCAAAGTGCTTGCCTTCTGCCGGACCGGGACCCGTTCCATCACGCTCGATGCATTCGCCAACATCGAGAATGAAAAAGCCGACGAGCGCATCGAGCGCGCAAAGCGTGCCGGCTACGATCTTTCCGGCTTGCGCGACCGGCTCGGCGAATAACTAAAAGATACTGGAGAGTTTGTCATGGCCCGGAGCCTAAACCACGAAGTCGTCATCATCGGAGGCGGTTCGGCAGGGATCGCTACCGCATCTTCCATGCTGATGCGGCGTCCATCGCTCGACATCGCGATCGTCGAGCCGAGCGAGGATCATTACTACCAGCCCGGCTGGACGATGGTTGGCGGGGGCGTCTTCGAAGCGTCCGCCACCAGGCGCACCACGGCGAGCGTGATGCCGAAGCAGGCCCGCTGGCTCAAGCAAGCCGCCGCCTCCTTCCAACCCGAAAGCAATCAGGTCACTCTCGCGGACGGCACAACGATCACCTACCGGATTCTGATCGTCGCTCCGGGCATCCGGCTTGCTTGGGAAAAGATCGACGGTCTGGAGGAGACGCTCGGCAAGAACGGCGTCACGTCCAATTATCGCTACGACCTGGCTCCCTACACGTGGGAGCTTGTGCGCAACCTCAAATCGGGCCGCGCGATATTCAGCCAGCCGCCCATGCCCATCAAGTGCGCAGGCGCGCCGCAGAAGGCGATGTATCTGTCATGCGATGCATGGCTGGAGCGGAATGTTCTTCAAAAGATTGACGTCGAGTTCCGCAATGCCGGCGGCGTCCTGTTCGGGGTAAAGGAATATGTCCCGGCGCTCATGGAGTATGTCGAGAAATACGGGATCGACCTAAAGCTCAACCAGACGCTCGTCGCGGTCGACGGCCCTGGTAAGAAAGCCGTCTTCAAGACAGAAGCCGGTGAGGAGACAGTCGAATTCGATATGCTGCATGCGGTTCCTCCGCAGGTTGCTCCGCAGTTTGTCGCCGACAGTCCTCTCGCGAATGCCGAGAGCGGGTTCGTCGATGTCGACAAACTAACGCTCCAGCACGTTCGCTATCCTAACGTTTTCGGCCTCGGAGACGCAGGATCGACACCGAATGCCAAGACGATGGCCGCCGCGCGCAAGCAGGCACCGATCGTGGCTGTCAATGCGCTCGCACAGCTCGATGCGAAGCAGCCTGTGGCCGACTACGACGGCTATGGCTCATGCCCGCTGACGGTCGAGCGGGGCAAGATCGTGCTCGCCGAATTCGGATATGACGGAAAACTTCTGCCCAGTTTCCCCAAATGGGTGATCGACGGCACGCGGCCGCGCAAGCTGAGCTGGCTGCTGAAGTCGGAGGCGCTGCCGTGGATCTACTGGAACGGCATGCTCAAGGGCCACGAGTGGCTGGCCCAGCCACAAATGAAGCAGGCGGCGTAACCCGGAATGATCGACACACTGCATCTGGGACTGGGCGCGCTTTCGGGCGGTCTGGTAGGGTTTACCCTCGGGCTGGTGGGCGGCGGAGGGTCGATCCTTGCCGTTCCGCTGATGGTTTATCTGGTGGGCGTGAACAACCCGCACGTCGCCATCGGCACGAGTGCACTGGCCGTCGCGGCCAATGCCGCAACCGGCCTGTTGCAGCATGCGCGCGACCATAATGTGCGCTGGCGCTGCGGGTTCATGTATGCAGGCGCAGGCATCGTCGGCGCGTTGGCGGGGTCGACGCTGGGCAAGAATTTCGACGGCCAGAAACTGCTGTTCCTGTTCGCGCTCCTAATGATCGTGGTCGGTGCGCTCATGCTGCGCAGCCGCAAGGTAGAGGGCACGCCCGGGGCTGCGTGCAATCGTCGCAACGCGCCCAAGGTTCTCGGCTATGGGCTGGGCACGGGCGCGTTCAGCGGCTTCTTCGGCATTGGCGGCGGCTTCCTGATCGTGCCGGGGCTGATGGCCTCGACCGATATGATCATGATCAACGCCGTCGGCACCAGCCTGATTGCGGTGACGGCCTTCGGCCTGACCACGGCGGCGAACTATGCGCTGTCAGGCTTGGTCGACTGGCTGCTGGCGGCTGTCTTCATCCTGGGTGGTATTGGCGGCGGATATTTCGGGACCCGTCTGGCGAAGAGATTGTCGGGCGGTGGCCAGCTCAAAACAGTGTTCGCAGGCCTGATCTTCGTCGTGGCGATCTACATGCTCTGGAAGAGCTGGAACGCGCTGTGACAGCGATCCCCCGTCAAGACGCGCGCTGCATCGACATCGAAGCTTTGATCGCGTCGGGAAATGTCGCTTGCGGGGCTTTCCGCAAGATCGGGGTGCCAGAAAAGACCTACCGCTGGCGTGCGGCACGCGCCGCAAAACAACACGGATAAAGAGATGTTCGATCAGCTAGACGCCCTAGTGCTTGCGCGGATTCAGTTCGCCTTCACGGTAAGCTTCCATTTCATCTTTCCGGCCTTCTCGATCGGACTGGCGAGCTTCCTCGCGGTGCTCGAAGGGCTATGGCTCAAGACCGGCAAGCCGATCTATCTCGACCTGTTCAAATACTGGCTGAAAATCTTCGCGATCGGCTTCGCGATGGGCGTCGTGTCCGGCATCGTCATGTCCTACCAGTTCGGCACCAACTGGTCGAAATTCTCCGACATAGCCGGTCCGGTGATCGGCCCGCTGATGGCGTACGAGGTGCTGACCGCATTCTTCCTCGAGGCAGGCTTTCTCGGCGTCATGCTCTTCGGCATGAACAAGGTCGGCAAGAAGTTGCACTTTGCGGCGACGCTGATGGTGGCGATGGGCACTTTCATCAGCGCTTTCTGGATCCTGTCGGTCAACAGCTGGATGCAGACGCCTGTCGGATACGAGATCGGCGCTAGCGGACAATATCTGCCCGGCGAAAGCTGGTGGGACATCGTGTTCAACCCTAGCTTTCCCTACCGGCTCGTCCACACGGTGATCGCAGCCTATCTCACCACCGCATTTGTGGTCGGCGGCGTGGGTGCCTGGCACCTGCTGAAGGACCGGGCCAACCTGCATGCACGCAAGATGTTCTCTATGGCGATGTGGATGGCAGCCATCGTTGCGCCGATCCAGATCTTCGCCGGCGACATGCACGGGCTCAACACGCTCGAACACCAGCCGCAGAAAGTCATGGCGATGGAGGGCCATTACGAGAGCCATCCCGATGGTGCGCCGCTGATCCTGTTCGGCATCCCGAACAGCGACGAGAAGCGGGTCGACTACGCGATCGAGATCCCAAAGGCGTCTTCGCTCATACTGAAGCATGAGCTCGACGCGCCGCTGGCTGGGCTCGATACGATTCCCGACGACGAAGAGCCGCCGGTCGGCATCGTCTTCTGGTCGTTCCGGATTATGGTCGGGATCGGCTTTGCCATGCTTGGCCTAGGCGCGTGGAGCCTGTTCGCTCGGTTCCGCAAAAAGCTCTACGAATGGCCGATGCTGCATCGCGCAGCTCTGGTCATGGCGCCAAGCGGTTTCATGGCGGTTATTGCCGGCTGGGTAACGACCGAGGTCGGTCGCCAACCTTACGTGATCTATAATCTACTGAGAACGGCAGATGCTGTGAGCCCGCTGGATGCGCCCGCAGTCGCCGCATCGCTCCTTGCGTTCATCGTGGTCTACTTTGCGGTGTTCGGCGCGGGTGTCTGGTATATTCTGCATCTGATGCACAAGCCACCGCAAGCGGGCGAATACGGCGTCAAGCGCGGCGATACAGGGCCGATCCGGACCGCCGGCATCACGCCCGGTCCGTCCCAAAATCCGGGCGATCCCGACACACTGCCGCGCGATCACGAGGAGGCGAGCGATGGACGTTAACGTGGACCTGACGACGATCTGGGCCTTCATCATCGCATTCGCCGTCTTCGCCTATGTGGTGATGGACGGGTTCGACCTGGGCATCGGGATCCTCTTCCCGACCTTCGATGTCGGGCCTGAGCGCGACCGGGCGATGAATTCGATTGCGCCCGTATGGGATGGCAACGAGACATGGCTGGTTCTGGGTGGCGGCGGCCTTTTCGCAGCTTTCCCACTGGCCTATGCGGTCATCCTGCCAGCTACCTATCCGCTTATCATCGCCATGCTTCTGGGACTGGTCTTCCGCGGTGTCGCGTTCGAGTATCGCTGGCGCGATCCGGGGCATCGCCGATATTGGGACGCAGCCTTCACCGGCGGCTCGCTGGTCGCGGCAATGGCGCAGGGGATGATACTGGGCGCGCTGCTGCAGGGAATTGAGGTCGTCGATCGCGCCTATGCTGGCAGCTGGTTCGACTGGCTCACGCCCTACACGCTGCTGACCGGCCTCGGCACGGTTGCTGGCTATGCTCTGCTTGGTGCAACTTGGCTGGTGTGGAAGCTGGACGGGGAAAGTCAGCACCATGCCCGAAAACTGGGCAAGCGCGCGGCATGGGCAACGCTGGTGCTGATGGGCGGTGTCAGCCTCTACAATGTGTTCCTGAACGCCGAATATGCCGAGCGCTGGTTGACTGCGCCGGAGATCTACTTCGCCGCGCCGGTCCCGATCCTCACCGCGGTGATTGCCGTCATGCTGCTGAGGGCTCTTTCGGTGGACCGACACAGCAAGCCCTTCTGGCTGAGCCTTGCGCTGTTCTTCTTCGGCATGGCGGGCCTGGGCGTCACCATGTGGCCTTATGTCGTGCCGCCGGGCCTCACGATCTGGGATGCCGCCGCGCCCGAACGCAGCCAGATCTTCATGCTGGTAGGCGTTGCGATCACCATGCCGCTCATCATCGGCTACACCGCCTGGGCCTATTGGGTGTTCCGCGGCAAGGTCGGGCACGAGGGGTATCACTGATGGACGAACCGCAGGATCGCCCGCTTTGGCAGCGGATCGGCTGGATGTTCGCGATTTGGCTCGCGAGCATAACCGTGCTGGGCCTCGTTGCTTCGGCCATCAGGTTCTGGCTCAAAGCGTGACTGACGACGTCAATGGCCGGTATCATTACGCTCAATGGCTAATTGACAAGGGGTCTAGACAGAAAAATCGACGGGGTGTTTGGCTCAGATACTGATGTCAACGATTTATCGCTTAATGCAATCGATAATTTAAGTTGGGCTTGGCGTCGGGGGCTCTCTACAAAGGATGCATCAACACCAAGCAAGGAAATCGACATGAGCCTGCATATCGGAGATACCGCCCCCGACTTTACCGTCGATACCCAGAATGGCGAAATCAGCCTGCACGATTGGGCTGGCGACAGCTGGGTATTCTTCTTTAGCCATCCGGCCGACTTCACCCCAGTCTGCACCACGGAAATGGGCCGCACCGCGCAGCTCGCCACCGAGTTCGACAAGCGAAATGTGAAGCCTCTCGGCCTCTCGACCGATACTGCCGAAGAACACGCCAAGTGGATCGAAGACGTGAACGACACCCAGAACACGAACCTCGTGTTCCCGATCGTCGCTGATGCAGATCTTAAGATCGCGAAGCTCTATGACATGATCCATCCGGATCAGAGCGAGACGGCGGCCGTGCGGTCAGTGTTTATCATCGATCCGGACAAGAAGATCCGGCTCACCATGACCTATCCCATGAGCGTGGGACGGAACTTCGACGAGATCCTGCGCGCCATCGACGCGCTCCAGTTCAGCGACAAGCATGGCGTGGCCACGCCCGCCGATTGGCGCGAAGGAAAGGATGCGATCATCCCGCCATCGGTTTCCGATGAGGATGCGAAAGCGCGTTTTCCGCAGGGCTTCACAACGCTTCGTCCATACTTGCGGACGGTAAAAATCGATTGAGCGTCCGCCCTTATAGAATCTCTTGAAAGCGGGATCGGTTCGCGCCGGTCCCGCTTATGTCATATGAAGGTCTCTATCGCGCCGCGGCCCTCGATCTTGCGCAGGATCGATAGCAGCAGGGGCTTGTCGATCTCGGCCAGCGGCATCGATCCGAGATGCGGAAAGATATCACGTTCGAGGCTGGTGATAACATCGCTGGCATGGACAGGCTTCCAACGTTCAATCTGCAGAGCGTGCCACTCGCGTGCCACGTCCTCGAATGATTTTACCGAGACGCTTGCGCCCACCAATCGTCCACGCCTTGCCGCGTGCCGGGGATCGCGGCCCTCGCGCAAAATCTTCTTAGCTTCGTCCCGTTTTTCGCGAGCATCGGCCAGCGAAACCTCGGGGTATGCACCGAGCGTCAGCAGGCGCTCCTTCTTCTCGAAGCGATATTTGTAGCGCCAGCTTTTGTGTCCGCTTGCGGAAACGTGGAGGTGAAGACCTCGGCTGTCGGTGAGCTTGTAAGCTTTGTCCTGAGCAGCAGCCGCGCGCACAGCCTTGTCCGTCAGCATCCGATACCCCCAAGCAGCTTGAACCGTTACCCCCGATCTACCCCCACTTACGTTCGGCTAGGGGTGGATGGCGTCGGACAACATTGGAATCGCAAATGGCAGAATTGTAAAGCTTTTCGCGTGATTTTGAAGAGAATCGGATTAGCCCAGAAAGGCCAGTGGCGGAGCGGGAGGGATTCGAACCCTCGATACGGGGTTACCGTATACACACTTTCCAGGCGTGCGCCTTCGACCACTCGGCCACCGCTCCGCATCGCCCGTTCGGGAAGGCTGGCCACCTAGCCGCGTTACGGCCGCTTCGCAAGGCGGCGTTGCTCCGCTAAGCGATTCCCATGAGACACTTCGGCACTCCGATGACGCTGGAAGAGATGGAGGCCCTTGGCCGCAGTGCGATTGCCGCGCTGCCGGAAGGGTTCCGTGCGCAGCTGGGCGATGTGGTGTTCGCGGTGGAAGATTTCGCCGACGAGGAAACCCTGCGCGAGCTCGGGCTGGAAAATCCGTTCGAGCTGACCGGCGTGTACGAAGGCCACGCGCTGACCGAGCGCAGCATCGAGATGTCGGGCACGCTCCCCACGCGCATCCGCCTGTTCCGCCGCCCGATTCTGGACGAATGGGCGGAGAGGGGTGACGAAACGCTGGAGCATCTGGTGCGCCATGTCGTCATCCACGAGATCGGCCATCACTTCGGCCTGTCGGACGAGGACATGCACACGCTGGAGGACTTGGCGGACCGCGAGGATTGAGAATCCACTCGTGCCGTGCGTGCGGGGTTTGAGATGGCGCGGTTTGGTGGCAGACCCTTGCGCATGAAAAACGCCATCACGCTTTTCGCCGCAATCGCACTTGGCACCGCAGCTTTTGCGCAGGAGGCGGAGACGCCGCCGCCCAGCCCCAGCGAGGTGCTCGGCGCGGCGCCTGCCGAGGCGTGGCAAGTAATTTCGCCCGACGATCTGCTGGTGTTCCAGCTCTCCACAGCGCCCGACGGCAGCGAGCGGCGGATCGTGATCCAGCTGATGGACGCGCCGTGGAGCCAGAAATGGGTCCGCAACATGCGCAAGCTGGCGCAAGGCGGTTGGTGGGACACAAATTCCTCGGTCTATCGCATCGCGCCCGGCTTTGTCGCGCAGTGGGGCGACCCGGACGAGGATCGTGCGCCGATGGAAGGGCTGGAGGAGGTTGGCCGGGACGACTTCACCCACGCCCTGCCCGCGCCGGTATCGCTTGAAAACCCCTGCGAAGACCGCGTGCTCGATAATGCGTTCTGCGATGTCTACGCGCCGGTGGCGATGTTCAAGAGCGGCTGGCCGATCGCGACCGACGGCACCGAAGACTGGCCGCTGCACTGCCCCGGGATGGTCGGCGTGGCGCGCGATGTCGATCCGGCGACCGGACACGGCGACACGCTCTACACCATTATCGGCCACGCGCCGCGTCGGCTCGACCGCAACCTCGCGGTGGTCGGCCGCGTGGTCGAAGGGCTCGACCTGCTGCGCACCCAGCCGCCGGGCACGGGCGAGATGGGCTTCTATGCCGAGGGGCAGGACCCGCTGACGATTCAGAGGGCGCGGTTGGCGAGCGATCTCGCCCCCGAGGCGCGTCCGCGCTACAAGGTGCTTAAGACCGACAGCGACACCTTCGTGCAGTGGATGGGGGCGTTGGTGCAGCCCAGCCCGTTCTACGCCGACCCGCCGAGCGACTTCGATATCTGTGCGCTGACCTACCCCGTGCGCGAAGTGGAGGGCGAATGATGCTGCGCGAAGGAGCATTGGCCCTCGCCGCGCTGGCGCTCGCCGCGCCGGGCATCGCGCAGGACGCGGCGCGGTCGCCGGGCGAGATCGTCGACGCGGCGCCTGCGGGCGACTGGGTGACGATCGCGCCCGAAAACCTGCTGGTGATGACGCTCGCCCCCGATGCCGAGGGCAACCCGCGCAAGGTGTTGATCCAGCTGATCGGCGCGCCCTTCAGCCAGGGCTGGGTCGACAATATCCGCACGCTCGCGCGCGACCATTACTGGGACGGGATGGCGATCCTGCGGGTGCAGGACAATTACGTCGCCCAGTGGGGCCAGCCCGACCCCGGCATGGGAATCGCGGAGAAGCCGGTGCCCGAGGGGCTGAAAGTGATGAGCGAGGCGGAATATACGGCAGGGTCGCCCAACTGGCTTACCTCGTCGACCCTGCGCGCGACTAGGGAACCTCAGGTCATAGGCGATTGGCCCGCACCGATGTTGACCGATCCCTATGCGGACTACGGCACCTTCCGCGACGGGTGGCCGATTGCCGGTATCCAGCAGATGCACATTGCGCGGCAGTGGCCCGTCCATTGCTACGGCATGGTTGGCGTCGGGCGCGGGAATCCACCCGATACTGGCGACGGATCGCAGCTCTACGCGGTGATCGGCCACGCGCCGCGCCATCTCGACCGCAATCTTGCGGTCGTTGGCCGCGTTGTCGAGGGGATCGAACACCTGTCCAGCCTGCCGCGCGGCAAGGGGCCTGCCAGCTACTACGCGGACCCGGCGAAGCGCGTACCCATCCTCTCGGTCCGCATTGCCGCCGACCTGCCCGAGGGCGAGCGTCCGCATCTCGAATATCTCTCCACCGATAGCGACAGCTTCGCGCAATACGCCGATGCGCGGGCCAACCGCCGCGATCCATTCTTCGTGGCATCGGCTGGCGGCGCGGATATCTGCAATATCCCGGTGCCGATCCGCAGTGTGGCCGAGTGACGCAGGGCATCAAGCTGACCGTCCCGCTTCGCCGCTGGCAAGGTGAGCGTGGAACGTACCACCTCATCACGATTACCGGCGAAGAGGCGGAGGCGCTTCAGGCGCACGAAGCCATGCACCGGCTCGAATTTGGCAAAGGGCGCGGGTTCGGCTCGGTAAAAGTGACCGCGCGCGTTGGGGAGACGGACTGGACGACATCGGTCTTCCCGCAAAACAAGCGTAGCGAGTGGGTGCTGCTGATCGGCAAAAAGGTGATGCGGAGCGAAAACCTGGCCGAAGGCGATCCGGTCGAGGTGACGATCGATCCGCTTTAGCTGTCTCTCTAGCTACCCATGCCAACCCGCTGCATGAATTCAAGCCGGTTGCCGAACGGGTCTGCGGTGAAGAACCGGCGGTAACCCGGCACCGGGTCATCCTCGTGGCAGGCCACCTCCGCCGCCTCCAGCCGCGCGCGCAAATCTTCAAGGTCGCTTACAAGAAACGCCGGATGCGCCCTGGTCGCAGGGCGGAAATCGGGATCGATCCCGATGTGGAGCGACACCTTGCCTGCCTCGAACCAGCATCCTTCGGGCGACAGCGTGTCGGGTTTGGGCACTTCGCGCATGCCAATCAGGTCGACGAAGAAGGCACGCATCCGATCCTCGCCGCCGCGCGGGATGGCAAGCTGCACGTGATCGTAGGCCAGCAGGCCCGAACTGGTCTCTCGCGTCATATCCGCTCCGCCTGCGCCACCGCGTCGCTGGCGCGCAGCGCGCTGAGGATGCGGGTGAGATGCGCCAGATCCTGCACTTCGATATCGATCTCGTAGGTCGCGAAGGGGTCTTCGATCCGCACCTTGTCGAGACTGCGCACGTCGGCGTGATTACGCGCGACGATATTGGCCATCTCGGCAATAGTCCCGCGCCTGTCGTACAGGGTGACCAGCAACCGGCCGGTGGCAACGCCCGACCGGTTGCCCCAGTCCAGATCGATCCAGTCGCTGTCTATCCCGTTGGCCAGGCTGAGGCACTGGATGCTGTGCACGTCCACGCTTTCCCCCTTGCGGCGCAGCCCCACGATCCGGTCGCCCGGAACCGGATGGCAGCAATCGGCCAGCGTATAGGCATTGCCCGGCTTCAAGCCGCGGATAGAGATCGGCTGCTTGCGCTTTTGCGACCAGTCGTTCTCGTCGGCGAATTCGGCGGTGCTGCCCGGCACCAGTGCCTCCATCACCTCCTGATCGGTGATCTGTGCCGCGCCGATGGCGTACATCAGATCTTCCTCTTCCTCCATGTCGAGCCGCTTGAGCGCCTCGCGCAGCGCCTTCTTGCCGACCTTTGCGGGCGTTTGCGCCGCGATCTGATCGTACAGCTTCGCGCCCAGTTCGGCGACTTCCTCGCGTTCCTTGTTGCGGACCGCCCGGCGGATCGCGGCGCGCGCCTTGCCGGTGACGACGAAGCCCAGCCAGGACAGCTGCGGCTCGGCATCGCTGCCCTTCACGATTTCCACCACATCGCCATTGGCCAGCGGCGTGCGCAGCGGCATGTGCCGCCCGTTGATCTTCGCGCCGATGGTCTGCGCGCCCAGATCGGTGTGGACGGCGAAGGCGAAATCGACCGGCGTCGCCCCCTTGGGCAGCTGGAACAGCGCGCCCTTGGGCGAGAAGGCGAAGATGCGATCCTGGTAGATCGCCAGCCGCGTGTTTTCGAGCAGCTCCTCGGGATCGTGGCTGGCATCGACTATCTCGATCAGGTCGCGCAGCCATGCCACCTGCCCGTCGGGCTTGTCGTGTTGCTTGTAGGCCCAGTGCGCGGCGAGCCCGAAATGATTGGTCCGGTGCATTTCGTGCGTGCGGATCTGCACCTCTACCCGCATCGACCCTTCGTAGATCAGCGCGGTGTGGAGCGAGCGGTAGCCATTGTTCTTCGGCGTGGAGATATAGTCCTTGAAGCGCCCCGGGATGAACTGCCACGTGGTGTGCAGCGTGCCCAGCGCGGCGTAGCAATCCTCTGGCGCCTCGCACAGCACGCGAAAGGCGAAGATGTCGGTCACCTGATCGAAGCTGACATGGCGTTCGGCCATCTTGCGCCAGATCGAATAGGGCTGCTTCTCGCGCCCCTTCACTTCCACCTTCAGCCCGGCTTCGGCCAGCGCCTGCTTGATCGCCAGCGCGATGGCATCGACCTGCGCGCCCTCATGCTCACGGATCTGTGCCAGCCGCCCCGAAATCGTCTCGAACGCATCGGGTTCGAGATGTTCGAAGGCGAGCGCCTGCATCTCGCGCATGTATTCGTACATCCCGATCCGCTCTGCCAGCGGGGCATAGATGTCGATCGTCTCGCGCGCGATGCGGCGGCGCTTGTCCTCATTCTTGATGAAGTGGAGCGTGCGCATGTTGTGCAGCCGGTCGCCCAGCTTCACCAGCAGCACGCGGATATCCTCGCTCATCGCCAGCAGGAACTTGCGCAGGTTTTCCGCCGCGCGCTCATCCTCCGGCATCTGCTCGATCTTGGAAAGCTTGGTGACGCCATCCACCAGCCGCGCGATCTCGGGGCCGAAATTGGCCCTGATATCGTCGATCGTGGCGAGCGTATCTTCCACCGTATCGTGCAGCAGCGCGGTGGCGATGGTTTCCTGATCCAGCTTCAGGTCGGTCATCAACCCGGCCACTTCCACCGGGTGGCTGAAATAGGGATCGCCGCTCGCACGCTTCTGCGTACCGTGCTTCTGCACGGTGTAGACATACGCGTGGTTGAGCATCGCCTCGTCCGCGTCGGGATCGTAGGCCTTTACCCGTTCAACCAGTTCGTACTGTCTCAGCATCGCCATTCAGATGTGCGTTGCAGCGGGGTATATTGCAACGCGATAAATTCGGATGGCAGGTGCTTTTAGTCTTCGATCCCCATCAACCGGTCCACTCCGGCGCGGGTGACGGCGTGATAGCCATCACGCGTTTCGGCGTAGATGCGCCTGGCGATCGGCTGGCCCCAATCGCCCTGTTCCATCAGCACGCCGTATAGCGGGCGGACGAACTTGGCGCGGCCGATTTCCGACAGGAACATTTCCGCCTGCGGCACCGCCGGGTCATAGCGATTGGCCAGCGCCAGTTCGAGCCACAGGAACAGCACTTCGTTGTTCCCCGTCTCCGACAAGCCCAGCGCGTCGTCCAACGCGGCGAGCTGTGCGGCGGTGCGCTGCTTCGGAATATTGTCGAGGAAGCGCATCTGCTCCGCCGCGGTCCAGTCGTCCCAGCCGGTCGGGATGGTGCCGTTCGCAGCGTAGGCCTGCACGGCGGTATCGACCGTTGCGAAGGCCCGGGGATCGGGCTTGGCGACGTTGCTCGGCAGGCCGGGTTCGAAGATCCATTCGCGCAGCTTGAGCTGCTTTGCCTCGGCCGGAGAGCGGGCGAGATTGGCCTGCATGTCCTCCAGGATCAGCCGGCTGGTGGCGGGCTGGAATGCGTGGTTGTCGAACCACTGGCGCAGCCACGCATCGAACCGTTCGCGGCCCACTGCGCGCTCGATCGTGCGCAGGAAGAAATGCCCCTTGTCGTAGGCGATGGCGCTGCCGATGAGCTCGCCCGAGCCGTCATTATGCAGCGCCGTGCCGGGCGCGTCGTAGCCGACGTCCTCCAGCGTTTCGATGATGTTGGCATAAGCGAGCGCGGCCTCCTGTTCGGCGCGGCTCTTGCCGTAAACTTCCTCTACGATGCGGTTTTCGAAATAGGAGGTCACGCCTTCGTTCAGCCAGCCGTCGCCCCACACCGCATTGGTGACGAGGTTGCCCGACCAGCTATGCGCCAGCTCGTGCGCGACCAGCCCGTTGTTCGACCGGTCGCCTGCGATAAAGGTGGGGGTGAGGAAGGTCATCACCGGGTTTTCCATGCCCCCGTAAGGGAAGGCAGGCGGTAGCACGATCATATCGTAACGGCCCCAGCGATACTCGCCGTAAAGCCCTTCGGCGGCTTCCACGAGCTGCTCGGTATCCGCCACCTCGTTATACGCCCGGTCGAGCGTTGCGGGTTCGGCCCACACGCCCGTGCGCGGGCCGGTGGCGCGGAAATCGATATCGCCTGCCGCAATCGCGATCAGGTAGGGCGGTACCGGCTTGTCCATCACGAAGCGGAATGCGCGGCGGCCATTGCCCAGATCTTCCGGCTCGCCCTGGGCCACGCCGCTCATCACGACATCCAGCGGCTTGGGTGCGGTGATCCGCGCTTCCCAGGTCTGGCGGATGCCGGGGCTGTCCTGCGTGGGTATCCACGTGCGGTTGAGGATCGCCTGGCCTTGGCTGAACAGAAAGGGATACTCGCCCCCGGCCGTCTGTTCGGGCGAAAGCCATTGCAGTGCGGTGGCATCGGGTGCGCTGCGATAGTCGATCCGGATTGTGCGCGCGCCATTCAGCTGGATGGTCAGGGGGGCGCCCTTGCCCGGTTCCGCATCGCCCATTGCGAAGCTTAGCGAGTTACCGTCCCCATCGGTTACGCGATCGATTTGGAGGGCATTGCTATCGAGAACGATCTGCCCGGCATTGTCCTGCGCCAGCACGGACAAGACTGCCGTGCCCCCGATCATCCTGGCGTCGAAATCCAGATCGAGATCGAGCGCCACATGCGTCACCCGGGCCACCTGCGGACGGGCATAGGTCTGGTCGTCGACCGCGTCGGGCGTGGTCAGGATGGGGGAGACCATCGGCGTACTCTCGGCCATCTCGACCTCGCCACCGTCCATCGTGGTGCAGGCGGACGCGATCAGGGCCAGGGGGGCAAGCAGGGCTGCTCGATACATCGCAATCTCCGGAAGAACTGTCTGTCTCGTCCGACTCAACTCGCCGCACGACAATGCGTGCCCTATGCCCGCCCGCTAGTGCCCAGCGCAAGGGCAGCCACCGGTGGCCGCGCCGCGGTGCCCTGCCCGAAGGGCTGGAAAAGGCCTGCAAAACGTGCGATGGGAACGTTAACAATACCGGGAGAGAGACAATGATCCGCACGCTTTCGATCGCCGCAATGGCCACCGCCATGCTCGTCGCCGCGCCTCTTGCAGCGCAGGATATGGATGGCCGCACGCTCATCTGGGCGGACGAGTTCGATGGCGAACAGCTGGATAACGACAAGTGGATCGTGATCGGCACCGATTTCTGGGTCAACAACGAACAGCAGGCCTATGTCGACGCGCCCGAGGTGCTGAGCATCGTGGAGGATGCCGACGGTGCGGATGGCGGCGCACTGATGCTGAAGCCGGTCTACGCCCCCGGCGTCGACCCGCATCCCGAACGGCGGGCCGATTTCCTGTCCGGCAGGGTCGAGACCAAGGGGCAGTACGACTTCACCTACGGCCGCGCCGAGGCCCGCATCAAGCTGCCCGATGCCGAAGGCGTGTGGCCGGCCTGGTGGCTGCTCGGCAACGGCCAGTGGCCCGACACCGGGGAGATCGACATCATGGAATATGTCGGCGAGAAAGACTGGATCGGCGTCGCGCTGCACGGCCCCGGCTATTCCGGCGAGACGCCGCTGGTGAACAAGTACTTTTTCGAAGACGGCGAGGACGTGACCGATTGGCACGTCTACGCGGTCGAATGGAAAAAGGACGAGATCCTGTTCCAGATCGACGGCCACACGCTGTACCGCGTCACGCGCCCGATGGTGGAGAACTACGGCGAGTGGCGGTTCGACAATCCCAAGTACCTGATCCTCAACTTCGCGCTGGGCGGCGCGTACCCGTTCAAGACCAACGGGATCGAAAAACCGTATAACGGAATGCCGCAATCCACGGTCGACCGGATCAAGGAGGGTGACGTTTCGATGCTGGTCGACTGGGTGCGGGTCTACGCGCCCGCCGAATGATCCGTATCGGACCGAACGCGGCTTTGCCGCAGCGTGGCTGACGCGCAGGCTCTCCCCTCCACCGCCCACCGAGGCGCAACGAGGGGAGACCACACATGGCCAGTATCATCGAACGTCCCGACGGCACGACCTGCACCGATGCAGGCCAGCCGCATATTCGCATCCTGAACGAAATCACCGTATCGCCGGGCCGCACCGGTTCCGATAGCCCCGGCTCGGAAGGCGTCGCCATCGCCGAGCTCGATGCGCGCGATGTGGCGCAGGTCGCCAGGATGTCCGCCAAACGCCGGCAGGAGGCACTCGCCAAGGCGATCGCCGATGGCACCGTGCGATGCGGGTTCGACGTCGACAAGGAGGAAGTCGATCTCGCCGCGTCCCAGCTTGCGGAGATGATCGACAGGGAACGGCTTGGCGATTTCTTCGGCGACGACCTGATCGGCAGGATCGGCATCACGATCACGCTGTTCCGGTTCCGGCTGTTCGGCAGGCGTTACGAGGTCAACCTGAAGATCAACATCGGTATCGATCCGGTGCCTTGAGCGGCTGGGGGACTGCGGTTCGTCGCCGCTAGCTCCACACGGCTTCCGGCGGCAGGCTCATCAGGATCGCATCGACATTGCCGCCGGTCTTCAGGCCGAACAGCGTGCCGCGGTCGTAGACGAGGTTAAACTCGGCATAGCGCCCGCGCCATTCCAGCTGGGTACGCTTGTCCTCCTCGGTCCAGTCGGCGTTCATCCGGCGGCGGACCAGTTTGGGGTAGGTCTCTAGGAAGGTCTTGCCGACGTCCCTGGTGAAATCGAGATTGCGGGCAAAGCCCTGCTCGTCCGCGCATTCCAGGTGATCGTAGAAGATCCCGCCAACGCCGCGATGCACCCCGCGATGGGGGATGTAGAAATAGTCGTCCGCCCACTTGCGGAAACGTTCGTAATAGGTCGGGTTGTGCTTGGCGCACGCAGCGCGGAAGGCGGCGTGGAATTCCTCGGTATCCTCTTCGTAGGGGATCGGCGGATTGAGGTCCGCCCCGCCCCCGAACCATGCCTTGCCGGTCACGAGGAAACGGGTGTTCATGTGCACTGCGGGCACATGCGGATTGGCCATGTGCGCGACCAGGCTGATGCCCGTGGCGCTGAACCGCGGGTCTTCCTCCGCGCCGTTGATCGTCTTGGCGAATTCTGGCGCGAAGGTGCCCTGCACGGTCGATACGTTGACGCCGACCTTTTCGAACACCTTGCCCTTCATCAGGCCCTGCACACCGCCGCCCGGGCTTTCATTGCCCTCTTCCTCGCGGTTCCACGGTGTATAGGCGAACGCGGCGTCGGAATCGGCTTCGCGCTCGATCGCTTCGAATTCGGCGCAGATCGAATCCCGCAAGGATTCGAACCATTCGCGGGCTTGCTGCGTCTGCTGGGTCCAGTCGGCCACGGAGTGCTCTCGTCGTTGCAGGGGGCAACCTCTTGCCAACGCAAATGCGCTAGGGCAAGTGGAGCCGATGGTTCCCCTTTCGTTCGGCAATACCCAGCTGCTGCTGCGCAGCGACCGCTCGGTCTACTGGCCTGCCGAACGTACGCTGCTGGTGGCCGACCTGCACCTCGAAAAGGCGAGCTTTTTCGCGCAATACGGCCAGCCGCTGCCACCCTACGACAGCCGCGAGACCCTGGCCCGTGTGGCCGAAGCAGTCGAGCAGACCGGCGCGCGCCGGGTGGTGACGCTGGGCGACAATTTCCACGATGCAGAAGGCGGCGCGCGGCTGGAAGAAGTGGCGTGCGACATGCTGCGGGCGCTCACCCGCAGGGTCGAATGGGTGTGGATCACCGGCAATCACGATGGCCCGGCGGACGCGGATCACGCGGCGGCCCAATGCGGCGGCACCCTGCACGAGGAGCTGGAAATCGGCGGCATCGTCTGCCGCCACGAAGCGCAGCCGGGGGAGGCCCGGGCAGAGCTTTCAGGCCACTGGCACCCCAAGCTGGATGTGACCCTTCGCGGACGCCGGGTACGCCGTGCCTGCGCGGTGATCGCGCGGCGGCGGGACGGCCCGCCGCGCATGGTGCTGCCCGCGTTCGGCACGCTGACCGGCGGAATGGATGCCGCACACGCATCGATTCGCGCCAGCCTGATGCCTGCCGAGACGATCGAGGCGGCGTGCGCCGTGCGCGACCGGCTGGTGCGGTTTCCGCTTTGGCAGGCGCAGCCGCACGCGGCTTAATCGCCCCGGACGGCGGCAATTCTGCGTCTTGCGCGCACAGCCCCTTTCGCATCGGCACAAAAAGCCCTAAATAAGGCGCTCGAATATCACCATTGCAGGAGAGCATCCCATAGCACGTCCCCCCCGTCGTTCCCTTCAGCCGCCGATCAAGAGCGGCCCGCGCTACGACAATTTTATCCAGTCCCCCAAGGTCCGCGTTATCGACGAGACCGGGGAGAACATCGGTGTCCTCAACACGCGTGACGCGATCGAACGCGCCGCGGAAGTCGGCTTGAACCTCGTCGAGGTATCGCCCAACGCGGACCCGCCCGTGTGCAAGTTCCTCGACGTCGGCAAGCACCGCTACGAAGCGCAGAAGAAGGCGAACCTCGCGCGCAAGACGCAGAAGACGCAGGACATCAAGGAAGTCAAAATGCGTCCGAACATCGACACGCACGATTACGACGTGAAGATGCGCAATGTCGTCAAGTTCATCGAAAACGGCGACAAGGTGAAGTGCACCTTGCGCTTCCGTGGCCGTGAAATGGCGCACCAGCAGCTGGGCATGGACCTGCTGAACCGCGTGCGCGACGATGTCGAAGAAATCGCCAAGGTCGAAGCATTCCCGCGCCTCGAAGGGCGGCAGATGCTGATGGTGCTCGCTCCCAAATAGGTCGCTATCCGATGCGTTTGCCTGCCCTCGCCAGCCTTGCCCTTGCCGCCGCAACCCTGACCGGTTGCGGCACGGCACAGGACGATGCGGCACCGCAAGCCGCACCCACCTCCGACCAGACGCCCGCGCCGCAAGCGCGGGAAACGGGCGAAGCCGATGCCGTGGGCACGCAGGCGCAGGGTGACGCGCCCGACTTGTCGCCTGCGGATCTGACGCCGGAAGCCGAAAAGGGGGAAAAGGGCGCACGCAACGTGCTGCTGTCGTTCGCTCGCGCGATCGAATTGAAGCAGTTCGGGCAGGCCTACGACCTGATGCGCGGGCAGGCACATGACAGCACCAATGAGAGTGCGTTTGCCGCCCGCTTCGATGACTTCGGGAAGATTACCGTGTCTTCGCAGACCGGTCTGATGGAGGGTGCCGCCGGCACGATCTATTATACTGCGCCCATCACCATCACTGGTTCCAGCGGCAAAGAGCTGGCAGGCGATGTCGTGCTGAGCCGGGTCGACGACGTACCCGGCGCCTCGCCCGAAAGCCTGCGCTGGAGCGTGCGCAATTTCAATGTGAAATAGCGCGCCCGCCTGCGGCGCGTCACTCCACGCGGAAATCCAGCAGCGTGAAGCGAGCCGGCCCGGTGGCATAGACCCCGTGGCCGCGCAGCACGGACGAACCGAAAACGAAGCCGATGCTGTTCGCGCGCGCCAGTGCGGTCTGGTAGTCCTGCGGAATGTCCCAGGCGTTCTGATAGTTCATCGCAAGCCAGTTTTCGTCGAGATCGATCGACACCGTGTGGGTGCCGGGCGTCAACGGCACGACCTTGTCCGCGGGGGCATACCAGCGATGGCGCGGGGTGCGCATCGTCCAGCTGTCGCCCGCCCGCTGGAAATAGAGCGACATCGTCGCGGTGCGCTCAGGCTCTTCCTCGGGAATGAACCTTACGCCCGGCTCCGCATCGATCCGGTAACGCATGACGATCCGTTTTGCATCGGCGAGCGACCCGGTCGGCGTGGTGACATAGTGCACGTGTCCATCGCGCGGGGTGGGATAGGGGAAATCGAAGCTCGCCCCTTCGCGCGTCGGCTGCATGGTGGCGGGCATGCGGTAGGAATAGTTCTTGCCGCGCATGATCGGGCCGATGTGCCACACCGACTGCTCGGTCTGCGCTGCCAGCGGCGTCTCCGGCAATGTCACGAGCCCACCCATCGCGAGCGCGAGGGCAAGGGGGCTGAGGAGAAGGACGCGCTTTTTCATGTAACCCTATATGGCACAGGCGCGCTGCATCGGCGCTGAACGCGGGCATCGCGCGGATTGGCGCAGGCGTGCGGGCAAACGCATCGCGTGCACGCCTCACAGGTTGATCGCGGAAACTCTCGGCGGTAGGTGCGCGTTCGACAACCGGCAGCCAGTGGAGATGCGTTCCTGCGGAGGTTAGGAACGGGCCGCCTCGGGCCTGCCTCGAACCTGAGCCCCCGCCTTCCTGGGGGCACATTTCTTGAGGAGGCCGTTCCCCATGACCGACGCCGTCGACGCAGTCGAAACCCCCACCCCCCGCCGCAAGCCCAAGCCCGAAGTCACCAAGATCGACGGGCGCAAGATGAAGCCGTCGACCCTGATGATGGGCCACGGCTACGACCCGGCGCTATCCGAAGGGTCGCTCAAGGCCCCCATCTTCCTCACCAGCACCTTCGCCTTCGAAAGCGCGGCTGCGGGCAAGCGCCACTTCGAAGGCATTACCGGCCTGCGCGAAGGCGGCGCCGAAGGCCTCGTCTATTCGCGCTTCAACGGGCCGAACCAGGAGATCCTCGAAGATCGTCTGGCGATCTGGGACGGCGCGGAAGATTCGCTGTGCTTCTCCAGCGGGATGACCGCCATCTGCGTGATGATGATGGCCTATTGCAGCGCGGGCGACGTAATCGTCCATTCCGGCCCGCTCTACGCCGCGTCCGAAGGTTTCGTTGCCAAGATCCTCGCCAAGTTCGGCGTGAAATATATCGACTTCCCCGCCGGCGCGACGCGCGAACAGTTCGACGATGTGCTCGCTAAGGCGAAGGACATGGCGAGCGAGAACGGCGGCAAGGTTTCGATGATCTACCTCGAAAGCCCCGGCAACCCGACCAACGCGCTGGTCGATATCGAGATGGTGCGCGAAGCGCGCGATGCCGCGCTCGACTGGGATTGCCCGATCGCGATCGACAACACCTTCCTCGGCCCCCTGTGGCAGCGCCCGCTGGAACACGGCGCGGACATCGTGTGCTATTCGCTCACCAAATATGTCGGCGGCCATTCGGACCTCGTCGCGGGCAGCATTGCTGGCGACAAGAAGTGGATGAACCCCGTCCGGATGATCCGCAACACGATGGGCGGCATCGCCGATCCCAACACCGCGTGGATGCTGCTGCGCAGCCTCGAAACGGTGGAGCTGCGGATGCAGCGCGCGGGCGAGAATGCGGCGAAGGTTTGCGAATTCCTTAAGAAGCACCCCAAGGTCGATGGCCTCGGCTACCTCGGCATGATCGAGGATGATCGCCAGCAGGACATCTACGACCGCCACTGCCTGGGCGCAGGCTCCACCTTCTCGCTGTTCCTCAAGGGCGGCGAAGAGGAATGCTTCCGCTTCCTCGATGCGCTGAAGGTCGCGAAGCTTGCCGTGAGCCTCGGCGGTACCGAAACGCTCGCCAGCCACCCGGCCAGCATGACGCACCTCTCGGTCGCGCATGGTCGCCGCCAGGAACTGGGCATCACGGACGCACTGGTGCGGATCAGCATCGGCATCGAAGATCCGGACGATCTGATCGCGGACTTCGAACAGGCGCTCGACGCGGTCTGACCGAACGGGGCCGACCCGGCCCGAAGCGATGCAAAAATGAATGGGCGGAGGCGCTTTAGCCCCCGCCCATTTCTTTTACGTCAGTTACCGAAGCGTGCGGTCAGTTCCACCCCGAACAGGCGCGGTTCTGCGGGGATGAATGTCGGCACCGTGAAGCTGCCGCCGGTGTTGCCCGCGTCGAGCAGGTAGTCTTCGTCGAAGGCGTTGCGGATGAAGCCCGCGATCTCGAAGCGATCATCGGCGAAGGAAACGCCTGCGCGCGCATTGACCAGCGTGACCGGCCCCTGCGCAATCAGCGGATCGTTCGGCACTTCGAAGAAGATGCGGCTGCGATGCGTCACGCTGGGGGTGGCGAACAGGCGGGCACCATTGCCCAGCGGGTAGTCGATCGTGAAGCCACCTGCGGCCTGCCATTCGGGCTGCAGGCGGAACCGATCGCCCGCGAATTGGCCATTGCCCGGCTCGTCGTCGATCCCGCCGCTGATGTAGCCGACATTGCCGAACACGCGCAGCCAGTCGGTCGCTTGAACCGCGATTTCGGCCTCGACGCCAAGGTTCGATGCCGAACCGACGCTGGCGGTGACGAAGGTACCCGCCGGGCCGTTAGGATCCTGGATCGTCACCTGGAAATTATCGTACACCTGATAATAGACCCCGAGCGAGCCGGAAATCGCCCCCGCGCCGAGCTTCAGCCCGCCCTCGTAGTTCCACACGGTTTCCTCGGGGATGAGGGGCTGCGCGCCGCCTGCGTTGACCGGCACAACCGGTGACCGGCGCCCCTTCGACACGGTGGCGAACACGTTCACATCGGGCGTAACGCGATAAAGGACGTTGAAACGCGGCAGGACGGAGGTGAAGCTGTCTTCCGCCGTGAGCGTCTGCCCACCGGTCCCGACCTGGCCGGGAATCAGCGGCGCGCCGCTGAGCGCCGAATTGGGCACGGTCGCGTTGAAGCCGGATTTGCGGTCCTCGATCAGCACCCGCGCGCCTGCGGTCAGTTCGATGCTGGGGGTCGGGATGTAGGTCACATCGGCGAACATCGAATAGCTGGTGTTGGTGCCCCGGTTCTCGAACACGGAGCTGTAGGGAATGGCGGTCGCCGCACCTGCCGTGGCAAGCCCGGTCACCACGCTGGCCGGCACGCTGCCATCGGGCGCGACGCAGGGGATGCCGGGGATCAGCGGGGCACCGAACAGCGAACTCAGGCACTGCAGGAAGATGCCTTCCTCGGTCGAGAACGGCACGGTCTGGCGGCCCTTTTCGGCAAAGACGTTCCAGCCGAAGGATGCGCGCCAGCTGGGGTCGGCATAGCTAAAGCGGCCTTCATGGCTGAACTGATGCCCCTTGGCGATTTCGGCGAATTCGAGGAACGGCGCGGCCGAGCCATCGGCATCGAACACCTCGGCGCTGTCGAACTCGCGGTAACCGTTGACCGTCGTGAAGGCGAGCGAGTCGGTCAGCTCGATCTGCGCGGTCAGGTTGATGTCGTAGACTTCGCGGTTGAGGCCGAGCTGGTCGTCGCCCAGCGCCGCTGCCGAATACGGCGAACCGGCCAGGTTTGCTGGCTCGAACGCATTGGCCGGGCCGCCCGGCGCACCCGCGAACGCAGGGAAGGTGCCGGAGATGAAGGGCGTGCCGCCGTTGCGCTGCTGGTCGTAGGTGCCGATCAGATCGACCGTTACGAAGGGGCTGGGCGTGAACCGCAGCGATCCGCGCACGCCCAGCTGATCCTGCGCGTACAGATCCTTTTCCTGACTGGTCGCCAGATTTTCGACATAGCCATCGCGCGTGCGCCATTCGAAGGCAATGCGCCCGGCGATCACATCCGAGCCGAGATTGGCGTAGCCGGACAGCAAGGTGGCATCGAAATTGCCATAACCTCCGGTCACTGCGGCAGAGGCCCCGGGCTGCGGCTTGGCGGAGACGAGGCTGATCGCGCCGACCGCGCTGGCGGTCCCGAACAGGGTCGCCTGCGGCCCCTTGATGACCTCGACACGCTCCATATCGTAGATCGCCTGGTACGAACCGCGCGAGCGCGAGATGTCGACGCCGTTGTAATACAAGGTCACGCGCGGGCCCTGCTGGGCGGAGCCGCTATCCGACGTGATGCCGCGGATCACGATGCCGGGGTTGTTGGCGCTCTGTTCCTGGATATTGAGGCCGGGGATGTAGTTCGACAGTTCGTCCAGATCGGTCACGCCCAGATCGGCGATCTGGTCGCCGCTCAGGGCACTGATCGTGATCGGCACGTCGAGCGCGCGCTGCTCGATCTTCTGCGCGGTGACGACGATCATATTGCCGGTGGCTTCGGTGGCCTGTTCTTCACCGGGAGCCTCGTCGGCAGGTTCGATCGCCGCCTGCGCGAAGGCGCTCGCCGGAAGAAGCGCCGCGGTGCCGAGCAAGGCGAGACGGAGAACGGAGATGGAAGACGAACGCATGTTAAGACCCTTATGCTGCGATTGCGAAGGGGCGTTAGGAGCAATGCGTGACCAACCCGCGTCGCGCGCGTTACCTTTTTGTGAAGGTCGGCGATTGTCCTAGCGACCGTGGCGTTCGTGCCGCGCTCCGCCGGGCTAGCAACTGGGCGAGACCCGCTCCAGCGGTGGTGGAGGCGGTGGCGGCACCTGTGGCGGCGGCGGCCTCACTGGCTGGGATAGCGGCGTACGCGGGGGGACCGTCGCCGGGGCCGGCTGCATGCGCGCGCGGCGTTCCTCGATCTCGCGCTGCCTGGCCATCTCGGCTTCTTCGCTTGCACGTTCGGCATCGTCATCGTCGCGCGTCCAGCGGCGGAATTCGCCGCGGCATGAGCCCGACGTGAGCACCAGCCGGTCATCGCGCGGCATCGCCATCTGCGGGTCGCCGTGCGTGAGAACCCGATAGACCGCCATCGCAGGTGTATCGACACAGCCTGCAAGCGTGCTCGTATACATCCGCTCTCCGGTGCGTTCGTCGACACCGGCGAAAGCCCAGAAGTTGCAACCGTCCCGCCCGGCAACGATCTCGCCATCGGCAATCGTGACCAGGAATCTGCGGTCGAACACGTCTTCGCCATTGAGCGTCAGCGCACGCCAGTCGCCGCGCTCGGGCCCATCGAACCATGCACGCCAATCGACCAGCGGCCGATCGCGAAATCCCGCCAGCATGGCGAAAAGCAACCCCGCGATCAGCGCAGGCAACAGCAACCGTACCGACCATTTTTCGAAGGCGCCGCCCCGGTTGGGGCCGACACGCGGCATTACCCCATCCACTCGCGCCGCGCTTCGGCGGACTTGAGCACTTCATAGGCAAGCTGCAACTTCTGGAACTCGGCTGCGGCTTCCTTGTCGCCCGGCTTCACATCGGGATGCACCGTCTTCGCCTTCTCGCGCCATGCGCGCTTGATCGTGGCGAAATCGGCATCGGCTTCCAGTTCCAGCACATCGAGCGCGCGCATTTCGTCGGCCGAGCGCGTTCCGTCGCCCGATCCGCCCCAGCTATAGTGCGATGCTTCGGCATAGCCTGCATTGTCGCGCTGTTCGGTGCGCGCGCGTTCCGCCGCCTCGGCCTTTTCGAGGCCTTCGAAATAGTCCCACTTGGAATTATATTCCGCTGCGTGCTTCTGGCAGAAATACCAGCGGTCCGGGTTGTTGGGCGATTTGGGCGCAGGGCAATCGCCGCGTTCGTCGCACCCGTGCCGATCGCACAGGCGCACGGTCGCCGCCTCGCGGCTTTCCTCGTAGCCGCGCCAGCGGGGAAAGCCCCAGTCGTTCGATCTGCGTGGTTTCGCCATAGGTCCAATCTACGCACTCACGGCGCACCCGCAAGCTCTGGCACGCCCAGCTGGCCGGACGCGCAATGAAAAAGGGGCGAGCGATCGTGCCAGACCGCCCGCCCCGGATGTGAAAGACGACGCGCCCTAGTTGATGACGACGGTCACCGCACGGCGGTTCTGCGCCCATGCCGCGGGGGTAGACGCAGTTGCGACCGGGCGTTCCTCGCCATAGCTCACCGTGCGGATGCGGTTGGCCGCAACGCCGATGCTGACGAGGTAGTTCTTGGCCGCGTTGGCCCGGCGTTCACCCAGCGCAAGGTTGTATTCGCGCGTGCCGCGTTCGTCGGCATGGCCTTCGATCGTGACGGTGATGTTCGGGTACTGCGCAAGATACTGCGCCTGCTGCTGCAGCGCCGCCGCATCCGCGGTGTCGATATTGTAGCGATCGGTGTCGAAATAAATCACGTTCTGGCCGTTGACGGCATTCACGAAGTGATCCTGCGTACCGACGCCGCCGGCATTGTTGTAGCCGTCATTATAGCCGGTGTCTGGCTGGCTTACGCCCGGTTCGGGCGGCAGTTCGTCGGGCGCTCCCGATTTACAGGCGGCGAGCGAAATGGTCGCCGAAAGGACGATGGCTGCTGCAATACGCGTGTTCATAGGTCTCTCCTCACACAGTCCCCAAAGGTTCGTCGGCGCGACCCAACGAAATCAAGCATTGATCCGTTAACGTCTCACGGCAGGATCGGTCCCCAGGCAGGGTCGGATGCATCCACCGGGGTCGGCAGGCGGCGCAGGTTCTCCCCGGTCAGATCGACCTGGTAGATCGCCGTGCGGCCCGTGTTGCGTTCGGTCCGGAAGAACTGCAGCACGCGGCCGTTGGGCGCCCAGGTCGGCGCCTCGTCCTGCCAGCCATCGCTCAGCTTGCGGAAGCCGCCGCCATTCGCGCTCATCACCGCGACGTTGAAATCGCCAGGGATGTAGGTGAACGCGATCTGGTCGCCACGCGGGCTCCATTCGGGCGTCGCCGCGCGGCCGCCGAAGAAGCTGATGCGCCGCTGGTTCGATCCGTCGGCATTCATCATGTAGAGTTGCTGTTCGCCCGAACGGTCGCTTTCGAACACGATGCGCGTGCCATCGGGCGAATAGGATCCGCCGACGTCGATGCCCGGCGCGTTGGTCAGCCGCTCGCTCTGCCCGCCATTGGCCGAGACGCGATAGATGTCCGTATTGCCGTTCACCGCCATCGAATAGAGGATGTAGCGGCCATCCGGGCTCCAGCGCGGGGCAAAGGTCGGGTTGCTGCTCTGCGTTACCAGCGTCTGCTGGCCGGTGCCGATATCGTAGATGTAGATGCGCGGATTGCCGTCGACATAGCTCAGGTACATCAGCCGCCGGTAATCGGGCGAGTATCGCGGGGTGAGCGCGGTGGCCCGCCCGGTGGTAATGAAGCGGTGGTTGGCCCCGTCGCTGTCCATGATCGCGAGCCGCTTCGTCCGGTTATCCTTCGGGCCGGTTTCCGCGATATAGGCGATGCGGCTGTCGAAGAACGGGCTTTCCCCGGTCAGGCGCGAATAGATGAGGTCGGCGCATTTGTGCGCCGCGCGGCGCCAGTCCGATGGCGGCACGACCCAGCCCGAGCGGACCAGTTCATCCTGCAGCGCGACATCGTAAAGATAGCAGCCGACCACCAGCTTGCCGTCGCCGCGCGGGCGGACATAGCCCTGTACCAGCATTTCCGCGCCGCGCATCGACCACATGCCCCACACCGGATCGGTGATCTGCGGATAGGTCGGTTTGGGCAGTGCATCGGGGCCGGTCGGATCGAACAGGCCGTTGTTCTGCAGATCGGCGAAGACGACGCGCGCCAGTTCCGCACCCAGCGCCGCCGTGCCGCGCGCATTGGCGGCGGTGGCAACGTCGCGCTCCGCCGCGAAGGCGGGAATGGCGAGCTGCAGGTTGTCGAGCGCGCTTTCGTCGGTCACGGTGCCGCGCAGGGGGCCGTCGGTTTCCGCCGTATCGCTGCCTTCGATCGCGATATCTTCAACCGGACCCGCCTGGCCCATTGCTTCGCCCAGATCCTGATTGGGATTTTGATTCTGGGCAGCCACCGGCTGGGTCACAAAGAGCGCCAACGCCACTGCGATAAATGTCGTCTTCATCGGTTAAAGCCTTCTGTCGAACTGCCATTCGAGATCGTCCCACTGTGCGTAGAACTGCTCGGGTAGATTGAAAGGTGCAGCCAGCTGCACCGCACGGATAGCACGTTCGCAGTGCAAATCCGCCTGGGGTCGGTTGGAGTCGGTTATACTTCCGGGAATGTTACGACACGTCGGACGCCCGCGCAGGCTTCCATCCTGATTGAGCCGCCAGGACACGACCGACACCAGCTTTTCCGCATCCGCCCCGGTCGGGGCGGACCAGTGCGGGCGAAGCTGGCGCGTTATGGCGGCGGAAAGCGCCGCGCGCTCGCTCGCCCCAAACGTCGCTGCCGGGGTGCGCGTTTCGCTGGTGGTGGTCGAATCGCCCTGCCCCGGCAGGAAATCCTCTCCAATGCGGCTGCCGCCGGAGCGGCGCGCCTCGCGCGTCGGCTGGGGGCGCGGCGCGGACGATGATGTGGCGCGGCTGGTCGGGCGCGGCTCGGGGCGGCTGGATGCGCGCGCGGTCGGCCGGGGCTGCGGGCGGCTGGTGGCGCGGGGCGCAGGGCGCGGTTCGGGCGCAGGCGCGCTGGTTGGCTGGGGGATCGGCGGCGGCGGCACGTATTCGATCGGCGGCGGGGCGGCATCGCCCAGCTCTGGCGCGACGGAGGCCTGCGATTCCTGCACCGGATCGGGCGCGGCGGAGGTCATCCCGACCTCTTCTGCAAAATTGACCGTGATCCGCTGCGGCTCCGGCATGGGATCGCGCGTTGCCCCCTGCAGCAGCAGCGCCGCAATCAGCGCGGCATGCAGCGCGATCGCGACGATCAGCGCAAAGGCATCGAGGCCATTATGCGATTTCGCGTCCATCGACCCTGCGCGCTAGAGCGATTCGCTTGAACTGTTGGTGACCAGCGAGATCGAATTGCAGCCCATGCGGTTCAATTCGCCCATCACGCCCATCACGCGCCCGTAATCGAGCGCACGGTCGGCGCGCAGCACCACCTCGCGCTGCGAACAGGCGGCGCCTCCGCTGGCGGCTGCGAGCGCGGCCCCCAGCTGGCCTTGCGGGACCGCATCCTCGCCAAGATAGATCGCGCCGTCCGCGGCGATGGAGACGTTCAGCGGTTCTTCGTCCTGCGGCAGCGCATTGGCGCGGCTGTCCGGCAGGTCGACCGGCACGCCCGCGGTCAGCAGCGGCGCGGTGACCATGAAGATGATCAACAGCACCAGCATGACGTCAACCAACGGGGTGACGTTGATTTCCGCCATCGGTGCGCGCCTGGAATTGCGCCCGCGCTTCGACTTGAGCACGCCCATCGCCATGTCAGACGCGCTCCAGCTCGCGGCCGAGGTTGGCGTTGAACCGGTCGGCAAAGCGTTGCAGGATCGCTTCGTAGCGGTTCACGCTGGCGGAGAAGCGGTTGTAGGCGATCACCGCGGGAATCGCGGCGAACAGCCCGATCGCGGTGGCGAACAGCGCCTCGGAAATGCCCGGTGCAACCACCGCGAGCGAGGAATTGTTCTGCGCGCCGATCTGGAAGAAGCTGTTCATGATGCCCCACACGGTGCCGAACAGGCCCACGAACGGCGCGACCGAACCCAGCGTGGCGAGGAACGTCAGCCGGTTCGCCATCCGGTCCGCTTCTTCGGCGACATGGCTGTCCATCACCGCGGCGATGCGCCCCTGCGAACCGCGCACGTCCTTCACGCCGCCTTTGGTCGATTTCTTCCACTCGGTAATCGCGGCCCACGCGATGCGGGCCGGCGCGACGTCCTGGTTTCGGTAGGCGTCCAGCGTTTCCTCGTAATTCTCCGAGGCCCAGAAGTCCTGTTCGAACCGGCGCGCGCGCTTCTTCGCGCCGCCGATCTTGAGCGCCACCGAAAAGATGATCATCCAGCTCCAGATCGAGGCCAGCAGCAGGCCCGCCATCACCGCCTGGACGACGATATCGGCATCCATGAACAGCTTGATCGGTTCGAGCCGGGTGGGCGCGGCAGCGGCTTCTCCCGAAACGGCGGCAAGCATATCGAAAAGCATCATTCAGGCAGGCTCCCCATCAGAGCTGGTATCGAGAATTGATTTGAAGGCTTCGCGCCAGGCCTCGGGCTGGCGGCGCGGGCGGCCATCGAGGCCGACAAAACCGACGCGCAGCCGCGCGGTACAGATCGTTTCCCCATCGCGCTTCGCCTCCTGCGCCATCCGTACACTCGCTGCGCGCAATTCGCTGCACCTTGTATGAATGACGATGGTGTCGTCGAGCCGCGCGGGACGAATGTACCGCAATTGCACATCGGCCACCGCATAGGCTCCGCCTCCGCCCGTCGCGCCCTCTTCGATGGCCGCGCGCTGGTCTATCCCCAGCATCCGCAGCACATCGGATCGCGCGCGTTCGAACCAGCGCAGGTAGTTGGCGTGGTATACGATGCCCGAAAGATCGGTGTCCTCGTAATAGGCGCGCACGGCATAGAGGTGCGTCGTGCCATCGAAGACACCGCCGGGGGGCACGGGCTGTACGGTTCGGGATGCGTCGGTCATTGAGAGCGCGCCCTTACCGGAAAGCGAGTCTGCGCGGCAATCGCTATCGCAGTGTCCGTCGCGCAACCGGGGCACTTTATCCCGCCGGGCGCATCACGGGGGGCGCAGATCAGGCGATCATCCGGCCAAGCTTCTGTCCGCCGAACAGATGCACGTGCAGATGCGGGACTTCCTGCCCGCCATCCGCGCCGACATTGGCGAGCAGGCGATAGCCCGGCTCGACCAGCCCCTTCGCCCGCGCCACCTTGCCCACGGCGCGCACGAAGCCGGCAATCTCCTCGTCCGGGGCCGTGGCGGAGAAATCGTCCCAGCTCACGTACTTGCCCCTCGGCACCACCAACGTGTGAATCTCCGCCTGCGGATTGATATCTTCGAATGCGATGGCCCACTCGTCTTCGTACACCCTAGTCGAGGGGATTTCGCCGCGCAGGATCTTGGCGAAGATGTTCCCGTCGTCATACGGCTGGGTGGCGTCAATCGGCATGATACTTATCCCCCTGGTTCTGATCTTGGTTCTAGCGGCTGGCCTTTTCTTCGATCCCCGAAATACCCTCGCGCCGATCGAGTTCGGCGAGGACATCGGCCAGCGCGACATCCCGGTCGGCGAGCAGCACCATCAGGTGGAACAGTACATCGGCGGCCTCGCCCACCAGTTCCTCGTCGCTGCCCGCGAGCGAGGCGACCACCGCTTCCACGGCTTCCTCGCCCAGTTTCTGCGCCATGCATTCGCGGCCCTGCTGTCGCAGGTGCGCCACATAGCTGGTTTCCGGGTCGCAGCTGCGACGTTCGATGATCACCTGTTCGAGGCGGGCGAGGGTTTCCATAGATGCGGTCTCTTTGCTGTTTTCGTGACGCCTCAACCGGTCTCGGCGGCGTAGGGTTCCGCCTTGCGTGCAGGAAGCCCTGCCGCACGCAGCGCCGCGTGCGCCTCTGCGATCGAATGCTGGCCGAAATGGAAGATGCTGGCGGCCAGCACCGCACTGGCATGGCCTTTCGTCACCCCTTCGACCATGTGATCGAGCGTGCCGACCCCGCCGCTGGCGACCACGGGCACATCCACCGCATCCGCGATCCTGCGCGTCAGGTCGAGGTCGTAGCCATCTCGCGTGCCATCGCGATCCATCGAGGTGACCAGCAGTTCGCCCGCGCCAAGAGTGGCGAGCTTCGTCGCGTGTTCCAGCGCGTCGATCCCGGTTATCCGGCGGCCGCCATGAGTGAAGATTTCATAGCGCCCTCCCCCGGTCTGCGGATCGGCAACCCATTTGGCATCCACGCTCGCGACGACGCACTGGCTGCCCATGCGCTGCGCGATCTCGTCGACCAGTTCCGGCCGCGCCACGGCGGCGGAGTTGATCGCGACCTTGTCTGCCCCGGCCAGCAGCAGCGCGCGCGCATCCTCCACGCTGCGCACCCCGCCGCCCACCGTCAGGGGCATGAAGCATACCTCGGCAGTACGGCGCACGATGTCGGCCAGCGTCGCCCGCCCTTCGTGGCTGGCGGAGATATCGAGGAAACACAGCTCGTCCGCCCCGGCGGCGTCGTAAGCGCGCGCCTGCTCCACCGGGTCGCCCGCATCGCGCAGATCGACGAAGTTGACGCCCTTGACCACGCGGCCCTCGGCCACGTCGAGGCAGGGGATGACGCGAATGCGGACGGTCATGTGTCGGTCGTCCTGATGGTTACAGTGGGGCGCTGGTCTTCGGTGGGCGCTTCCTGCGGTTCGGTGCTTCCCGCCACGCTAGCCAGCCAGAACAGTCCGAACGCCATATTGACATAAAGCACGATGGCGAACCAGAAGCGCGTCGGGTCTTCATCCTTCTTGCTCAGCCGGAATTTGCCAAGCGCCGTCTTGCCACGCACCGCGTCGATCGCGGCGACGACCAGCATGACGAACGTGGCGATGACTGCGATATCGGAGATGGTCACAGGGTCGATATCCGAAATGCGAGATAGCCGATCACGACCAGCCAGAATAGGATCACACCCCAGAATGCGAGCGGATCGTCCGCACGCGTCCGGCGCTGCGTGCCAAGCAAATAACCGACTTTGCCGCTACGCAGGGCTTGCACAATCTGGAGCGCGCTAAGGACGATTAGACCCGCATAAAGAATTTGGATGAAGGTCATAGGGCCGCCGCCCCGCCCGACCCGTCATTGCGAGGGGCGCAGGCCCCGCAGCAATCCAGTATTGCCGCTTTGCGACCCTGGATTGCTTCGATCCGCTCGCAATGACGAAGTGGAAAAATCACAAGTCCTCTCCTTCGCACGGCGCGTGGCCCACTTCGAGGCAGGAGATAAGAGGGATGCGGACGGTCATTCCATCTCTCCGAGTCAGCCGGATGCTGCCACAAAGAGAAACAGGGCTATCGCACCATAAAATATCTGAACCGCGACGAACCGCCTGGGTGCATCGGTGCGATCAAATGCCAAGCCGTGAATGAGATCAAAATGGCCGCGTCTGGTACGCGTCATTAGATACCAGAGCACGTACAAACCAGCGATCACGCAGATGGCTTGGAGAACGATCATCGCGCGGCGGCCGCCAAAGCCTCGGCCAGATCGAGCCGACCGTCGTAGAGCGCGCGGCCGGTAATCACGCCTTCGATCCCGTCAGCCGCGTGCGGGGCGAGCGCGCGGATATCCTGGATCCCTGCCACGCCGCCGCTGGCGATCACCGGGAGCGATTGCGCCTTGGCCAGCGCCAGGGTTGCCTCGACATTGCAGCCCTTGAGCAGCCCGTCGCGGCCGATATCGGTGAACAGCAGCGCGGCGACGCCCGCATCCTCGAACCGGCGCGCAAGTTCCTCCACGGCCAGGTCGGAGACGCTTGCCCAGCCTTCGGTCGCGACCATGCCGTCGCGCGCATCGACCGCGACCACCACGCGGCCCGGGTGGTCCTTCGCCAGCGCCTTGACCAGCTGGGGGTCTTTCAGCGCCGCAGTGCCGATCACCACCCGCGCCACGCCCAGTTCCAGCCACCGCTCTGCGCCCTCGCGCGTGCGGATGCCGCCGCCCAGCTGCACCTTGCCGGGGAAGCGACGCAGGATGGCCTCGACGGCGTGCGCATTGACCGGCTCGCCCGCGAAGGCGCCGTCGAGATCGACGACGTGCAGCCAGCTCGCGCCCGCCATGGCGAAACGCGCGGCCTGCTCGCCGGGGTCGTCGCCGTAAATGGTCGCGCGGTCCATATCGCCCTCGGCGAGGCGGACCACGTTGCCGGCTTTCAGGTCGATGGCGGGGAAAATGATCAAGACACTGGCACCTTAATTCCGTTCGGGCTGAGCTTGTCGAAGCCCTGCACTTTTCTTCAAGAAAGACAGCCCTTCGACAGGCTCAGGGCGAGCGGATCCTGTTATTGGTTCAGGGTTTCCATTGCAAAAACCTCTCCAGCAGCGCCAGCCCATAGGCCTGGCTCTTCTCGGGATGGAACTGCACGCCCAGGATATTGTCGCGCGCCACCGCGGCGGTCACCGATCCGCCATGGTCGGTGCGCGCGGCAACGTCGCGCTCGTCCGCCACATCCAGCGCATAGGAGTGCAGGAAATACGCCTCGCCAGAACGGATCAGGCCCGACGCATCGTCGGCCAGGATCACATCGTTCCAGCCCATGTGCGGCACCTTGACATGACCGGACGTATCCAGTTCGCGCACTTCGCCGCCGATCCACGCGAGACCGGGCGTCTCGCCATGTTCCAGCCCGCGCGTGCCGAGCAGTTGCATGCCGACGCAGATGCCGAGGAAGGGAATGCCATCGCGCAGCACGCGGCGTTCCAGCATCTCGATCATGCCCCGCAGGCGCGCCAGACCATCGTGACACGCACCGAACGCCCCCACGCCGGGCAACACGATGCGCGACGCATCGGCCACCAGGGCCGGATCGGCCGTCACGCACACATCCGCCCCGACCGCGCGCAACGCATTCTCGACCGAATGCAGGTTCCCGGCGCCGTAATCGATCAGCGCGACTCGATCAGCCACCCAGCCGCCCCTTGGTGCTCGGCACCGCGCCGCCCTTGCGCGGGTCGATCTCCACCGCCTGCCGCATCGCGCGGGCGAACCCCTTGTAGATCGCCTCGCAGATATGGTGGTTGTTGCTGCCGTACAGCAGTTCGATGTGCAGCGTGATCCCGGCGGTCTGCGAGACCGACTGGAACCAGTGTTCGATCAGTTCGGTGTCCCATTCGCCCAGCTTCGTCTGGCTGAACCCCGCGCGCCACACGCAGTAAGGCCGCCCCGAAATGTCGAGCGCAACGCGCGCCAGCGTCTCGTCCATCGGCGAAAAGGCCTGGCCGTAGCGGGCGATCCCGCCCTTGTCGCCCAGCGCATCCGCAATCGCCTGGCCCAGCGCGATCGCGCTGTCCTCGGTGGTGTGATGCTGGTCCACATGCAGGTCGCCATCGACGCGCATTTCGACGTCGATCAGCGAATGGCGCGAAAACTGCTCCACCATGTGATCGAGAAAGCCGATCCCGGTGTGGACATCATAGGTGCCCGTACCGTCGAGATCGACGGCCACGCGGATGCGCGTTTCTGCGGTATCCCGCTCGATAAGACCTGTTCGCATGGGGCAGCGCGCTATCGCCCCCCACGCGCTCGCGCAAGCATTCTGCGCTTGACCGCGCGGACGCTCCCCGCCACCTAACCCCTCGTGATGAGTGACGACGCGCCCGACAGCCTGATCCCCTACGACCAGATCGTGCAGGAAGCCCTGCGCGCCGTGGTCGGCAGCGTTCTCGGAGAGATCGAGGCGAGCGGCGGCACGCTGCCCGGCAATCACCACTTCTACATCACCTTCAAGACCGGCGTGCCCGGCGTGGAGATTCCCAACCATCTGCGCGAGCGGTTTCCCGACGAGATGACCATCGTGTTGCAGAACAAGTTCTGGGATCTCAACGTCACCGATGTCGGCTTTTCGGTGGGGCTGAGCTTCAACAAGATTTCCTCGCACCTGGTGGTGCCGTTCTCCGCGATTACCGCGTTCGTCGATCCTGCGGTCGATTTCGGATTGCAGTTCCAGCCGGTGGAGGTGGACGATTCGCCCACCCACGCGGACACTGCCGAGAATGACGGTGCGGAACAGGCGGGCGGCGCGGCCGTTGGCAATAGCGAGGACGGCTCGAACGTCGTCACGGTCGATTTCGGCCGCAAGAAATAGGCCCGGCCTGCGCTGGGCCTGGTCACACGGGGCAGCACAGGGAGTCACCAAGCGATGAGCAGGCGCCGCGAGGAATTGCGCAAGAAGGTGGCGCGTGGCCAGTCGCGCGCGCGCGGCGAGCCGGTGACAGGGCTTTCCCCCAATCCAGCCAGCAATCTTATCATGGCCAATGCCATTGTGCGCACGGGCTCCATCCTGCTGCGCAAGGCGGTGGACAAACGGATGCTTCGCAACCGCTATGGCAAGGAAACCGCCGAGGCAGCGGCCGAGAACCAGGGTCTCGGATCGACCCTGACCGCACTCGCCCTTTCCAAGGTCGCAGCGCGATCCTCCACCGGGGCCGTCGTGGTTGGCGGCGGCATGCTGGCCAAGACGCTGTACGACCGGCGGCAGGCGAAGAAGGCGCGCGCGAAGGGCGATGCAAAGATTCTCGAGGCTGCTGCCGAGGACTGATCGGCCTGTCGACGCTATCGCCCCCGCAGGGCGCGACGGTATCGGTTGCGACAATCCGCCGGAACGCGGTGTGAAATCGCACTCTGAGGGCCGCAGGGCTTGATCTGCCCGCGCTCCCCGGTCCAAGGGTCGGCATGACCGAGCGCGCTTCCCCCTCCTCCCCGCAATCCGCCAATGCCGGACAGGCCGATCAGGACCGGCTGCACCGCCGCGGGCTGATGTTCATCCTCTCCTCCCCCTCCGGCGCGGGCAAGACCACGCTTTCGCGCAAGCTGCTGGGGGCGGACGACGAAATCATGCTGTCGGTCTCCGCCACCACCCGCCCGCCGCGCAAGGGCGAGGTCGACGGGAAAGACTATCATTTCGTCTCGAACGAAGAGTTCGACCGGCTGGTAGAGGAAGACGGGCTTTACGAATGGGCGCATGTCTTCGGCAATCGCTACGGCACGCCCAAGGGTCATATCCGCGAAGGGCTGAAGCGCGGGCAGGATTACCTGTTCGATATCGACTGGCAGGGCACGCAGCAGCTGTACCAGAAAGACCAGCAGGACACGGTCAGCGTGTTCATCCTGCCGCCCAGCCTCGACGAACTGCACCGCCGCCTGACCGAACGCGCAACCGATAGCGAAGAGGTCGTGCGCGGGCGGATGGAGCGTGCGCGCGCCGAAATCAGCCACTGGGCGGAATACGACTATGTCGTGATCAACGACGATGTCGATGCGTGCTTCGCCAAGGTGCGCGAAATCCTGCACGCCGAACGCATGAAGCGCACCCGGCAGACCGGGCTGATCGATTTCGTCCGCAACCTGATGGCCTGAGCCTGCCCAGAGGCTCGCCATCGCCGCGCCCAGAGGTGGCATTTTTGCCCTACATGATGCAGGCGGGCACCGGCCCTGTCCATCTGGAGCCCGCGCTGACCTAACAGGGGCGTCGCGGCAAAATCGGCTTCGGCGCGCAGGCCAGCGCCTCGATCAAGCTGGATGACAACGAATGGGCACGGGTCAGCGGCTGGCGCTGGAAGTGGGCGTCCCCGCCTACCAGAACCTCAACGGCCCGCAGATGGCAGGTCAGTGGTTCGCCACGCGGGGCTGGCAGAAGGCGTTCTAGGCATTTCTGGAACTGACGGCTAAACACCCGCTCCCTTTCACCCGCCGGTATCGCCGGGCCATTTGAGATGAGGAGCAGTGCCTTGGCCGACACCCCCGAAATCGAAACGGACCGCTTCACCTTGCGCAAGCTGGTGCGCAGCGATGCCGCGGCGCTGATGCCCACGCTGGGCCGGGAAGAGCACTGCCGTTACCTTTCCCGCCCGCATTTCGACACCGAGGACGAACTGGCCGACTGGCTCACCGATCCGACATGGGATGGCCGCAGCTGGGCCGCGATCGGCAAGGCCGACGGCACCCTGCTTGGACGGTTCGTGGCCATCCCGACGCACGACCCGGAAATTGCGGAGATCGGCTATATCACCATCGCTTCGCATCACGGGCAGGGGATCGCGCGCGAATGTACCGCCGCGCTGGTCGATCATCTTTTCGCGCGCGAAGCCAAGCGCAAGATCATCGCCGAGATCGATGCCGAGAATACCCCGTCGATTGCCCTGGTCGAACGGCTGGGTTTCACGCGCGAGGCGCATTTCCGCCAGCACGAGCGCACGCATAACGGCATGTGCGATGTGCTGATCTACGGGCTGTTGCGCGATGAATGGGAACGCCCGCGACCGGTCTGATCGCTACGGCGCGTCCTGTGCACCGGCGCCAAGGATTTTCCTACTTGCAGCGCAGCGGCTAGGCTCGCCTTCGCTCTTTGGGAATTGTCGATCCACTACGCGAAAAAAGGGCGAACCTTTGCGGTTCGCCCCCTTCTTGCCCTGCTGCGGCGCACGCCATTTTGCGGGCGGAGGATTTCTCCCCCTGGACACTGTGTCAGGTGTGTCAGGCCGTGCCGCGGCGGCGGGACATTCTCGCCCTAGTCGCCCGAGGGATCGACGAAATTGCCCGCGCCGATATTGGCGTTGACCACTCCGCCGTCGATCGGGATCGTCGTGCCGACCACGTAATCGCCCGCACGGCTCAGCAGGTAGATCGCGCCTGCGGCCATATCCTCGGTCACGCCCACGCGCCTGCTCGGGATGCCGCGCTTGACCAGATCCTCGTTGTCGCGCGCTGCGCGGTTCATTGCCGACGGGAAAGCGCCCGGGCCGATCCCGTTGACCACGATATTGTGCCCGATCAGCTCGGCCGCCATCCGGCGGGTGAGGTGGATCAGCCCGGCCTTGCTCGCCTGGTAGGGATAGGTCGGCCAGGGGTTGCACTTCATCCCGTCGATGCTGGCGATCATCAGCACCTTGGCCGGGCGCTCCGCCGTACCCGCCTTCTTGAGCAGCGGCAGCAGCTTCTGCGTCAGGAAGAACGGCGTCTTCATGTTGAGGTCGACCGTGCGGTGCCAGCCGGCTTCGGTGAAGTCCTCGAACGGTTCGCCCCAGGCGGCGCCTGCATTGTTGACCAGCAGGTCGAGCTTGTCCTCGCGGCTGGCGAGTTCGTCGGCCAAGGCCTTGATCCCGTCCATCTGGCTGAGGTCGCCGGTGAGGCCGATGACCTTGTCGCCCAGTTCGGCGCTGGTCTCGTCCACCTGCTCCTTCTTGCGGGCAACGATGTAGACCTTGGCACAGCCCGCTTCGAGCAGGCCTTCCACGATCATCTTGCCGATGCCCCGGCTGCCCCCGGTGACGAGCGCGATCTTGCCTTCGAGACCGAATAGGTCGGTGAGTTTCATCATAATCGTTCTCCCATACCCCCTCCTCTTGCGAGGAGGGGCAGTGAGACTTGGCGGCTTGCCGCCTAGTCGCAGCGGGGTGGTGCTTTTCGTGCCGAGCAACGCTGCCGCGCCGCAACCACCCCCCGACCCCCTCCTTTGAAAAAGAGGGGGAGTGAAAAGCCTAGTACCCGCTCAGGTCCGCCACGCGGCCAGCGTGGTAGTACATGTCGCCGAGGAACTCCTGCAGTGCCCGGTCGCGCTTCATGTAGAGGCCGATGTCGTATTCGTCGGTCATCCCGATTCCGCCGTGCATCTGCACGCCTTCCTTGACCGCAAGGCCCGCCGCCTTGGCGACCTTGGCCTTGGCGACCGAGGCCATCAGATCGGCCTTCTCGCTGCCCGCGTCGAGCAGCTGGGCCGCCTTGATGGTCACGGCACGCGCAATTTCGACCTCGGAATAGAGGTGCGCGGCACGGTGCTGCAACGCCTGGAAGCTGCCGATCAGCTGGCCGAACTGCTTGCGCTGCTTGAGGTAGTCGACCGTCATGTCCATCGCGCCGCGCGCCACGCCGACGCCTTCGGCAGCCGCGCCGACACGGCCCGCACGCAAAACGGCATTGAGGATATCGCGTCCGCCATCGACTTCGCCGATCGCCGCATCGCCATCGAGCTCGACGCCGTCGAAGGTGATGTGGCTGGCCATCGAGGAATCGACCAGCCGCACGCTGTCGTGGCTCATCCCGCTCGCATCCTGCGGCACCGCGAACAGCGTGATCCCGTCGGCATCGCTGTCGCTGCCAGAGGTGCGCGCGGCGACCACGATCATCTCGGCGCTCGCGCCGTAGACGACGAAGTCCTTCTTGCCGCTCAGCTTGAAGCCGTTGCCCGACTTCTCCGCCTTGCAGGCGATCGTTTCGGGACGATGCTTGCGCCCTTCGTCGATCGCGACGGCGTAGACGTTCTTGCCTGCGACCAGATCGGGCAGCCAGCGCCCGCGCGTGTCGTTGCTGCCATGCTTGAGCGCTGTGGCGGCAAGCACCGAGCTGCTAAGGAAAGGCGAAGGGGTAAGGTTCGCGCCGATTTCCTCCAGCACGATGTTCGCCTCGACCTGGCCCATGCCGAGCCCGCCATCCTCTTCGGGCAGCAGGATACCGGTGAAGCCCATCTCGCCGAACTGTTCCCACAGCCCGTGGCCGAAACCGTCCTTGCAGTCGCGGTCGCGCCAGTGGCGCAGCTGCTTGGCAATCGCGCCTTCTTCGCGGATGAAATCGCTCGCACTGTCGGCCAGCATCGCCTGATCGTCGTCGTAGTAAAGTGGCATTTCTTACTCCCTCTCCCCTTCAGGGGAGAGGGCCGGGGAGAGGGGAATGCCCTGTCCCGGCCCTCGAAAATTGTCGCTTCGGGTGCGCGCGGCCCCCTCTCCCAACCCGCTCCCCTGAAAGGGAGAGGGCTATTCGTTCAAGCCCCCGGCAGTTCGAGGATGCGCTTGGCGATCACGTTGAGCATCACCTCGCTGGTGCCGCCCTCGATCGAATTGGCCTTCGTGCGCAGCCAGCTGCGCGCGGGCTTGCCGTTCTCGGTCTCGTCGCTTTCCCATTCGAGCGCCTGGCTGCCCCCCGCCGCCATCAGCAGCTCGTGCCGACGCTTGTTGAGCTCGGTCCCGGCATATTTGAGCATGTTGGGCTGCGCGGGATGTCCCTTGCCCACCTTCACCTCGTCGAGGAACTTCTCGCTCATCGCGGTGAAGGACAGCGCGTCGACATCGAACAGCGCCATCTCGGCACGCAGCACGGGGTCGAGCGTGCCCTTGCGGCTGGTGACCGCACCTAGCGAGGATGCGCGGTCGCCGCCACCGGTGGCGGAGATCATCTCGCGCTCATGGCCGAGCAGGTACTTGGCCACATCCCACCCGCGGTTGATCTCGCCGACATAGGCCGGGATATCCTCGCCGTAGGACTTGGGCACCTTCACATCGTCCATGAAGGTTTCGCAGAACGGCGAGTTGCCGCTGATCAGCTTGATCGGCTTGGTGCTTACGCCATCGCCCGCCATGTCGAACAGCATGAAGGTGATGCCCTGGTACTTGTTCTCCTTGTCCGTGCGGACGAGGCAGAAGATCCAGTCGGCTTCATCGGCGTAGGAGGTCCAGATCTTCTGGCCGTTGACGATCCAGTGGTCGCCCTTATCCTCGCCAAAGGTCTGCATGCTGACGAGGTCGGACCCGCTACCCGGCTCGCTATAGCCCTGGCACCAGCGAATCTCGCCGCGCGCGATCTCGTTGAGGAATCGCTGCTTTTGCCCTTCGGTACCGAAGTGGAGCAGCGCCGGGCCGAGCATCCAGATCCCGAACGAGCTCAATGGCGGGCGCGCGTTGATCCGCGCCATTTCCTCGCGCAGCACCTTCGCCTCGGCAGGCGAGAGGCCTGCGCCGCCATAGGCCTTGGGCCACATCGGCACGGTATAGCCCTTGTCGCGGCACGCCTCAAACCAGGCCTTCTGCGCGTCGTTCTTGAATTTGGCATTGCGCCCGCCCCAGTAGACATCGCCTTCGTCTTCCACCGGCTGGCGCATTTCGGGCGGGCAGTTGGCTTCCAGCCAGCCGCGTATCTCGGTTCGAAACTGCTCAAGGTCGGCCATCTATCTCTCTCCTCGGCATGCGGCGGAGCTGTCTGTGACTCTCGCCGCCGGTGCTTTGCTGACGCCTTCGTAAAGGCAAGCGAGGTCTCGCCGCAAGCGCGCATTCGTAAAACGGGTATGCCGTAGCGGCAGACCGATTGCGCTTGCGCCCCCGCCCGCATCCCGTAGAGTTCCGTAAACGTCAAAGGCGGTGCATCGAAGCTCCGCAAGGGAGAGAATCGTACTTCATGGCCTTCACGCAAGGACCTCTCCCGTTACGCATCAAGCTGGTTCAGGGCCTGGGTGCGATGGCCTTCGGTGTGAAGGATACCGGGTTTTCGTTCTTCCTGCTGATTTTCTACAATCAGGTGCTGGGAATGGACGCAGGGCTGGTCGGCCTGGCGCTGATGCTGGCACTGGTGGCCGACGCGGTGCTCGATCCGCTGATCGGCTATTTTTCGGACCGGACCTACACCCGTTGGGGCCGACGCCTGCCGTGGCTTTACGTTGCGCCCTGGCCGCTTGCGATCATGTGGATCCTGCTGTGGTCCCCACCCGGCGGCGAAGCGCCCAGCTTCATGGGGCTGCTCGGCATCGCGGTTGGGGTACGCGTGTTGCTGTCCGCATGCGAAGTGCCGCAGGTCAGCCTGCTGCCCGAAATCACCGCAGACTATGACGAGCGGACCACGCTGTTCCGCTATCGCTACCTCATGGGCTGGGGCGGCGGCATCCTGATGATGGTGCTGGCCTACACCGTATTCCTGAGCGGGCCGGACGGGATACTGGAACCTGCGGGCTACGTCGGCTTCGGTGTCGCGGGTGCGGCCATCATGGCGCTATCGGTCACCGGATCGGCGCTGGGGCTGCACAGGCTCGTCGCTCATCCGCCAGCAAAGCGCCCGCCGCCGTTTCGCTGGCGCGACGCCTTTACCGAGATCAAGGATGCCTTCAGCGAGAGGGCATTCCTGATCTTCGCTGCCGGAGCGGCGGCGGCGTATATCAGCCAGGGGACGACCTTTTCGATCTCCAACTATCTCAATGTATTCGTGTGGCAGCTGGACCGCGTCGACATCCCCGGCCTGCCCTTCGCGCTTACCGGGCTGACCGCCTATCCGCTGGTGCTGTTTCTCAGCGCGGTGCTCATGTTCATCCTCGTCAGCCCGCTGCACCGCAGATACGGCAAGCCCTACACCGCCGCGGGCGGTGCGCTGGTGGCGTTCGTGCTGGGCTTTACGCCCTACGTGCTGTTCCTGCTGGGGATGTGGCCCGAGGTCGGCACGCTTGGCTCCACCGGATTGTTCTACCTGTTCCTGGTTTTCGCCAACGCATCCGGCATCGTCTCCATGATCTCGGCCTCCTCGATGGTGGCGGAAATCATCGAGCTGTTCGAGGAACGCACCGGAGAGCGCGCCGAGGGCAAGTTCTACGCGGGCAACTGGCTGGTCCAGAAATGTGCCACCGGGGCCGGGATCTTCATCACCGGCCAGATCATTGCGCTGTCGCAGATGCCTGCCAGCGCGAAACCCGGCGAAGTGGGGATGGATGTGCTGAGCCCGATGGTCTTGCTCTATGGTGCCATATCGCTGATCCTCGCGCTCGTCGCCGCCTACTGGCTGGCGCGTTTCCCGATCACGCGCGAGAGCCACGAGGCACGGCTCGCACTGCTCGACGATGCTGCACGGGCCGACCCGAAAGGCGAGGTGTTGCCGCCATGACCGACAAGATGAGGGTTGGCGCAGCACGCTGGCTCTGCCACCAGACGCCCAGCACATACCCGATTTTCAAAGCTAGACTGTAGCAAGAGAGGCTCGACATGGATTTCCAACCGACCGAACGGCAATCGCACTGGCGCGACAGGGTGCGCGACTTCATCGAAAAGGAAGTACGCCCCGCCGTCCCCACCTATCGCCAGCAGGACGCCGAGGGCGATCGCTGGAAGGTGATCCCGGTGGTCGAGGAGCTGAAGGAAAAGGCCAAGGCCAAGGGCCTTTGGAACATGTTCATGCCCCCGCGCAACGACAGCCACCACCATGTGGACGAAAGCTTCGAGTTCGAAGGGCCGGGACTGACCAACCTCGAATACGCGATGGTCGCCGAGGAACTGGGCCGGATCGGCTTCGCCAGTGAAACGATGAACTGCTCCGCGCCCGATACCGGCAATATGGAAGTGCTGCACCGCTACGGCACGCGCGAACAGAAGGAGCAGTGGCTGGGGCCGCTGATGAACGGCGAAATCCGCAGCGCCTTTCTGATGACCGAACCGCAGGTCGCCAGCTCCGACGCGACGAATATCGAAACCTCGATCATCCGCGAAGGCGACGAATATGTCATCAACGGGCGCAAGTGGTGGTCCAGCGGCGCGGGCGATCCGCGCTGCAAGGTCGCCATCGTGATGGGCAAGAGCGACACCTCGGCGCAGCGTCACCAGCAGCAGTCGATGATCCTCATGCCGCTCGACGCGGAAGGCGTCACCATCGAGCGCCACCTGCCCGTGTTCGGATACGACGATGCGCCGCATGGCCACATGGAAATCAGCCTCAAGAACGTGCGCGTGCCCGCCTCGGCGATGCTGCTGGGCGAAGGGCGCGGGTTCGAGATCGCGCAGGGACGCCTCGGGCCGGGCCGCATCCACCACTGCATGCGCACCATCGGCGTCGCGGAAGAGGCGCTGGAGAAGATGTGCATGCGGCTGCAGGCGCGCGAAGCCTTCGGCAAGCCGGTCTACAAGCATTCGATCTGGGAACAGCGCGTCGCGCAGGCCCGCATCGATATCGAGATGACGCGCCTCCTGTGCCTCAAGGCTGCCGACATGATGGACAAGGTCGGCAACAAGGCCGCCAAGCAGGAAATCGCGATGATCAAGGTTGCCGCGCCCAACATGGCGCTGCGGATCATCGACGATGCGATCCAGGCGCATGGCGGTGCGGGCGTGTCCGACGATTTCGGCCTTGCGCAAGCCTACGCCCACCAGCGCACGTTGCGGTTGGCGGACGGCCCGGACGAGGTTCACGCACGCTCGATCGCGCGCATGGAATTCGCCCGCCACACGCCGAGCGAGGACGAGATGGTCGCCAGCCTCAAGGGATCGAACGCGATGTCCGCCAGCGCGGGAAGTGCGGGCGCGCGATGAGCGTCACGCGATGAGCTATCTGCCCCCTCCCGCTTGCGGGAGAGGGCGTCCCGAGACAACGCCGTTCGTGCTGAGCTTGTCGAAGCACTGCTCTTTCTGGAGCGCGGCACCGGAAATGAAGTGCAGCCCTTCGACAGGCTCAGGGCGAACGGAGTAAGTTGATGGCGAAAGCAGCAATTCTCGAAAAACCGGGCGAACCGATGGTGATCGGCGATATCCAGCTGGCCGAGCCTGCCCCGCACGAAGTCTTGATCGACACCAAGGCGTGCGGGCTGTGCCATTCGGACCTGCACTTCATCGACGGTGCCTATCCGCACGCGCTGCCGCTGGTGCCCGGGCACGAAGCGGCGGGCATCGTCCGCGCGGTGGGCAGCGAAGTGACGATGGTGAAGCCGGGCGACCATGTCGTCTCGTGCCTCAGCGCGTTCTGCGGCCAGTGCGAATTCTGCGTCACCGGACGCATGGCGCTGTGCCTTGGCCAGGGCACGCGGCGCGGAAAGGATGCGGCCCCGCGCCTTTCGCGAGACGGCGAGCCGGTGCAACAACTGCTCAACCTGTCGGCTTTTGCCGAACAGATGCTGATCCACGAGCACGCCTGCGTCGCGATCGACAAGGATATGCCGTTCGACCGGGCCGCCGTGCTCGGCTGCGCGGTGACGACCGGCGCGGGCACGATCTTCAATGCGATCAAGCTGACGCCGGGTGAGAACGTGGCGGTGATCGGCTGCGGCGGCGTCGGCCTCGCGGCGATCAACGCGGCGAAGATCGCGGGCGCGGGAATGATCATCGCCGCCGACCCGCTGCCCGAAAAACGCGCACTGGCCGAAACGCTCGGCGCGACGCACACGGTCGATGCGCTGGCCGAGGACGCCGCAACGCAGATCGTCAAGCTGAGCGGCGGCGGGGTACATTACGGCATCGAAGCGGTCGGGCGTCAGGCGAGCGCGGACCTCGCGGTGGCATCGCTGCGGCGCGGCGGCACCGCCGTGATCCTCGGCATGATGCCGCTCGACTGCAAGGTCGGCCTCGGCGCGATGGACCTGCTAGGCGGCAAGAAACTGATGGGCGCGATCATGGGGATGAACCACTTCCCGGTCGACCTGCCCCGGCTGGTCGATTTCTACCTGCGCGGCCTGCTCGACCTCGACACGATCATCGCCGAGCGGATCGGGCTGGACGACATCAACGCCGGCTTCGACAAGCTTCGTAAAGGGCATAGCGCCCGCAGCATCGTGGTGTTCGACTGATGGCTATCGATTACGAGAAGGAAATGGTCGGCACGGTCGACGTGCCCGAGGCGGACAAGCTAGACGAGGCGGCGCTGACCGCGTGGTTCGAGGCGAACGTGGAGGATTTCGCGGGGCCGCTGAGCCTCTCGAAATTCAAGGGCGGCCAGTCCAACCCGACCTACAAGGTGGAAACCGCCAGCCGCAATTACGTGCTGCGCCGCCAGCCCTTCGGCAAGCTGCTGCCATCCGCGCACGCGGTCGACCGCGAATATACCGTGATGAGCGCGCTTGGGCCCACCGGCTTCCCGGTCCCGCGTACCTTCGGCCTGTGCGAAGACGGCGACGTCATCGGCTCCAAGTTCTTCGTCATGGAGCTGATCCAGGGCCGCAACCTGTGGAACGGCGCGCTGCCCGATTACACGCCCGATCAGCGGCGCGAAATCTACCACGCGATGGTCGATACTCTGGCCGACCTGCACACCACCGATCCGCAGAAAATCGGCCTCGGCGAATATGGTAAGCCGCAGGACTATTGCGCACGCCAGATCGCCCGCTGGACCAAGCAGTACAAGCTTTCCGAAACCGACGAGATTCCCGAGATGGACGCGCTGATCGCGTGGCTGCCCGAAACCGTGCCCGATCAGCACGCCAGCGGCATCGTCCACGGCGACTACCGGCTCGACAACATGATCTTCCATGCAGAGCAAAACAGCGTTGCCGCCGTGCTCGACTGGGAACTGTCGACGCTGGGCGATCCGATCGCGGACTTCAGCTATTTCGTACTCAACTGGCACAATCCGTCCGATGGCCGCGCCGGGCTCGGCGGGAAAGACCTGAAGGCACTGGGCATCCCCAGCGCCGAGGAAGTGACCCAACGCTATGTCGAGCGAACCGGCTATCCCGTGCCCGACATGGACTGGTACTTCGCCTTCAACCTGTTCAAGTTTGCCGGGATCATACAGGGCATCAAGAAGCGGGTGATCGACGGGACGGCATCCTCCGCCCATGCAAAGAAGATGAGCGAGCGCGTTCGCCCGCTGGTACAATCCGCCTACGGCTTCGCCCAGCGCGCCGGCATGGACTGAGCTTCACGCGCCATGCCTTCGCCGACCCGGATATTCCGGGTCGCTTATTGAAATTCTGGAATGAAAACGCTGCGACCCCCGCCCCGTCATCAGACGGGGCGGGAGGCAGTCCTTGCTAGAAGCCGCGGCTCCAGCGGACCAGCAGGCCTGTGTCGTCGGCTGCGTAGCGCATGTGGTTCGGCTCGCTGCGATAGAAAACGCTGGCGGCCAGCGTTCCGTCTAGCAGGTAGCCGCTCCATGCCAGCTCGCCCATCAGCTCGCGGCCATCAGGGGTGAGCGAGACACGTCGCAGCTCGAACACCGCGCTTTCGCTGGCGTAGTCGTAGGCAACCGGCAGATCGAAATTCAGCCCGCCCGAAGACACCCGCATCGGTGAGGAAAGCCGGAAACCGAGGCGGTCAGAGCCCTGCAGCACGCCGCGCTTGCTCGCATCGAATGCGAAGGACGAACTGTGGAAGGTCGATCCGGCAGCTATACGATCGCCGGAAAGCGCGCGGGTCATCCCGATGCGGCCTTCGGCACCAAGTCGCCAGCCTGCGCCCAGATCCAGCGCGGCCGTGCCGTCCAGGAATACGCTATCCGCACCACGACCGCCGAAGCTGTCGTGCAGGTAGGCGCCCAGCACCGTGCGATCCTCGCGCAGCCAGTCGGCCCCAAGCGTCACCCCGAGCGCGCCGAACCGGCGGTCTGCGGCCACCCCGAAGCGGGTGAAGCCGAAGCCTTCGCGGTGGCTGCCGATGATGTCCTGCGCCGTGCGCGCGGCACCGGTCATCGCCTCGCCCCGGCTCGCCGTCATGGTGACGCCAAACGGGCCGACATCGCGGCGCAGGGCGGCGCTCTGCTGATCGCGATGGGTGAAGCCAAGCTCGCCCGCCGCGCCGCGTGCGAGCATGAAGGCCGGGCGATCGCGCCCCTGCAGCTGCACGGCGAGCCCTTCCGGGCCGTCGGCGAAGGCAATGCCCAGCTTCGTATCGGGCGATATCTTCAGCGCAACGCGCGCCGCAAGAACCCGCGCCGCATCGCTTTCCGCCTGCGACAGCCGCAGCGGTGCGAGCGGGTTGTCGCCGTTCATCTGGCCGCGCTGGTCGAGCGTGAACGCCATCGACAGCCCTGCCCCGCCCAGCGCAACCTGGCGCAGGCCGGTCCGCGAAGCGTTCTCCAGCAATGCTTCCTGGTTGGCCGCGCGCGCCCGCGAGGCCAGCTGGTAGACATAGGCGCGATCATACTTGTCGAGCATGATGCTCGGCAGGGACGCACTGCTCAGCGCATTGCCCATTGGTGCAGAGGCGATGGCCACGTCGTCTGCCAGCGACAGGGTTCCCTGCGCACCGGGCATGCGCGTGGCGCCCTGCGGGGCGAAGGCGTTGGTCAGGTCCATGATCCCGCGCCCGTAGATCCGGTCGATCCCAGGATCGCCCGCATCGCGCGCGGTGGTCAGCAGGATCTCGACGATCTGCTGGCCGGTCAGGTTGGGGAATGCCTGCGCCAGCAGCGCGACGGCGCCGGCCACTTGCGGAGCGGCAAAGCTGGTGCCGGAAAACAGCGAGACGAACCGCTGGCCGTCGCGCTCGGTGATCTTGATCTCACCATTTTCGTAGGTGCAGCAAATCCGCTCGCCGCGCGCCATCAGGTAGAACTCGCCGGAATCGCCCGCGAGGTTGCTGAAGTCGGATGCCTGGCCACTATCGCTGACGGAACCGACGACGATGACCGCGCCGTTGCCCTGCGACAGCGCGCCTAATGCGAACGGGTCGGGATTGCTGGGATCGATGCCCGGATCGGTGCTGCCACCGTCGTTACCTGCGGCAACGATGACCACGATACCCGCATCGGCTGCGGCCCTGATCGCGTTGAGCAGGCGCTGGTTGGGCGTTCCTCCACCAAGGCTGAGGTTGATGACCCGCGCGTTCGCCCGGGTCGCTTCTTCGATGCCTCGAGCGATCGCATTATTGGTGAACGTGCAACCGGCCAGCGACCCATCCGAATCGGTCTCCGTGCAGGAGCCGGGATCGTCCGCGCGCAACACCAGGATGTTGGCTTCGTAGGCGATGCCTACCGCACCCAGCCCGTCGAGCGCACCGGCGGCGACGAGCGCAACATTCGTACCGTGGTCGTCGACGGCATTTACCCCGCGTGCAACGCTGGCAACGTCACGCGATTCCGCAAGGATGCGACCGGCGAATTCGGGACTGTCGATATCGATCCCGGTATCGACGATCGCGATCGTCTGACCCTTCCCGGTAATGCCTTGTGCCCACGCGCTGATCGCGTTGTGGTATTCCGGTCCGTCAGAGCGCCGCACTTCGGCAGTGTTGAAAGCCGGAGGCGGTGTAGGGGTCGGCGTCGGTGTGGGTGTCGGTGTCGGCGTGGGCGTCGGAGTGGGCGTCGGCGTCGGAGTAGGCGTCGGCGTCGGCGTCGGCGTCGGCGT
>Ga0210020_1000227_pt1 | contig 60380 bp, 61 predicted proteins | sample CryGeymeta201514_FD_183980 | JGI IMG/M metagenome (GOLD analysis project Ga0210020, IMG submission 183980) | Groundwater microbial communities from Crystal Geyser aquifers in Utah, USA - Crystal Geyser metaG 2015-14 (SPAdes) (version 2) | ecosystem: Environmental > Aquatic > Deep subsurface >... | reverse complement strand
GGATCCCGAACTGCGCATCCTCGACAAGGAAATCCGTCGCCTGCTGGCGACCTGGTTCGATGTCGGCTTACTGGAAATGCGCCAGATCGACTGGCAATCACCGGCGGCGCTGCTTGAAAAACTGGTCGAATATGAAGCGGTCCATGAAATTCATTCCTGGCAGGATCTGCGCCATCGGCTGCATCTCGACCGGCGCTGCTACGCGTTTTTTCACCCCAATATGCCGGGTGAACCGCTGATCTTCGTCGAAGTGGCCCTCACCAGTGGCATCGCCGACAGTATTCAGACCCTCCTCGATGAATCGACTCCCGATGTCGCTCCCGAAGAGGCCGATACCGCGATTTTCTATTCCATTTCCAACGCCCAACAGGGTTTGCAGGGCATCAGTTTTGGTAATTTTCTCATCAAGCGCGTGGTCGACTCCCTCAAGGCCGAGTTGCCGAATATTAAAACCTTTTCCACCCTGTCACCCATTCCCGGTTTCAGTCGCTGGCTCCGGGGGCTCGCACCCGAAACCCTGGCTTTGTACCTTGCCGCCCTTGAACCGGATGAGCGCGCCCCTTGGGGAGATGCCACCCCCCAACTCGATTTCATGACCCGTCTGGCGCAGCCCGACTGGCATGAAGATGCGGAATTCTGCACTGCGGTTCGGCCTTTGCTCGAACGTTTGCTCTATCGTTATTTCCACAGCACCCGCCCCAATGGCCAGCCCCTGGATGCGGTGGAGCGCTTTCATCTGGGCAATGGCGCACGGATTGAACGCATCAACTGGCTGGGCGACCTGTCCGCCAAGGGACTGGCCCAGTCTTATGGCCTGATGGTGAATTATCTTTATCCGATCAAGGACATCGAAAAAAATCACGAACTCTATGTCACCGCAGGTAAGATTAACCTCTCTTCCAAGGTAAAAAGTCTGCGCTGACCCTAAGCTGGCGGCAGGCGAACCACAGATGAACACAGATTTTCGTAGGGGTGGAGAATACGGTGCTTCAGGATTTGTAACTGTTCAGTAACCTTGGAGTAAAAATGACCGTTGAAAGTCAAGGGCGCCTCGCGCAAAGCCGCAGAGAAAACCCAAGGTCTTATGGCTTGAATTCAGACCATAACTTTTATGCTCCAGCTTGATCGCTTCTTTGTGCTCTTAACTCTTAAAAAGGTTTTGCCCTTACTTTGCGGCTTTGTGCGAGCAAGCCTTTTTGGCGATAAATATCCCTCGACCAGGAAAGAGCGGAAGAGTTACCAGGATTTTATCGGTGTCGATCTGTGTGAATCTGTGGTTCAGGCTTGATGCCGGCTTTTTCTGCTTTGGATTTCTTCAAGCAAGGGTTGCAGAAAGCGCTCGAAGGTCACGCGCTGTTTGGCTGTCAGCAGATCGCTGTTACCCTCGTTATCCAACAAAAAGGTGCCAACGCCAATCACAGTACGCGGCAGATAACCGCTCCCGGCGACTATTTTTTCAATTTTGTCCTGTCTTTTGGTGATGAGATGTTGCAATTGCTTCAGATCAACAGTCATGGTCGTGTCTTTTCCTTAGAGTTCACTGCGTTGGAAAGAGGTTTTATTGGGTCGCTGTGGGCATTTTTTGTAACAGATCTTCGACCAGGGGCAGAATCTTCTCAACAATGACCTTCACTCCCGCAGCATTGGGGTGAATGCCATCGGCCTGATTCAATTCTGGCCGTCCGGCAACCCCGTCGAGAAAAAAGGGATAGAAGGCCAGCTGGTGTTTTGCCGCCAGAGCCGGATACAGCGGGTCAAATCTGGTATAATAATTTTCACCCAGATTCCGGGGGGCGCGCATCCCGGCCAACAGGGGCACAACCCTAGCTTGCTTGAGCTGGGTCAGAATGTTGTCAAGGTTTTGTTTCAGGGCGACAGGATCCAACCCGCGCAGAGCGTCGTTGGCGCCCAGCTCAACAATCATTATTTCGGGATTGTTGGCCAGGGCCCAGTCAAGCCGGGCTAGCCCACCGGCGCTGGTATCACCGGAGACTCCGGCATTATCGACCACCACCTCATGGCCGCGCCGCAGCAGGGCGGCTTCAAGTTGCGCCGGAAACGCCTGCTGTGTCGGCAAACCGTATCCGGCGACCAGGCTGTCGCCGAGCACACTGATGCGCAGGGGCGACGCGAGGGCGGGCAGGTTGCCGAGACCGAGGCCCAAAAACAAACCAATCATCCCCGAGCGAAAGAAGCGCATGTCTGAACCCATTATTAAAATTGAAAAACTGCACCTCAGTCTAGTCGGTGGCGGTGGCCCGGTCAATATTTTGTGTGGCGTTGATCTGGAAGTTGAGCGCGGCGAGACCTTAAGTATTATCGGGCCTTCGGGGGCGGGCAAAACCACCCTGTTGATGGCCCTCTCGGGTTTGGAGCGCCCAACTTCGGGAAGCGTACTGATCAACGGCTTTGACCTGGGCGTGGCCAGCGAAGATCAGCTCGCACGTTTCCGGCGCCGCCAGATCGGGATTGTTTTCCAGTCATTCCATCTGATTTCGACCATGACGGCACTGGAAAATGTTGCTCTGCCCCTGGAATTCGCCGGGGAAAAGAACGCGCTGTCCTTGGCCGCCGCCGCCCTGGACGCAACCGGCCTGGCGGCGCGCGTGCATCACCTGCCGGGACAACTTTCGGGCGGTGAACAGCAACGCGTCGCCCTCGCCCGGGCCTTTGTCGCCCGGCCAGCACTGATTCTGGCCGACGAACCGACGGGCAACCTCGACCAGGACACAGGCCGCAACGTTATGAAACTGCTCTTCGACCTGCAACAGCAATTCAACACCACCCTGGTGCTGGTCACCCATGATTCCCTGCTGGCCGGTCGTTGCAGCCGTTCCCTGCTCATGGCCAAGGGAACTCTGCACGCATCCGCCGGAGAACCCTCGTGAGCGACCCACCGCTTCTACCTCAGGCCCTGCGTCTGGCCCGGCGCGAGCTACGTAGCGGGCTGCATGGTTTCGGGGTTTTTTTAGCCTGTCTCTTTCTGGGCGTCTTTGCCCTCAGCGCCATCGGCAGTTTTACGGCGGCGGCCCGTTCCGGCCTGCAGGCCGACGCCAGCGCTCTCCTCGGCGGCGATCTGGAAATACGCCAAATGCATCGGCCTCTCACCTCGGTTCAGCTCGACTTTCTGGGGCAACAAGGCCAGCTATCCCAAATTCTTGAACTGCGCACCATGGCGGCCAATGCTGCTAACAGCGAACACAGTCTGGTCGAACTCAAGGCCGTTGACCACAAATATCCCCTCTATGGACAGTTGCAGCTCGACCCACCTCAATCCCTCGAACAGGCGCTGGATGGCGGGCAGGGTGCGGTGGTTGAAAACAGCCTGCTGCAGCGGCTGAAACTCAACATCGGCGATGGGCTGAAAATTGGCGATATCACCCTGAAGGTCAATGCGGTATTGCGTTATGAGCCCGACCGCGACCTGCGGCCCTTTACCCTGGGGCCACGTCTGCTGGTCAGCTGCGACAGCCTTGAAGCTAGTGGTCTGCTACGACCCGGCAGTCTGGTAACCTACACTCAGCGCCTGCGCCTGGCCGATCCCAAAGGTGATGAACCTCTGGTCAGCCGTTTGAACGAGGCGTTTCCTGAGGCCGGTTGGCGGCTGCGTACCCGGCGCAATGCCGCGCCGCGGGTGACTTCGGTGCTCGACCGCATGGGCACCAACCTCAGCCTCCTCGGTCTCAGCGCTTTGCTCATCGGCGGTCTGGGGGTTGCCGGTGCGGTGCGTGGCTACCTGAGAGGCAAGCAGCTGCACATTGCCACCCTCAAATGTCTGGGTGCCACCAGTCGGCTGGTCTTCACCAGCTACCTGCTGCAAATTCTCTTTCTGGGAACCCTCGGCTCCCTCGCCGGCCTGATGGCCGGTGCGGCCCTGCCCTGGTTACTGGTGGTCAGCCTGGGTGCCAGCCTGCCAATTCCCCTGCAACTGGGAATTTATCCTCAGGAACTGCTGATTGCCGGCCTGTTCGGCCTGTTGATTGCCCTGCTTTTTTCCCTCAAGGAACTGGGCCGTGCCCGGCTGGTGCCCCCGGCGCTGCTCTTTCGCGGCGCGGCAAGCCTGGAAAAGCAAAAGATGGATAAAACCATTCGCTGGATGGTCGCAACGGTGGGTTTACTCCTCATGGCCCTGGCCTGGTGGAGCAGTGCCGACCGGCGGCTGGCGGGCTGGTTTATTCTTGGCAGTCTCGCTTGTTTTCTGCTGTTTCGCCTGTTGTCGAGCCTGGTCATTCGCATCAGCCGCAAAATTCCACCGCCGACCAATCCGGCCCTGCGCCTGGCTCTGGCCAGTATCCACCGGCGCGGTTCCCCGGCCACCAGCGTGTTGTTTTCCCTGGGGCTCGGCCTGACCCTGCTGGTGATGATTGCCCAGGTACAGGCCAATCTGGACAATCTGGTTGCCTCAACCCTGCCCCAGGAGGCTCCGGCTTTTTTCTTTCTCGATATCCAGCCTGATCAACTCGCCGAATTTGAACACACCCTGAACGGGATTTCGGCGGTCAAAAAAATTGAACGCTATCCCACCCTGCGCGGGCGCATCACCGCCATCAACGGTGTCCCGTCAGAAGAGGTCAAAATTGCCCCGGAAGTGCGTTGGGCGGTGCGTGGTGACCGCTTTTTGAGCTACGCCGCGCGCCCGCCCGCCGGGGGAGAAATCACTGCCGGAAGCTGGTGGCCCGAAGATTATCGGGGTGAACCACTCATTTCCCTGACCGAAGATGTCGCCAAGGGCTTCGGCTTGCATCTGGGCGACAGCCTCACAGTCAATATTCTCGGTCGCGACATCAGTGCTAAGGTCACCAGCCTGCGCACAGCCGACTGGTCGAGCCTGCAACTGAATTTTGTTATCCTCTTTTCGCCGGGCGTGCTCGAACAGGCGCCGCAGACGCATATCGCGGCGGTGCATGTTGCAGCGGGCGGCGAGGATCAGGTGTTTCGCGCTATCACCAGCCAATTTGCCAACATCTCAGCCATTGCCACAGCAGAAGTTCTCGCCAATGTCGGGCAAACCGTCGACCGCATCAGTACGCTCTTCAAGGCCATGGCCGCCCTGACCCTGCTCAGCGGGTTTCTGGTGTTGGCCGGAGCGATTTCCGCCGACCAGCACCGGCGCATTCATGACGCCGTCATCTTCAAAATCTGCGGTGCAACCCGGGGTAATATCCTGCTTTCCTTTGCCGCCGAGTTCTGCATTCTCGGGCTGGCCGCCGCCGCTATCAGCACCCTGGCCGGCTGTCTGGCCGCCCTCGCGATCGTCAAGGGCCCAATGAACATCGCTTTCCAGCTCTATCCCTGGATCGTCCTCGCCACCCTGGCGGCAGGCATTGCCCTGACCCTGGTGCTCGGGCTATCGGGAACCTGGAAGGCTCTGGGGAAGAAACCGGCGGTTTATCTGCGCGATTTGTAGCTGAGGGATTGTCGGGCGATTTATGGACAGGATTTTATATCTGCCACGCGCAGCGTTCCGAAAGGGCTACCCGCCAGCCTTGCGCTGTGCTAGAAATAACCTGTTGATCCCCTGAGGCAGCCATCAAGAAGCTGGAATTGTGATGAGGTCATTTTTTACTGTTACTCGAAAAGTTGCCTTCGGCTACCTGGCAATTATTCTTTTTGCGCTGCTGGCGGTGGGTTATGCCCTGGTCAGCCTGCATTATCACAATCAGCGTACCACCCAGTTGGTGGGGGGCCAATTCATTGCGTTCAGTCTGTTGCGCGATATTCGTCAGAATCTTCTCGGCCAGGAAAATCTGGAAAAACAGCTGCTGATTCTGCGTGATGCACAATTGCTTGATTTACTCGAAAAACGCACGCAGGAATTGGCAGAAATTCAAACAAAACTCCGCGCGGCAACCCTGCCTGATTATTTTTACGCCCTGCCTCAAGATGTGACGGAATATGAAGAACAGTCTTTTCAACTGCGCCAGACCATCAAAGAAACCCGCTGGCAGGATGCCGAGCTCCTCGCGGCGGAAAATACCAGCCCGCGTCGCAGCCAACTCATTGAAACTCTGGCAGGTTTGAACAATAAACATCAAGAAACTCTCGACCGTGAACTGAAAATTTTATCGAAGCAGAGCGATCATGCCTACCAGCTGACCCTGCTCATCACCCTGGTCGGCATACTCTTGTCGGCACCCGTCGCCCTAACGGTCATTGCCAGCATTCATCGCTCGGTCAAGGCCTTGCAGCAAGCGACCCATGATATTGCCCGCGGCAGCTTCGACTCCCCCATTAATATTCGCGGTAGTGACGAATTCGGCCAACTGGCGCGTGACTTTGTGAGCATGGCCCAGAAACTGCGTGAACTGGAAAGCCAGAATCTGGATGCCAATCCCCTGACCCGCCTGCCGGGGAATCTGGTCATTGATCGCCGCATTGAATGGTTGATTGCGCAGAAGGTTCCCTTTGCCCATCTGTATATTGATCTTGACAATTTCAAGGCCTACGGTGACCACTACGGCTACAAACTCGGCAGCAATGCTATTCATTTGGTCGGCAGCCTGTTGCGCGAGGTCACGGAACGCCAGGGCAACGCCGATGATCTCGTGGGTCATATTGGTGGCGATGATTATGTCATTCTGACCACCCCTGAACTGGCCGAACCCCTGGCGCAAAAAATCATCGAAGATTTTGATCGCCTTGTCCCCGGGCTGTACGAACCGCAGGATCTGAAGGCCGGCTTCATTCAGGGGGTCGACCGCTACGGGGTTCGACGCGACTTTCCCCTGCTGACAATGTCCATTGCGATTACCCTGTCGGAAAATCTGGATCAGCCTTCGCTTTTGACCATCAGCCATAACTGTGCCAGGATGAAGAAACATTTGAAAAAAGAGAACAAAAGTAACTATCTGATCGATCGCCGAAAGCAACTGTTATGAAAATACGCCGACTTTTTTGTCTAGCTCTTCTTCTTGCCGGAAGCCTAAGCGCGTGCACCCTGCCCGGATTCCTCCGCCCCGGCACCGATAGTGCCAAACTTTTTGCGCAAGGGATTGATGCGTATCAGGCGAGCAACGATCTCACCCTTCTGCAGCAACTGGCCAACCAGCCCGTGCAAGAAGCTTGGCAGACGCGCGCGGCGGCCCTTTTGGCTCTGATTGAAGAGCTTGAGCGCAACCAACAACACTCACGTCGGCAGGCACGGCAGCAGGAGAAGCACGGCAACCTTCTGCTCAGCGGCGTAGAAGAGCAACTGCTTGATTGTCAACAACAAAGCAGCACCGCTCTTGATGCAAAAAACGCGGAATTGGCGCGCTGTCAACGCGAAAAAACCGCCCTTGGCCAGGATGTCAGAATTCTGGAAGACACCCTCACCCGCCTGAAAGATGTCTTGATTCATACCGAACGCCAGGCACAATAGTGCGTTTCGGCGATGGATAATTCCAAGGATCCGGCGGCTCCGGCGGCCCATGAACCCCCAGGCTGGCTGGCGTTACCCGTCGATTTTCATAGCGGCAACCCGGTCGGGGTCTTTTCGCGCCGCCAGATCAGGCGCTGGGGGTTGGTGCTGGAAGCACGCGCCATTCGTTTTCACCCGCAACCAGTACCTCATGGTTGGCAGTTGCGCATTGACTCGGCCGATTTTGTGCGCGCCCTGGTGGAATTACGCCGCTACGAAGAGCTGAATCGCGACTGGCCTCCGCGGCTGCATCAGTCGCAAAGCTCCAGCGACAACAGCCTGACCAGCCTGTGTGTTCTGGTACTGCTGGCGTGTTTTTTCAATCTGACCCAGCTGCATATCAATCTCGCCGGACATTCCCCGGTCGACTGGACGGAACTGGGCAACGCTCACGCGGGAAAAATTCTCACCGGAGACTGGTGGCGGACACTGACCGCCTTGACCCTGCATGCCGATTGGTTGCATTTATTCGGCAACCTGGTTTTGGGCGGGCTGTTCCTCCAGCGGCTCTGCCAGTATCTGGGCGCGGGCCTCGGCTGGACGCTGGTGTTGGCCAGTGGTGCTCTGGGAAATTTGTGCAATGCCCTGCTCCAGTCTGCCGACCATCGCGCTGTTGGTGCTTCGACGGCAGTTTTCGGTGCCGTCGGCATTCTCGCCGCCATCGGGGTGCTGCGCAAACGCCAGAGCCTGGGGCCACGCTGGACATTGCCTGTCGCCGCCGCTCTCGCCCTGCTGGCGCTGCTTGGCAGTGCGGGAGAACGCACCGATATTGGCGCTCATCTGTTCGGTTTCGGCTGTGGTTTTGTTTTGGGTCTGGCCACCGAAGGCTTGTTGCGCAAATTTGGCCGACCCGGCAGCGCTTTCAATCGCGGCCTGGCGATTTTGTGTATAGCGCTGATCAGTGCGGCCTGGTGGCTGGCCCTGCAACACTGAAAAATACATCCGTAGTTTGACAATGGGTCAACAAAAGGCACAAATCGGTGAAACCCTCAGTAAGAGAGAAGGATCATGTCCACGACCAAAGCCGACCAATTTTTGGCGGAAGCGCGCAAGGATGAACAACAGCGTCTGGCGGGTTATCGCGACAAGGCCCTAAAACTTTTCCCCCATGTGTGTGGCCGTTGTACGCGCGAATTTGAAGGGAAAAAGCTGCGGGAACTGACGGTTCATCATCGGGATCACAATCACGATAACAATCCGCCCGACGGCAGCAACTGGGAACTGCTGTGTATCTATTGCCACGACCAAGAGCACATGCGCGGGCTGAATCAGTATCAGACCGACAATTCTGCCGACCGCCAGAGCGGCCCAACCCTGGGCCATTCGCCATTTGCCAACCTTGCCCAGCGCCTTAAGCCGGGGAAATAAGGTTTCAACCAGTCAAACGAGTCGCCATGAAATCTTCGCTCAGGTTCAGTTCCGATGATCACCAGGCCCTCCTCGAACTCGCCGCGGCGCGCATGCCCTTCGGTAAACACGCCGGTATGCGGCTGGTTGATTTGCCCGAACCCTATGTGGTCTGGTTGGCCCGGCAGGGCTTTCCCGAAGGGAAACTCGGGGAGATGCTGGGCACTATTTATGAAATTAAACGCAATGGCCTGGAATATCTGTTTGCGCCTCTACTCAGGCCTGAACCCTGAGTTTGTCTATCCTCTTGATTGCGCAGGCTTCGACAAACATCTTGCCGCACGCGGATTGGTCGTTATTACGGTAAGTTTATCCCGTCATTTAACAAAAAAAGGATCGGCTCCGGTGAGCCGATCCTTTTTTTGTTGAGAGATTGAAGAAATTTCAGGGCTGCCAGATCTTGAGCAGCGCTTGGGCCATTTCGGCGGGGGAATCGGCGACGCTGATGCCGCACTCGCGCAGAAAGGCTTTTTTGCTCGCCGCATCTCCCTTGCCGCCCGAAATGATCGCGCCGGCATGGCCCATACGTTTGCCCGCCGGAGCGGTTGCGCCGGCAATAAAGGCTGCCACCGGTTTGGTCATATGGTCGCGCACAAATTCAGCAGCTTTTTCTTCGGCGTCGCCGCCGATTTCACCAATCATGATGACTGCTTTGGTCTCGGGATCGGCTTCAAACATTTGCAGAGTATCAAGGTGGCTGGTGCCATTGACCGGGTCACCGCCAATGCCGACGCAGGTGGTTTGGCCAATGTCGCGGCTGGATAGTTGCCAGACCGCTTCGTAGGTTAAAGTGCCGGAGCGTGACACCACCCCCACCGGGCCGGGCTTGTGGATATAACCGGGCATGATACCAATTTTACATTGGCCGGGGGTGATAACACCGGGGCAGTTAGGGCCGATAAGGCGGGTTTTCTTGCCCTGCATGAAATGCTTGACCTTGACCATATCGAGCACCGGCACGCCTTCGGTGATACAGATCACCAGATCCAACTCGGCATCCACGGCTTCCATAATGGCATCGGCGCTGCCAATGGGCGGCACATAAATCACTGAAACGTTTGCGCCGGTGGCTTTGACCGCATCTTCAACGGTGTCGAAAATCGGAAAACCATCGATGGCAGTCCCCCCTTTGCCGGGAGTCACTCCGCCGACCATCTGGGTGTCACAGTAATCGCGGCAGCCCTGAGCGTGGAAAAGGCCGGTCGCGCCGGTAATGCCCTGGGTAATAATTTTGCTATTTTTATCAATCAGAATACTCATGATATCTCTCCCTTAACCCTTGACCGCTTTGACGATCTTTTCCGCCGCATCAGCCATGCCGTCGGCACTGACAATATCAACCCCCGATTCGGCGAGAATCTTCTTGCCGAGAGCGACATTGGTGCCTTCAAGCCGCACGACCAGCGGCACTTTGACGCCAACCTGTTTGGCAGCCTCAACCACGCCGGTGGCAATAACATCACACTTCATAATGCCGCCGAAGATATTGACCAGAATGCCTTCGACCTTTTTATCGGAGAGAATAATTTTGAAAGCTTCAGTGACACGTTCGATAGTTGCACCGCCCCCGACATCGAGGAAGTTTGCCGGCGAGCCGCCGTAATGCTGAATAATATCCATGGTCGCCATGGCCAGACCGGCACCGTTGACCATGCAACCGATGTTGCCGTCAAGGGCGATGTAGGAGAGGTCATATTGCGAGGCTTCGATTTCCATGTGATCTTCTTCATCGTAGTCGCGCAGATCACGGATCCGCAAATGACGGAACAAAGCGTTGTCATCGAAATTGAGCTTGGCATCAAGGCAGATCAGATTGCCTTCTTTGGTCAGAACCAGGGGGTTGATTTCCAGCAGTGAGCAGTCAGACTCGACAAAGGCGTTGTAAAGCCCTTTGAGAACCAGCACCGCCTGTTTGACCTGCGGCAAAGCGAACCCCAATTTAAAGGCGACCTTGCGCGCTTGAAATGCGGTGAGCCCGGTGAGGGGATCAATGGGCTCAAAAAAAAGCTTCTCGGGGGTTTTGGCGGCGACTTCCTCGATATCCATGCCCCCTTCAGCCGAGGCCATGAGGGTGACCTTGGAGGTTGCACGGTCGACCAGAAAGGAAACGTAAAATTCATCGGCGATATTGCACCCCGATTCGATCAGAATGCGTTTAACAATTTTACCTTCGGGGCCGGTCTGATGGGTGACCAGACACATTCCCATCATCTCGCGCGTGAACTTTTTAACTTCGTCAGCGGTTTTGGCAATTTTTACCCCGCCGCCCTTACCCCGACCACCCGCGTGAATTTGCGCCTTGACCGCCCAGGGACCATCGCCCAGTCGCCGGGCCCAGTCGCGCGCGGAATTGCTGTTGTAAACGACATGACCCTCGGGAACCGGAACGCCAAAATTCCGCAGGATCGCTTTAGCCTGATACTCGTGAATATTCATTGCTCCCTCTTCGGTTGAGGATGACAGGAGGGCGCCTGTGCGGGCGTCCGGCTGATAGGACCGTGATGGCTGCGCCATCGGCTTGTTTTTAAATGACAGCGCCACCTGGTTCCATGGCACCCGACTGCGTATACACCCGCACTGGCAGATTGTCAACTGGTCTGACCACGGGTGATTGAAACAGAAGAGCTTCTACCGAGACGGGTGAGGGACAAACCGCAGCCTTGGCCGCGAACCACAGATTTACACAAATCAACACAGATAAAACTCTAAAACGCAGGATTTAATAATTGGTAACCTGAAAAGCTCATGCGTTAACTTCTCCTGCGAAAATCTGGGGTTATCTGCATCCAACTGTGGTTCGGTCTGAATCTGGCGTTCAAGGATGCGATGCCCGCTGTTCCCCACATCCTTGTGTGATCCACTGCAGCAGTTGCTGTGTTTTTTGCTTAGCCCTCAGCGTTTTTGCCAGTCGGCCATGAACTTGGCAATCCCCGCATCCGTCAGGGGATGTTTGGCCAGTTGCAGCATTACTCCATAGGGAATGGTGCAGATATCGGCGGCCACCAGCCCGGCGTTGAGCACGTGCATGGGGCTGCGCACCGAGGCGACAATAATTTCGGTGTCGTAACCATAGTTATCAAAAATGGTACGAATCTGCTCAACCCCGTCCATGCCCTCGTGACCGATATCATCGAGCCGTCCAACAAAAGGCGATACATAGGTGGCACCCGCCTTGGCAGCTAACAGCGCCTGCAATGAGCTAAAAATCAGGGTGACGTTGGTTTTAATGCCCTCGGCGCTGAAGATCCGCGTCGCCTTGAGGCCGGCTTCGGTCATGGGCAGCTTAACCACAATGTTTTGATGGATGGCTGCCAGTTCGCGCCCTTCCTTGAGCATACCTTCGGTATCCAGGGCGATGACTTCGGCGGAAATCGGGCCATCGACGATGCCGGTAATTTCGGTGATCACTTCCTTGAAATCGCGCCCGCTTTTCGCAATCAGGGACGGATTGGTGGTGACCCCATCGACTAACCCCAATGCATTGGCGGCACGAATTTCGGCCACTTCGGCGGTATCAATAAAAAATTTCATACAGACTCCTGATGAAGTAAAAAAGAGCGAATCGTTTCAGCTCTTGTGGGTGTATTCTTTACGGCACTTATGTGAACAAAAATAATGTTGCTGCCCGCCAACGCGGGCACTTATCGCCTCGCTGACCGGCAGATATTTCCCACATTGGGGATCTTCCACCATGGTTTCTCCTTGAGGGTGGTGAGTAGAAAAGTTCCGGTCTTTGGGGCGCTGACGCCGCGCTGGAAAAAGCAGTTGGAAAAAACTGTAGCCCAGAAAAAAAAGCAGCGCCAGTAAAAGCAGCTTAATCATAAAAAATCACCAGTTTGTGTCCCGTTGATGAATATCGCGCGCCTCTCCCAGAGCATCAAGATGCTGCTGGATTGTCAAACCCGTGCGCGGATGAATCAATGTCGGTATCAGTTGTGCCAGGGGCAGCAACACAAAGTGCCGCTCAGTTATGCGAGGATGGGGCACCTGCAAACCCACATCATCCAGCAGCCAATCGGCATAAAAAAGCAGGTCAATATCCAGGGTGCGCGCTGCCCACCGTTGGCTGCGACAGCGTCCAGCCCGGTTTTCAATGGCCAAACAAACATCCAGCAGTTGGCGTGGTCCAAGGCTGGTGGTTATTTCCACCACGGCATTCAGATAGTCGGGTTGACCCTCTGGTCCGCCGATGGCGGGCGTCTGGTACAAGGCAGAGGATCGTCCCTCCGCAATAGCAGGGTGCGCGAAAAGCTGCTGCCGTGCACTCAGGAATGTCGCACGGATCTCACCCAGATTCGCGCCAAAGCCCAAAAATGCCCTGTAGGAGATCGGCTCATTCATTGCCCACGCATTTAAACACAGGCACCCCCGGGAAATCAATTTGTCGATGGCCGGTTCGCCAGGGCCGTCGTGACGGCTAACGGCAGCTGTCAAAAAAACGACCTGAGGGCGGCAAGGGTTTTCTCGCCGGTGACTTTGACCCTTTCCCTTCGACCGAAATCTGATATTTATTTCGCAATTACAGGAAGATAAAAACCTTCGCCCTGATTGGCACGCTTCTCGCCTTAGGTTCTGGTAACAGGAGGCTGGTGTGAAAAAAAGAGGAATCATTCTTAGCGTATTCGTGTTTTTGAGCTTTTCGGTCGCGGCAGCGCCGCAACCAGCAGAGCGGTCAATTCTCCTTGAAATGCGCAAAACTGCTGACCTGGGACGTGACCGCATCAGTTTGATTTTTAATCGGCTTCCCGAGTTCAGCTTTGAAAGTTCGGGCCAGCGCTTCGACATTTTACTGGTGAATACCCGCCTGTCGGACGGCCTGGTCAAGCCCCCTGAAGATGAAACCCTGGTGCGTATTCTGTTTGCACAAAAGCAACAATCCCTGGTGACATCGCTTTTGTTGCGGCGGCCTCCAGTACAGGTCGTGAGCACTGCCAACGAAAAACCCGCTCGCCTTGATTTTGATTTGTACTGGGAAGAAGCAGGCGGCACACGCCCCGCCATCGCCTTTCGAATTGACGGCATTCCCAGTCGTAAAGGCAGCCAAGCCTCAGGTATTAAGAAAGAATTCCCCCCCTGGAGTGAAGCTTGGCGCGACTTTTTTGCCGCCGATCTCACCCCCTGGTCACTCTCTCCCGAGATGAACTTCAGCCTGCCCGAACTGCCCCAGATTGATGGGGCCAAAACCTCAGAATCCATGCAGCAGCGCCTGGCCCTGGTAAAACAGAAAAAGTGGACACCTTTGCTGCAACAGGACGCAGATTTGCCTGCCGTGCCCGGCCTGGAAAAACCTCTGGAAACCCTGCTGTTAAGCGAGGCCTTGTTGCGCACCTCGGCCCTGGAAGGGGCCGAGGTCTCCTTGCGGGCATGCGAAGACATCGAAGGAGAATTGCGCCCACGTGTCGATTATTTGACAGATTTTGCTCTTGCCGCCAATGGGCACCCCTACGCCGCCAATCTCAAATTGCAAGATCAGCTCAAATCTCTGCCTGCTGCTGAGCCTTTTTTACCTGTAATGACCTTGCTGGCCGCCGAAACCGCCCTGGCCACCGGCGAGAACCAGCAGGCCCTCAGCTGGCTGGAAAATAAAGATATTCCCTGGCCGGAAGCGCTGCGACCCCTGGTGATTATACGCCAAGCAACCGCCCTGGCGGCTTTGGAGCAATCAGCCGAAGCTTTGCAACTACTCGCCCCAGTGGCGGGAATCGAAAAGATTCTCGATTTTTATCCCGCCGCCCGGGCCACCCTGGCCGGGGCGGCTTTCACCACGCAAAATTTTGAACGGGCAGCGCGTTGGTACAATCGCTTGGCGGAACAGTCTGCCGACAAGGAAATGCGGGCTCTGGCCATGTTTGCTGCCGCCGTAGCGCGTTACAACGCCGGAGATCAGGAATGGGCCCGCATTGGTTTACAAAAAATTCATCTGGAAATGCCCCAGACTCAAGGGGCCGACCGCGCCCTGATGCGTTTGCAGGATTTCCAGATTTTGACGGGTGACGAGGCCGCCCAGGCCGTGGCGGCAACTCAGTATGCTGAATTGGCAAAACATTCGCGCGCGCGCGCCCTGCGTGAAGAAGCCGCGTTTAAAGAGGCGCTGGTGTTTTTCATCCTGGGAGATCCCTCGACCAGCGTGCAGCGTTTGATGAAATTTCGCCGCGACTTTGCCGGCGGCCCCCTGCGGCCAGCCGCAGATTCTCTCTTGCTGGAGCAACTGCCCGGAGTCATTACCCATCTGATAGAGCAACAGGAAGATTTACAGGCCATAGTGCTGGTTGAACAAAACCGCGGGATTCTGCTCCAGGAACGACTCGATAACGAATTTCTTGGTTTAGTAGCCGCCGCCCTGACCCGGCTGGGCCTTTACGATCGCGCGACCCGGGTGGTGTTGTTTCAACTGGATCGTGCCCCCAGCATCGCGTCAAAAGAAAAATTTTATCTGCCCCTGACGCGCCTATACCGTCTGCGCCGCCAGAATTTGGCGGTTGTCAGCCAGGCGCAAACCTACTTAAAACTCTACCCCAAGGGCGAATCGCGGAGCGAGATTTACAGTTTGATGCTTGACGCTTTGGTGGATCTCAAAGGCGAGCCCGAGCTGCTCAAACAGCTTGAACGCTCGGATCGGCCGGTCAGCGCCAAGCTTGAAATGCGTGCCGCCTGGATTTATTGGCAACAGGAGCGTCTCGACGCCGTCGTCAAGCGCTTGACCCAAGCCACCAGCCTGGCGGGGTCGCTACCCCAGAGCGAAACCCTGCTGCTGGCCGAAGCCTTGTTTCAACAGCAACGGAATCAGGAAGCGGCTCCTTTGTTCAAGGGTCTGCGCCAGGATCCGGATTTCGGGGCCCAAGCCAGCTATCGCAGCGCCCAATTGTTGCTGCGCCAGGGAGAAACGCTGTCGGCACTTAACCTTTTGCGGGAATTTGTCGACAAAGACCAGAGCAGTCCCTGGTCACTCTTGGCGCAGGACTTGCTCAAAGAGTTAAATGTTACAAACTTTTGACAGTCTCATACGAACAGGTTGAATCATGGCGAACAACGGTTTAATCGACAAAACCACCCACCTGCTGCAAAAAAGCCTGGATCTGCGTCAGCAACGCCTGGGCGTCATTGCCAGTAACGTTGCCAACTCTGACACCCCGCGCTATGCAGCCCGTACCCTCGAATTTGAAGCACGGCTCCAGCAGGCGCTGCAACAGCCCCCCATGGCGTCTGTGCCCTTGCAGCCACGGCATTTCCCCATTGGCAATGTCGGTTTTGAACAGATTCAGGGACAGGTCGAACAGCACCCGGACAGAAGCGGTCAGGGCGACGGTAACAACGTCAGCGTCGAAGATGAAATGATTGCTCTTGCCGAAAATCAGATTTTATATGAAGCCACTGCCCGGCTGACCAAACGTAAGCTGCAATTACTGAAATACGCCGTCAACGACGGGCGTTAAACCACCACCAGGCGCCCCCTGTTGTTTCTGTTTATCGGCGCTTGTTGAAAAGGAGACAACATGGATCTTCTCACCAGCATGAAAATCAGTGCTTCTGCCCTGAAAGCTCAGCGAACGCGCCTGGGAACAATTGGCACCAACATCGCCAATATCGAAACCACGCGCACCCCCGAAGGTGGGCCATTTCGCAAACGCGAAGTGGTTTTTGAAAGCCAGAGCAAAGGCTTTGCTGACCATCTGGCCGCCAGCCAGCGCCGGGCGGCCGCAGGAGTTGAAGTCGCACAGATACGTTTAGACAATCGACCACCGAAAATGGTCTACAACCCCGGGCATCCCGACGCCGACGCCCAAGGACAGGTCGCCATGCCTAATGTCGAATTGATGGAAGAAATCGCCGACATGATGAGTGCCAATCGGGCCTATGAGTCCAATGTTACGGTGATTAAATCGGCCAAGCGCATGGCATTAAAAGCCCTTGAAATCGGTCAGTGAGGTCAGCATGAAGAGTATTGCGGATATTAGTCCAAGAGCGACGCCCTTACAGGGGCTTGGTGGTATCAGCCGCCAAGCGGGGGTTAAATCGGCGGGCAGTGACTTTGCCGCCCTGGTTAAGGAATCTATCGCTAGTGTCAACCGCAAACAGGCCGAAGCCGATCAGGCCGCATCAGCGCTGGCGAGCGGCCAGAGCAGCAACATTCATGAAGTGATGATCAAGATGGAAGAGGCCGAAATTTCCCTGCGCATGGTGGTGCAGATGCGGAACAAGGTGGTTGAGGCTTACCAGGAAATTATGCGCATGCAGGTTTGATAGCGCCTGACAACACATTGATTGACGTGAAATGAGGTTTCAATATGGCGGAAGCAACAACGGAAACAAAAAACTTGATGACGGTGATCACGGAATGGTCCCTGGCACGCAAACTGAGTCTGGTCGGGGTGGCCTTGGTCAGCGTCCTGGCGTTTGGCGCGATCATCGTCCAGAGTCGCGTTGCCGATTACAGCTTGCTGTTTGCCAATTTGCCCGCTCGTGATGCCGCCATGGTGGTTGAAGAGTTAAAAACCCGCAAGGTTCCCTATCAACTCGCCGATGGCGGCAAGGATATTCTGATTCCGGCGGATCAAGTTTACGGGATCCGCCTCGAACTGGCTGGTGCCGGGCTCTCAGAAAGTGGGATCGGCTTTGAAATTTTTGACCGCCAGAGTTTTGGTTTGACCGATTTTGCCCAGAAGGTGAATTACCGGCGGGCGCTTCAGGGTGAACTGATGCGCACCATCACCTCCCTCGGCCCGGTGGAAAGCGCCCGGGTTCACCTGGCCCTGCCCGAAAAACGCCTGTTCCGTAACCAGCAGAAAGAAGCAACGGCTTCGGTGATTATCAAGCTGCGTTCGGGCCGCCAACTCAAGGACACCCAGCTACAGGGAATCATTCATCTGGTCGCCGGCAGCATTGAAGAGCTTGAACCTGAAAACGTGACCGTGGTCGATTCGTCAGGCAAGGTGCTGTCCCGAAGCCGCAGCGATGCCATGACCGGCCCCATGACGCCAGGCATGCTCGAATACCAGCAGACCCTCGAACGCCGATTGGAAGAGCGCGCCCAGTCGTTGCTCGATCGTGCCCTGGGGGCGGGTAATTCCATGGTGCGGGTGACTGCCGAGGTCAATTTCGATCAGCGCGAACGCATTGAGCAGGCGGTTGATCCCAATGGTTCGGTGGTCCTCAGTGAGCAAACCAGCACCGAGCGTGGCTCGACCGAAGGGGTTTCCGGGGTGCCGGGCGTTGCGGCCAACCTGCGTCAGGATGTTCCCGGCCCGGTCATAACCACCGCCCCCTCAAGCCAGGCCCAGGAAACGGTGAATTATGAAGTCAGTCGGATCACCAGTAAGCTGGTAGAATCGGTCGGCAGCCTGACCAAAGTTTCGGTTTCGGTGCTGGTTGCCGACAAGCTGACGCCCGGTGCTGAAGGAACAACCGCCACACCTGTCCCGCGAGACGCTGCCGAATTGCAGGAAATCGAAAAAATGGTACGCACGGCCCTGGGGTTGGATGACACCCGTGGCGATGCTTTGAGTGTGGTTTCCATGCCCTTTGAAACCGATTTCATTGATGAACCCTTTGAGCCGGCTTCACCCATCACCCAGATTTACCCCTACATGCCGCTGATTAAATATGGCCTGCTGAGTCTGGCGGCGCTGATGGCCTATCTGCTCTTTTTGCGCCCCATGCTCAAAACCATGCGCAGTGCCACCAACCAGACTCAGCCGATGAAAACCGTTCAGGAACTTGAGGCCGATCTTCAGGCCGGGAAGCCGCTGCTTGGTGGCCCTGGTGACCCCCTCGCCCAGATCCGCCAGGAAGTTTTAGGCGGCGACCAAGCGCCGGTTCAGGTGGTAAAAACCTGGCTGCGTGAAGAAGTACCGGGATGACATCCACCGATTTCCAAGGCGGAATCTGAGGGGGAGGAAATAAAATAACTTTGCTGCTTTCGTAAGAAAGTAAAATTCGTGGATGGCGTGGAGACAAAGCGTTGAAAGTCCCTGAAAAACTGACTGGTGTCAAAAAAGCGGCGATCCTGCTGATCTGCCTGGGTGAAGAAGCGGCAGCGCGTATCTTCGAAACCCTGGATGACAGTGAAGTGCGCGATATCAGCCGCTGCATGAGCGACATTGAACGGGTTGACCCGGAACTGGCGCGTTCAGTCTTGCAGGAATACAAGGATGCCCGCGACAATAATATGGGCGTGTATATCAAGGGTGATCTGTTTGCACGCAACGCGATTATGGGCGGAGAAAATCACCAGCGCGCCGAATATCTGATTGATCAGGTCACGGCCGGCATTGAAGGTCGCCCACTTGAAACCATCTCAAAAATGCACCCGCGTATGGTGGCCAGCCTGCTGGAAAATGAGCACCCGCAGACGGTGGCGCTGATTCTTTCGACCCAGCGTGAAGATCACGCCAGCCGCGTGTTGGCCCAGATTCCCGAAGATCTGCGTGGCGAAGTGATGTACCGCATTGCTAAAATTGAAACCGTTGCCCCAGAAGTGATCAGTCGCATTGAAGATGCCCTGCAACGCGAAATCGGCGTGGTCGTCGGGCAGGACAAAAAGCAGGTGGGCGGTATCGACAAGGTGGTCGAAATTCTGGCACGGCTCGAAAAAGGTCTGGATCAGCAAGTTCTGACCGGCATTGAAGCCGCTGATGCCGAAATGGCCGAAGAAATACGGCGACGGATGTTCACCTTTGAAGATCTGCGCGCCCTTGATGGTCGCGCCATGCAGACAGTGCTGCGTGAGGTGAGTACCGACAGCCTGACCCTGGCCCTGAAGACCGCTTCGGATGAACTGAAAGAGAAAGTCTACGCCAATATTTCCCAGCGTGCCGCCGACATGATTGAAGAAGATCTCGATGCCATGGGACCGCGTAAGCTCTCTGAAGTTGAAGCGATGCAGATGGAAATTGTTAAGGTCGCCCTGCGACTTGAAGAAGAAGGAACCCTGGTGATTCCAGGTCGTGGAGGCCAGGATGAGCTTGTCTAAAGTCTATCGCGGGCAAGAATTCAGCGAACTGGAACGCTTTGAATTTCGGTCTTTCAGCGCACCCCCGCCAACCAAAAGCCCAACTGGCGAAAAGGACAAGAAAGGTTCACCGGTGCCCGTCACGCCCGTCGCACCACCAACGAATCAGCAAGAGGTGAATGAGGCGCATCGGCGCGGACGTCAGGAAGGCAGTGCGGCGGTCGAAGCAAAACTGGGACAAACCCTCAAAGCCTTGACCGAGGCCCTGGAAGAGATCAGCCGCCTGCGTGAAACCCTGGCGCGTAACAGCAGTCAGGATATGTTGCGCATGGTGATGGCGATTAGCGAACAGGTGATTCGGCGCGCCCTCGAAGCCGACCCGCAAAATATTCTGGCCTTGATTGAAAATGCCCTCCAGGCCTCGATTCAGTCGGATTACTGTCGAATTCGCCTCAATCCACAAGATCTGGAGCGGGTCAAAGAGCACAAGCCCCTTTTTCTCGCCAGCGTCAGCGGCCTGAAGAATATCAGCTTCGATGTCGATCCGACCGTCAGTGCTGGCGGCTGCAAAATATCTTCAGACTTCGGCGATGTCGATGCCACCATCGAAAGCCAGCTCGATGAGATACGCAAGGCGCTGCAAGAAATTATCACCGGACCCGAATGATGGATGCATCTCTTCAGCTTTGTCGTTACCGAGCCCGAGACCCCCATTCCACGGGCCGCATGAATCCCTCCCTGGAGCTTAGCTGTCGCCATCCGGGCGACAGATACCCGTTCCATGGCGGCCTCGGGCTCTGCATACTGAAGAGTTACTAATGGATATTATCGGGCGCATTCGCGAAATTAATCCCCTGAAAATCAGTGGCAAGGTCACGCAGATTTTGGGTCTGGTGGTGGAAGGTTTTTGTCCGACAGCGACGGTGGGAACCCTGTGCGAGCTGGTTCCCATCGGCGGCGGCCCCAAAGTTCCTGCCGAAGTGGTTGGGTTTCGCAATTCCCGGGCCTTGCTCATGCCCCTGGGCGATCTGCGTGGTCTGGGGCCAGGCAGCCTGATTCGGGTAGTACGCGACAGCGCGACCCTGCCGGTGGGTCAGGAGTTGCTGGGCCGCGTAATCGATGCCCTGGGAAACCCGTTGGACGATAAGCCCCTGGCGCCCCTTGAACAGGAATTTCCCCTCTATGCCCTGCCTCCCGGCCCTATGTCACGCGAGCCGATTATCGATGCCCTGGATCTGGGGGTGCGCTCGATCAACGGCCTGCTGACTTGCGGCCGCGGCCAGCGCATGGGAATTATGGCCGGTTCCGGGGTTGGAAAAAGTGTGCTGCTGGGCATGATGGCCAAGCACACCCGCGCCGACGTCAATGTCATTGCCTTAATTGGTGAGCGTGGTCGCGAAGTGCGTGAATTCATCGAACGCGATCTCGGCCCCGAAGGTCTGGCGCGCTCGGTGGTGGTTACCGCCACCTCAGATCAGTCGCCCCTGCTGCGCATGCGGGGCGCCTTTGTGGCCACAACCCTGGCCGAATATTTTTGTGCCCAGGGCAAAAACGTGCTGCTGTTAATGGATTCGGTCACGCGTTTTGCCATGGCCATGCGCGAAGTGGGTCTCGCCATTGGCGAGCCTCCCACCACCAAGGGCTACACCCCGTCGGTCTTTGCCACCCTGCCCAAGTTGTTGGAACGCGCCGGTTCCTTTGTTGGCAAGGGCAGTATTACTGCCCTGTATACCGTGCTGGTGGAGGGCGATGATATGAATGAACCCGTGGCTGACGCCGTACGTTCGATTCTCGATGGTCACATTGTGCTCTCGCGTGAGCTGGCGGCGCGTAACCATTATCCCTGTATTGATATTCTCAATTCGGCCAGTCGCGTTATGCGCGATATCGTCAGCTCGGCGCACCTGAAAAAGGCCGGTGACATCCGTGAAATTCTGGCGACTTACCGTGAAGCCGAAGATCTCATCAACATCGGCGCCTATGTCGCGGGCAGTAACCCGCGTATCGATTATGCCATTTCGCGCATTGAAGTCATTACCGATTTTTTGCGCCAGGACATGAATGCCGCCTTCACTTTGGAAGAAACTTTGGCTGAAATGGAACTTCTGACGCAGGATCGACGCGGCTGAATTCACAAGAGCAGGTAATAAAATGGCCCAAAAGTTTAAACTGCAAACGGTGCTTGATTATCGAAAAATTCTCGAAGATCAGGCCCAACAAAAGCTGGCGGAAACCCTTCAGGCACAGACCGTTCTTGAACAACAAAACCAGGCCATCGAACAACAGCGGGTAAGCGTGGTGGCGCAGATCGAACAAAAGCAGTCCGAAGGGCTGTCGGTGATGGAACTGCAACTGTTTGAAGATGAAATTTTTCATCTGCGGCAAAAACAGTCTCGATTAAAGGAGCAGCTCGAACAAATGACCCTGATGCTCAATCAATGTCGGCTTGAACTCATGCATGCCATGCGCGAACGCAAAGTCATTGAAAAGCTAAAAGACAAGCAACTGGCGGAATATCTGCGCAAACTCGATCAGAAAGAACGAATTCTGCTCGATGAAATCAGTTTGCGTCGCAAAGGAGACCGCTGATGAAATCTTTTGCCCTGCTCATCCTCATTCTGTTGCTGGCCCAGGGCGTAAAAGCCGTCGAGCCCAACCCGAACCAACCATCCTCAGTGGAAGAACGCCGCATCCGCACCGCCATCGAAGAACAATACAATCGCTTTCAGTTGGAAGGCGATCAATTGAAAGTCGAACAAATGCAGCTAAAGACTCTGCAAAAGGAAGTCGATAAGAAGCTCGTCCAGATGCAGAACCTGCGCGACGAACTAAGCAGACTTCTCAATCGCAAACAACTGGAAGAGGGCAAGCGGGTGGCAGAATTGGGCAAGATCTACGAAAAAATGAACGAAGCCAAAGCTGCCGAGCTGCTGAAAAATCTTGACCCGCAACTGGCAATTGAACTGTTGGCGACCATGAACAAAAAAACCGCCGGAAAAATTCTCAACAATCTGGACGAAAAAACCGCCACCGAACTGAGCACCGGTTTTACGGAAATTCCGGTCAACCAGACTCCGGGTTACTAGGACGAGAGACGACTCTCTTGCCGAATGAGGTGACAGCTTATGCCAGGATTCTATGTAGCAGATTTTACCTCCGTTGTCCCCATGGGCGCGCAAAGCCCTGCCGCTTCAGCGGCTAAACCAGCGGATCAGGCCTTCGGCAAGGCATTACATCGGGCCACCCGCCCGGAACCTGAAGTAACGCGCCAGCGCAGAACCGAAGCAGCCCCCCGGCAGGCTCCGCGTCAGGCAACGCGGGAGCAGCCCCCTGGCAGCGGACCACAAACCTACCCTGATACAAACCAGCCCAAGCTGGAGACTAACTCCGAAACTCAACCCCGTAGTCACCTAACTGCAACCGAAGAAGCAAAGACACCAAGGTCGGAAGTTTCCACAATCGACCTATCCGATGAAGAACCTGAAGCGAGCGCTGCGGAAGCCATGGCCCCTTTTTATATGGCCGCACTCTTCGATGAGAGTGCCAGCTATCTGCAACCCTCGGCCCAGAGCGAGCGCATTGCCGCCGCCGAGCGGGTTCAGGAATTTGTTGCCGATTGGCTGTCAAATCAGACCGAAGAAATCACTCCGCTAAACACGACTAGACTTGTGGCTGAACCTCAAACCGAAAGGGCTGAAGTTGTGAGCATGGCCCTGGATATTCTGTCTCAGTACGTTGAAGAGACCCTCGGCCAGACGACAGGGCCCCGGAACAACACACCCCAGGAGTCGTCGGTTGCAGAAACTGTCAGCGATCAACAAGCGCAAACGGGGGAAACGCACATAAACCAACGCAATACCGCCGAACTTCGCCAGTTGATGGCGGTGATGATGCAGAGTGGGCGTATTCCCGAACCATTTAATCAACCGCCCGGCAATCAAGCCCTGCAACAACAGCTCGACCGAATTCTGCCTCTGGTGATTTCTGCTTCAAGTGCCGCCGCGCAGGCGGCAACGGAGAGAGCGCCCCGCGCGGAACGCATCAACCTTGCCCCGCCGGTTGACAACCCGCTTCGTATGGAAGCCCAGGCCGTTCAGGGTGCAAACAGGCAAAGCGCGCGGACGGTCGAAAACAACGACTTGCCGGCATTAACCCCAAAAGCGCCCCGCGCGGAACGCATCAACCTCGCCCCGCCGGTTGACAACCCACTTCGTATGGAAGCCCAGGCCGTTCAGGGTGCAAACAGGCAAAGCGCGCGGACGGTCGAAAACAACGACTTGTCGGCATCAACCCCAAAAGCGCCCCGCGCGGAACGCATCAACCTTGCCCCGCCGGTTGACAACCCGCTTCGTATGGAAGCCCAGGCCGTTCAGGGTGCAAACAGGCAAAGCGCGCGGACGGTCGAAAATTCGCGCCAGGCTCCCCTATCTTTTGACATTTCGGATGAAAACCCCGCATTCACACCGCGGCCGTTATCCGGATCCCTGACTGACACGAAAACGGGGCTGCAGGAATCACAGATGGCAAAAATTTTTGCAGCGGCCTCTGCTCATCCACAATCTGAGCAAAAAGGGACAGAACCATCATTTGCCGTGCCATCAGCGGGAAGTTCTGAAGAATCGACCGCGGCCGGTCAGCTAGAAATTAGCGAGATAGCGTTTGCCGCGCCGCAGCAAGAGCGCGCCGAAGCTGCCATGCACATGGTCGTCAATGGGCCACGCGCAATCCAGGCTGCCGGGTTAAATGATGTGGCTGCCGTTAAAATAATGCAGCTGCCAACCGGGCAACAGCTGCCTGAGACTCAATTGGTTGATCAGGTGGTCAGGCACCTGGCCGCCGGGAACAATGGTGAAACCAGCCGCATGTTGCTGCGTCTGAATCCGGCCGAGCTTGGAACCTTGCGCATTGAATTGACCATGGAAGGCGACAAGCTGCGCGCCCAGTTACATGCCCAGACTCAGCAGGTGCAGGAGGTTCTTGACCGTCATCTCCCCCAACTGCGCGACGCCCTGCAAATGCAGGGATTAAAGATCGACAGTTTCCGCGTCGATGTTCAGGGCGGACACAGCCAGGCACGCGACCAGGCGTCTCAGTGGCAGCAACCGCAACAACAGGGGCATCAAGGGCATCGGCCTGCGGTCACCGACTGGCCGCCACCAGAGCTTGATATCCCGTTGCAGCAGATACTTCAGCAGCCTGCGGGCTCAATCAGTCTCAGGGTTTAGGAGATCTTTATGTCGACCATCAGTGATGTCACCAATACCAGCAGTCTGTTCCAGAATCAGGGTTCAAAAGAAACCGCCCTGGGCAAGGACGATTTTCTCAAGCTGCTGATTGCCCAACTGCAAAATCAGGATCCCCTGAATCCTGCCGATGCCACCGAATTCACCTCCCAACTCGCCCAGTTCAGCCAACTTGAACAGCTGAGTAACATGAGTAGCAAACTTGAGACCTTTGCCGCCATGGCTGGCCAGGTCGAACGCCAATCGGCTCTCGGCCTGATGGGCGAAGAGATTGTCGTGCAAGCCAGTCGGTTCGAAACCGATGGCGGATCCCAGACCTTGGGCTACCGCCTCGAAAATCAGGCAGATAGCGTCAACCTTTACCTCCTTGACAGTACCGGCAATCCGGTGGTGACCATCCCCGGCAGCGATACCGCACCGGGGGAATATTTTGTTCAGTGGGACGGCACCGACAGCAACGGCATGCCCGTTGAACCCGGAAGTTACGAACTGGTGGTCAGAGCCCTGGATGAAAATGAGGACGTTCTGCAAAGCCAATCCCTCATCCGCACTCTTGTCTCGGGCGTTGATCTGGATAGCGATGAAGCGCGTCTGGTCACTGCTGCCGGAATTTTTGATATGAGCAAGGTTTCCCGGGTGGGATCGGCCATGGCAGACCCGGCCACGCTTGCTCTTGCCGCAACGGAAAACACGGCCAACTCAACCAGCGCGACACAGACACCAACGGCCTTCTTATGAACGACGGTCTGACCATCCTTCCGCAACCGATTCAGCCCGTCAGTCCGACGCAACCCGCGAAAAATCGTTCTGCGGGTGGTCCGGTCGGTGCTTTTGATCAATTTTTACAGCAGGCACAAAAAAGCAGCGCCGTCACGTTTTCCGCCCATGCACAAAGCCGGATGGCCGCGCGGGGCATCAATTTCGACGCCACTCAATTACAGCGTCTTGAGCAAGCCGTGGCCCGCGTCGATGCCAAAGGTGGCCGCGATTCGCTGGTGATGCTCGATGATACCGCCCTGGTGGTCAGCGTCAAAAATGAAACTGTGGTCACAGTCGTTGATCGTGACCAACTGAAAAACAATGTTTTTACCCAGATAGACAGTGCAGTTATCGCCTAGCCGAACCGGTCCTCACTGAGGAGGTTCGCGAAGGAATCGACCGACCGAGATCCCTTCACGACAAGGAGAAAGATTATGGGAGTTTCCAGTTCATTGTTCAGTGGTGTCAGTGGTTTGAATGCCAATGGTAACGCCATGAGTGTTATCGGCAACAACATCGCCAATGCCAACACCGTCGGCTTCAAAGCCAGTCGCACCATTTTTGGTGATCTGCTTTCCAGCCAGATTGCCGGTTCCGGCGGCACTTCCCAAGTTGGACGCGGTGCAGGCCTATCAATTGTCGACAATATTTTTAGCCAGGGCACCTTCGAAAGTACCGAACTAAATACCGACCTCGCCGTCGAGGGCGCCGGTTTTTTCATCGTCAGCGATCCGACTACCGGCAATATCAACAACCAGTACACCCGCGCCGGCGCTTTCCGCTTTGACAGTGGCGGCAACTTTGTCAACCCCGAAGGCTACAACGTGATGGGCTACGAACTGGATTCCGAAGGCAACACCGTTGGCGATCTGGTTCCAATTCACGCCAATACCCAGTCCTTCACCCAGGCTGGCCAGACCAGCACTTTGACTCTCAATACCAATCTTGATTCCGATTCGAACGCATTAGTACCGGATATCGGCGCCAGCGCAACAGCTGTCGACAACAGTATTCTTGGCGCCTGGGGCGCGACCAATGCCGCCTACACCGACCTGGCGGCGGCCCCCACCGACCCCGCTCTGCAAGCCGCAGCCCAGGCCCAAGCCGCCATCGATGAGCCCCTTTATACTGCAGTCAGTACAGCGGTCACGGATCTGCAGACCGCCATTACCAGTGGGGTGGCTGCCGATATTGAGGCCGCTGCAAATGCCTTGGACACAGCCGTCATTGCTGCTGGAGGGGTGACTAATCCGGACTATACGACCCTTGGGACGGCTGGAAACGGCGGGGATGCGGCAATGCAAACCGCAGCCCTGACCCAGGCAACCGCCGATCTGGGACTTGCTACTAATGTTTTAACCGCGATCACTACCATGAATAATGGTATCAACGGGGTCTCCTTCGACCCACTGAATCCCACGGCGACTTCCAACTACGCCACCTCGATTCGCCTGTTCGACAGCCTCGGCAGCACCCACCTGATGACAACCTATTTCACCAAAACGTCTGATCAATCCTGGACATGGAATGCCGTAGTGGATGGTGAGGATCTTGTTGGGGGAACACCAAGAAAACTGACAATCGTCGGTTCAGGCACATTGAACTTTGACGCCAGCGGCAACCTGATCAGTATGAGTGATGCCGGAGGAACCTATCAGCTCTACACCACCCCCGGTGACACCAGCAGCGACCCGGTGGTGCCGGCGCCGGTGGTGCGTACCAACACGGGCGCCCTCGCCTGGTCGAACGGTGCCGTTGCCAGCCAGCAGGTTGCCATCGACATGCAGGTCACTCAATATTCCAGCCCCTCGGTCGTTGCCAGCCAGGAGCAGGATGGCTACGGTACAGGATCACTGGTCAAACTGAGTGTCGATAATCAGGGCAATGTGGTTGGGAACTTCAGCAATGGTCAACCGCGGCTATTAATGCGGCTGGCCCTGGCGAAGTTTACCAATCCTGCAGCTTTAAATAAGATGGGTAACAATATGTGGTCGGTGAGTACCACTTCGGGCGTACCGGTGGTCGGCACTGTCGGTTCGGGGGTTGGGAATATTTTCACCAACGCCCTCGAACAATCCAACGTTGATCTGGCCCAGGAATTTGTCAAAATGATCACCACCCAGCGGGGTTTTTCGGCCAACTCGAAAACCATTACCACCACCGACGAAATGCTCGCCGAGGTCATCAACCTGAAGCGTTAAGGTTCTAAGTCAAAATCATGACAAAGTTGAATGTCGCCCCGGAAAAGGGGCGACATTTTTTTTGACAAGAAACTGAAAAACCAAAGGAGTCTGTTTAACTTGTTGAAAAAACGTATAAAATTTAGCTGAATATCTATTCAATGCACATGGCACAATCTTTGCCATTCAACAGCGGGACAACCAACCCGCAGCAAGTCGGCCATCGACTTACTGACTCAACCTCACGGGGAATGATCCATGGATTTAGCCACACTACTGGGTCTGATCGGTGCCTTCGGCCTGCTGATCGGCGCAATTATGCAGGGCAGCTCGCTGTTGATTTTTTTGGATCTGCCTTCGGCTCTGATTGTTATCGGTGGCACCTTCGGCGTTATTTTGGTGGCCTACCCCTTCAAGGAAATCATGGGGGCCTTCGCGGTTACACGCAAAGCCTTCTTTGTCAAGGAACTCAACCCCGAAGACACCATCAGCAAGCTGATAACCTATGCGGGCAAGGCGCGCAAAGAGGGGATTCTCAGTCTGCAATCGGTGATGAACGACGTTGACGATGATTTCTTTCTTAAGGGTCTGCAAATGGCCGTCGATGGCCAGGAACCCGATGCCCTCAAAGAAATGCTCGACATGGAAATTGAATATATTATGGAACGTCACGATAAGGGTGCCGAAATTTTTGCTTCCATTGGCGGCTATGCGCCGGCCATGGGCATGATTGGTACCCTCATCGGACTGGTTCAGATGCTGCAAACCATGAATGACCCTTCAACGATCGGCCCGGCCATGGCGGTGGCCTTGATTACCACTTTTTACGGTGCGCTGATTGCTAACATCATTGCCTTGCCCATTTCGGCCAAGCTCAAGCTGCGCTCGAAAGGTGAGGTGCTGGTTAAAACTCTGATCACCGAAGGCATGAAGGCCATCCTGGGGGGTGAAAACCCCCGCCTGATGGAACAACGCCTGCACGCTTTTGTTGCTCCCAAACAGCGTCAGAGCAATTTCGGCTAGGAGTGCCTGGTGGCGAAAAAACCCAAAAAAGCCCCAGCTGGGGCGCCCATGTGGATGGTCACTTTCAGCGACATGGTAACGCTGTTGCTGACCTTCTTCGTTTTGCTGCTCTCCATGGCATCGATGGACAAAGTCAAATTCAGCCAGGCGAGCGATTCCCTGGCCGGGGCCTTCGGCGTGATGGCCAGCAGCAATTCCACCGCCATTTCCCCGCCACGGGTTGTGACCTACGCACCGGTGGATGACGATCTGGTTTCGCGGGTGTATAAACGCTTGCGCTCCAAAATACATGAATTGAAAATCGATAAAGATATTACCCTGGTTAAGGATCGCGGGGCTGTCATTTTAAGAATTGAAGACGCGGTGTTGTTTGCGTCAGGTCAAAGCACCCTGAACCGCGCTGCCGAACCCATTCTCGATAAGGTTGCCGAACTGGTGCGGCCTTTGCCTTTCAATATGAAAATCGAAGGCCATACCGACAGTCGCGGCGATTTGATGGCCAACTGGAAGCTCTCCGTTGATCGGGCGGTTTCGGTGCTGGGGTATTTTGTCGGCAAACAGTTGCTGCCCCTCGATCGTTTGGCAGCCACCGGCTATGGCGGGCAAAAACCTTTGTACCCAGAAGACAGCGACGCCGCCCGCGCCCTGAATCGGCGCGTCGAATTTGTCCTCGAAAGCCAGGGTGGCCCCGGTGACAACCTGCCGTATCTGATTGATGCCAGTGAACAGGCACCTTTTTAAACGCACGCCCCCGAGGGGATAACCACAAAACAAGGGACGGATCATGGCGAAAAAAGAAGCAACCACACCCACCGAAGAAGGATCAAAAAAGAAGTTGATCATCATCGCCGCTGTTGTTTTGCTGCTGATTATCGGTGGTGGCGCTGCCTACTTTCTGCTTGGCAACAAGGACAAGAAGGTTGACCCCCAAACCGAAGCAGCCTCTTTGGCCGCTCAGGCCAAGCAGGTCGGTCCCATGGTCAATATTGATACCTTCATTGTCAATATTCTCGATGACCAGGAAAGTCGTTATCTCAAAGCCGCCATCACCCTGGAAGTCGATGCCGAATCAACGGCGACTGAAATCAACAACCGCCTGCCGCAGATCAAAGATGCCATTTTGCTGCTGATCGGCAACAAAACTTACGGCGAATTGCGTGATATGCAAGGGAAACTTCAGCTCCGTGGGGAATTGATCAACCGCCTGAATGAAATTCTGACCAAAGGCAAGGTCAAACGCATTTACTTCACCGATTTCGTGGTTCAGTAGAGAGCAGCCGTGGAACGCATCCTCAGCAAAGAAGAGATTGCCGAACTGCTGTCAGCCGTGCGGCACGGGCAGGTCGAAATTGACCCGGTCGATGATGAAAGCCCAAAGGACAAGCGCCGGGTCTCTCAGCTCAATTTGTTTCGTTCCCAAGGGCCGGAAAACTGGAAACTGCCCAACTTTGATCTGGTGCTCGATGCCTTTGCGCGCAATTACGCAACTTCTTTGGCCAACCGCCTGCAACGTGCCACCAACCTGAAATTGACTGGTTTTGAATCCATGACCTTTGAGGGGTTGCTCCAGCGTCTCAGTGGTCGCGGTGCTATTGGTATCGTCGAACTAGAACCCCTGCGGGGCAATACCCTGGTGGTCTTCAACGAGCAGATTTCCTACGCCCTGGTCGAACTGGTACTGGGCGGCGCTGCCAATGTAAAAAATATTCCACAGCGCCCCATGAGCGCGATTGAGCTGAATGTTATTCATGATGTCGTTGCCGACAGCTGCCCAGATCTGGCCAAAAGTTTTGCTCAGATGCAGACCGTCGAAGCGCATTTGGTCAAAATTGAGAGCAACCTGCGCCTCCTCAGTCATATCAGCCACGATGCGGGCGTACTGGTCGCGCACTACCAGACCAGCATCGATGAAGCCGAAGGCGAAATCACCTTGGTGCTGCCCCACGCATCCCTCGAGCCCCTGGTGGAAAAATACCGCGAACATGCGTCACTGCCCATGTCGACGATCCGCACCAACCAGTGGCAAAAAGCGATCCTCGACGAACTGCAAATGATGGATGTTGAAGTCGAAGCTCAGTTGGCACAAATTTCCTTGCGGGTACGCGATATCCTCAATTTTGAAGTGGGAGATGTCATTGATTTAAACTGTGACCCGGACAGCCCGTTGAAATTGCTGGTTGAAGGACGTGCCAAATTTCAGGGGATTGCCGGTGTTCAGGGGCGACAAAAAGCGATTTTGATAACCGGGGCACTCCCCGATGGAGGTTAATAATGACGGAAAAAAGTAAGGTTGATCAAAAGGCCCTGAGTTCCACCGATAACGCATCGCGCAACGAAAAAGGCATCAACCTTCTGCTTGATATCCCCTTGCAGGTTTCGGTTGAAGTGGGTCGTGCCCGCATTCTGGTGCGTGATCTGCTGCAAATGCAGGAAGGCACCCTGATCGAGCTGGAAAAGCTTGCCGGAGAACCCCTTGATTTGTATGTCAATTCGCGCCTGATTGCGCGCGGCGAAGCGGTGGTCGTGAATGAAAAATTCGGTCTGCGCCTGACGGATGTGGTCAGCCCGTCGGAACGCATCGAGAATCTGGGGTCATGAAAACAGCCCTTCTGAGCGTTTTTTGGGTGCTGGCCCCTATGCTGGTTCTGGCCGCAGGCCCCGCAACCAACGAAGAGAGTTTGTTGATTCCGGCCTTTAAAATGCTCGGGGCCCTGGCCTTGGTCATCGGCCTTTTACTCCTGTGTTTTGCCGCCAGCCGTAAGGGTTTAAGTTTGCTGCCCGGCAAACGCAGCGGCCAGATCCAGATCCTCGAAACCCGTTCCTTAGGCGGCAAGAAAATGCTGTGTCTGGTGCAGGTGCGCGGGCAGGAACTCCTGCTCGGCGTCAGTGGCGAACGGATTGACTGCCTGACCCGTTTGCCGGCGCGCGATTCCCAGTTTCAAGCCACCCTCGAACAGCTTGAACCCAAAGAATCGGCAATCGATCTGGAGACCGGCGCATGAAAATTCTCATTTCTGTGCTGGTTTTTTTGCTGACGACAGGGCCCCAATTTGTCGTCGCCGCCGGGTTGCCGACCATTACCCTGGGGGTTCAGCAGGCCACCGAACCGGCCCAGGTTTCCACCGCCCTGCAGGTGATCATTCTGCTGACGGTGCTTTCCATTGCTCCGGCGATTCTGCTCATGACGACCGGCTTTACCCGCATTGTGATTGTGCTGTCTTTTGTGCGTCAGGCCATGGGCACCCAGCAGGCTCCTTCGAATCAGATTGTCATTGGATTGGCACTTTTTTTAACTTTTTTTGTCATGGCTCCGGTTTTTACCCAAATTAACGAAACCGCCCTGCAACCCTATCTCGAACAGCAGATCGATCAAACTCAGGCCCTCGAAAAGGCTCTGCTACCTATCCGCAATTTCATGTTTTCCCAGGTGGCGGAAAAAGATTTGACCCTGATGCTGTCGATTTCCCAGAGCAGCCAGCCCGAAACCAAAGAAGATGTTTCCCTGCTCACCCTGATTCCGGCCTTCATGCTTTCAGAGCTGAAACGCGCTTTTCAAATGGGCTTTCTGATTTTTGTGCCCTTTCTGGTCATCGACATGGTGGTCGCTTCAATTCTCATGGCCATGGGGATGATGATGCTGCCGCCGATTGTCATTTCCCTGCCCTTTAAAATTCTGTTGTTTGTGCTGGTAGACGGCTGGAGTCTGGTGATTGGTTCGCTGGTTCAGAGCTTCACTTAGTTTCTGCCAGGGAACCTCGTCAAAAAAACGACATGGAATGGAGTGTAGATGACCCCCGAATTTGTGATTGATATCGGACGCCGCGCTCTGGAAACGGCACTGCTGATTTCAGCCCCCATGTTGCTGACCGCCCTGCTGGTTGGGCTGATCATCAGTATTTTTCAGGCCGCCACTCAAATTAATGAACAGACCATGACCTTTATTCCGAAAATTGTCGGTGTTTTCGTGGTGCTGTTGATTTTCGCTCCCTGGATTCTGCAGAAGATGATGACTCTGACCCTGATGATTTTTGACCTGTTGCCGACCCTGGGGCGCTGAGATGGAGATTCCGGCCTTTTCCCTGGTCACATTGCAGGGTTTTCTCCTTTGCCTGGTGCGGATTGGTTCCATGTTTGGCTCCATGCCGGTCTTCAGCGGCGGTCAGGTTCCCATGCAGATCAAGGTTGGGCTGGTGTTCTTAACCAGTATGATTGTCTTCCCGGGCGTGCAAAAATTTCTTCCCGGCAACGAATTAGCCCCCCTGAGCCTGTTACTGCTGATTTTCGGCGAAGCCGCCCTGGGGCTGATGGTCGGCTTTCTGGCCCAGCTGATTTTCATGGCTGCCGAGTTCGGCGGTTCCATTATCGGTTATCAGATGGGCTTCGCCGCCGCTAACGTATTTGATCCCGCGAACCAGCGCCAGGTGGCGTTGATTTCTCAATTTCAAAGCGTGATTGCCATTTTGCTTTTTCTCGCCCTGGATGTTCATCACCTTTTCTTTGAAGCAATCGTCGCCTCATTTTCCGTACTTCAGCCGGGTAGTTTTTCCTTCAGCGGCGACGTGGTTCCCGAGTTGATGAATTTTGCCAACCACTGCTTCATTCTAGCGATCAAACTGGCGGCTCCCATTCTCGCCCTGCTCATCCTTTCCAATTTGACTCTGGGCATCATGGCACGGGTCTTTCCGCAAATGAATGTCTTTATGCTCGCCTTCCCCTTGAATATCGGCATCTCCTTTCTGGTGATGGGTTTAACCCTGTCGGTGGTCGCCGGATTGCTGCAACAGGAATTCTCCCTGCTGGGGGAGCGCTTTTTGCAACTCTTCAGTTTGCTTTAATTTTTCCCACTCACTGCCAATATTCTGTCACGCCGCCCGGCCGCGTGAAACGGAGCTCTCATGGCTGAAGACTCTGACCAGGAACGCTCAGAACAGGCAACCGGCAAACGCCGCGACGATTTTCGCAAACGTGGCCAGGTCGCCCAAAGTAAGGAAGTGGTCACGGCGGCCCTGATGACCATGTCGCTGCTGCTGTGGGTCTTTTACGCCCAATCCTTCTGGCGCAGCCTTGAACAGTTGTTTGCAAACTCTTTACGTCATCTCCATCAGCCTCAACTCTCGGTTTTACGCACCCTGGTACTCACCAACCAAACCATTGCCGAGCTCGGTAGATTACTCTGGCCGGTTTTTTTAATGACCCTGGTGGTGGGTTTCTTCGCGTCGTTTCTGCAGGTTGGGCCGCTCTTTACGACCAAACCCTTCATGCCCGATCTGAGCAAATTCAATCCAATTAAGGGCATGGGGCGGTTTTTTTCCAAGCGTTCGGCTCTTGAGGTGGTCAAGTCCCTCGCCAAGGTTTCTCTGGTCGGTGCCGTTGCCGGTCTGACCCTGGCCAATGAATTTGGCACCGCCCTGCAACTGCTGAGTGTCGATCTGTCGCAAACGATTATTTTCCTGGGCGATGTCGCCTATCTGATTCTGGCTAAGGCCTGTGCCATCTTTATTGTGCTGGGCTTGATCGATTTTCTCTTCACGCGCTGGGAAATGGAGCAGAAGATGAAAATGACCAAGCAAGAAGTCAAAGAAGAATATAAAGAAACCGAGGGTGATCCCCAGCTGAAGGCGCGCGTGCGTTCGGTTCAGCAGCAGATGGCGCGTAAACGCATGATGGCCGAAGTGCCCAAAGCCGATGTCATTATCACCAACCCGACCCACCTTTCCATTGCCATATCCTACCAGCGCGACAGCATGGACGCCCCGCAGATTATTGCCAAGGGAGCCGACCATCTAGCCATGCGTATTCGTGACATTGCCAAAGAATATGCCATTCCGCTGGTAGAAAACGTTCCGGTGGCACGGGCCTTGTACAAGATGGATGTTGGGAGCGCTATTCCCGAAGAAATGTTCAAGGCCGTAGCCGAAATCCTGGCCTATGTTTATAGTTTGAAACGTAATTAACCAACCGAAATCAAAGAAGAAATAGAACAAAATTCCAGCCGGGGCCGCGCGCCGGAATATTGACGTTCCGCGACGGAATATTGGCCAAGACGTAAAAAAACCGGAGACAGTGATGTACCAGATCTTTCTTCAGAACCGCTGGGTTCAACTGATTGTGCGCGCTGATGTTATGGTGGCCCTGGGCCTGGTGTTGGTGTTGATGCTCATGATCCTGCCGGTGCCCGCAGCCTTGCTCGACCTGTTTCTGGCCCTGAATATCACCCTGGCTCTGCTGGTGCTGATCATTTCCCTTTACACTACCAAGGCGCTGGATTTTGCCATCTTCCCCACGGTTTTGCTCACTACCACCCTCTTTCGCCTGTCCCTCAATGTCGCTTCAACCCGCCTGATTCTGCTCCACGGTGAAGAAGGCCCCAGTTCGGCCGGCAGTGTGATTGAATCTTTCGGTCAGTTTGTGGTCGGCGGTAACTATGTGGTCGGTATTGTTATCTTTATCATTCTGGTGATTATTAACTTCATGGTCATCACCAAGGGTGCCGGGCGCGTCGCTGAAGTGGCGGCCCGTTTCACCCTCGATGCCATGCCCGGCAAACAAATGGCCATTGACGCCGACTTGAATGCCGGTCTGATCAATGAAAATGATGCCCGCACGCGCCGCGAAGAAATTGCGCAACAGGCGGATTTTTACGGGGCCATGGATGGTGCCAGCAAGTTTGTCAAGGGCGATGCCATCGCCGGGATCATCATTACGCTCATCAATATCGGCGCGGGCTTCGTCATTGGCGTCGTGCAAAAGGGCATGCCCATGGCCGAAGCCGCCGCCAACTACACCATTTTGACCGTTGGTGATGGCTTGGTGGGCCAGATTCCGGCGCTGATTATTTCAACCGGAGCGGGCATCATGGTCACCCGCACCGCCAGCGGGGAAGACTTCGGCGACGAAATCAAGCGCCAGTTCAGCATCCATCCCCGCGCCCTGTGGGTGGTGGCAGGAATTCTGTCAATTTTTGCCATGATTCCCGGCCTGCCGCAGATTCCCTTTATGGTGCTGGCGCTTTTGGTGGCGACGGTTGCCTGGCGGGTGCAGAAAACCTCTGAACTTGAAGAGGTTGCGCCCGAAGAGCAGAAGGCTCTGCCCGCTGGGGCAGTGGAAGAGAATTATGAAGCCATGCTTGGAGTTGATCTGCTGGAAATGGAAGTCGGTTACGGGCTGATTCCCCTGGTTGACGCCGCCCAGAATGGCGAGCTTTTGCCGCGCATCAAATCGCTCCGCAAGCAGTTTGCCCTCGATATGGGGTTTATTGTTCCGCCGGTGCATATTAAGGACAACCTGCAACTCAAACCCAATGAATACGCCATTATTCTTAAAGGGGTCAAAGTCGGCGGTGGCGAATTGCTGCCCGGTCATTACCTGGCCATGAATCCCGGCACCGCCACCGAAATGATCAAGGGCATTGAAACAACCGAGCCGGCTTTCGGGCTGCCTGCGGTCTGGATCGGCGATGAAAAAAAAGAACGCGCCCAGATCGCCGGTTATACGGTGGTGGATAACACCACGGTGGTTGCGACCCATGTCAGCGAATTGATCCGCCGCCACGCCCACGAACTTCTGGGTCGGCAGGAAACCCAGAATCTGTTGAATAACCTGGCCAAAGATTATCCCAAGCTGGTTGAAGAACTCATTCCGGGGCTACTGAATCTGGGCGTGATTATGCGCGTTTTACAGAATCTGCTGCGTGAACAGGTGAGTATTCGTGATCTGCGCACTATCCTCGAAACTCTGGCCGATTGGGCACCGGTTGTTCATGATGCCGACCAGCTGACCGAACATGTCCGTCAGATGCTTGCGCGGGCCATCAGCAGCCAGTTGAGCACTGACGGGCAGATGCTGGAAGTGATGACCCTGGAGCGCGGGGTTGAAAATCGCTTGCAGGAAGCCTTGCATACGGGCGATCAGGGGTCTTATCTGGCGGTTGAACCCAACTACGCCCAGGCTCTGATCACCAGTCTGCGCAAAGCCGCAGAAGCCTTCCCCGGCGGCAATCCGGTTCTTTTGTGTACCCCGGCGATTCGCGGCCACCTGCGTCGCCTGATCGAACGTTATCTGCCCGCGTTGGCAATTGTTTCTCATAATGAAATCGCATCGCACTTGAAGGTGCGATCCACAGGAACGGTGACCGTCGATGCTCGTTAAAACCTTTACCGCCGAAGATATGCCCCAGGCCCTACAGAAAGTCAAACAGACTTTGGGAGCCGACGCCCTGATTCTTTCGACCCGCACCCTGCGCAAAAAGGGATTGGGGCTGCTCGGCAAACCCCTGATCGAAGTTACTGCCGCCATCGAATCTCCCGCCATGGCCGACCCGCACCAGCGGGCAACTGCCACAAGCGCCGCGGGGATTGCTCCCAAGGCCGTTGCGGCTTATCAGGCTGTTGACCTGGAGCGCTCCCAGAAAAAACCTCAGCGCGATGGCTCGCGGGCGGTGATTGAGCCCCTTGAAATGGAACTGAACCAGTTACGCCAGATGGTTGCCGATCAGAATGTTGGTGATTTACAGCGCGAACTGGCCGGGCTCAAATCTCTGGTCAGCCTGCTGGTTGAAAATCGTGCACAGCTTCAGTCACCGGCCCCAGCAGCGGCCATCAAAACCCCCGCGGCGGCCGCGCCACGAGTTCTCCCGACAGCGTCAGCAAGTTTGACCCGTGTTCTGAGTGAGTGCGGGATTGATGCCGAAGCGGTCGAAACCATCGCACGCTTCGCCGACGCCCGCATGAGTGCCGAACAGCGGCGCGACCCTCAGTTGCAGCATGAGTATCTGCGCGAAATGATCGCCGATCTTCTTCAGATCAGTCCCGCCCCCTGGGGGCCCGCCAGCGAAGGTCAGCGCCGTATCGCCCTGGTAGGGCCAACCGGCGTCGGCAAAACCACCACTCTTGCCAAGCTGGCAGCCACCGCTACCGCCGCCGGGGCGCGGGTCGCATTGATCACCATAGACACCTTTCGGATTGCCGCGGTCGAACAATTGAAGGTGTATGCCGAAATTATGCAGTTACCCGTCGAGGTTGTTTTCAGCCCCGATCAACTGCACGCTGCCTTGAACAATCATCGTGACAAGGATCTGATTCTCATCGATACCGCCGGGCGCAGTCCCCAGGATCATGAAAGCATTGCCGAGCTGGCAGGTTTTTTCACGAGCAACCTGCAGATTGAAAACTGGCTGGTACTGGCCGCCCAAAGTGAAGAGCGGGTGCTGTACAAAACGGTGGAAAATTTTTCACCCCTGGTGCCTGCCAGCCTGGTTTTTACCAAACTGGATGAATGTCTCGGCTGGGGCGTGCTGCTTAATTTGCCCACTCGCACCGGTTTGCCCCTGGCCTGTCTCACCCATGGCCAGCAGGTTCCCGAAGATTTACTCATGGCTGAAGCGCAACTGGTCGCCAGTTGGGTGTTGGGTCATGAACCACAGATACGGAAGGATGCTGTATGAATCAAACAGCCATGGATCAGGCTCACAGCTTACGTCAACGCCCTCAGGGCGTGCCGCAAACCCTTGAGACCAACCATTCTACCCGGGTAATTTCCATCACCAGCGGTAAAGGCGGGGTTGGCAAAACCGCAGTCGTCACCAACGTTGCCATTGCCCTGGCCAAGCAGGGGAAGCGGGTGCTGGTGATCGATGCCGACCTGGGTTTGGCCAATATTGATGTGATTTTGGGTTTGAACCCGATTCACAATCTCAACCATTTTTTCAAGGGAGAATTGGGGCTCGAAGACATTATGGTTGAAGGCCCCTACGGCTTAAAAATTCTGCCTGCCGGTTCAGGGGTACAGCAATACACTCATCTCGATGGCCAGCTGAAAATGCGCTTCATTGATGCCATCGACAACCTGCAGGAAGAATTCGACCTGGTTCTGATCGACACCGAAGCGGGAATTTCCGACAACGTCACCTATTTCAATGTCGCCGCCCAGGACATTCTGGTGGTCACCACGCCCGAACCCACCGCTATCACCGATGCCTATGCCCTGATGAAACTCTTGTCGAGCCAGTATCACCAGAAAAATTTTCTCTTGTGCGTCAACTCGGTGCGCAACAGCAGTGAAGGACTGGATGTTTTTGAAAAACTTACCATGGTTTCCGGGCGCTATCTCGATATCAGCATTGATTACCTGGGCGCGATTCCCTTTGATCGCAAAATGCATGAAGCCGTGCGCGCCCAGCAGGTGATTCAGGAACTTTACCCCGATCATAAGGTCTCAAAAGCTTTTGCCGCGCTGGCCGAGAGTCTGATGGAAGCCCCGGCCCATGACCGTCCCAAGGGCACACTTCAGTTTTTCTTTAAACGGATTTTGGGGGTTGAAGCGGGGCACCACCAATGAGCATCAACGGCTACGGTCCGCCTGGTGCCGCTGAACGGGAAAAGATGATCGAAAATCATCTTCCCCTGGTGCAATATCTGGTCGAGCGCATGCTCAGCCAGGTTCCGGCCTTTGTCAACCGCGAGGATCTGCGCAGTGCAGCCCTGGTCGGTTTGATGGATGCCGCCAGTCGCTTCGATCCGCGCCGTGGCGTGCTCTTCAAAACCTTCGCCGAGCAGCGGATTCGCGGGGCAATTTACGATGAAGTGCGGCGCATGGACTGGTTTTCGCGCTCCATGCGTGACAAGCAATCCCGCCTGAGCCGGGCGATTGACGGCCTCGAAAAAAAACTGCAACGTCAACCCGAGGAGCAGGAAATTGCTGCGGAAATGGAATTGTCCCTCGATGATTATCATGAGCTGCTGCTGCAGGTGAGTCATCTGGGCTGCGTCAGCCTCAACGAAACCCTGGATGAGGGTGACAGCGGGCGCAGTTTTATCGACAACCTGGAAGATGTCGCTCAGGAATCGGTGCAGGATCGGATGGAGGCCCAGGAACTCAGCCATGAACTTGCAGGTTATATTGGTGAGCTGTCGGAAAAAGAACAACAGGTGCTCGCACTTTACTACTACGAAGAGCTTTCCCAGAAAGAAATTTCCGAGGTGCTCGCGCTGACGGAAGGACGCATTTCGCAGCTCCACAGCCAGGCCCTGATTAAAATGAAAGTCAAAATGTCACGCAGCCTGCGCGGGCAGAAACCCGGGCCAAAACCATGAGCGTCGCCATGCTGTCTTTCGCCGGGCTGGTGCTGGTATTGGTGATTCTGACCGCCGTAATTCTGGGGCAACGGCGCCAACTGGAACGCCTGCGCGAACAATTGCGTCGCCAACCGCTGAAACAGCAAAAGTCGGCCTTCGATCAGACTTTGGCCCAGGCCGAAACACAGCCGGAGGGAAAACCGGTGGTGCTCGAACAGCCTCGTACTTCGGCTTTTCAAACCGACTTGACCGAACGCTATCGCTGCATCAGCGCCATGGCGCGTCAGGGGCTGAATGCCCACCAGATTTCGACCATTTTGCAGATCAGCGAAGGCGAAGCGCGCCAGGTCATCCGTCTGGCTGGGGTGACGCCGAACTAAACATTTCACCGGTTTGTACCGATACGTCAGGTACAGCTTCAAGGGCATCGACTAACGGAGTTCACACAGATGGGATCAGACAAATACGGAGCATTATCCGGCGCCATTGCCCGCTCACAGATGCTTGACCAAATCAGCCGCAATCTCGCCAATGTTGACACCACCGGCTACAAAAAAGGCAGCCTGACCTTTGAAACCAAGCTGCAAGATGCCGTGGCAACCCGAGACAAGGTTCCGACCAACCAGGTGCAAGCCAGTAGCGAAAATATTGATTTTTCCCAAGGGGTCTTGAATCGAACCGAGGTCGAAACCCATCTGGCAATCAATGGCCCAGGGTTTCTAAAGCTGCAACAGGAAGACGGCCAAATTGTCTACACCCGGCGCGGCAACTTTCGCGCCAGTGCAACGGGCGAACTGGTCACCGCAACCGGTTCGCGCTTGCTCGGCGCCGACGACCTTCCCTTGGTACTGCCGACAACGGATTATATAATCAGCCGTGACGGCAGCGTGATTTCCGAAAATCAAGTGGTTGGTAAAATCCCCCTCTACACCATTGAAGAGACCGATCGTTTACAGCGCGCCCAGACCGGAGCCTTTGTTGCCCCCGCCGGGGTTCTGGCAGTTGAGGATACCAGCTCGGATCTGATGCAGGGCTTTTTAGAATTATCGAATGTCAGCACCATGGAAGAAATGGGTCGCATGGTCTTCAACACCCGCGTTTTCGAGGCCACACAAAAAGTTTTGAACATTTACAGCCAGATGAACAGCAAACTTTCTGATTTAGGTAATTTACAGTAATACCGTCGCAAGGAGACAGTTATGATCAGGGCCCTCTGGACCGCCGCCACCGGCATGGAATCGCAGCAGAGCAATATCGACGTGATCGCCAACAACTTGGCCAACGTCAACAGCACCGGCTTCAAGAAGAGCCGCGCCGATTTCCAGGATATTCTGTACCAGACCGAAAAAATGGCCGGAGCCACCTCCGCCGGCACTGAAGTACCCACCGGCATCCAGGTTGGCCTCGGGGCACGCGTTGCCTCGGTGCAAAAAATCTTTACCACCGGCGACCTGCAACAGAGCGATAACGATCTGGATGTCGCGATCGAAGGCAAAGGCTTTTTCGGTGTCACCCTGCCCGACGGCAGCGAAGGCTATACCCGTTCGGGCGCCTTCAAAACCGACAGTACCGGTCGTCTGGTGACCTCGGACGGTTATCCGATTTTTCCGGAAATTGTTATTCCTGACAACGCCACTCAGGTGTCCATCAGTGAAGGCGGCGTTGTTGAAGTTGTCCAGGACGGCGGCGCCAACGCCACCGAAGTGGGCACCATCACTCTGGCCCGTTTCCAGAACCCCGCCGGGCTCAACGCCATTGGGCGCAACATCTTTAAAGAAACCAGCAGCAGCGGATCCCCAACCAGTGGCACCCCCGGCGAGGAAGGCTATGGAACCCTGGCCCAGGGGTTTCTGGAAGGCTCCAATGTCAGCGTCATGGAAGAAATGGTTAATATGATCGCCGGGCAGCGCGCCTATGAAGTCAATTCCAAAACCATCAGCACTGCCGATGAGATGCTGTCCATGGCCAACAACCTGGTACGTTAAAGGATTTGAGTATGGCACAACGAATCACAACGTTATGTTTGCTGCTGATATGTTTGTTGCCGGGTGCGTTGATGGCTCTGGAACTGCCCCTGCAGACCAAGGTTGAAGTCAGTTCAGATCAGGTGGTGCTGCGCGATTTATTGGCACCGGTCGATGCCGACCGTTTGGATAAACTGAGTGGCGAAATTCGCCTGTTTCGCGCCCCGGAACCCGGCATGCACCGCGTAGTCAGCCGCGAAACTCTGGCCCGGTTGGTTAATCATCAGATCGATGCCGGTCAATTACGCTTGAGCGGCGCTGCAGAGGTCACCATTACCCGCCGTGGCATCTGGATTGAGCCCGCCGACATCGAAATGGCCATTGCCGATTTTCTGGCTGAAAATGCCGCACGCTTCCCCGATGTCAAGATGTCTTTTGAAAACATCTCTTTGCCCGCACGTTTTCTGGTGCCCGCCGGCGCAATCAGTTATGAAATTATTCCTTCGGAGCCCGGGCTCATCGGCAGCCGCAGGTTGACCCTTTTGGTTCGTGTCGATGATCAGATCGTCAAAAATCAAAGCCTGCGCGTTGAATTAGTTGCCCATGGGATGGTGGCAACAAGCATGCGTGATCTAAAACGCGGGGATGTTTTGAGTCAGGAAAACCTCAGTTTACAAACGCAGGATATCTCCCAATTACGCTCTGGGCCCTTCTTTGCCCTGGACAAGTTGCTGGGCAAAGAGCTGAAACGCCATGTACGTGCGGGTGAGCCCCTGCAGGAAAGTCAGGTCGATTTCCCGCCCCTGATTGAGCGCGGTTCGCGGGTGACCATCCAGGCCCAGGGGCGCGGCTTGCTCCTGACCGCTTTCGGCGAAGCGCGTCAAAACGGCGAGCTGGGTGATTCTATCCGCGTACGTAACAACAACAGCCAGCGTGAGATTCGTGCCAGAGTTCTTGCTGCCGGGCTGGTAAGTGTGGAGTTTTGATATGAAAAAAAGCGTTCTAATTTTAAGCCTGCTGCTGCTGGGCCTCACGGCCTGCGCTCCCTCAATTACCAAGGTGCCGGTGGCCGAGGTCGAACCAACCGAAGAACTGGTGGTAATGCCGCCTCAGCCCCAGACACCCGGATCCCTGTGGACCGGCTCCTTGCCTGCCCTGGCCAGTGACCGCAAGGGCCGCAATGTCGGCGACATTGTTACCGTCGCTATTTTTGAGAACGCCCGCGCTTCCAAAGAAGCCAGCACCAAGACGGAACGCGATAGCAGCGTTTCAGCCGGAATTGATAATTTTTTTGGTCTGGAACAAAGCCTGCCGAGCAAAATGGATCCCACCCAGCTGATTGGCGCCACTGCCGGTAACAGTTTTTCCGGTAGCGGCAAAACCTCGCGCGCCGAAAACCTGATCGCCTCTTTAACCACCCAGATTATTGAAATTTATCCCAATGGTAATCTCCGCATTTCGGGCAACAAAACCGTGACAGTCAACAATGAAATGCAGATTGTGCAACTAAGCGGTATCGTTCGCACCTCCGATATTTCGCCGTCCAACGTGATTGATTCGAAAAATATTTTAAATGCGCGGATTTCGTACAAGGGGCAGGGCGTGCTGAGCGACAAGCAGCGGCCGGGCTGGTTGGTGCGAACATTGGATACGGTCTGGCCTTTTTGAGCCCGAAAACAGGAGTTATGCTCATGCTGAATATCAAAAATATCCTGATTCTGGCCCTCGCCTTGGTGCTGGCGCCGACCTTTGCCCAGGGGGTGCGCATCAAAGATCTGACCACAATTGAAGGTGTGCGCGGCAATCAACTGGTGGGTTATGGCCTGGTCGTCGGCCTCAACGGCACCGGAGACAGCAAGGACACCAGCTTTACCATCCAGTCGCTGATCAATATGCTTGAACGCATGGGTGTGACGGTCGAGCCCGATAAGGTGCAGGTCGACAACGTCGCGGCAGTCATGGTCACCGCCGAGTTGCCGGCTTTTGCCCGCGTCGGCAGCAATATTGATGTCTCGGTCGCCTCCATCGGGGATGCCGAAAATCTGGCTGGTGGCACCCTGATGATGACACCCCTCAAGGCCGCAGATGGCCAGTATTACGCCGTTGCCCAGGGGCAACTGGTGGTCGGTTCTTTGGCCTTTGGCGGCGAAACCGCCAAGGTGCAAAAAAACCATCCCACTAGCGGCCGCGTACCCGGCGGGGCCATCGTCGAACGCGAGCCCTACAATGATTTCAGCAACCTCAGTTTACTCAAGTATCGCTTGAAAGATGCCGATTTCACCACTCTGGAACGTATGACGCGGGTGGTTAACGCTTATTATGGTGCCCCAGTCGCCAAAGCGATTGACAGTGTCGAAATGCAAATCAACCTGCCTGCAAGCTACCAGAACCGCCTGATTGAATTTGTCGCCGAAATTGAAAATCTGGATGTCACCCCCGACAGCTTGGCGCGCATTGTCGTCAATGAAAAAACCGGCACCATCGTCATGGGTAGCAATGTGCGCATTTCTACCGTGGCAGTTTCTCACGGCAACCTCAGTTTGACCATCAGTGAAGCGGCCAAGGTGTCACAACCCAACCCCCTTGGCACTGGCCGTACCGTGGTCGTGCCGGAAACATCCATGAATGTGGTTGAAGAGAAAAGCAATATTATCGTGATGAATATGGGAGCGAGCATCGGCGATGTCGCCAGCGCCCTCAATGCTATCGGGGCCAGCCCGCGCGATTTAATTGCCATTTTTCAGGCGATTAAGGTTGCCGGTGCTCTGCATGCCGAACTGGTAATTTTGTAATGGATATCACTGAACAAAGCCGTCTGCTGGCGAGCATGGCCCTGAGCACAAAAAAAACGCCCACACCGACCACCAAAGATCGGGTACAAAAGACTGCCCAGGAGTTCGAAGCCATTTTTGTTCAGCAGATGTTCAAGGAGATGCGTCGCACCATTCCCGAGGGCGGCTTGCTTCCCAAGGGTAATGCCGAAGAGATTTTTACCTCCATGCAAGATATGGAAGCTGCCCGCCAACTCACCACCCATGGCGGTATCGGCCTGGCAGAGGTGCTGGCCGCCCAGATGCGCAAGGGCCTTCCCTGAGGAACCCAGGGGCTTAGATCGCCAGCACGTCGGACTCAACATTGAAGCGAAAAACCTTCAGCCGACCGGCAGTGTCAAGCAGGCTGATGGTAATTTTGGCGGGGCCACTGGTATAGTGCGCATTAACCCTGTAGCTGAGAATGGTTTTTTCACCCGCTTCGCTGAAACTCTCTTCAAACTGAGGTTCATCAAAGCCTTCCAGCCGTCCCAATCGCGCGAGCGCGCCGACGATTCGGTCAAAATTTTCAGCCGATATTTTGGCTAAAAACTCATCCGCCATGTAGGTGCGAGCGATGGCGGGATTCCAGGTTGATACAGCGGGAATCACTGTTTTGATATAGGGCAGGGCGCGCGACGCGTAAAACTCCTCCTGTTGGGCGGCGCGATAACGGAAACTGCCAATAATTATTGCGGCAACCAGCACCAGCATGCCGGCAAAAAGAGCCAATTTTTTCTTCATTGATCCTTCTCCATTTTCTGTGGCACAGGTTCCGCGTCAAAGGCTTCTTCGGGCACTGGCGGGCGCTCAAAACTCAAGCGTCCCAGCAGCCCATCGCGCAGCTCGCGCAAAAAGAGTTCGGCCGCCCGCCGTGAATCAACCTCACCGCCAGCCACCAGACAGCCACGTTTGGCACCGATGGCGGTCAATAACGCGCCGGATTCCGCTGCCAATTCCGCCATTTTATAGCGTTGACGCAGCCTATCCGGGTAGCTTTGCCGCAACCAGCCCAGAGCAAACAGGGCAATTTCGACCTGATCGTAGGCATTTTCGCCAATCGCCCCGCTGGTTGCCAAACGTCGTGCCCCCTCCTGGTCTTCCAGATGTGGCCACAGCAAGCCCGGCGTATCCGACAACAAAATACCGTTGCGCAAATCAATTTGCTGATGACAGGTGGTGATGGCTGGTTTGTCGCCCACCCGGGCGATTTTTTTGCCCGCCAGAGTATTGATCAGGGTCGATTTCCCCACATTGGGAATGCCGACAATCATCACCCGCAGGGGACGCCCCGGCTTGCCCCGCTTGGGCACCAGTTTGCGACACAGCTTCTGTAAACTGGCGGCGGCGGTGTGGTTCCTGGCAGTCAGGGGCAGGGCCTTGACACCCTCTTCATGTTCGAAATAGCCCTTCCAGGCCCGGGTCACAACCGGATCGGCGAGATCTTCCTTGTTCAGCACCCGGATGAAAGGCCGTCGGCCACGCAACTCTTGCATCAGGGGATTGGCACTACTCTGCGGCAAGCGCGCATCCAGCACCTCAACGACCAGATCACTATTTTTCAACAGGTCATTGATCAGCTCACGGGCTTTTTTCATATGGCCCGGATACCAGCCAATTTGCATCGTTTTTCTCCAGCTCTGGTCAAAAAACATCTTAGAAAGGCTAAGACGCGCGCATTATGCCACAGCTGGAAGCAAATAAGGGTAACTATTCCCCCTGCGTAAGCCCGAGACCGCCATATGAGGCTTAGCTGTCACCCGGATGGCGACAACTAAGCGCAAGGAGGGATTCATGCAGCCGGGGGAAATGGGCCTCGGGCCCTGGGTCTCCGGAGCTGAAGAGAGGCAAAAGCGGCAGGTTTTATTCCGGGATATTCGGCAGGGTCGTCAGCTCGCCTTTATGGTTCCGCAAGGTATATTCCTTGGCCTTCTTATTAACTATATAATAATCGGGCATAAGGGGAATTTTGCCGATATTGGTAGCAACCACAGACATGGGCTGAGCCAGACCGGTGGTATGGCCGCGCAGAGCGTCGCGGATGAGTTCGGCGCCCTTTTCAATCGGGGTGCGGAAATGATCAATCCCGGGGGCCGCTTCACAGTAGAAGACGTAGTAAGGCTTGATGCGCACCGACAACAATTTCTGGTGCAGATGACGGAAGGTTTCGACGTCGTCGTTGATCCCCTTGAGGAGCACCGCCTGGTTGCCGACGTTGACGCCGCAGCCAAGCAGATCGTAAACGGCGCGGGCCGTCTCTTCGCTCAGCTCTTTGGGGTGATTACACTGGGTGTTGAGCCAGATGGGCACCTTGTGATAACCACCCAGCACCTTTTTCAACCCGGCATCAATCCGTTGGGGGAGCACTATGGGCGTTCGTGTGCCGAAGCGGATCATTTCGACATGGGGCAATTCACGCAGTTTGCGGATGAGATATTCCAGCTGCTCGTCGGCCAACAGAAAGGGATCACCTCCGGTGACCAGCACATCGCGCACTTCGGGATGTGCTGCGAGCCAGTGCAGACCCTCATCAAGGTTAAAATTGAGTTTGAGGTTGCCATCAACCACCAGCTCTTTGCGGAAGCAGTGGCGGCAATAAACGCCGCAGGTCTGGGTGACGGTAAAGGCAACCCGGTCACGATACTGGCGCGCAATACTGTCGGGTCGCACCTCGTCCGTGGCGCGATTTTCCTTCCACACCAAATAATCTTCCATCCCGTAACAGTTCTGCTTTTCCAGCGCCGAAGGAATCACCTGTTTGCGAATCGGGCAGTTAGGGTCATCTTTGTCCATCAGGGAGGCGAAATGTGGCGTGGTTCCCCAGGTGGTTTTGTTGTCGGACAAAACCGCACGTTCTTCCTCACTCAGGTTGACATAGGTGCTGAGGCGTTCGGGCGTATTTACAAATTTTTTGAGCTGTTCTTTCCAGTTCATCAGTTAAAACCTTTGGGTTAATGGTGCGATTAAAAACGATTTTCGCCGGGCTGGAAGCGATTTCAGGCAGGGTTGAGCAAGCGGATGAAAAGTGTTCTGCGGGGGTTGGGTTTGGGCCTGAAGACTGTCGTGATCCTGACCAGCAGGAGCGAAAATTTTTCCTTCGGACGAATTTTATGAGTACAAATTATTAGTACACGTACGTTTATAACAAAAAAACGCCCCTGGTGTCAAAAAGCCACAGATCTCAGTGCAACCGGCAGCTTCCGGCGGGACACTTTTTTTTAGGCAACAAATAACGAAAGCGGGCAAAGAGGGTGTAGCCGATGTTGGCACCCAGGCGAATACCGGGCAGATCGACGGTTTTGCCTAAAAAGCCATACAGGGGCGAGGAAGGAAAGGCCTGCCAGATTTTAATAAAGGCATCAATTCCGGTAAAATACTGGCCGGCAGCATCACGCACATGAAGTTTTTCCATGAACTCCTCATGGCTGCGTCCATATACGTCAGCTGCAAAATCAGGCGCACTGATATCGATAAAAATCAGCCGATTTTCGTGGTTGCGCCGTTTGTACAGTTCCATTTCACGTGAACAGACGACGCAGTGCCCGTCATAAAAAATCTGGAGAGGAAAGTGCGTTAGTGTTTTTGCCATGGCGCCGTCTCCTGGGCTTTCGTGTTCTCTCATGCTAAATCACCCCCCTTGTGCAGGGCAAACCTGCGTGGAAACCCTTGCTACATACACACACGCAGGATCTGGGCGAGGTCGGTCTGGCCGGCCAGAACCTTGCCGACGCCATCCATGGTCAGGGTGTGCATGCCCGCATCCATAGCCAGGGCGATGAGGTCGTCAAGGGGGGCACGCTCTTTGATCGCCCGGCGCACGGCCGGAGTTGGAGACAGCAATTCATGAATCGCCAGGCGTCCGCGGTAGCCGGTGTGGTTGCATTGGTCGCAACCGGTTTTGCGATGGAGCTTTAAGCTTGCCACCGCCGTCGGCATGGCGTGACGCAGATACTCCTGTTCGCCATACACGTGCATCAGTTGTTCAAACTCTTCGGCACTCGGAGTGTAGGCTTGGCAACAAGATTGACACAAGCGTCGCGCCAGACGTTGGGCCAGAATCCCGAGCATGGCATTGGCAAAATTGTAAGGATCCATCCCCATTTCGATCAGGCGCACCACGGTTTCCGCGGCCCCGTTTGTATGCAGGGTGCTGAAAACCAGATGCCCGGTGAGGGACGCCTCAATGGCAATCTTGGCGGTTTCGGCGTCGCGCATTTCGCCGACCATAATCACATCGGGATCGGCACGCAAAAAAGACCGTAAGGCCTGATCGAAAGTAAAGCCGATTTTCGGATTCACCTGCACCTGGCGCAGGCCGGGCTGGGTAATTTCGACCGGATCTTCGGCTGTCCAGATTTTGCGGTCAGGCGTATTGATCGCGCCTAGTGCCGAATGCAGGGTGGTGGTTTTGCCCGAACCGGTGGGGCCGACACAGAGAATAATCCCGTAGGGTTTGGAGAGCATTGCGTTGAAGAGTTCAAGATTGTGGGCGGTAAAGCCCATTTCCGTCAGTTTCAGGGGTTGGGACGACGATAAAATTCGCAAGACCGCATCTTCCTGACCACCTGCTGTCGGGGTGACTTCAATCCGGAACTCGATTTTGCGTCGATCGGAACGCATGATAATTTTACCGCTTTGTGGCCGACGACGCTCGGCAATATCGAGCTTGGCAATGATTTTCAAGCGTGAAATCACCGCGCGTTTGAACCCACTGGCGATCTGATGAGCCTGCATACAAATGCCATCAACCCGATAGCGAATTTGCAAGGGCTGGTTGGCCGCTCCCGGCTCGAAATGAATGTCGGAGGCGCCCTTGCGAAACGCATCGAGCAGAATGCGGTTGACCAGAATAATAATTTGCGAATCGGTTTCACTGGCCGCTGAATCGACCGACTCTTCACTGCTGTCATCAACCCTGATCTGCTCATTGGCGAGCTCACCAATGAGGTCGGCGAGCTGACCTTCGTTGCCGTAATGTTTTTCGATGGCGGCGCTGATTTTTGCGGCGGGGGCCGCGACAAATTCGATGATTAAATTGGTGTGAAAGCGCAAATTATCCCCCACGACCGGATCGGTCGGATCCGAGGTTGCCAGGGTCAGATATTTGCGATCGAGCTTGAGCGGCAAAACCTTGTACTGCCTGGCCATTGAGCCAGTCAGGGTATTCAAGGCGTCCTCATGAGGACTGACCTCTTCCAGGTCGACTATCGGCATGCGAAATTTGGCGGAAAGAGCCTGAAGCAACTGATCTTCGTTGATCAGGCCTTTTTCAATCAGTAATTCGCCGACACGTTTTTTTTTGCCTGCGGCCTGATCGCGCAGGGCTTCGTCCACTTGCTCGCGGGTAACCAACCCGGCCTGAATCAACAAATCCCCGATGCGCACGCGTTGAAGGCTGTCCGCTGTTTTGGCCCGACTGGCAATTTCGTCGATTTCTGTCTGCTGAATCTGGGTTTTTTCCGCAATAATTTCGCCAATTTTTCTGTTTCTCAGCCGCGTTTGTTCCTGCAAAATCGGCTGAATCATATTTTCCTTAAGCCAACCCTTTTCTTCGAGAATGTCACTTAAAGGGCGGGTTTCTAAGCGCTGACGAATTCCGAAGGGGGTAAAAAAAACGTTGCGGTAGGACGCTTGCGGATCAACGGGAAAAGCAAAGAACCCATGTTTATGGTTCTGGCTCTCGGGAACCCGCATTTCGAAGACTTCGCCCGTGGTTGTTTCAATTTTTTCAACCAGCTCTCCCTCTTTGATCGGCAACTGCCAGCCACTCTTGTCGAGCACCATCAAATAACAAAGTTCCGTCAGGGGCAAATCGACAATCTCCTGACAGCGCACAAGCTCGACGTGCACCTTGCTGTCATGGGGATGAAAAGGCCGCAGAAGATGAACCTCTTCTTGCCGCCCCGACAAAAATTTGAGAATCATCGGATGCTTCATACCAGCTCCTGCCGCACTCATTGCTTTTATCGTAACTTCTTTACCCTGCGCAAGCCCGAGGCCGCCATGGAAGGGGTCGCTTTCGCCCAGATGGTGGCAGCTCAGCGCAAGAGCAGATTCATGCAGCTCGAGGAATGGGGGTCTCGGAACCTGCCTCCAGGGAGTTGAAGAGATGCCTTTTATCTACCAAAAGCGCTGACAGCCGACAATCTCCGCGTTTGCGGGAAAATACCCCTGAGCCAAGTTTTGCTGTTGTTCAACTATAAAAAGTCATACCCGCTTTTGCAAGGAACAGATTTTCTCCGGCGGGACTTGCGCCTTTGGTTGTTGAATTTCCTTCATATTATCCTGCGGTTTCACGAATTTTATCGGTGTTGATCTGCGTGAATCTATGGATCTGGACCCTTAAGATTTTTTTTGCAGCCCCACCTTAGCGCCCGCGAGCGGGCAAGTTTAAAAATATCAGACTATTTTGGTCGGGTTTGTTGACCTGACCGTGGTTCCGGTTTAATCTGTGCTTCATATTCATTCAAGCAACAGCTGCCCGCTGCCATAATGATCGGCGCCTCTTTTTTTTGCTACTTTTTCAGGGACAGGAAGATGGAACGAATATATCTGGATAACAACGCCACCACCATCGTCGACCCCTTGGTACGCGATGCCATGGATCCCTTCTATTGCCATATGTACGGCAATCCCAACTCTTTGCATTCCTTTGGCATTGAAGTTCGCCCCTACCTGCATCAGGCCATGGAACAACTTTACCTTGGCCTCAATGCCGCCGATGAAGACGATATTGTCATCAATTCATGCGCCACCGAAGGTAACAACACCGTCATCCTCGGTTTTTATTTCAATCTGCTGAAAGATACGCGCAAGAAACACATCATTACCACCCAGCTTGAACACCCCTGTATCCGCGAATCCTGTCGCTTTCTGGAACAACATGGCGTCAAGGTCACCTATCTGGCCCCCGATCGCGACGGCATGATCACTGCGGCCGCCGTCAAAGAAGCCCTCACCGATCAAACCGCCCTGGTTTCGGTGATGTGGGCCAATAATGAAACCGGCCTGATTCTGCCAATCAAGGACATTGCCGAAGTCTGCAAGGAGCGCGGCGTTTATTTGCATACCGACGCCGTTCAGGCCATCGGCAAAATCAAAGTCGATCTGCAAGATGTCCCGGTCGATTACTTAACCTTCAGTGCGCATAAATTTCACGGCCCCAAAGGTGTGGGCGGCTTGTATATTCGCAACGGTGTCAGCCTGCCACCACTCTTGCATGGCGGTGAGCAGATGGGCGGTCGGCGGGCCGGAACCGTGGATGTGGCCGGCATGGTGGCCATGGGCAAGGCGATGGAATTGGCGAACACGCATTTGCCTTTTGAAAACACCGAAATCCGCCGCCTGCGCGATAAACTCGAAGACGCCCTGCTTAAAATGGAGGATGTCATGGTGGTCGGTAAGCGCGAATTGCGCACCCCCAATACGGTCTATGTGAGTATTCGTGGGGTCGAAGGCGAAGCCATGATCTGGGATCTCAACCAGAACGGTATCGCCGCCTCTACCGGGAGCGCCTGTGCATCGGAATCTTTGGAGGCCAGTCCGATCCTGACCGCCATTGGCGCCGACCGCGAACTGGCACACACCGGGGTGCGCCTGAGTCTGTCCCGTTTCACTACCGAGCAGGAAATCGACTTCACCATTTACGTTATCAGCAAGGCCGTGGCACGTTTGCGCAAGATGTCAACTTCCTACTGAGAAAATTGTTCGTAAAACAGGAGAAAAAACATGGCTAAAAAAGATCTCATCGGCGGCGAACTCTGGGAACAATACTCCAGCAAAGTTGCCGACCGCATGAATAATCCGCGTAATTTCGGAGACCTGACGGAAGCTGATGCCAAAAAACTGGGCGGACGCCTGGTGATTGCCAACGAAGGTGCCGAATCCTGCGGCGACACCGTGCGCCTGTTCTGGATTGTTGATGAAAAAACCCACGTCATTAAAAAAGCTAGCTTCAAATCTTTCGGCTGCGGCACCGCCATTGCCGCCACCGATATGATGGCCGAAATGTGCATTGGCAAAACTGTGGATGACGCCGCGAAAATCACCAATCTCGATGTGGAACATGCCCTGCGTGACGAGGTCGATAAGGCCGCGGTGCCGCCACAGAAGATGCATTGCAGCGTTATGGCCTACGAAGTGATCAAGCGCGCCACCTCCATCTACCGCAATGTCGACATTTCGACCCTTGATGACGCCAATATTGTTTGCGAGTGTGCCCGCGTCACCCTGCAAACCGTTGAAGATGCCATTCGCATCAACGACCTGAAAACTGTTGAAGACATCACTGATTACACCAAGGCCGGGGCCTTCTGTAAATCGTGCATCCGCCCCGGCGGTCACGAAAAACGTACCCATTATCTGGTCGACATTCTGGCACGGGTGCGGGCCGATATCGAGCGCGAGCGCAATCCACAAAAATCGGCGGCCGACGATTTCGCCAAATTGTCCGTCGTCAAACAGATCAAAGCCGTAGAGGCGGCCCTGGATGAATTTGTCCGTCCCGCCCTCGCCCGTGACGGCGGCGGCATTGAGCTTGAGAACATCACCCCCGCCGAAGACGGCAGCGTGCAGGTACACCTGAGTTATCAGGGCTCCTGTAAGGGCTGCGCCGGCAGCGTCGCCGGCACCCTTACCTTTGTCGAGCAGACCCTGCGGAAAGAAGTCAGCGCTAAGATCCGCGGCGTTGTCGTTTAACCTTCAAGGGCCGGGGAGGGGGAATTTCACCCGACCCGGCCCTTGTGCCTGCCGCTGATCATCAATCCTGGTTCAAAAAAGGCTCATGAAATCCTGGCTCTAGTACCCTGTAACGCATAGGATCTCGTAAGATTGCGCAGGGATTTTTCGTGTCAGTAAGGCATGATGATCGCTGCCTAGCCATAGCTAAACAGCGATTATCATAACGCAGCTGACGCGGATAATAACCAGCAAGATGCGAAAGATTATGTGTTATAGGGTACTAGGCGGGGATCCAGTAACAACGCTTGGGCGAAACAATTTTTTCGGCTTTTTTCAGTTGCACCATCGCCTTGTCGACCTCTTTCCGTTCAAGACCGCCCAGTTCAGCGATTTTTCCGGCGTTGAGGGGCTGGCCTGCGGCATGCATAACTTCGAGAACTTTTTCAGTAAGATCCATGATTCCCATCTCCTTTTTTGGCGTTATTCGTGTTTGTCGCACAGATTGACAACGGAGCTCAGTAAAACAACTCCTCCTGCTCGCCCTTGATACCCTGGGCTTCAATTGCCGCGGCCAGAGAAGCCAATTCAGGCGACAACGGCTGATTGCGTAAGCCCTGTAACAAAAGCCTGTCCCTGGCGCTGATCGGCAAGCCGTGTTTCAATTTTTTCAATTCTTCCGCCCCCATTTTCCAGGGCGACCAGCTGCACGTATTCTGTTGCCACAGGCGGCCAAGGGTCAAGGCTATCTGAATCCCGGCAGGATCGGGATCACAAGAAATTTTCGCCGGTGCGGGGCAAAGGGCTATCAACCTGGCGACCGCAGTTTGCCACCACAGAGGTGGATGGCCGGGCACCCAAAGAACCGCCTCGTGAGGTTTTGCTTGGCGGGCAACCTTTTCAAAGCAGGTTTGATTTTCAATGATGAGCCAGTGTTTGGGGCGGGCGGAAACCGATTGCAGCGCGGCCAGGGTGGCGGGAGTCAAAGCAATAAAGTCGGGAAGGACGCCGAGGTCGAGCTGCCCTGTGGCAAAACACAGCCGGAAGGAAGCGCGCAAACACAGGGTGGCCGTATGGCGGCCAATTTTCCACTCTTCGAGATCAAGCGCGTCACTTAACCAGCGCCATTCACTGTCGCTGATGGCCTTGGTGCTGCCGCGGGCAAACTGAGAAAAGTCGCGGCGACTGCCAAAATGTTCGTGCTCTTGCCAGGCCTCCAGCGCCAGCAGCAGTTCATGCCGTTTGAGCGCCCGTTCCGGCGGCATTGCGGCTAGATCCTGACGCAAGTCTTCAAGCTGTGAGTCGCCAAATTGCGACCTATTGAGTTTTTGATGCTGCGCCGCCAGTTTTTCGCGGTTTTTCAGCCCAAGCCGTTCGCGAAGGGGCTCAAGCGCGAGAAACTCGACCTGGGTGGCTTCCCACCGGCCCCGATTACGGCGCTCTTCAATTTGAATCCAGCCAGTTTCCATCAGGGCCTGCAGCAACTCGTTGGCCTCGTTGACGCGATTTGAACCGGCAATTTTTAGCAGCGCACTCCAGCGTCTACTCGCAGAGGTGCCCTTCAGCCACTGTTTAAGCAGATGTTTGCGCGTGGTCGACCACAGTTGCAGCGGTTGTTCCTGCGGCACAAAAGCTCGGCGTCTGCGCTTGCCGCGCAAAGTGCTTTTTGCCCCGACATTCAGCCGTTGCGTGCAGATTCCAGCTTTGTCGGGTGCAGACCACTCTGAGGGCGGTGTGCTAGCTGACATTGTCACCCTCTGTCTGGCGGCGGATGAACGCAATCGGCGGGGCCCAGAGTTCGGGATGCCGACGTTTCTGCGTGACCAGGCTCAAATCACTTGGTTTAAAAACGTTGGTATTCTGTGTATTTGGTGTTGTCAAAACATATTGAGCACCGCTTTCGAGCAGAAAGTTGCTGACGCGGTCGATATTGAGAATATCAAGGTGAGCGAAGGGTTCATCAACAAAAACAAAACCGCCGCTCTCTTCTTTTTCCATCAACAGCCCAATCAGTAAGATCAGCGACTTCATAACCTGCTGCCCACCGCTGGCCTCGTCGGCGCTCTTCTGATCGAAACTGAAGGACACGGCCAACCCGGCCTTGGTCAAGCTGAGATCATCATTATCGAGATAAGGCGGTGTAATGGTAATATCGACTTCGGCTAACTTCCCCAGTTTGCGGATATTGGCCGAATAGAGACGCACCGTGCCTTTAAGCACGTTAATGTACTGCTCACGCGCATTGTTGGTTGCAATAAGATACTGGCGATAATGAAAGCGCCGGGTCTTGATGCTTTCTTCTTTAAGGTGATAATCCTGCTCCATTTTGGTGTAAATGGTTTCGAGGCTTTCATCGGTTTCCCACTCACCGGCATCGAGATCCTGACCAATCAACTCAATCTGCCGCCGCACGCTGACGGCCTTACCGTACTTTTCGATAATATTCTCCAGCGCCTTGGCATTGCGCCACGCCCGGGGCAGTTTGCGGCCCATGACTCGATAGTGACGCAGACGCTGTTTCTGACTTGCCCGATGGTCAGCCAATTCGGCCTGTTCCCTATCGAGATAACCCTGTTCGATGTGTATCTGGCTGTTCAAGCCACTGATTTCGGCGCGCAGATCGCTGATCTGACCCGACAGCAGACGCTGCTCGCTCTGCAAGTCTGACAGCGCGTCGGTCTGGCGCGCCAAGTCGGACTGCACCTGCGGCCATTGGTCGGCGGCCCGCGCGAAGCTGCCGGCCTCGGCGGCTAATTGGCTATCGGCGTCAACTCCTTCGAGCAGATTTTCGATCTGCGTGCGGCGTTGTTCGTAGGCTTCAAGTTCGTGCTGAAGCTTTAGCAGCAACTGCTGCTGTTCCTTAAGCGCAAGCGTCAGGGACTGTATCCGCGCCAGCTGGGCCGCTGCGCCGAATTGAAAATCTTTCTGTTCGACCCCGATATAGCGTCCGCCGCGATGCTCGCGATGGTAGCCCTCCAGAGTCACCCAATCCTGACCACTGGGCAGATGCTGTGCGGCTGCCACATCGGTCACCCTTTGAACGCGATCAAGCAGGCGTGGTAGCCAGCTCGGTGGCAGCTGCTTGAATTCAACCACCTCCAACAGTGAACCGGGGGAGCCTTTGCCGCTGCTGCTGCGCTCGGGAACTACGAAATTGCAATAGCGATGCGCAGTGCCCAGGGCCCAGGCGCGCTGCCGATCGTTGGGATCTTCGAGCAGAACTACATGCGCAAACGAGCGCAACACCCCTTCGATAGCGGTCTGCCAGAGCGGGTCGAGCACTTCAACAATTTCGGTCAACAAGCAGTGCCCGATCTGCGCTTCGTTGAGGGCCTGGCGAAAAGTTTCGACAAAGCTCGGCAGCGCCCGGTGGCCGGCTCGTTCAGCGCGCAGGGCACTCTTTAAGTTGTCGATTTTAGCGCAGGCATCGTCCCGGTCATTTTCCCTGCGCCCGATGCTACGCAGCAATTCGGCACGCTCCTGCGTCAACGGAACTTCATCGACCCCCTGCTGTTTTTGCGCCACCAAAGCTTCCAGCTCTTGCTTGCGTTGAAGCGTGGCTTCAAGCTGCCAAGCCCTTTTTTTCAGGGCCTCAAAATCGGGTTTCAGTTCGCTGATTTTCTCGTCACTTGCGTTCTTTTGTCCCTGCAGTTTTAGCAAGCGTTCCGTTAAAACCTGCGTGTCACGCCGCTTAACCGCAAGCTGCTGTTGTTTTTCGCCCAACAAATGTTCTTGTTTGATAAATTGCTTGCGCCCGGCACAAATTTGTTCGCGCAGCTCCGCCAGTTCGGCACGCGGTAAAATTTCACATTCAAGATGATCACGTTCCTGCTTGCGATTCTGCCATTCACGCAGATTATTCACGCGCCCGCGCATATCATTAAGCCGAATGCCGAGGGAACCGAGGTCGTCCTCCAGGCTGTCGAGTTCCTGCTTGGTTTCGTTGAGCTCATGTTTCGCCTGGCGATAGTTGTCGAGCACTTCGCCGTCGCCAAAGGAATCAAACACCAGATCAAGCAATTGTTTGGGCGAATAGTCACAAAGCTTGTCGGTTGCGCCCTGCTCAAGAGCCAGCACCCGCCGGATGGCCGGTGTCACCCCGGCGTTAGCGAGGCGCGTCTGATAATCGCGTACGCCGAGGAGCTCTGCCCCCTCTTCGTTTAATACCTCGATGGGAACATTGCCATCGGCGACCATGTACTGCCGTTTCCAGTCGCCTCCCTTTTTCTGAATGCGGCAGGCCAGAGTTATTTCTGCGCTCAGGGAAGGGAAAAACGGCAGACGGCCTGAATCAGACCGTTCATTACTGACCACGGCCCGCAGCCAGGAGAAGGGTTTAGCGTTACGCCGCACATAGCGTTTATAATCGCGGCCAGAGGAACATTCCACCCCCAGCAGGGTACGCAAAGCATCAAGCAGAGTGGTCTTACCCGAACCATTTGGTCCGACAATAGTAACGACATCGGCGTCAAATGGCAGCGTGAAGCGCTCCCAGAAATCCCAATGAACCAGCTCCAGAGAGCGAAATTTAAACATTTCCGTCCTCCAGCTCAACATCTTCAGGTGTATCACCCGCCGCAAGGGTTTCCTGCAGATTCCGACCCAGCAGCTCATGCAGCGCGCCGTCGAGAATGCGCTCGGCCAGCTGGTTGTAATCCAGAACCAGATCAAGCAATGGCCCTTCGTGGATCATTTCGCGTTGGCGCAGGATGAAACCTTGCCGTGCCAGGAGGCTTAAATTCCCGTCGATACGGGTTTTCTTGCCGAGCAGGTCACCAAAATCGGCAATCAGCGCAGTTCGGCTGAGGGGGGCGGAAACTTCCTTCCCTTTGGCGAGGGGCTTGTCACTGTTGAACATCTCGGCCTGGTCTTCATTCACTACTTTACGCTCAAGCTGGCGCTGGCGTTTCGGCAGAATGATCAATGCCCAGATCACCATCAACAGCGCCACACAGTCGCGCCCCATGCCACTGGTGTTGGAGATCCAGGCATCGCCACCCCCCATGATTGGCTGTTCCATCTCCCGTTCAAGGACTAAACAGACATGTTCACAATAGGGATTTTCGAGAAAGTTGAGGCCACAGGCTTTCAGTCGCAGTTCCAGCTCCTGCCGAAAAGCTTCGTCGGTCAGGGCACGCGAGACCAGGGGTTCGTCGCGCCGCAGGGCCTGTTGTGCCATCAATTTGGCAATCAAAGTCCGAACTTCAATCTCCACCACTCGCCTCCTCATGCTGCGCCAGGCGAGATAACCACCCTTCGCTCATGTCTTTAATCCCCCGTTCTGCCACCAGAACTCGCCCTTCGGTGACGCGTAATTTGAATGGACTGCGCATAAATTCGGCAATCGACCCGGCTGATTTGGTCGATTTTTCATCTCCAAGCATGGCAACCATCGACAACCGATAGCAGGCCTGCTCGAAGGACTCTGCCGGGATAACCTGAGACAGAGGCGCTTCAGTGACAATTTCTTCGAGGCGTTGTTGAAGCTCTTGCAGTGCCAAATCGTTTTCCCTCGCGACCAGATGCTCAACCGGTGGCGCGCTCAGCTCACCCGGCAAGGCGGTTTCTGCGGCCGCATCGCGCACCCGCTCAACCAGTTCGTACTCTGCCACATCGAGACAGATGTCGCCTAAAACAAAACCTTTTTTCAAAGGGATACGAAAACTTTTGTCCAGCAATTCCGCAAGGCCTGCGGCAGACTTCGAGCGCAGCCAGCTGTTGATATCGGTCGAAGAAAGTCCGCTGGCCCCCAAATGAACCTTCTGGCGTTCCATTTGCCCCAAAGTGCGTTGAAACACCGATGACATGCGCAGCATACGGCTTTGCACCTGACCGATTTTCTGTGCCACCCGGTGCGTCGCCAGATCGATATTCACGGTATCGGCAGTAATTAATTTAATAATTTCCGTGCCTTTTTCAACCCAGGCAATGACTGAATTAAGCTTCTTTTCGGCCTTTTCGATTCTGCTGACGGAGCCGGAGACCACCGCCGTGTTAAATTCTTGTTGCAGCTCGTTCAGGCGCGAAAGCAGATGTTGTAAATCCTCTTCTGAAATTCTGCCGACCGCCTGCCCGGCGGCTAACTGGGAGCTGATATAACCGATTTCACCGCCATCGTCACTCCTGAACTTGATGAGGGTTGAAAGGGCTGAAAGGGCCATTCGTCCATCGGAACTGATCTGATAATAAGACGTTTCGGCATCCCAGACTAACAAACCCTTGGTGCGCAAGCGGTGCATGACCGTATTGAGCTTGGTTTCATCGAGATAGGCAAAATGGCTTTTCAGCTGCTGCGGGCTCCAGTGAGGGGCATCACCCCGCGCACCAATCTCGCGCAGCACCAGCAGGCGGATCAGTACCTCTTCATCGCCGCCATGAAACAGCGCAATAAAGGCCGCCAAGGACGCACGCGCTTGCAGCAGGGGGAAGAGCGCCGGCAGATCCTCGGGCAAGACGCCGGGGCGAAAAAAATTTTCCGTGAGTAAATCAAAATCCATCAGGAATCCTGCGGAAAAAAATCAAAAAGAACCTGAATTTAGAGCGCCTTGAGTAAGGAAGTGCCTAATTCTTTCAGTTGCCATTTTTTCAACACGCCCAAGTTTTCAAGCTGTTCAAAATTCTGCGGATGGGGGTGCGCAATCTGTTCGAGGCTGGCGTTATTGATCAGCACCCCCGGATCGAGGGCATATTTTTTCGCTTGTTTTTTGCGCCAGTCTTTAAGCCGCAACAAACGCTTTTCGGCAGCGGGATCTTTTTCGCGTCGCAGCCTTGGTGCATAACGCGGCAAACGCTCTTCCTCCACCGCCTGGCCCCGTTCCACGGCCTGCATCAAGGCCTTGCCATAGCGCTCGACCAGGCGGGGCGAAATCCCTTCAATGGCCACCAGCCCATGGACGGCG
>Ga0210020_1000226_pt1 | contig 60438 bp, 52 predicted proteins | sample CryGeymeta201514_FD_183980 | JGI IMG/M metagenome (GOLD analysis project Ga0210020, IMG submission 183980) | Groundwater microbial communities from Crystal Geyser aquifers in Utah, USA - Crystal Geyser metaG 2015-14 (SPAdes) (version 2) | ecosystem: Environmental > Aquatic > Deep subsurface >... | reverse complement strand
ACTTTCTCGATCTTCGTCTCCTTTGAGGGCGTAAGCCGGAACCGGCCTTTCGGAAATCTGGAGCCTACCTCTGATCCGGGCCTGGGGAAGACAAGAACGTAATTCCGCTCATTCCGGTATGTCACGGCCCCGACAGAGCTGCCGTCATCTCCGTCAATAGCCACGTGATGGGATATAAGGAACGTAAGCGGTTCCCCGGAGAGGATTTTTAAAACCAAGCGCAGGGAGTGACGGTCAAAGGCCGCATCGCTTACGACCTCGATAATCCCCTTGTTGTGCCTATATATCCAGCGACATGAATTTGTACTCATCTCAAAGGCAGATGGAACACCCAGAAGGGTCCATCCTTCCGACAGCTTCACAAAGATCCTCTGGCCGTTTGACCTGAAAATGCCAAGATAACTATGGACCGTTGAAATGAATCGGTTTATGGCAACATGGCCCTGGGTAGTCATGGAGTTAAACACACCAGACATCCATGCAGTGCTTGTAAGGGCCTGCTCGTCAGGTACCATAAGCCCGCCGGTTCTCAAAATGTGGGCATGCGGCCGCAGCACGGAAAGCTCCTTTTCCCTCAGGACTACGTGCCTTCCCTCATGCGCAAAAAAGGAAAGGAGTCTTCCGTCTTTTCTTTCCTCCTCAAGCCTTTCTCCTGGAAACAGGATGCTGATATCTTCTGCAGCCAGATCAAGGGCTTCAAGCCCCGGCGCATGGGAAAAAAGGCTGGGGGAGGGATTCCTCCATTCAAATCCTTCACTGTCAAATTCCCTGGATTTATCTAAAGCTTCCACGCATTCGCCCACATGTCTGAGATCATCAATGCACGAGGCATCCGGGTGGTCGGGCAAAAAGAGGCCGAAAAAGCCTGCTTCCTCCTCCTTACCCTTCTCGATAGTGACAGGAGAGTCCTGGATCGCAACCAGAGAGTGCTCCTGTTGAAGCCTTAAAGAAGGGAGATCCTCTTTGAGAATAGGAGCAAACAAACCCTTCCTTCCATCAAGTCCATATATCTGAAGGGCATCCGTTGCATAGCCGGCAGCCTTTCTAAGGCTTCCGAGCATGGCCCATGGATGCCTCCCATCCATTGGAAGATTCTGCCTGGATGCAACCACAACCCCTTTCCTTTCATGATAAAGCGGCGTGTGGTCAATATAATGGCTGGTATAGAACTCATTTGTCCTTATGGCCCCGTAGTGGGCAAGTCCCAGATCCTGGGTGTAAACAAGTTCCAAGGTGAGCGGGGAAGATGCAATGTTCTTCAAAATTACCTTCCAGAACCAGGCGTTGACATGAGAAGGAAGGACAAGGCGAATGAAATATTCTATCCCATAGACTCTGCCTGAAACGCTGAATCCTCCTTCCAGAGAAAAGGAAGAGGGGCTCCTCGGCCCTAAGAGTGGGACAGCACAACCTTCTTCTCCAAGAAGCCTAAGATAAATATTTGCAGGAGAACCCTCTAAAGCGCTTCCCAGAAAAAGATTGATCATTATATCCCTGTGGGATATCTTGAACACAGATCCATTTGAATCAATATCAAAGGCAAGTTCCGATCCGCCTCTTACGTGGACTGGACTATCCGCCGAAGCCAAGCATCTCTGAACCATTACATGCCTCCGAAAAAGAGAGTTTCGTCAAACGCTCATGACAGAAATACAACGAAGGGGCTGACATGCGGGCAATCCTGGTGCACGGCGTAGGACCGGGAGACACCATTTAGATTTACAGTTAGATTTACAGTTAGATTCACAGTTTTCGATTTTTAATTTTTCAGGTGAATAGACAAGCGTCAAGCGGCCCACGTCCTCTAAGCAGCCCGCTTCCATAGAAGAGCCACGAAACACAAAGGCATTACCCCCTCCGAACTTCATGAAATTACCCCCTGGGAACTTCATGAAATTAATGCCTATCAATGGCTGGGACCTCTGAGGAAAGACAGCCGCCCCCTCAAGCTGCGCGAAATTCGCAGGTCTTAGAGGCCGTCACCACCTGCCAGTTTTATAGGTCCGTAGCAGGCACTAGCTTCTGCTCCCGTGTTGTCCGTATCCGTCATGATGGCTATCGCTCCAGCCTCAGGCGGCTCTGAACCGAAGTAGCGTCTAAAATCATCCAGGATGTTTCTGCGTTCTTCCATCCACTTTCCTGAGTGGTCGTTTCCGCTCTGAACCGCTATCATGATGGCATTTGCGGTGAAGGGGTTCGCTACTGCCTCACCCCTGGGGAGCCTGTTAGCCCCGATGTAGTTCAACGCCCTCGTCTTCCGGAAGAAAAGCGAGGGGAATACAACGTAAACCCTTGCGGCATAGTCGTCACCCTTCTTTTTTCTTGCATCCCCCGGGGATATAATCCCGTCTATTTTCCAGCCCCATCTGATGACAGGATATTCTCTGGGATCAAATTTCAGGCGATAATACAGGGCGGAGGCCGACGCCCTGCTCTGGGCTCTTATGCACCTTCTACCACCGTCCTCATTAATGCTGTAGAGGGTCATGCCCTTGAAGGACTTTGATTCCCAATGGGCTCCGATTCCCATCGAGTAGTCGTCAATTACAAGCTCCGCTCCTTTTGCCTCAACTGTCTGAAGTATAAGAAGAATCAACAGGATGAGAGATGGTAAATTCATGGCTTCATTCTACGCTCCTCTACGAAAATGGCGCATCAGGATGCCCGTCTGTTTCCAGGCATTAATTTTTTGATATCATGCTCTAGGAGAGATTAATATTTCAAGATGTTCTTTCAGGGGAGCTTCCAGCTGGACAACTGTTAAGCTGGAATAAAATGTGTTGACACGATTTATATCCGAAAGATAGACTAATTCGCTAATCGACTGCGGGGGCCCGTTATCGGGCATGGGCCGATGCAGGATATCACACCTATACTATAAGGAGGCATTTATGAAGAGGTTTTCAGTAATGATTATGGCATTGGTCTTTGCGTCTTGTCTGTTGTTCTCACCTTTATTTGCATCCGCTGCTGAAAAGATCAAATTCGGACACGTGGCCCCTCCATTTCATGGGCAGTCAAAGGGCGCTGATGCCTTTGCAGCCTACGTGAAGGAAAAGACAAACGGCCGCATTGACATAGCAACATTTCCCATGGGCCAACTGGGTGGGGAAAGGTCAATGGCTGAACAGGTTCAGGCAGGAACACTCCAGATAGCATCCATCACGACAGCGGTGATGCAGAACTTTGTCCCTCAGACGGGAATAATGGATCTCCCCTATCTGTTTCCCAACAGGGAGACCGCTTACGCCGTCATAGGCGATCCCAAGGTGCAGGAGAAACTCTTTTCCTATCTCCCTAAAAAGGGGTTCATAGGTATCGGATGGACTGAAAACGAATTGAGGGATTTCACAAACACCAAGAGGCCGATCAGAAAGCCTGAGGACATAAAGGGCCTCAAGATCAGAGTTATGGAGGCGGCCGTTTTCATGGACACCTTTAAGCAACTCGGGGCCTCTCCTGTCGGTATCCCCTTCCCTGAAATCTACAACGCGCTTCAGACCGGGGTTATTGATGCCCAGGAAAACCCGCTTCTCACCTCCATCCTTATGAAGTTCACCGAGGTGACAAAATTTGTGACCCTCACACAGCATACGATTACCGAATGCATTATTATAGTTAACCCCGACTACTGGGCATCCCTGTCAAAGGCAGATCAGAAGGTATTTAAGGACGCCGCAGCAGTAGCAATAAAGACCAATAGGCAGGTCAATGCGGAACTCCAGAACAAACTGCCCAAACTGGGGATATCCATTGACGAATACTGCAAGAAAAACGGCGTCGAGATTATCCGCCTCACAGACGCTGAAAAGGAGGAATTCCGTAAGGCCGTCCTTCCTGTCTATGACATATACAGGGAGAAGATAGGAAATGATCTCATGGACTTTTTCCTTGCAAAGGTAAAGGAGCACCGACGCTAGCCCAGGGTATCCTTGTAAGTATTTGAATAGATCGTCGCGGCCCGGGATCTTCCGTGGGTCACAGGGCCGCCACGGCTGATTTTTTTTTATACTTTAAGCGTGGAGCCAATGGTGGCAAGACTATCGCAGTTTATTGACCACGTTGAAAAGCAGGTTCTAGTCTGGACTATTCTAGGGCTTGCAATAATAGGCTTTGTGCAGGTGGTGTCCCGCTATATGTTTAATTACAGCTTCACATGGTATGAGGAGCTGAGCCGCTACATAGGAGTCTTCGTCGCATTCCTTGGGGCTGCCACCGGAGTTAAATACGGGATGCACTTTTCCATGGACGCCCTTTCCAGGAAGCTCAAAAAACCATGGAAAAACATCTTGGCTGTTTTTTCTAATGTCATCTGTGCCCTCTTCTTTGCCGTGGTGGTTTATTTTTCCTGGAAGGTGGTAGGGAAGAATTTTGCCTATGAAACTACATCCGCTGCAATGGGCATGCCGATGTACCTGGCTTACCTGCCGATACCCTTCTTCTCGCTGGTTATGGCATTCCGACATCTTAAGGTTGCCGTCGCGGAGGCAAGGGATCTAAGAAAATGACCCTTACCATAGCGATATGCTTCGTAGCTTTGCTCCTGGCGGGCGTCCCAATTGCCGCCTTACTCGGCATCACTACAATGGCCGCCCTTATAATCCATACCTCAACCCCTCTTCATATCATCGCTCAGCAGTTTTTTAATGCCCTTGATAAATTCGTTCTCCTGGCCATACCGTTTTTCATCCTGGCCGGCGCAATAATGACTCGGGGAGGGATTGCCAGGAGGCTCATCAATTTCGTTAACGCCCTTGTAGGATGGTTTCCGGGAGGTCTCTCCATCGCGGGAGTCGTGGTCTGTATCTTCTTTGCCGCTATTTCAGGCTCATCTCCGGCCACCGTGGTAGCCATAGGCTCTATTATGGTACCTGCCCTCCTAGAGGCGGGATACGGAAGACGTTTTTCTTTCGGCATAATTACAGTTTCAGGTTCTCTCGGTATAGTTATCCCCCCTTCCATACCTATGATCCTATACTGTCTGGTGATGAATACGTCGGTAGCGGAACTGTTTTTGGCAGGGATCCTGCCGGGCCTGATCATAGGTTTTTCCCTGATGGTTTACGCCTACCTTCAGGCGAGAAGAAAGGGATGGAAGACAAGGAAAAAGCCGTCTCTTAAAGAGCTTTTCGTTTCGGCCAAAGAAGGAATATGGGCGCTTTTGCTACCCGTTATAGTGCTTGGCGGTATTTATTCGGGCGTTTTCACCCCAACCGAGGCTGCCGCCGTAAGTGTGGTCTATGCCCTCTTTGTAGAAATGTTCATATATAGGGAATTCGGTTTAGGAGAACTTGGAGGTGTCTGTGAGCAGGCAGCCATCCTTTCAGCCTGTCTTCTTTTTATTCTTTCATGCGCCATGACGTTTGTATGGCTTCTTACCGCCGAACAGATCCCGGTGCAGTTGGCCGATTTCATAATGGAGCACATCCAAAGCCCCTGGATGTTTCTGCTTGCGATAAATCTGCTCTTTCTTGTAATGGGCTGTTTTATGGATGACGTGAGCGCCATGCTGGTACTGGCGCCTTTGTTTGTTGAGACTTTGAACCGCTTCGGTATTGACCTTGTTCACTTTGGAATAGTGATGGTGCTGAATATCCAGTTCGGTATGCTCACGCCTCCTTTCGGTCTTAATCTCTTTGTAGCGATGGGCATCACCAGGGCATCGCTCATGGATATTGCCCAGGGGGTATTTCCGCTTCTAATCATCCTTCTTGCGTGTCTATTCCTTGTGACCTATGTGCCCTCGATCTCCATGTTCCTTCCCAATTTATTACTGAAATAGGAGAAGTAACACCCCGAATTATCATGGAGGAAAATATGTTTAAAGAACTTCTTGCAAAACGAAGAAGCATAAGAAGATATGAAAACAGGGAAATAGAACCTGATAAGATAGCCGCTCTGGTGGAAGCCGCCTTAAGGGCGCCTTCCTCAATGGGCACAAACCCGTGGCGATTTATCCTGGTAAGCGACCGTGAGATGCTAAAGATGCTTTCACGCTCAAAAGAACACGGCTCATCATTCCTTGAAGGCGCTCCTTTAGGAATCGTGATATGCGCAGATCCGTCAAAAAGCACGGTCTGGATTGAGGATGCCTCCATTGCGTCCATCATCATTCAACTTCAGGCTGAAGACATCGGCCTTGCCAGTTGCTGGATACAGATCAGGGACCGCATGCACAGAAAGGATAAGACCTCAAACCAGTACATATCCGAGCTTCTCGATATTCCGGAAGACGTAAGAGTTGAAGCGATTCTCGCCGTGGGATATCCGGCGGAAAAGAAGGCTCCTCATCCAAAGGAATCCCTTGACTGCGAAAAGGTATTTTCCGGCAAATACAACAGGCCTTTCAAGATGGAATAGAGATTTTTGATGCGGCAGAGGAGCTGCGGCGTTTTGATAGAACCGGGTGACGCTAACGCTGTAATGAGATTTCTGGAAACCCGTTTGGGTGGGAAGAGATGGGTTGAAGGCTCACGAGTAATCATTTCATAACGAGCTTCAGCATTGACCTTGACAGGAAATTGCGGCTATGCTGTATAAGGCCTTAACAGAAAAATAACTTCAACCGGATAAGGAGGGAAAAGATGAGACAATTTCGTTTGTTAACTTTATTGGCAGGACTTCTGACCCTCGCGGCCGCTTTCACCATAAGCGGCTGCGCAACAGGATACACACCCAAAAACGCGCCGCCTTCCTTCGCCTGCGTGGCAGAGGCCAATCTTGAGAAGATTGTCTGCCCGGAGGCTGAGCTTACCGAGTTTAGCTGTTCGTTTAAAAGATATGAAGGAGTTGACACCCTTCATTTCAAGGTTGGCCTGAAAAACAAGAGCAACAAGGATCAACGCTACAGGGTACATATATTTCTCGATAACGGAAAGGCAGTAGGAGGCCTTATCCCTGACCTGATCAAGAAAGGACTTGTCAAACCAGGACAAACGGCCACCTTCGTATATCCTGTCATGGATATGCCGATGCAGCCCAAATCAGTCATTCTGCGCGTGAGCGCTTTGACGGACTAACATTTCGATCAACAGGAGGAAGTTTATGAAACGAACCGGTCTTTTTCTGGCATGTTGTTTGGTAATTGCTATGTCTGCCCCTGTCATGGGTAAGACAACCTTCATAAGCATCGGAACCGGCGGCACCGGAGGCATCTATTATCCCTACGGCGGAGGAGTAGCTGAAGTATGGTCAAAACACGTCCCCGACGTAAAGGCAGTGGCCGAGGTGACAGGCGCGAGTGTGGAAAACGTCAAGCTCGCACACAAGGGAGAGACAGTTGTGGGAGAGGTCATGGGTGATGTGGCCGTTGCCGGATATTCCGGAGAGGGAAAATTCAAGGGAAAGAAGCACGATATACTTTCCCTGGCCATCATGTATCCAAATCTCCTGCAGATAGTAACCCTTAAGAGTAGCGGAATAACAAACATAGAGCAGATCAAGGGAAGAAAAATAAGCTCGGGAAGCCCTGGAAGCGGAACCAACTTCATGGCGGAAGCAGTCTTTAAGGCCGTCGGAATACCTCTTGATTCCTATAAGGACAGCCGTCTCTCCTTTACCGAGACAGCCAATGCCCTCCGGGACGGCACCATTGACGTGGGAGTCTGGTCAGTGGGACCCGGCACAAGTTCCATCCTTGATCTAGCCACCACTCATGATATCCACATAATCACTTTTACACCCGAGCAGATACAGAAGGTAGTAGGGGCCTACCCGACATACTCCTCCGTGGAACTGGCCGGAGGCGTTTATCGAGGCGTTGATAAGGCAGTGCCCACCATAGGTGTTTGGAATGTAATGATATGTCAGAAGTCGCTGGACGAGGCCCTGGTTTATAAGCTTGCAAAGGCCCTCTTTGAAAACAAGGGTTATCTCATGAAGATCCATCCTTCCGCCTCTTATACGACTGCGGAAAATACAGTAAAGTATTCTCCGATTCCTCTGCATCCGGGAACCATTAAGTACATCAAGGAAAAGGGCCTTGAAATACCAAAAAACCTGATGCCCTGAGGTTTTTTAATAATGCGGCCGGGCCTTAGGTATGCCTTTTTAGGAATCACCGGCCCGGTCATTTTAGGAATTCTGGCTCTGGGATTTTTGCCGGGCGGCCTTGAATTGAAAATTACCCGTGTAAAAGGGGAAGCTACCCTTTTTGAAGTGCTCCTCAAGCCTGGAGAGCTTTTCACGATAAGGTATAACCACTCTGTTGAGGATTCTCCTATCTGGGAGAGCCATTCAGCGGACAAAAAAGGGAATATCTTCATCGAGGAAGAGAAATACCTCAAGTTCGGAGCAGGAATGGGCAAGATGCCCGGCGTGGGGAGGATGGTCACACGAGGCCCGTTTGAGGTAATAGAAGGGATGCATCTGCCTGTTGGCGATTTTATCCTCAGAATAGGCAGCCCGGGTGTTGATCATACCCTTATATTTAGGGATACGGAGATCAACCTGAGCGCTTGCGCTCCCCACGAAGCAGTGCAGTTCAAGGCTACTCCCGTATCGCTTGCCTACAGCCTTTACAAGAAATTACTTCCCCTGATCAGGCCAGAGATGCATTCTCGGTAAGAAGAGGCGGTTATTGAAATGGCAGAAGCAGAAACCAAGGGCTCAAAACCGAATATCGCGGCAGTGACAGCAAGGATCGTGACTGTACTTGCCATCCTTTTAAGCCTTTATCAGCTCTATACGGCGGGCATCACCGCTCTCACGGCCCTTGTTCAAAGAAGTATCCACCTGGGCGCGATACTTTGCCTTGCCTTTTTCCTCACCGTCCCTTTCAAAAACGCCCGCAAGGATCGCTTGACGGTGTGGCTCATCCTCGACTGGTTAATGATTGCGGCATCCGTAGCATGTACCGTTTATATCTGCTACAACCTCGATGCGCTTTTTGAACGCCAGGGAGACTGGCTTTTCTCGGACACCCTGGTTAGTATCGTTGGAACCCTGCTCGTGATTGAGGCCTGCCGCCGAGTCATAGGACCAGCAATGGCCCTTATATGCTGTCTCGGCATACTATACGCCCTTTTCGGTCCCTATATGCCCGAATTGTTCGAACATAAAGGGTACACAATCGAAAGGATAGCCACCACCCTGTGGCTTACCACGGAAGGTGTATTCGGTTTACCCATAGGGGTTGCCGCGACCTTTGTATTCGTGTTCGTCCTTTTCGGCGCATTTCTTGAAGTGATGGGCGGAGGGGCATTTTTCATTGATCTTGCTTACGCACTGACAGGACGCTTCTCCGGAGGGCCTGCAAAGACTTCTGTACTCGCCTCTGGCTTTATGGGCTCGGTTTCAGGGTCAGCCGTGGGCAATGTTGTTGCTACCGGCTCATTTACCATTCCGATGATGAAGAAGGTGGGTTACAAACCTCACGTTGCCGGGGCCATTGAGGCGGCAGCCTCTACAGGCGGGCAGTTGATGCCGCCCATAATGGGAGCGGGCGCCTTTCTGATGGCCGAATTTACCAATATAAGCTATCTTACTATTATCAAGGTAGCTCTTATGCCCGCCATCATGTACTATTTGACGGTACTTCTTTTTGTTCATATCGAAGCTCAGAAGCTCGGTCTCAAGGGAGAGGCCAAGGAGAACCTTCCCAAAGCCTTTAAGGTCATCCGTGAAGGGCTTCCGTTTCTTGTACCTGTAGGAATTCTCATTTATGTTCTGGTCTCCAACTATTCACCCATGATGGCAGGCTTTGTCGCGGTAATAAGCACAGTGTTCGCAAGCCTTATCGCAAGAGTAATCAAGCTGCTTGTGCATTCTGACGGCGGGTTGCGAGAGTCTATTGCATCACCTTATTTCATAGTCAAACAGGCGCGCGATATCCTGGACGCCCTTGAAAGGGGCGCAAAGAATGCCATAATGGTTTCCGTAGCCTGTGCGGCAGCAGGCATAATCGTGGGGATGGTTACTCTCACAGGCATGGGGCTTAAATTCTCCAGTATGGTACTCGATCTAAGTCTAGGGATAGAACTACTGGCTCTTTTACTCATAGCCGTGGCATCCCTCGTACTGGGAATGGGGCTTCCGGTTACGGCGAGCTATATCGTGCTCGCAACCCTTAGTGGACCGGCTCTCCTCGATATGGGCGTTCCTCTGATGGTCTCACACATGATCGTTTTCTGGTATTCGCAGGACTCAAACGTGACTCCTCCGGTAAGTCTTGCCAGCTTTGCCGCTGCCGGGGTTGCAGGCGCAAATCCCATGAAGACCGCCCTGACATCTTGGAAGCTGGCCAAGGGACTCTACATAATCCCCATAGTAATGGCCTACCGTCCCCTGCTGGGAGTCGGCGAAAACTTCGAGATCAACCATGTGGAGGTTTATCTGACTGCAGTTGCAACTACCCTCGGCCTCGTTGCCTTTGCGGCCGCCCTGGAGCGTTATTTTTTCAGGAAAGCTACATGGTTTGAAACCCTGCTCTTTGTTGCAGCGGCGCTGGGACTTTTCTGGCCTTCCTACTGGACCGACATTGCAGGAGCTATGTGCCTAGGAGCGGTACTTGTCCTTCAAAAGTTAAAATAATATTAAACTGTTGAGCGAATTGCAAAACTATGATTACTCGTCATTCCAGCGAAAGCCGGAATCCATAACGCATTGATTCAAGGATAGACTTGATTTCCCGTTCAAGTCGGATAATGAAGAAACTGTGAATTTTGCAATTGCCTCTTTCATAATTTTATTTTTTAATGCATTATCGACACACTAGTAAAAAGTCACCAGGAGCACCACCCAGGCGAAAGCCGGGCCCAGAACTAGCTGATATCCCTAGCTTCAGGCTTTTGCCGGACTTACGACAATTGGCAATTTTAGACTTTTTACGAGACCATCATTATTGATAAGAAACCCATCTTAAAAGAAAGGACTGAGCAGACGTCTATGAAGCGCATCTTGATACCAATAATCATTTTCGCCATGTCTTTTCCAGCAGGTTCTTTCGCGTTTGATTACAAGTCCTGGGTTCCGTTTATTCCCTCCGAACTGGGCGGCCTCAAAAAAAACGGCAAACCGGAGGGTATGAACATGGAGATGAACAATGAGAAGTGGTCGAGCCTCACCCAGACTTACGGCGGTGAAGACTCAGACAAAGAGACCACCCTCACCATCGTATGCGGAACCAACGCGCCCCAGATGCAGCATTTCAAGGGCATTCCTAAGATGAAGATCGAAACGGAAGACCAGATAATGACCGACGTTACTATCTCCGGACGCGGAGGTTTTCTCATCCTGGATAAAGAAGAGAAGAGCGGCTACCTGATGATCCTGCTCGATGACAGGCTTCTTGTAACCGTTGAGATGCAGGACTGCGACGATAAGGAGAAGCTTCTCTCGACAGCAAAACAGATACCCTTTGATAAATTCAAATGCTCGGACAAATAATCAGTTTTTTGCCTGACGACATTTTGTTTCTTTGCTGAACAGGATCAAAACGGTTGCCCCCAGGGAACAGGCTATCATTATGCCGAACCCCGCCCGGTATGCCTCCAGAGAATATATCCTGACTCCGTTGGCAACTTCACCAGCCCAGTTAAGGTCAAGCATCCACCCCAGGAGTGGCTGGAGGACCATCGGGCCAATCATGACACCCATGTTACATACCCCTGAAACCGTACCCGCAAGGGTCGGAGGGACAGACTCCTTTACAAAGGCAAAACCTATTATCATGACACTTGATGACAGACCTGTAGCAGCCATCAGGCAGAAAAGGACCCACACGGGCAATTCGTTGAAGAAAAGGGCTAAAAACCAAAAAAAACAAGAAAATCCCGCTCCCAGGGCATAGACAGGCTTTCTTACCCTTATCCTGTCCGATAACCAACCCGCCAGAGGTCCTCCAAGCGCCCAGGCAACAAGCAAGGTTGAGGTAACTACGGATGCTGCCGCAGGGGCCATGCCATGGTGGGTTGTCAGAAAAGGCACTCCCCAGAGGCCTGAAAAGGTCAATATGGGGCCCACAATGCCTGCCGGCGCAAGGGATATGATCCAGGTATTTCTGTAATGAAGGACTCGCGCAAGTCCCGAAAGAACTCCCCTGAGACCTGATCCGCCTTTTTCGTGTCCCATGGGGGAAAAGCTGCGGTAACCTTTTTCTGAGGGGTCATCTCTTACTACCGTCCACATAAGCGCCGCGAGCAGAAGCGCGAAGCCTGCGGTTGCGCCCATTACCTCACGCCAGCCGAAGATATCAACAAGGATCCTGAGGGGGGGACCGGCGGATACCGCCCCGGCAACACCGCACATCAAGAGCACTCCGCTAAGCGTAGCGAAACGCTCCAGCGAAAACCAGCAACTGGAGAGCTTGAGAAGGGCCACAAAGGCAACCGATGATCCCGCCCCGATCAAGAGTCTTCCTATCCCCCCTTCAAGAGGGCCGGGAGCGATAGCGAATAGAGCGGTCCCGACAGATACCGCTATCCCCCCACTTGCAAGGAGGCGCCTTGTGCCCCAATGATCGGCAAGGATGCCTGTAGGTATCTGCATTATGACATAGGAGTAGAAATAAAGGGCCGAAAGATTCCCCAGGCCTGCGGCGGTGATGCGCAAATCTCTCATCAGCTCTGTTGTCAGGACTGCCGGCGCAATCCTTAGATAAAATCCTATGAAATAGAAAAGGGCGCCAAGGCCCCACATCAAGGCCGCAAGACCGCCGGGTGGATAGTCCGCGTACTCTTTTTCAGTTTGACTTTTCATCCCGAACAAAGCTAAAGGCCTCAAGTATTTTTTCTTTAAGATAGACAATAAGCCTTTCGTCATACTCCGTAACGTGAAAACAATAGCCGTCTTCCCCCAGGAGGCCTTGAGGAATCTTCTCCCCCAAATCCATTGAATCTGTGATCATCTCCTCATAGAAACAAACGGAAAGCCATTTCCCTGATGCGTCCTCAACGATGTCAACAAAGGAAAAAAGCCTGAGGGGCTTATCCTTTTTGTCAAAAAGCGCTGCCCTGAGGGAATAGCTTATCCCGGCTCTGGGGTGAAAGCTCAGGACAGCTCCCTCAATCCCTTCGAGGGTATCTTTGAGGGAAATGAATGCATCCTTCGCCCCGCAGGTATCCTGAGTCCATGATTTAAGAAGCGCTTCAATAGCCATTGAATCCTGCTCATTCTCAAACATCGTGCCCTCTCCCGGGACCTTTGCCCTGTGGTTTCTCTCTATTTCTCATCAAGGCTTCTTTGAAGGGATTATTGAATCTGGTATCTTCTCTAACGGAACGTAAGGAAGGGGCTTTTGCCGGCGCGGCCGCCTTATTATTTTCGACTTCCTGAGTGCCGGATTTCATGGAAAGGGAGATACGGTGCCTCTCAATATCCACGGAAAGCACATGCACCATTACCCTCTGGCCCACCTTTACCACCTCTTTTGGATCTTTAACAAATCTATCTGCAAGCTCACTTATATGCACAAGCCCGTCCTGATGCACTCCTATGTCAACGAATGCCCCGAATGCGGTTATATTTGTAACCACACCGGGGAGCTTCATTCCCTGCGTCAAATCTTCTATCTTATTTATCCCATCGGCAAATTTGACGGCCTCGAAGGTCTTTCTTGGATCTCGACCAGGCTTGGCAAGCTCGCTTAAGATATCGTCAAGGGTTGGGATCCCGACGGTATCTGTGACATAACGCTCTTTATTGATAGATCGCCTGAGTTCATCACTCCGGATAAGCTCTCTCACGCTGCATCCGAGGTCCTTGGCCATTGCCTCGACTACCAAATAGCTCTCAGGATGGACGGCGCTTTCATCGAGGGGGTTATCCGCCCCTCTTATCCTTAGAAATCCCGCCGCCTGCTCAAATGCCTTGGGCCCAAGCCGGGAAACCGATTTGAGTTCCTTGCGTGAACTGAAGGGCCCGTTTTGATCTCTGTGAACAACAATGTTTTTAGCAAGCTGCGGCCCAAGGCCCGACACGTAAGAGAGGAGCTGCTTGCTTGCGGTATTTACCTCAACTCCAACTGCATTTACGCAGCTTATCACAACATCATCCAGGCCTCTTTTTAGTGCCTTCTGGTCAACATCGTGCTGATATTGGCCAACGCCTATGGACTTAGGCTCAATTTTGACAAGTTCGGCCAGAGGATCAATGAGCCTCCTTCCAATGGAGACAGCCCCCCTGACGGTAACGTCCTTGTCCGGAAATTCTTCTCTTGCTGCCTCTGAAGCGGAATATATTGATGCCCCGCTTTCATTGGCCATAACTATCAATACGTCGCTCCCAAGTGAAAGCTCTCTTAGAAAGGCATCGGTCTCCCTGCCGCCTGTTCCGTTTCCCACCGCTATCGCTTCTATTTTATAATTGTCGCAGAGTTCTCTGACACGCCTACCCGCCTCATCCCTTCCCTTGTCGGTAAGAAGAGGATAAATGGTCTCACTGTGGATGAGCTTCCCCTGAGGATCAAGGCATACCAACTTGCATCCGGTCCTGAAGCCGGGGTCTATCCCCATCAAACGCTTACTGCCGAGGGGCGGCGCAAGCAGGAGTTCCCTCAGATTATCTGAGAAGACATTGATGGCCTCCTGATCTGCCCTTTTTTTTGTCTCAGCCCTAATCTCCGTTTCCATTGAGCTTGCAAGCAGGCGCCTGTAGGCGTCGTGGACCGCCTCTCTAACCTGTTCTGCGGCAGGCAGTCCCTCTCTAACGAATAGCCCCTCCAGAAGGGAAATAGCCTTTTCTTCAGGAGGCGCAATCTTGAGCGAGAGGATACCTTCCTTTCCCCCCCTCCTTACGGCAAGGATACGATGTGACGGAGCGCTGATAACGTTCTCCTGCCACTCGAAATAATCCCTGTACTTTGCGCCTTCGACCTCCTTTCCCTCAAGCACCCGGCAAAGAAATACGCCCTCCTCCTGGAAGAGCCGTCTGAGACGCGATCTGGTCTCCTGATCTTCGCTCACCTTCTCAGCGATAATATCCCTCGCCCCGGAGAGGGCTTCCTCCACACTCAGCAACTCTTTCTCAGGATTTATGAAACCCTGAGCGGCCGCAAGCGGGTCTTCGCATTCATAGGAAAAGATACTTTCGGCAAATGGACCGAGGCCCTTTTCTTTTGCAATGGTAGCCCTGGTTCTTCTCTTAGGCCTGAAAGGAAGATATATATCCTCAAGAACCGACATTGTAGGGGCTTCAAGCACCTGTTTTTCAATATCGGCGTTAAGAAGCCCCTGATCCTTGATGGACTTGAGGGCAGCTTCGCGTCTCTTGTCAAGCTCCTCAAGCTGCTCAAGCCTGTCGCGGATCGCTGCCACGGCCACTTCATCAAGGCTCCCTGTGGCCTCCTTTCTGTAGCGTGAAATAAAGGGCACTGTAGCTCCATCTGATAACAGCATGGCTGTTGATTCAACGCCCCTGATACCGAGGGAAAGCTCAGAGGCTATTATCTCAAGGTGTTTCTGATTCATATTTGTCACCGGTATGATTTCAAAAGGATATTGTCAGAGGTAATAAGGAAGGAACTCTTTATTCGCTTGGGCAAATAGAAAGACTCAACCTGTCTTAGACAGACCGGCAGAGGTTTTTCACTGGGGAGCTCTGATTCACTAAAGCAGTTGTCTCCGGAGTAGGGCAGAGCATCTCCCCAGTTGGTATTGTAATTGGACCAGGCTACTTAACAGCGTCCCTGAGGGCCTTACCTGGGACAAACTTGGCAACCTTCTTTGCTTTTATCTTGATGGGTTGCCCGGTCTTGGGGTTTCTCCCGGTTCTTGCCTTTCTCTTGTCCACCTTAAAGGTGCCAAAACCAACGAGAGTAACCGATTCCTTCTTGAGTGCGCCCTTGATTGTGTCAATAACGCAATCAACCGCTGCCTGTGCAGCCTTCTTGGTCCCAACCAGTTTAGAAACTTCATTAACGAGATCACTTTTGTTCATAACCTACTCCTTTCTCCTATAAAATGGTTTTTGTTTATGAACATGAGCACCTAACACAGCTTTAGTTATTTTTCAACAAAAAATAGCATGAATTAAGGATTTTGTTTGATTATATTGTTCATCGCTTAAGGCCATGGAACCATCCGTGCCCATAAGAGGCTCTTTTTCGATGCTGTAGATACGTTCTGGTAGATCCCGCTGAATTACCATTCTCTTTGGCATTTCAGGCTCAATTCCTATTGCTGACTTCACGTCATCCGGGAATTTTCCGGGATCTGCTGTTTCATATATCACTGCAGGCCGCTCATGTCTTCCACCAAGAAATGTATCAAGTACCCTCCATCCAACCGCGCCATGAGGCTCAATCATCACTCCGAAACGCTCATATACCTCCCTCATGGCCCTATAGTGGTCATTGTTTGAAACCGAAAGGGAATAAAGGTCTTTTCTCATAGCTTCCAGGTCGGGCAGGACGTCTATTACTCCCTGCTCGATGACCTGCCCCTTGGAATCACGCCTGTCATAGACATGCCCACCATATAAATCCACAAGCCTTGCAAAATTGCTCGGGTTGGAAACTATCATGGCGGATGAGGGCGATTTTCTGGAGGGCTTTACCACATATCTGCCAATCCGCAAAAATTCGGGAAATTCATCATTTTCATTGACCCCGCAGATTACCTTTGAGACAGGAAGTCCCATCTCCCGTGCAATGACCGTCCCCATCATGTCGCCGAAGTTTCCTGAAGGAACGCTCGCAATCATGGGCTCACCGCAGAAGGCCATGCGGGAATAGGCAAAAAAAGGATAAACAGCCTGCGGCAGAAGCCTCGCCAGGCTTATGGAGTTTGCGGATGTAAAGCGGCTGGGATCCGCAAATATCTCTTCTGCGAAATTCCTGTCCCCCAGAAGCCGCTTGGCAAGGGCCTGGCATACGTCAAAATCGCCGTTTACCTCAAAGGCGTAAACATTTCCACCAAGGGTCGTCATCTGCCTCCTCTGTCTCTCTGTGATGGAGCCCCTCGGAAAAAATACAAGATTATCAACTGTCTCAAGTCCGTGAAGGGCATCAGCAACCGCCCCTCCAGTATCCCCGCTTGTGGCCACCGCCACAACGCGCCTCAGTCCCCTTTTCTCTAGAAAATAATTGAGCACCCGCGCAAAGAACCTTGCCGCGTAGTCCTTAAAGGAATATGTAGGTCCGGCCGTAAGCCACATGATATGGGTCTTGCCTGTAAGATGCTGGGTGCTCGTGGGGATATTTCTATCGTCGTATGCGTCATCAAGCATTTCCCTGAGATTCCCGGCAGGTATCTCTTCACCCAGGAACGGAAAGAGAACCTCATAGGCAATCTGCGCGTATGACATGGAACTCATCGCCTTGATGACAGTGTCCGATAGACGGGGTATATCATCCCTCGATAACATGTAGAGACCATAATTTGATGCGAGCCCTGCCATGAGTGCCGTCTCAAAGGATGCCCTCTCGGCCTTGTTGTTGGTACTGTAATATCTGATTTGTTTCATTTAGCTTTATCCTTCTTGCTCAACTGTCTACCGTATGAACTTTAGAATCTGGGGTAGGTGCGGCTTAAGCCGCACGGAAACCATGCGCCCTGCGCCGCACACCTACAAAACCTGATTGCTGGTATGCATGTCATGGTCTGCGCAAAGCCATCCCCCCAATTATTGAGCTGATACTGTCTTCCGACTATACGAAAGTTTTAACAACATGTTGAAAAACAGCTTTTTGCAGGCCGAGAGAAAATGCCAATATGCTAGTCTTGCCTGAAATGGTTCCACCCGGGCGGTGGGAGCGCCCTTCTCATTCCGTCTTCTTCCCTTACCTCAATTCCTTCCCTTGATTTCATCACCCCGATCGGGAATATCTGAGCGCCAAAGGCCTTTTCAAAATCAACGCTAAGTTGATCTGCCCTCTGAGGATCAACCGTAAACAGGAGCACATAGTCCTCTCCTCCCTGAAGGGCAAATTCCACAGGATCAAGGCCGCAAAGGCCGCAGTACTTCCTCAGGGCATCAGTAATGGGTATGTAAGAGCTATCAAGCAGCGCTCCCAAACCGCTGGCCTTAGTCATATGGCAAAGATCAGAGGTTATGCCGTCGCTAACATCCATTGCGGAAGTAACTCCGCCGTGATGGGCCAGAAAGCACCCTTCCCTCAGATGAGGCCGGGGCCGCATGTGGGCCAGCAGAAGGGACTCAAAGGCTTCGCTCCTGTCATGATCTCTGTCAAGGATTATATGGAGTCCTGCCCTGCTCTCCCCCAAGAATCCGGATACAAAGATGATATCCCCTTCCCTTGCCCCTCCTCTAAAAAGAACCTCATCCCGGGGCGCGGAACCAACTACCGCAATGTTTATAACAAGGTCTCTTTTGGAGGCGGTTGTGTCTCCTCCCAGTATGTTTACCGAAAATTCCCCGGCAAGTCCCTTCATACCGTCATAGATACCGTCAAGATATTCCAGGGAAACCGTTGGCGGGATTGCAAGGCTGATAAATGCCTCCCGGGCATTACCGCCCATGGCGGCTATATCGCTCAAGTTTGCGGCAATTGCCTTGTATCCCAGATCGAATCCGCATATCGAATCCCTGAGAAAATGGATGCCCTCAACGAGAAGATCTGTTGTGACGAGCGCTGCCTCTTTTTCCTCTAGGGTAAAAACGGCGGCGTCATCGCCGATTCCCTTTATAACTCCTTCGGCTCTCACGATGCAGCCCCGCGAGATTCTGCGGATAAAACCGAATTCACCCATCTCCTCAAGGTTCATAATGTTCTCTCTCCACCATATTCCCATGGCCTCATCCGGATCACCTGATTCACAGAGCTTCCACGGTTATCAATCTTCTCACATTTGCGCAGCCCACGCCCGGGCGTTGTAAATAGCAGTATCCCATTCAATACCAACTTTCACGCCGCTTCAAGACATCTTAACAGCGAGCGCACAGGAGCTCAAGAGTGACAATGACCTTCGAGGCAAACCCTGGTCTTGACTTATGACCTTAAATCCGTGCAATCTGATCCTGTTTAAAGGAACTGCTCCCAATAAGCTTTTCTACTAACCGTCATGCCCTGATAGGGCACAACGAAGGATGAAAATGCCGCATGTCATTCCGGACTTGATCCGGAATCCAGGTATAAAAGCCTGGATACCAGCCTCCGCCGGTATGACGATGTATTTTCATATAAACCCCCATGCCTTTTGGGGCACAACGAAGGATGAAAATAGCCATTTACTGATTGAGACCAGTTATATGGAAATCTCACTGTAACGAGTATGTAAAAAGCCGGGCGAAAATCTACCGCGCATTCTTCCATGTAAATCCCTACTATGCATATTGGTACGGATGGGCCATAATGGTTAAGGATCTGGGCGAGATAAAGGAACTTTCCGATACAATGAGAAAGACACACAAGAAGGAAAAGAAATCCAAATAACAAGAGGAGGATGATTGAATGAAGAGATTGCCAGCAGTAGCCGTATGTCTTGTTGTTTTGCTGTGCGCCGCTTTGGCGCCGGCGGCAGATGAAGTCGTGGTCGGTTCAATAACGCCGCTGAGCGGCAAACTTGCCGTTTATGGAGAGGGCTTTCAGCAGGCCATGCTCCTGGCCCTTGATGAGGTCAATGCCGCAGAAGGAATAAACGGCAAGCCCATGAGGATTCATTACGAGGACAATAACTCAACGGCCAAGGACTCTGTATCAGCCATCCAGAAACTCATCACGGTCAACAAGCTCCCGGTCATTTTCGGCCCTGCGGCAAGCTCCAATTTCCTTGCCGTGTGCCCCATCGCCCAGGAGAACAAGACCATCCTTATAGGGGCCGAAAGCGCGGCAGCAGATATAACCAAGTGCGGAGATTATGTCTTCAGACTTTTCCCCTCAGACGAGCTGCAGGGAAAGGGCGCGGCGGAACTGGCCGTTTCCCTGGGATACAAGGAGGTAGTCCTGACCTACATCAACAATGACTGGGGAGTAGGCCTCGGAAGGGTCTTTAAGGATAATTTCGTAAAGGCCGGGGGAAAGATCATTGATGAGTTCAGCCACGACGAAGGAAAAACCGACTACCGAACAGAGATACTCAGGATCAAGAAGCACTCGCCCAGGGCAGCCGTAAATCTCACCTATATAAAGGAAGGGGCAACCATGCTGAAGCAATCCTATGAGACGGGGCTTAAGACCCAGTGGCTCATGGGCTCCGCTTCCAAATCACCAAAGCTGGTTGAGCTCGCCGGTGAAGCCGCGGAGGGAGTTATTGGAACCTATCCCACCTTCTCCCAGGAAACCCCTCAGTACAAGCACTTCAAGGAAGTATGGGCCAAAAAGTATCCCGAAAAGAAAGTTCCCGTCTTCGGGGAATACAACTATGACATGGTGCATATTACCGCTAAGGCCCTCCGCGCGTCCAAATCATATACCTCACAGGACATCCGCGCCGCGCTCATAGAGGCGGCCAAGGGTTATATGGGTGTTACAGGAGACAAGACCTTTGATGAAAACGGCGATGTTGGAGCCGTTTACGGGAAATGGACGGTCAAGGCGGGTATTATAACAGACTACAGGCCATAGGATCGGCCTTGCGCGTGGAAAGAAAACCAAGCCTGTCATGCCCGGGTGAGGCTATCCCTTGAGCGGCTACTACCTGCAGCTCATGACCAACGGTATTATTGCCGGAGCGGTCTATGCGCTTTTTGCCGTGGGCCTCACCCTGGTTTACGGGGTTTTTCGCTTCATCAATTTCGCCCACGGAGAACTCATCGCCTGGGGCGCTTATCTTACGCTCGCCTTCTCCGCACTTATTCCATTTGGCGCTGCCATTTTTCCAGCCGTGGCCTTGACCGTCCTGATAGCACTCACCCAGGAACGCTATGTCTATGCGCCTTTAAGGAAGAAAACCGGAATAACGCTCCTTATCGCCTCCATAGGCCTTTCCTATTTTTTGAGAAACGGCCTCAGGCTCCTTTGGGGCTCAGACCTTCAGAGCTTCGGATTCGAGGCAGCGAGGGGGCTTGTTTTCTTTGGTATAACAGTAAGCCGGACCCAGATCGCCATGTTCTTAGCCGCTGTTATATTCCTCGGCTTTGTCTGGGGCCTCCTCAGGTTCACCATGCTCGGAAAAGGCCTAAGGGCTGCGGCGGACAGCCTTGAACTCGCCGAGATAGTGGGAATAGACATGAAGAAGATCAGAAGAGCGGTCTGGATCATCTCCGCGGTATTTGCCGCATCCGGAGGCATTCTTATAGCCATAGACACGAACCTTGAGCCCATGATGGGGATAGCAAACCTCCTGAAGGCATTTGCGGCCGTGCTCCTCGGCGGAGCCGGAAACGTATGGGGGGCGCTTTTGGGCGGTCTTTTTATCGGCATAGCCGAAAACCTCGGGGTGGCCTTTTTCTCTCCCGGATACAAGGATGCTATATCATTTGCCCTTATCATAGCCATACTGCTTTTCAAGCCTACCGGGATTTTTGCAATCATGAAGGGGATGCGCTAGGAACATGGACTATTTATACCACATCCTGGTGATCGCCCTCATCTATGTCATCTTCGCCTCCTCGCTCAACCTGGAACTCGGATACGCAGGCCTCTACAATTTCGGGCATGTGGCGTTCTTCGCGATAGGAGCATACACATCGGCACTTTTGAGCCTGGCGGGCTTTTCTCCTGCGGCGAGCATGGCTATTGCGGTACTGTGCTCTGCCGCCTCAGGCGCCCTTCTCGCAGTGCCGGCGCTACGTCTGAGCGGCGACTATTTCGGCATTGCGACCCTGGCCTTCGGCGAGCTTGCAAGGCTTTTTGCCCTTAACGAGAGATGGCTGACAAAGGGGCCGATGGGTCTTCCCGGTATTCCAAGGCCGCTGGGGATAGAGGCCGGAATTTCAGGCATACCGGTCTATTTCTTCTTTACCGTAACCATCACGGCTGCGGTTTTGCTAATATTGCGAAAGACTACAATGTCGCCATTCGGCAGGGCACTCAAGGTGGTCAGAGAAGATGAGTTCGTTGCCAGGGCCTTCGGAAAGAACGTCTTTTCTCTCAAGGTGAGGGCCGTTGCCATGGGATCGCTCTTTGCGGGCCTTGCCGGAGCCCTCTACGCCCACTTCGTGACATATATCAGTCCCTATGATTTCAGCCTGAACGAGACCATCCTGGTTCTTCTCTGCGTGGTGCTGGGCGGCAAGGGGACCCTTAGCGGTCCTGTGCTGGGGGCTTTTGTCATCATCCTCTTTCAGGAACTCTTGCGATTTCTTCCCATCCCGACAGACTGGGGAAGGTTTGTTTCACCTATACAGGGGATGATCTACGGCGCAGTCCTTGTGATCCTCATGCTTAAAAGACCAGAGGGAATCATACCGGAGCACAGGACCTGACAATGTTAACAATTGAAAACGTCACAAAGAGCTTCGGGGGACTTAGCGCCGTATGCGGAGTAAGCCTTCAATTGGGAAAGACGCCGATAACCGGCCTTGTAGGCCCGAACGGAAGCGGGAAGACGACTCTCTTCCACATGATCACGGGATTTTATTCCGTGGACAAGGGAAGGGTCTTTCTGGAGGACAGGGAGATAACGAATCTAAAGCCGCATCTCATAAGCAGGATGGGTCTTTTAAGGACATTCCAGCACACAAGGGTCTTGCCCTTTCTCTCCACCCTGGAAAACCTTATCGCCGCGGCACCCCTTCAGAGGGGAGAAAGCCTCGTGCAGTTATTCCTAAGACCCGGTGCAGTCAGAAAGGACGAGAGGAAAAACGCCCAAAAGGCTCGCGAGGTGCTTGATACAATTAAGCTGCAACCCCTGGCAGGAGAACTCGCTGGAAGGCTCAGCTACGGTCAGCAGAGGCTCCTTGAACTTGGAAGGATACTTATGGCAGATCCCAGGGTCATAATGCTGGATGAACCGACAGCAGGCATTAATCCATCTCTAGTCAGAGATCTCGTTCGGGTTATAAGAGGCCTTACAGGCGTGGGGATTCAGGTATTCTTGATAGAACACAACATGCCGCTGGTCATGGAACTCTGCGACAGGGTGCTTGTTATGGATGCGGGGGGGCTTATTTTTGAGGGATCTCCTCATGAGGCGGTAAAGGACAAAGCAGTCATAGAGGCCTATCTGGGAAAGGCAAGAGATGCTTCTAAGAGTTGAGGCTATAACCGCAGGATACGGCGGAACGGATATCCTTCAGGGCGTTGGCATGTCTCAGGAAGGCGGAACAGTTTCATGTGTCATAGGGCCGAACGGAGCCGGAAAGTCAACCCTACTTCGCGTAATAGTCGGTCAGATTTCCCCCTCCGGAGGCCGCGTCTTTTTTGATAGAAGAGATGTCACGGGCACATCCATGCTTGAGCGGGCAAGGATGGGTTTGGTATTTGTGCCGCAGGGGACCAACATCTTTCCAAACCTCACGGTTCTGGAGAATCTTGAGATAGGCTCCTCGCTCATGGAAAATACAGCAGAACGGGATAAAGGCATCAAGGAAGTCCTCGAAAGATTCCCCTTTATCAGGGTCAAGCGCAGCAGGCCTGCCGGGATACTCTCCGGCGGAGAAAGGCAGATCCTGGCCTTAAGCAGGATCATCGTTCTAAAGCCCCTTCTCGGCCTTCTGGATGAGCCTTCACTCGGTCTTTCCCCGATAATGGTGGAGATGATATTCGATGAGATCCTTACGATGAACCGATCCGGCACATCCATGCTCCTGGTAGAGCAAAACGCAAGAAAGGCCCTTTCCATATCGCACAGAGGTTATGTGCTCGAACTGGGGCGAAACAGGATAACAGGCACCGGAGCCGAACTCCTTTCAAACCCTGAGGTAAAAACGCTTTACCTGGGAGGATGATGCTATCTCTGAATGATTTTGATAGAGGTTCCCGCCGTTACCATGTCTTCCGGATGCTTACCATTCAACAGGGATATCTCACTGGCTCTGCCCTGGGGAACACCGAGGGAGGTTAACACCTGCTTTAAACTCCCTGAGGTTTTTGCTGAGACCACCCTGATCCTTTCAGGTCTCGCATCGAGCTTTTTTGGATCTGAAAGGCCCTTGAAGCCGCCAATGGATGATTCAAACAACGGCATATAACCCTTGAACCTTCCAGCGGCGGAGAAGCCTATCAATTCATAGACCCGTCCGTCCTTTTCTATGAAATAAGCCCTTATTCCGAGGACTCCCTTTTCCGCTCTTATGCTGCACGTAATGGCGAAGGCCGCCATTCCATTTACTCTCTCGGCACCGGAGGAATAGACCTCAGCGCCGGTTTTTTTCACGAAGATTTCCGCAGCCTCTCGAGAATCCTTCACAGATGAGATCCCCATAATCACTGCGGCGTCGTTTTGCGGGCTTGTGATCCTCAGAGAATCCTTCGTATTGGCGAGACGCCATTTCTCAGGCAAAGGGAACTGAAATCGAAGAACGGGATGATAGAATACCCCATCCTCCACATACCCTTCCCTGGGATCATCTCCGTATATCAGCCCATCAATCCGCTTGAGATATGTTTCCTCCCCGACAGTATATGGGGAATGGGTCAGGTTTTCCCTCCATTCGGCGGCCTTTCTCCGGACCGCGCCTATCCGGTCTTCTGGATTGGGATGCGTTGAAAACCAATCTGGAAGGCCGCCCTTTTCGCTATCAGGGTGCATCCTTTCAAGTGTCTCAAAAAAGGAGCCCATTCGGGCCGCATCATATCCCGCCCTGCTCGCGTATTCGACTCCCAGGTCATCCGCCTCCCGTTCATTGTCGCGGCTGAAGCGCAAAAAAAGCATCTGAACGCCAAGCTGCGCAACATCCCCGAGCCTAGCGAAGGTGGGCGATATGATCATCCCTGCGGCAAGGCCTATCTGGGCGAGCTGACCCCGGCTATATTGCTCGGCCGAGTGCCTTGCCGTGATATGTCCGATCTCGTGCCCCATTACGCAGGCAAGCTCCGCTTCGCTGTTGAGATAGGCAAGTATCCCGCGGGTCATGTAAACAAATCCCCCCGGAACCGCAAATGCGTTGACGGTCGAGGTATCCAGTATCTTGAATTCATAAGGAAGCTGAGGCCGGTGTGAGACTGCTCCCAGCCTATGCCCCATATCCGCAATGTATTGAGTCAAGACCCTGTCATCATATAGGCCGTATTCCTTCGTTATCTCCTGGTCTGTTTTTGTCCCGAGCTGTATCTCCTCATTTTCGCTCATGAGCATAAGACCGGTACGGCCAGTGACCGGATCAACGGCACAGTTAGAAAGAAAAGTTACCGCAGTTAGAAGTGTCGTTAGCATGACCAGATTTTTCCATGAGAGTGTAACGGATCGAAGAAGACCCGCGCGGAACCACCTGTGCTTGCAACTGTGATTGAATATGCTGTTGATATTCTGAACCACCATTCAATTCTCCTTTTTTGTGTGGTGCTTGATTATCCAATATAAATCCAAGAGGTTCAAGATCAGGAAAGTAGCGCTAAATCGTCACTGAGGTAAGCGTCTTCGCAGCCCTTCAGACACTATCGCCCACAGGCACGGAACTGCAATCCTTACGCCTTCAGGATGACGTTTCACCTCAGGCAATACAAACTCCAGATTATAAGCAGGCTATTAATAACTTGACTTGCCCTCGCTTCTATATTTCACTACCCCATCAAATATCAAAACCTGACGGAGATAAAAAAAGCTATGACGGATGAGATATACCGCAAACTTGCTAAGGTCCTTGATACCCTTCCAAACGGATTCCCGGCCACGGAAAGCGGCATCGAGATCAAGATATTGAAGAAAATCTTCAGGCCGGAGGATGCGGAGCTTTTCTGCGAACTCAGACTCACATTCGAGACGCCAGAACAGATATCCGAGCGCACCGGGAGGCCTCTTTCCGACATCAAAGACAGGCTTTTCGAGATGTGGAAGAGGGGGCAGATATTCGGCATATCCTACGGCGGAATGAAGCTCTTCAAGATGATGCCCTGGGCCTTCGGCATTTATGAATTCCAGCTTAATCACATGGACAGGGAGTTTGCCGAGATGTCCGAGGAGTTCATGGAGGCCTACGGCAGGCAGTTTTTTGATAAGAGCCCGCAGCTCATGCAGGTCGTTCCCATAGAAAGGCAGATCAAGGCATCCCACGAGTCAGTGACCTATGAGCGCGTTTCATCAATAATCGAGGAGGGGCAATCCTTTCTTGTTCAGGAGTGTATCTGCAAGAAGGAAAAAGGGCTTCTTGGAAGCCCATGCGGGAAGCCCACAGAGGTCTGTATGGCAATAGCCCCTGTCCCAGGAGTATTTGAGAAATACAAGGTCGGCAGAGTTCTTTCCAAAGACGAGGCTTATGCCCTTCTAAACAAATGCGAAGATGCAGGCCTTGTGCATCTTACCTTCAATGTGGAAAATGGCCACTTTTTCATCTGCAATTGCTGCGGCTGCTGCTGCGGGGTCTTAAGGAGCATAAACGACCTTGGGATTCCTGCATCAAAGGTCGTCAACTCTTACTACTTCGCTCAGATAGATCCCGAAAAATGCATATCATGCGGCCTTTGCGCAGAGGAGCGCTGCCAGGTAAAGGCGATTGAGGAGGGAGAGGATGCCTATAGAGTAATCAAGGACAGATGCATCGGATGCGGCCTGTGCATCGGGACATGCCCCTCAGAGGCTATAACGCTTGTAAGAAAGGCACCCGAAGAGATTGTAACCCCTCCCTCTGATGAGATGGCCTGGTTTGACGAGCGGGCAAGACAAAGGGGAGTTGACTACAGCGCGTTCAGATAATCGCTCTTAAATTTCGCGGTCTTTCAGCAAAGCCAAGTCCCTCAAGAAGGCATCAAGTCTGCCACAGGGCACCAACAGGCAATGCGGACATTGTCTTTCTCCCAGAGGAACCGCGAGTAATTTTTTTTCACAACCATCCCTTTAAGTCTTACTTCGGGCGTATCAGCTCAATAATTGGGGGATGGCTTTGCTCAGATCAGCACATGCTGGCCAGCAATCAGCTTCTGCACGTGCGTCTTCAGGCGCTGGGCGCAAGGTTCCCGTGAGGCTGAAGCCGCACCTACCCCGGATTTTTAAACTCATACCTTCGGGCATAAATAGACTACCGTAAAATAACTAGTGTCCATCCGGAAATGAGATAGTTTTGTCGAGTTCAAGGCGGGCGATAATTTTAACCACAGGAATACATTGACGTATTTCGAGGATTAAAATTTGAGCCCAACGCCGAAATCGGTGAAAATAGCCATTTCCGGATGGACACTAACTAACTTCCTACTACAGGGCGTTACAGGAATCCGAAGCAACAGGTTCGATTCTGGATAGTTCATCTACCATCCTCTGCTCAGCATACCATAAATCATAGGCTTGCTGCATGCGCAGCCACAAACCAGGACCATTGCCAGCAAATCTGCCAAGTCTGAGAGCCATTTCTGTTGTGATCGGATGGGTGCAGGCCAAAACACGGTGCAACTGCTGGCGAGAAACACCAAGCCGTCGGGCAGCCTCCGTGACCGAAAAGCCAAGGCTATTCAGGACATCTTCGCGCAAAATTTCTCCTGGATGAATCGGTGGCCTTTTCAGGGGACGCTTAACAAAATATTCTCTAATGGCTTTATCCTCTAATGAGATTGTTCAAGATCGACCCTAATAACCTCACCTTCTTCCCGCTCAAAGGTGATACACCACGGACCATTGACATGAATACTAAGGCGTTTTGGTGATCCTTGAAGTCGTTTCTGCTGACCTTTCTGGATGCCTTCACCTCAATGGCAGTTGTTTCTCCAATCAAGAAATCCACCTCATGGCCGTTTTTAGATCTCCAGTAACGCAAAGGCGGCTTCTTTCGTGTGTAACTCAGGTAGGCCCGCAATTCCATGGCAATGAACTGCTCAAAGCTCTTTTCGGTTCATATGCCGCTGGGATTGCCCGCGAAGGAAGCGACATAGATTTGATAGTTGTCTCAGATGATTGAGCCAGGTACAATAACCGCGAGAGGTTGGAGCTTCTGGGCATTGCCGCTGCGAGAATTATGGAGCCAGTCCAGGCACAGGGATTCACACCCGGCGAAACTAAATTAGGCCAGCTCTCTCCCTTCTGGAAGCATGTAATAAAAGAGCAGGCAATAGCAATTTGACACTTTTGCCGATTGTCCTTGACAATCCTTTTTATCTGCGGTTTAGTTTTTTCTAACCATTCTCACTGAGTTGTGTTTTCAGGAAGACCCAATACAAAAACCCCAACCTTGAGGGGAAATTCATGGTCTCATGTATTAGGAAGGCGGCAACCTTTTTAGCCTCCGGCGGATAGCATTATCCGTTCGGGGGCTTTTTTGTGTCAGGGAGGAAGATCCTATGACCACCGAAGACGTCAAAAGAAAGTTGAGTGCCATCTTCAGCGCAGATGTTCAAGGTTACAGCCGCCTCATGGGTGATGATGAACAGGCAACCGTAAAGACCATCACCGAGTATAGAAAGATCATGACCGACCTGATCCAGGTTCACCATGGCCGGGTGGTTGATGCCAAAGGTGACAACGTGCTTGCTGAGTTTTCAAGCGTGGTGGACGCCCTTCAGGCGGCAGTTGAGATCCAGAAGCAGGTCAAGGTGAGAAATGAAGACCTTCCTGAAAACCGCCGCATGCGCTTCAGAATCGGAGTGAACCTGGGAGATGTGATAGAGAAGGCAGACACCATCTACGGAGACGGGGTCAATATCGCGGCAAGGCTTGAATCACTGGCAGATGGTGGAGGCATCTGCGTATCCGGTACAGCCTTTGATCAGGTGGGAAAGAAGCTTCCCCTGGGCTACAGGTTCATGGGTGAGCAGAAGGTCAAAAACATAGAGAAGCCCGTAAGGGTTTACAAAGTGCTCTCTGAGCCTGAGGCCGCTGGAAAGGTGATCGGAGAAAGGCGCAGGATGAAGATGTGGCAGTGGACGGCGATATTTTCACTGGCCGTGCTGATTGCAGTAGCCGGGGCCTTGAGCGTGTGGGAATTTTACGTGCGGCCCGACATCGCGCCAGCGTCCGTTGAGAAGATGGCCTATCCCCTTCCGGACAAGCCCTCCATTGCAGTGCTTCCCTTTGACAACATGAGCAAGAACCCTGATGAGAACTATTTTGCCGACGGACTTACCGAGGAGATCATAACAGGGCTTGCCAAGGTGCCTGACGTATTTGTCATAGCAAGGAACTCCACCTTCACCTACAAGGGAAAGCCTGTGAAGATCCAGCAGGTGGCTGAAGAACTGGGGGTGCAGTATGTGCTTGAGGGAAGCGTCAGGAAGACAGAAGACCGCATAAGGATAACGGCCCAGCTCATTGACGCGATCAACGGCAAACACGTGTGGGCTGAGAAATACGACCGTTCCCTGAAAGACATCTTTGAAATTCAGGATGAGGTCACAATGAAGATCCTTGAGGCAATGCACGTGAATATAACCAAGGACGACCTTGCCAGGTCATGCCCCAGGGGGACAAACAACGTTGAAGCCTATCTGAAGTTAATTCAAGCGCGCGAGGGCGCTTACCATAGTAATATCGAAGGGATTACCATGGCTCGCAGGCTGTCTGAGGAAGCCGTTGCAATAGACCCGGAGTATTCGACGGCATACTCTTTGATAGCCTTTACCCATATATTGGACATAAATTACGGTAGTAGCAAGTCTCCACAGGAATCTTTGAAGAAGGCCTTTGAACTTGCCCAAAAATCCATCGCCATTGGCCCAGGATGTGCTTTCCCATACGCTACACTGTCTTTTTGTTATCTTTTTGCACGGCAGCACGACAAGGCCATCGCCGCATGTGAACAGGCCGTCACTTTTGATCCCAATGACGCGTATTCTTATGCGACGCAGGGTTTCGTTCTCACCTATTCCGGAAAGGCAGATGAGGCCATGACACCCATCGAAAAAGCTTTTCGCCTGAACCCCAAGCCACCAGGCCTTATGTTTCAATGGAAAGGCCTGGTTTATTTCCATAACGGTATGTTGCAGGAGGCTCTTGCCGCGTATGAGAAGTCGCTGGCTCTTGAGCCTGACTCCATACCTGCACGAATCCGTCTAGCAGCCTGTTACGGCTCGATGGACAAAGAAGATGAGGCCCGCGCCCAGGTCGCGGCTATACTCAAACTAAATCCCAACTTATCCCTTGGCTATCTCGCAAAGACATGGCCATACAAGAATCAAGCGGATTTGGACGTCTTTATTAGCGGCCTGCGCAAGGCCGGGCTGAAGTGAGGGACGCAGTCCCATTTCATCTTCAAAGAGGAAGCAGTTTGTTTTCCCTCTGAACCTAAACAAATACTATCCGTGAGGCAACGTCCGAAAAAAATTCACGGGACCAAATAGAGAGGGTTTCAGGCTGCCTGACAAAAGGCTCCACCTCTTTTCTGGCCCCAGCGATATCCAAGGTATTAATAGTTTCAAATAGAAATTCCAGAAGCTTTTCGGAGGTTAAGGCCTCATGGCTTTGCCAGTCCTCTGTCTGGCGCATGCGCTGCTCCAGATGGCTCAAATGCAGCCGTGGATGATTGGCGGCGTACCATACCAGATCATACCAGTCTCGCCCCTTTACCCTGCTTTTCCACCTTCGGCACAGAATAGCGTGCATCTTGCCGGCGAAGAGGTCCGGAAGGGAGAAGACTCTCACCGCAAAAGGAATCGGATGCAGCAAGTAGCGTACCTGCGTTTCAAAACCGCTCGGCGGATCAGTATCAACTTCCAACCTGATCTTTAGTATCTGTCCCTTTGGTACGGCTTTGACGATCTGATCGCTTGCTTCGATCACGATTAGTTGTCTGCGGGTGTTTGCCTTTAAGAAAGCCGACTGTATGTTTGATGCAAAGGTCTTTGCAACCTTTTCAAACTTCACGTCAAAGCCGAAGCCTTCGGTCTCTTTTTGAAGGAATGCAGCATAACGTTCGATATCAAAGGAATCGGACGGATTGAGTAAAGAAAAATCAAGGTCCTCGGAAAACCGATCCAACCCGTAAATGATCCGCAAGGCAGTCCCTCCATACAAGGCCGCCTTTTCAAAGAACTTTCCCCGCCATAGGCCAAGAAGGGCTATTTCCTGAAGTATTTCTCTAAGGGCGTTCGTGTAATCACCACGCCTTCGGTCTTCGTACCTGGAAAGCATTGCAGCAATGGCTTTATGCACTCGGAACTCCCTTCTTTTTTGTGCCCCGCATCCCTCTGACCAGGTCACTGAGCATCTTAATTCCACGAGATTGATAACGACGGGCAATTTCAGCTAGCTTTTCCGGGTTCAGCTTCTTCAGGGCATCCGGATCTATTCTGAGGTTTTCTCCAAGGTATGCATCAAGTTCCTTCCGCGAACGAATGCCGGAGCCCCTAATTTCATTCAGCTTATCGGCCAAGGCCTTTTCCGGTTCGGCAACCAGGAAGGCCATGCCATCTCCAATCTCAACCCTGTCCATTCCTATGCGAAAGGCCTCAAGAGGAATCCTGTGATAGGTGAAAAGGCCCACAGGCGTAAAGAACCTTCGGGATCGTCCTGTTGTGACGGAGGTCAGAGCTTCCACGCGTTCAGGTATAAGACCATAATGCTGAAGGGCAAAATCCAAAGAGATGTAGGACGGACCATAGATGAGGTTGGCAAGGATTTCCCTGGAATAGGGCCTTCGGCGGTATTCATCGCCGAAAACGTAAAGCCCCTTCTTGATCCTGACTATACAACCTTTCTCCAGAAGATCAGAGATCTTGTCCCTCGGACGGGCGTAATCACCCAGGCTGGCCACAAGGATCTGGTAGTCCAACTCTTCACGGTCAATCCTGTTTCGGATTGTCTCAATCATCTTCATAACAAGAATCTATACTGGGGCAGAATGGTAAAACGCATGTGGCTCAAAATATCACTTTTGAGCATAGTATGTCGAGGAAATTCCGACATACTGTGTATATTGTGACGTCAAGGGTATGCACCTTGTCCCATCACCAACCCAGAAGGCTTCCAATTTAATCGGACCTGCATCAGGCCAGAATAGAATGATGTCGGCTGTTGGGTGTCTGCTCTCAAGCTGCTTCAGACGGAAGAATACCCACCGTGCGGTCAGATGAACTTGTCTTTCCACAAATCCTTCAGGAACCTCTGCCAGGGCACTGCCAGGATTTCATCCTCACGGCTGCTTACCGGGTCCTGGCTGACCAGAATAAAATTCCGGAATACCCCTTCCTCCTTCAATTTGAATGTCCTTGTTCCGCTTCCCACCCCTTGCAGGCCAGGGCGATGTAACGCGGCACAGGGCGCTCGGACGTACCGTATGCACTTATTGTACGAGGCGTCACTCCAAGGGCGGCAGCGGCAGCCTTCAGGGAAAGACCGTGCCTGGCCCGCCATCTGGCAAAAATACGGGTGTTTTCATCAGTCGCGTTCTGGGCTTGAGCGTCCAGCCACAAAGTATCTGCGCCGATCTGAATATCTACGCCAGTCCATTCCACATTCCATCCTTCACCTGGGACAAGAGTCGCCTTCGAGAACTCAGCAGGATCTCTAAGCGGCGCAAGGCCGGGGGATTCGTTGAACAGTTCAATAAAATCAATAGAGTAAGTACTGTCGTCCATGAATGTACAGCGCAGCGTATGACTACCCAATACCTTGATCTTTTTAAGACGGGGCCTTTTCATTTGTGCCATTGCTCCCATTCCTCCATGAGCTTTTTGCGGTTCTGTTGAACCCATGCAAACACTTCCTGTTTTAAACCCCTGGGCCATTCACCTTCTGCTTCAAGAGTATCGAGATAGATCACCACGTCATATTCACCACCAACAAGATGCACGTGCGGGGGCGCGTGGTCATGCTCTCGGATTTGAAGCCGGTATTTATTATTGTGAAAGCGGCGTTTAGTTGTCACAATGACATATTATAGAAATATTTTCCATATATCAAGTTTAAAAGCCGATTTGGCCCTAGGAATTTACCCAAGCTCTCGGCTTTCTTAGTTTCCACCAGATGTCCTCGTCTAGCGGCCTGCTGAAGTTCCATGAGCCCAGAAGATGATGCCCGTGGCGAGATCGCTTCACTGCTCAAAATTAATCCCAACTGGTCTCTGGGTCGTTTCGCAAAGACGATGCCCTACAGAAATCAGGCGGATTCGAACGTATCAGCTCAAAATCCAGGGTAGATGCGGCTTCAGCCGCATGGGAACCGTGCGCCCTGCGCCTGAAGGCGCATCTACAGAAGCTGATTCCTGGTCTGCGCAAAGCCATCCCCCAATTATTGAGCTGATACATTCTAACTTTATCGTCGATGCCCTGCGCAAGGCCGGGCTGAAGTAAGAAATCAGGGCAGATTTCCAGGTAGTTTGCAGACGAACACAGGAATATCCGGCTATCGCCGAGATGTATGGCTATTGTTTCTCTTATCCAGACTTAGTATTGTGGGGGAATCTGCCTGATATTTGCGTTCAGGCAGTTAAAACGGCGTATTTCAAGGCTGCTTGAATGTCCTCTCTGGTCAACTCTGGATAACCTTCAATGAGTCTGTCCCAAGAACCATCTTCGGCTATTTGATCCAGAATAACGGAAACCGGAATCCTGGTACCCTTGATCACGGGGCGTCCATTACAAACTCTTGGATCAAGCTCAATTCTTTCCATCTGAGGCATAAAAAACCCCTCTCAGTAAAATTCAAAGGTTTCCCCTGTTAAATGAATAATAAATCCGGTACGTTTTCTTTCAATAAACCTACCTCCATTCAACCTGCCTGTCAATCCGGTCTGCCAATCGCCAAAGGTTCCAATTTTGTTATAGTCTCTTCGATCCCGTTAGGCGGATACGTTGTTCTGCCTGCGTTATTTCTCGAAAGTCAGCCTGTAGTGCACCACATATCTCCCTACCAGGTCTTTTACCTTTTTTGTGATAGTCTCCTCCGAGACGCCTGGGGCGGGCCTGATTGTTATTGTCACCAGAAGGCCGTGGATCTTGTCCTCGCCTACCTTCACATCAATACCTTGGGCAAGGTCTTTAAGGGCCGCAAGCTCATCCTCATATACCTTCTTTGTGGCCTCCCATCTCAAGGCCGGCTTGAAGATCTTGCCTACCGGCGTAAGGGGCATCCTGGGGATAACAAAGGCACGCCTGGGGACAGCGGCCCGCTCTCCAATTGTCTTTTTAAGATAAGAAATTATCTCCTCTTCTGTCAGGCTTTCTCCTTCTTTAAGCTCCACGTAGGCTACCGGCACCTCCCCGGCATAAGGATCCGGACTTCCCACAGCCGCGGCAACCTTGACCTCCTTCATCCGGTAAAGAGGTTCTTCGATAGAGGCGGGATCAATATTGTGACCGCCCCGGATGATCAACTCCTTCTTTCTTCCGGTAAGCCAGATATAGCCTTCCTTGTCCTGCCGCCCAAGGTCTCCGGTATTAAGCCAGCCGGGCATTGCCCAGAGCTTCTTGTTGTGCGCGGGATCAAGATAACCCTTGAATACATTAGGCCCTTTTATGCAGACGGACCCTATCTCGTCAGCTCCGGCCTCCCTCACAAAGATTCCCTCATCGTCCACTATAAAAACCTTCATGTCCTGGTACGGCAGTCTAAGTCCAATGGAGCCCACTCGCCGCTCCCCGTGGAAGGGATTGAGCGATGACACGCATGTCCCTTCGGTGAGCCCATAGCCCTCTATGATCCTCATGCCGGAGTGGGCCTCGAATCGCTTGAACAGTTCAACCGAAAGCGGAGCAGCCCCGCAGACCACATACCGAAGAGAAGATAAATCCGCTTCTCCCTTCGGGGTATCAAGAAGCACTGAAAGGATGGTGGGGACAGATGAGAAGGTCACTGCCCTGTAGCGCTCCACTATCTTGTAGAAATTCTTCATGACCGCCGGGTCCCTGTAGCCCCTGGCGGAGAGGAGCACCACATGCGCCCCCATTAGGAACGGGGTGGAGCCTGTAACCGTGGTTCCGTTCACATGAAAAAGAGGGAGGCCGCACATGGTCGTCTCTCCGGTATTGAGTTCCGTCGTAACGCCTGTAACGAAGGCCATGAAGGCCTCATTGAAGTGGGTGTGCGGAGCGAGCTTTGGTGTGCCGGTGGTCCCGCCCGTATGGTACATTGAGGCAACGTCCTCGGGATCTATGACGCGCCCGGAGTCCAGCCGATCGTCCCTGTAACGGGGGAGCATTTCTTCAAAGGAATATATTCCGTTTTTTTCATCACCAGGCCCCATAACCCTGACAACGGCCATAAGACCGGTAAGCTCTTGTCTCACGGCCTCCGCCTTCTGCCATATATCCCATCCCGGAGCATCCCCAAAGGCCACAAGGACCTTTGTTCCCGCGGCCCTGCAGATGTCTGCGATCGTTGCGGGCTCAAGGAGATAATTGATAGGATTTACGATTCCTGCCGCCTCCCCTCCCCAGAGAACGAAATGGGTCTGGGGAAGATTGGGCAGGAGATAGGAGATGACACCTGTCTTGCCGATACCCATGTCATTAAAGAGATTGGCAGTCCTGGTGATTCCTGCCATTAGATCCCTGTAGCTTGTGACCTGGGGGCTCGCCCAGTCTTCACCCGCAAAAAAGAAGCTCATGGCAGGGGCATCCGGATTTATCGCGGCCCCAAGCCTTATAACATCGTATGTGTTTAAGGCCTTGAGCCTTTTTTCCAGTGGTATCCTCTCATAAGCCTCGATGTCTGAAAGAGCCCTTATAGTTGCCTTTTCCAATTCCAACTCCTTCTATATAAATAGAAATTTGAATACCCTGTCAAAATGCCACTATCAAGTGTAGCATCTTGACGGAGGCTCTGAAAAGCCTCGTCGTAATTAAATGCAGGCGGATTCTTGCACGGCTGTCTACTCACCCTCATAGACCTCCCTAATCAATGCCCTGCCCGGCCTGTCAGCCAGGACAACCAATTCCAGGCAATCTCCCTCATCCTTCTCCAGGTCCCAGGACAGAAGCCAGTTGCTCCCCACAAACTCCTTTCCCTCATAGGAATACCTGAATTTAACCCTTGCGCTTGTCTGAAGGCCTCTTCTTCTTATCCTTTTCAACCGGATGATCTCTCCCTCAACAACTATTCCTTCTGCAAAAACCTTTCTTATTAACCTGACACGCCACAAGAACAACATCAAGCCTGGCAAACTTACGGCCAGAGCTATCCATAGCATTATAAAAGCATCTTCGGATTGAACCCCTTTGCCACCCACCCTCAAATCAGGTATATCCCACCCCATGAGCAGCACCAGATACATTATCCAAAGCACCACCGCGAACAAGACCGGAAGAAGCGCAATGTAATCGTTCAGGAGAATCCTTATGACAGGAACTTTTGATTTTTCCTTAGGCATGATATCTAACTCCCCAGGTCGAAGCTTACCTTGAAGGGCACGCTACTGGTCTTCTTAATTGCGAAGTTTATTATCACTCTCTCTCTAAATCATCCCCGTGCAAGGCAGTTGCGGCATGCCTCAAGACATCTCCAAGAAATAATCACGAGAGCACAGACTATCATTTCCGCCTTCAAGAACAGGAAAACCGATATGAGCCAAGAGTTCACCAATACGCATAGCACATAAAGGTTTCCTGTCAATGAATTTCATTGTCGTCTCTTCGATCTTTTTATACCGATTTGATGAGGTTTTACAGCAAATCTCAATGGATAATGATTGGGAGTGTAGCAGAGTTGCTTGTCAATATAATTGTCCGGTCAATATAATTGTCCGGTCAATATAATTGTCTGGTATGGTGTTTTCACATGAACTGGGTGCCGCTTTTTTCCCGGCAGTGCATTGAACATTGGTTTATAGAGGCTAATGCCTGCCTTTCAATGCTATTGGGTCTTGATTCCCCTCAGGAACTGATGGCCGCATTCACCGATATAGGCAGACAACATTATGTGAATCCACAATACCGCGTACTATTTAAGAAGATCCTTGACAGGGAAGGAAGCATAAGGAACTTCGAAACTCCGCTTTTCAAGAAGGACGGTCATGTTTTATGGATTGTCTCTGAACGCTAGGGCTGTGAGAGACAAAGAATGATGCCGCAACAAAGAAGAGCATGGTGAATCCTGATTGACCCGCTTGCGAATACATCACTTACGGGTTATAGGTAGTGTCCATCCGGAAATGGCTATTTTCACCGATTTCGGCGTTGGGCTCAAATTTTAATCCTCGAAATACGTCAATGTATTCCTGTGGTTAAAATTATCGCCCGCCTTGAACTCGACGAAACTATCTCATTTCCGGATGGACACTAGGTAAATGAAGATGAAATAGTAGGAGCACATTTACATCTTGATAGATTAACCCAAGGGAGTAGGAGGCTATGGGACTGAGTTCATCTTTAGTCGGAATGCGCTTCAAGGACATGGTCAGTGAGGTCACCTGGCGCTGGGCCATGAACTATGCAGCCTCCATTGAGGACAATAATCCTTTTTACTTTGACGATGAAAGGGAGGATAGCATTATCGCTCCTCCGATGTTGGCAGTAGCCGTCACCTTTCCGGTGATCGAGCGTATATGGGAGTTCGTGGAGGGAACGGATTTTCCTATCGAGATTCTGCCAACAATGGTCCACTATACCGAGCATCTTCAATTTCTCAGGCCCATAAAGCCGGATGAGGTACTATACGTCAAGGGAAAAGTGGCGGCCATCATTCCCCACAGGGCTGGAACCCAGGTGGTGATTCGCTTTGATGCGACAGACAAAAGCGGTGAAGAGGTGTTCTGCGAGCATATAGGCGCCATGATGCGGGGGATTCAGTGCGATGACCAAGGAGGAGGCGCAGAGGCCTTGCCAAGGGTCCCGGAACCGCAGAAAGTCGAAGGACAAGTCTGGGAATCAAGGGTCAAGATAGATCCGCTAAGGTCTTTCATCTACGACGGATGCTCCCGGATATTTTTCCCCATCCACACATCCCGGAGTTTCGCGCGGCAGGTGGGACTTCCGGGCATCATACTCCAGGGAACGGCAACCCTTGCCTACGCGGCGCGTGAGATCACGAATCTGGAGGCGGGAGGAGATCCCCGGAGGCTCAAGACCCTGTCTTGCCGGTTCAGCGGCATGGTCCTGCCGGGAACGGAGATAATCGTCCGTCTTATGGGCCGACAACTACATGAAAAAGAAGCGCATCTTCATTTCGCTGTGTTCAATGGAGACGGGCAGATTGCAGTGAACAAAGGGTACGCACTGATAGATATGAGTTGAAACACACACCGGACTAACCAACAGCCAGGGCGCAGACTGACGAAAGATGAAAATAACCCCCACCCTGCCCCTCCCCCGTGAAAGTGGAGGGAACGTTGTCAGAGTTCGCCAATGCATTAACCATCAACGCTGAAGCATACAGGAGCAGCGGCATATCCATATAAAAGGAGGCAGGAGGCAATTATGACCGAAGGCCAGTTTATCAGGATGGAAAGGTTAAATGATTACATAACTTATTGGGCCGAAAGAAGGCCTGATCTGCCGGCTATGACCCAGCATGAGGACGGGAAGACTGTATCCTACAAGCAATTCAACCGCTTCATAGACTTATTCGCCCTGAGACTCATGAGCATGGGAATCGGCAAAGGGGACAGGGTGGCCAGCATGCTGGTCCTGATCCCAGAGCACATGATGCTCATGTATGCCTGCTTTAAAATTGGAGCCATCTTCTGCCCCCTGGACCTGAGACTCAAGGAAGAAGAGGTTGTCCGCGATATATCCAAGATAATGCCAAAGGCCTTTTTCTTTCTGGGTAAAACACCTGTCAAGGACTTTAGAGAGGTCGGGAAAGCCGTCAAGGGCAAATGCCCTTACGTGGAATACCTGGTCCAGTTTACCCCGAACCCGCCCCCCGGAGAACTGCTGGACGGAGCAATCGCAATAACGGAGATGATGGATAAGAAAAAGATTGTCCTTCTGATGCTCAAAAACGCCATAACCGGATCACTCAAGAAGGCTTTTAGGGAAATAGAGGCAAGAACCCCGGCACTCATAATTTATACAACGGGTACGACCGGAGATCCCAAGCCTGCCGTGCTGTGCCATGAAAACATAATCGTCCAGAATGAGATCCTTGCCAGAGGAATGAACCAGAAGCCTGAGGGGAGTCTCAGGATACTCATAAATCTTCCGCCAAGCCATGTGGGATGCGTGACAGAATGCTTCATGACCACCATGTTCCTTGGAGGAACTACTGTGCTTCTGAGGATTTTCGATGTCAAAATGACCCTTGAGGCAATAGAGAAAAGGAAAGTCAACGCCCTTGGCCAGATCCCGACACAGTTCCGTATGCTCTGGAATCATCCGGACTATCAAAAGTATGACTTGAGCAGTCTCCGATTTGTGGCTTACGCAGGCTCCGCCGTGGATCTGCCCTTTCTGAAGAAACTCTCAGGCATGGCGCCCATGTTCGGCACAGGGATCGGCATGACAGAAAACGCTGGTTTTGCCACCTTTACCCCTCCAGGGATACCGGTTGAGGAGATGGTGGGCCAGGTGGGACAGGCCTTTGAAGACCTGGCAAAGGTAACAGTCAGAAAGCCCATGGCCCCCGACGGCACTGCAGGAGAGGAACTCCCGGACGGCGAGACAGGCGAGATCTGCTATCACCCGCCTATAGTTTTTCTCGGTTATTACAACATGCCTGAGGAGACGAAAAAGGCCATATCAACGGAGGGAATTCTCTATACAGGGGATCTTGGATATTTCAAGGAGTTAGGCTCCTACCGGGCGCTGCACCTTGCCGGACGAAGAAAATTCATCATTAAGCAGAAGGGATACAATGTCTTTCCTGACGAGGTTGAATCCTTCATAGCCCGGCTTCCGGGCGTGGATGTCGCCGAAGTGGTAGGCGTCAAACACGATATCTTCGATGAAGGCATCTTCGCCTTCGTAAAGCCTGCCAAGGGTTCCAATGTCACTGTGGAGATGGTCATGGAGCATTGCAGGGATATCGCCTCCTACAAGAGACCCCAGCACGTGGAGATATGGCCTGAAGGCGAGGATTTTCCCATAACCCGGAGCACCAAGGTGGACAAACTGGCACTGGGTAAGAAGGCCGAGGAGATAGTCCAGCGGCTGCGCAAAGAAGGCGGATGGGATCGGCAAGGGGTTAAGTAAATGTGGCTTCGGCCTCTCCTCTATGACTACATTTAAGAAAAGGGGCTTGTAGCCCACAATATTATAATGGAGGAATTTCGATGAAAGAATTTAACACCCAGCAAGTCTCTGAGCTGGCTGGCATGGTTGGTAAGGAACGTTTTTCAAAGGGACAGTCCAACCGTGAACTTCATTTGCACGACATATCATTCCACCAGGGAATGCTTCCTGCGGGGATCATCTGGCCTGAGTCAACCGAAGAGGTGGCGGATATCTTGGCCTGGGCCTATGAGCAGAACGTCCCCGTAACTCCCTGGGGGGCCGGAACCAGCACTGAGGGTAACCCTGTTCCCACCATGGGCGGGCTTGTTGTGGACATGACCCGAATGGACAGGGTCATTGAGATTCGACCTCAGGACCTTCAGGCGGATGTCCAGCCGGGCGTTCACCGACTCGAGCTGAACCGCCAGGCCGGCAGACACGGCCTCTTTTTCCCGCCTGATCCGGGGGCAGATGCCACCATCGGTGGAATGATTGCCAATAATGCCTCCGGAGTCCAGACAGTGAAGTACGGAGCCACAAAGGACTATGTGATGCGCCTCACCGTGGTGCTGCCTCAGGGCCGTGTAATTCACACCGGCTGCAGGGCCCCCAAGTCCTCGGCGGGATTTGACCTTACCCGCATCTTTGTCGGCTCGGAAGGGACGCTCGGCATTGTAACGGAGGCAACCCTAAAACTGACCGGCATTCCAAGCCACTACCTCGCCGCCATCATCCGTTTTCCCGACTTGGAGAAGGCCTCAGAGGCAGTAGCAGTGCTTATCGGAGCGGGCCTTGGTCCCGCGGCACTGGAACTCCTGCCTCCCGGTCTTATCCGTCTGATGAACAATGAAAAGGGGCTGGGCCTGCCGGAGGTACCGTCTCTATTCTGTGAATTCCATGGAATCAGCGAGGGCGCCCTTAAAGAAACCGCCCAGCTCGCAGGCAAGCTTTGCGAAGACTGCGGGGCAGTGAGCTTCGATTACGCGACTGAGGAGGCGGCCCGAAAGGATCTATGGCGGGCCCGCCACGAGGCTTGGGAAACCATCCACCGAGCCCACCCTGGAAAGGAAACCCTTATTGTAGATGCGGCTGTTCCCATCTCGCGGTATCCGGAGATGGTAGTGTTCGCGCAAAAGGAGGTTGATCAGGCTCAGTCCATTGGTTATGTCTTCGGCCACGCCGGAGACGGAAACCTGCACGTTGTTATGGCAGGCGACCCCAAAAACAAGGAGGAATGGGGGCGCATTGAGGCCATCAACCAAGCAGTTGTGGAAAAGGCCATACATTTTGGCGGCACCTGCACCGGCGAGCACGGAGTAGGAATCGGAAAGCGCAAGTTCATGGCGATGGAACACGGCGAAAGCTACGAACTGATGAAGCAGATCAAAAATCTCATTGATCCCAAGGGACTCATGAATCCGGGCAAGATATTCTGAAAAATCAGGAATCTCATTAACCGTGAAGAGCCGCCCCAATCACTTTTCCCCTCTCCCCCGGAAGGATGGAGGTGGAATTACCACCGCCGCTCCTGGTGGCCGAAGGAGCTTGCCTGGGGCTCAGGATGAAGAAATCCAGAAACGCTCCGTGCTGCTGGTTGCAATAGCCAGCTCCTTTATGACCCCCTTTATGGGATCAGCGACCAATGTTGCCCTTCCGGCCATCCAGGCGGATTTCCGTATGGACGCGATAATTCTTGCCTGGATTCCCACGGCATATCTTCTGGCGAGCGCGGTCTTTCTGGTCCCTTTCGGCAAGATGGCCGACATCTACGGCCGCCGAAAGATCTTTTTGTGGGGAATATGGCTTTTCACCCTTTCATCGGTAATGAGCGGTCTTTCCCCCGACCATCACATCCTACTGCTATCAAGGATATTCCAGGGGATAGCAAGCGCCATGATCTTTTCTACCGGTCTTGCCATGGTCACATCGGTATTTCCCCCCAACGAACGGGGAAAGGCTATAGGCATGACAGTGGCCTCGGTTTACATTGGCCTTTCGGCAGGGCCTGTCCTGGGAGGGTTCCTTACCCATCACTTCACCTGGCGGGCCGTCTTTTTCACCGCAGTGCCGCTGGGCACTCTAACCATTTATCTGACCGCGATGAAACTAAAGGGGGAGTGGGCCGAGGCCGAGGGCGAGAGCCTTGACGTCCTTGGTTCCGTCATCTATGGAGCAGCCATAACCCTTCTGATGTATGGTCTTTCCGCCCTTAATTCTGTTTTAGGCATGGCGGCCCTACCTGCAGGGCTCGTTCTGCTGGCTGTCTTTGTATGGTATGAATCGCGTATTCGCTATCCCGTCTTCAATCTTGAACTCTTCCTCAACAACAGAACCTTTGCTTTTTCAAGCCTTGCGGCCCTTATAAATTACGGAGCCAACTTCGCTGTTGCATTCCTTCTGACTCTTTATCTGCAGTTCATCAAGGGTCTCAGTCCACAGGCATCAGGGATGGTTCTAATCGCACAGCCGATAGTAATGGCCCTTTTCTCTCCCTTGGCAGGGAGGCTCTCAGACCGTATTGAACCGAGGATACTTGCCTCGGTGGGCATGGGCATCTCGGCTCTTGGACTTCTGATCATGAGCCTTATGGGCGCTCAGACCTCAACAGGCATGATAATCCCAAATCTTATCCTGATGGGATTAGGATTCGCTCTTTTCTCATCACCCAACATGAGCGCAATCATGGGGGCCGTGGAGAAGAAATATTACGGTATAGCCTCAGGAGCGGTAGCCTCAATGAGACTCCTCGGCAACATGGTCAGCATGGGTATAGCAACACTTATATTCTCCCTGTTCATTGGGCCTGTGCAGATAGAGCCTCAACATTATGAGGCTCTCTTAAAAGGAATCAAGACCGCTCTTGTCGTCTTCTCCCTCCTTTGCGCATCAGGCATATTGGCATCCCTTGCCAGGGGAAGGATGAGGTCAGATAACCGTCAGCAGAGATAAGAGTCTCAGGGATATAAATTTCGACTGGCTTTCCCTGGCAGGATACCCGAAAGGAGGCTTGTGAAGAGCTGCCATGATTTTTTTAGTTCATATAGTGCCCTATTTATCTACAAATAGCACCGGCCGATAAATCCTCAACTACTCCGTGAAACAACTCTCTTCAAAATATTAAAACATATAGATATGCTATATCCATGAGATATGGCAGCGCTAAAATATTTCAAGAAACTGCAAGAAACTTCTTGACATGCTGACTTGAGACATTAGAATGGTTCACATCATGAACTTTTGGAGATGACACTTGGATAAACCTGTCAACGAAAATCAGCTCGACCAATTCAAAAGCCTAATTGCCAAGCTCTTCCAGTGCTGCCAGGCGCGGATGCAGTACCAGAGCGAAAAGTTCGGCCTTCCTGAAGCGGAATTGCGCTGCCTGATTCTTTTTGGGCAAGAGCGATACCTTACATCCAAGGGGATCGCAATCAAGATGAACGTTGTCAAGTCACGGGTCACCAAGGTCGTTCAGGGTCTTGTCAAAAGAGGGCTCATACATCGGGTTCCGGATCCAAAGGATTCAAGGGTCAGCCTTCTTGCCCTGACCGCTGATGGACAGCGAAAGATAGATAAGATCAATCAGTTCATAGACAGCATCCACTGGGAGGTACTTTCCCGTATGGCCCAGGAACAGAGAAGAACGCTCCTTCAAAATCTGGATATTCTCTCTGCAAGTATGGAAGCGGTCAAGGAACTCATGGTTTGATAGTTTAATTGGCAGGCTCCAGACCTTTGCGGCGTGGAGCCGATTTTCAGAACCATCCTTAATAAAGGGTAATTCAGGAGGTAGCCATGGAGGCTTTAGAAAAACAGATTGAGGAAATGAAACAGCGTTTGGATCGTCTGGAGAAGAAAGCGCCTTCCGAAAAGATATCCATGATCGTCTTCAGCGGAGATCTGGACAAGGCGCTTGCAGCCTTCGTTATCGCGAACGGTTCCGTAGCAATGGGCCTAGAGGTAGTCATGTTTTTTACCTTCTGGGGGATACCTCTGCTCAGGGACAAGAAAAAGTCCGTTGGAGGAAAGGATCTGATGAGCAACATGTTTGGATCCATGCTCCCAAAGGGTGTGGACCAGGCCAAGCTCTCCAAGATGAACATGGGCGGAATGGGCACAAAGATGATTAAGTCCATAATGAAAAAGAAAAACGTGGCGTCCCTGGATCAGATGCTTGAGATGGCCGGGGAGCTTGGAGTCAGAATCTATGTTTGCGAGATGTCAATGGATCTGATGGGCTTAACACACGAAGAGATGATCCAGTATCCCAACATGACCTACTGCGGTGTCGCGAAGTTCCTAGAGGAAGCGATTGACAGCAGGATTCAGCTTTTCATCTAACGGTCATGCCCTGATAGGGCACAACGAAGGATGAAAATGCCGCATGTCATTCCGGACTTGATCCGGAATCCAGGTATAAAAGCCTGGATACCGGCCTCCGCCGGTATGACGATGTATTTTCATATAAACCCTCATGCCCTGGTGGGGCACAACGAGAGATGAGAATTGGCGATAGGCCGGAAGGGTTTTCATTTAAGCGCCCCCGATGCGCTGTGAGCGATATCATTTATAACATTAGACAGATAGAAAGGAGTTAGAATCATGAGCGAGACAATCAAGGCGGACAAGGTATTTGACCTGAAGGGGCTCCCCTGCCCCATGCCGGTGGTAAAGGTCAGCAAAGGCATAAAGGAAGTATCGGTAGGCCAGATAATTGAGGCCGTAACCTCAGACCCCGGTGCGCTATCGGATTTTCCCGCCTGGGCCAAGACAAGCGGTAACCAGATACTTAAGAGCGAACAGGTTGGGAAAGAGACACATTTCTTTATCAAAAGAGTTAATTGATCCTTCATTACGGGCCCGCCTCTGGTCCGGCGTTGAAGTTCTCACAGATAGAGAAGACTGTGTGACATGTAGATTGCCGTGAACCGGAGGAGACCCCTATAATCTATGGGGGAATAGGAATGAAGACTATTTATTTTTTAGTTCTTGTGCCGATGGTTTATCTAGCTTTCGCAGTTTTTTTGGCCGGAGTCATTTTTCAGCTTCTCAAGGTTATCAAAAGACCCGCTTTCAAACCCACACTTGCGATCCATCCGAAGAGAAATCCGGCATTTTTATGGGCAATACTTGACGCCCTACTCCTACCCACGGTCTGGAGACACAAGAGGACACTATGGTTCTTCCTGATGGCCTTTCATATAAGCTTCCTTATGGTTTTCCTGGGTCACCTGGAACTGATAACCGAGATGAGCTGGCTCCAGGTCATAGGCCATGAGATATTCATGGGGCAGGGATTCCTGGGCCTCATTATGTCGCTTGCGCTTCTATATTTCTTCTTTCGCAGATTCGCCTCCCCGACCAAAGAACTTAGCGTACCTGAGGACTACCTTCTCCTTATGCTTCTATTTCTCACAGTTGTATTCGGGAGTGAAATGGACTGGGCAAGGAGATGGTACGACTACGGGGAGATGTCGGTTCAGGAATACAGGGCATATCTTTCGAGCATCTTTATGTTCAAGCCGAGCATAGCCGCGGTTTCAACATCCGGCCATTCATTCATGCTGGTGTTGCATGTGTTTTTCGCCAATCTCTTTCTGATGTTTTTCCCCTTCAGTCATTTGATGCATTCAATATTCGGCTTTGCCTTGAACAAGATAAGGAGGGGATAGCGATGGAAAAAGCTCTGCGCGAAGAACTCATTTCACTTTTTAGGGGTAAACTCTCAGGCACCATGGAAATGTATCTTGAGACGTGCGCCAGATGCGGGATATGCACAGAGGCATGCCATGCATACGCTTCGATGCCGCTCCCCAAATACACACCGGCATACAGGGCTGAAGTGGTCAGGCGCATTTACAAGAAGTATTTCAAATGGCAGGGAAAGACCTTTCCGAGGATTGGAGAATGCAAGGTTCTTGACGAATCGGCCATTGATGAACTCAAGGAAGCGGCCTACTCATGCACAGGATGCAGAAGGTGCATGGTTTACTGTCCCTTCGGGATAGACACCCAGCAGATAATGTCTATAGCCAAGCTCCTGCTCGTCGGAGCCCACGCGGAACCGGAACTCCTTAGCCTTCTTGCAGACGTATCCATCTCAAAAGGTGAGTCCATGGATGACCTTAAGGAGGGTTTCCTGGAGGGCGTAAAGAGCCTTGAATCCGAGGTGGTGGAGAAATGGAGGCAGGAGGCAGGCAGGACCCCTATCCCTACTGAAGTGGTCGGGGCAGATCTACTGTATGTGGCGCTCGCAGGAGCCCATTCCATCATACCGGCCGCCGCTATATTTAATGCGGCAGGCGAAAACTGGACATTGAGCTTTTTTGAGGCCGTCAACTTCGGGGCATTTGTGGGGGATCCTTCGAAGACCAAGATAATCATGGACAGGATCGTCAATGAGGCAAAGAGACTCAAGGTAAAAGAAGTGTGCATCTGCGAGTGCGGCACCGCCTTCAGGGTCATGTCCCAGCTCTCTGGAAAACAGCCCTTCAAGGTAAGCTCTATTACCCGGGTTCACGCCAGATACATCAAGGAGGGAAGGATAAAAGTGGACAAGAAAAAACTCTCCGTTCCGGTCACCTATCACGACCCCTGCCAGATCGCACGAAACGCAGGAGTGATAGATGAGCCCCGGTACATCCTCTCCCAGCTAACTGATAACTTCGTAGAAATGTCGCCTGAACCTAAGTACAACTGGTGCTGCGGGGGCGGAGGCGGGCTGGTAGCGATGGGCGAGGAGACTCTTGATTTCAGGATGAAGTCCTCAAGAGTCAAGGCAGATCAGGTCAGGAATACCGGGGCCCAGGTTCTGGCTACCGCCTGCGAGAATTGTCACACCCAGCTAAGCAATATCAATGATCACTACAAGCTGGGCATGAATGTGCAATTCTTGTCTTCTCTGATTGCCGATGCCCTTATCAGATAGAATGAGGCAGCCTTAGTATGATCGTAAAAATATGGGGCAGGTGCGCCTTCAGCCGCATCTGCCCCTGATCTTTGAGCTGATACAACTTAACCATAAATAGCTAAATTAAAGGAGGCAGGTATGGGAAAAAAATTTTTGCTAACGATGTTTTTGTTTGTCTTGTGCCTTGTTTTTGCCGGTGCGGCATTGGCTACAAACGGAAGTAACCTCATCGGTGTCGGTCCCATCTCAAGATCAATGGGAGGAGTAGGCGTTGCTGCCCCACAGGATTCAATAAGCGCGATTTTTGCCAACCCTGCCGCTATGTGTTTCGGCGCTTACTGCCCGGGTTCAGAGGCAACCTTTTCAGGAACCTATTTTAATCCTACCGTCAACGGGACTGTTGATACCACAGGGATGGGGGGCAGTTCTGTGACGGAAAAAAGCCAGATGAATTACTTTTTGGTGCCGGCAATAGGGATCACCTCACCAATAACCGACCGTCTTAGAATAGGATTCGGAGCCTATGGTTTTACAGGGATGGGAGTTGACTATAAAGACAAATCCTCCCAAGTCTTCGGAGACCTTTATACAAAGCTTGAGGTGATGAAATTCGCACCCAATATTGCTTATCTTATCACGCCTGATCTGTCAGTGGGGGCGTCTGTTCATGTTGACTACGGTAACCTCGATCTGGGAAGCGGCAGCGCCCATGACTACGCATTGGGGCTCCAATTGGGGGCCCTTTACCACAAAGGTATTTTTAACTTTGGGCTTTCTTATATTACCCCCCAGAAGGTCTCACACGACAGGGTGGCTGATTTTGACGGCGACGGCAAGTTTGACAACCTTGATCTGCAGGGTCCACAGAGCGTAGTTTTCGGAGTCTCGGCCACGCCTCTGAACAACCTCCTCCTTGAATTCAACGTCAAGTGGTACAACTGGTCAAGCGCGGACGGTTACGAGGACTTTGATTGGGACGACCAGTGGGTATATGCAATAGGAGGGCAGTACAAGATGGGAGCGTTCAGTTTGCGGGCCGGATTCAACTATTCAAAGAACCCTGTCAACACCCACGACGGATTCAATCCCCAGGGGACAACAAATGTTCAAGGGAAAAACGTTCCTACTATGAACTATGAGTTTCTGAGAATCATCGGTTTCCCGGCCGTTGTGGAAAAGCATCTTACCTTAGGTATAGGTTACGAGCTTCCAATCAACATGAGCATAAATCTCTCCTACATGCATGCTTTTGAGGAAACCATTGAGGAAACTTCCGCTGGCGGCGCGGTAAAGCTTTCTTCATCTCTCGAAGAAGACTCCCTGACACTAGGAATTACATGGCGTTTTTAGTTAAGACATCTCAGGCTGACCTGCCGCAAGGCAGGCCGGCCCTCTGAGATAGTGTCCATCCGGAAATGAGATAGTTTCGTCGAGTTCAAGGCGGGCGATAATTTTAACCACAGGAATACATTGATGTATTTCGAGGATTAAAATTTGAGCCCAACGCCGAAATCGGGGAAAATAGCCATTTCCTGATGGGCACGATATATAAATCTGTAAATCTAAAGAACGTCCCCCACCTTTATATAAGGAAACAGCCCTTGCTCGGATTCATGGAGTGAAGATTCTATGGATGTTATTTTGTTGAGGATGGGATAGATGTTTCCTGAAAACATGGTATTGCCGAGCCTTCCCCTGATCTTCCCGTTCTCTATGTAGAGGCCGGGGCTCATTCCCACTGAAAAATCTCCGTTGGGGATGTTGCCGCTGTGGGCTCCGAGCACCCCTTCTATCAAAACCCCTCTGCGAGTCGAAGCTATCATCTCATCTAAGGATTCACTCCCGGGTTTCACCCTGCAGTGAGAAAGAGACGGGGAAGGCTTAAGCGAAACCGCGTCGCCCCCCCACATGGCGGTTCTGTAGCCGTGACCTGTTGGTTCAAGCTTTAGCCTTGAGGCGGAATCAAGGTCGGAGAAAAAGCCGCGGAAGATGCCGTTTTCAATAACAGGATGGCGCCTCGTCCGGACTCCCTCATCGTCAAACCAGCGGGACTGAGGATTACCGTTTATCCTGGCATCGTCTTCCAGGGAAAAAATATTGCTCGCTATCTTCTGCCCCACCTTCCCTCTAAGCCTGGAAGCGCCGTCATATAGTGACGCGGCGCTCGCCGCAGCCTCAAGACGCCACAAAAAGACTTGAAAAGCGCTCGGAGCTATGATCGCATCCCAGCCCTTCGGAGTGACATCCAGCACCGGCAAGCCGGACAAAAATGCCCTTCCAAGATTAATCAGCCTTGATTCTGGAAATACCCTGAAGCCTGTTGCGCTCTTCCTGATTCTCAAGGATTCCTGGGAATTAGGGAAAAGAATTTGGGGCGAAATCCTGTAGAAGGATATCTTCTGTGATACCTCAAGACCTGCTGTGTTAATTATGTGAAAAAAAGCCTCCCCGTAGGAGGCAGTCACATTACACTGACCTTTTCCCTTCAGTTCACCGGCTAATAGGGCGCATATCCTCTTAATTTCATTTATCACCTGAAGATCGGAGATATGCTCTATTTCAGGATCAAATGTCTCCAGCTCTTCTGCGGGATGGGCTTGCGGGAATGTAAAAAAGGCCTTAATGCCTGCATCAAGAGACACGGCAGCCCTTCCTACAAGCCCGGCGGGATCATCAAGTCCGCTACAGTAAGATGAGCCTGTCTTGTCTGCCTTTCTTATCCTCAGGGCGACGCCCGCCCTGCGTGAGTGGTTTATCGAGGAAGGGGATGAATCCTCAAAGACAATCTCCGTCTCTTGGATTTCCCTGTAATAAACCTCAGCCGAGTCGGCTATGCCGCGAGCCATCGAAAGCACCTTCTCCATCAACAGCCCCCTACCCTTACAGCCTTTATCAGGATATGGGGTCCGCCCATCGCAGACCTGATGTTCATCTGCCCCTTGCCGCAACCGCCCATTTCAGAGATCGCTGTGTCCCGGCCCACTCCTTTCACTGCAAAGAGCGTTTCAAAGAGATTACCCATCAGGTTTATGTCCCTTACCATTGCCCCAGATTTCCCGTTCCTTATAAGATAACCGTATTGGGCTCCGAAGGTAAAATTCTCCCCGCTTGTCTGCCCGCCCTTGGCATCAAGGACATAAAGCCCATCACCTGCGCCATCTAAAAGCTCAGAGGGCTCATTATCTCCAGGGGTTACGTAAATGCAACCCATTCTGACAATCGGAGGGTATCTGAAATCCTCTGCTATGGCGTGCCCGTTAAGACTCTCGCCGTATGAACGCGCAGTCCGCATGGAATGCAGTCTTCCTCTCAATATTCCTTTTTGCATTAGAACGACCCTCCTCCCGGCTACTCCCTCATCATCGTAAGAATAGTGCCCTATCTGGGCGGGCATAGTGGGGTCGTCGCAAACAGTCAGGAGTTCGCAGCCAAGTCTCCTGTCCATGTTCATCTTCTCTCTCAGAGACGGGTTGTGCTCAATCAGGTCGGCCTCGCTGAAATGACCGAAGGCCTCGTGAATAAATACGCCGGTCATCTCGGGATTAAGCACCACATTGTAGGTTCCGGCCTCAACCGGTCTTGCCTGCAGCAGCCTGGATACGATTTCCGCCTTTCTTAAAAAAACATCCTCTCTGCCAAGCAGCCTCTCGAAACCGTCGCTCCCCCCCACAACCGCCCTGCCGTTTTGAAGGACACCGTTTCCGGCGGCGATCATCCTGATGGAGATGGATGCTGTGACAAGAGGCTCTGCCACGTATGTCCCTGCGGAGTTTATAAAGTGCCTTTCCCTTGTCACCTCCTCATAGACCGCCAATGTTGTAATCATATCTCTTGAAGCCATCACGAGACGGTTATAAGAACTCAACAAGGCCATCTTTTCCTCAAGGCTTACTGCCCTTGGATCACCCTTAATGGTTGGCTCAATTTCATCCTCAACCGGGGGAGGGACAAGCAATCGGGTATTCATTTCTCCTCCGCTTCCCATAGATTGAGCGCATTCTTTTGCCTTCCTGATGGCAGCATCCAGCTCGGAGCCATCGTTAAAACATGCCGAAGCAAAACCTCCCTTCTCAAGAATCCTCAGCACGAAACCCTGGGTAACGCTTGAGCCTGACTCAAGAAGCTCACGGCCCCTGTATTCTACCCGTGTCCTCTCCATGCGCTCAAAGCGCATGTCTGAATAATCCCCACCAACTCTTTCCAGATAATTGCCAAGCAGGCGCTTCACATTAGCCTCCGTATTCCTATCTCGTGTCCATCCGGAAATGGCTATTTTCACCGATTTCGGCGTTGGGCTCTAATTTTAATCGTCGAAATACGTCAATGTATTCCTGTGGTTAAAATTATCGCCCGCCTTGAACTCGACGACACTATCTTATTTGCGGATGGACACTATTTCATCGTCAACAGGCTGTTAAAATCTATCATCCACCGAAAAGAGCGTCAATTGAACCTCGATTCCGCCAACGCTCATAAGCGGCTTGACGCTCTATACCTTATACTCTAAAGTGCCTGCAATTACTCTTGTGAAGTGGAGGATATATCTTGAAAAATCAAGGAGGCGAGAAGTATGCCCGATGAGATAAGCGCTGCTCTCCTGCGAGAGATGATCCGAAAGGAGGAGTATAACGTACCAACAACCGGTATTGCCAAAGGTTATGTGCAGGCAAATCTTGTGATGCTGCCGAAGGAAGCTGCCTTCGATTTTCTCCTCTTTTGCACGAGAAATCCAAAGCCGTGCCCTATCCTGGATGTCCTTGAACCGGGGAAGTGGGAACCGTTCATCGCCCCCGGAGCTGACCTGCGAACCGATTTGCCGCTCTACAGGATATATAGAGACGGAGTTCTGGATAAGGAGGTGAGGCAGGTCAGGGATCTTTTCTGCGAAGACACCGTCAGTTTTCTTCTTGGATGCAGTTTTTCCTTCGAGGATGCGCTTATAAGATCCGGAGTTCCCGTCAGAAACATCGAGGAGGGAAAAAACGTATCCATGTATGTCACAAACAGGCCGTGCAGACCTGCTGGAGTCTTTTCAGGCCGGCTTGTTGTAACGATGCGGCCCATGACACCCTACCAGGCGATTCGCGCCACACAGATCACCACACGTTTTCATCTGACCCACGGTGCCCCGATACATCTGGGATCTCCATCGGAAATAGGCATAAAGAACTTAAGCCGGCCTGATTTCGGTGATCCTGTAACCATGCATCAGGGTGAAATACCGGTATTTTGGGCATGCGGCGTAACAAGCCAGGTTGCGGTTCTCTCAGCCAGGCTCCCCATGGTCATAACTCACGCACCCGGACACATGTTTGTTTCAGACCTTAAGGACGAACACCTTACGATTCTCTGAGCCAATCTTGGCAACTGGATTCCAGATCAAGTCCGCACTGGCATGCAGTATTTTCATCTTTAGCCATGCCCCGCCCGGGCATGACCGTTAATATGATCTCAAAAATCCGGGGTAGGTGCGGCTTCAGCCGCAGAGGCACCGTAACACGTGCGCCTAAAGGCGCACCTACAGTAGCGTATCTAGTCTGCTTGTGTAACGGCCATTCCTGACGGGGCACAACGAATGATGAAAATCACCCCCACCCCTCCCTCCCCCGTCGAGGCAGAGGAGGAAAGGGATGGGCCATTTTCATATAAAGCAAAGGCATCCCCCCGATTTATTGAGATGATACCGTTCTTATGATGGCCCACAGTCATATCCGGTGAAACCATCGGCTTGACTTTGAAGAAGGAGTCCTTTAATTTCAGACACGGTTTTTTCTATTCCCAACAATCCAAACTTTTTCAGTGGGGATATTCCCCGGTAAAGGAGGCAAAAGATGAAACGGATGATTTCGGCAGGAAGGTTTCTATTGACGGCTTTGTTTGCGGCTGCTCTCCTCATTCCACAGACAACATGGGCAGTGCAGGAAATAAAGATAGGCGTCATCTATCCACTCACCGGCGGGGCTGCGGCCGCGGGACGTGAACTGATGGCCGGGGCGGAGCTGGCCGCTGAAATAGCTAACAGCGTCATGCCAGAACTGTCAATGACCATGGCCAAGAATGAAGGAATCAAAAGCCTTCGAGGCGCCAAGATAAAACTTATTTTCAAGGACCATGAGGGAAATCCAACCCTCGGAGCTGATCTGGCCAAAAAGCTCATCCACGATGACAAGGTTGACGGCATACTCGGCTGTTATCACAGCTCGGTCACCAAGACCGTAAGCGCTGTCTGCGAGCAGTATGGAGTTCCCATGATAAACGGCTCATCCACCTCTCCGGAACTTACCTTCAGGGGCTTCAAATGGTTCTGGAGGACTACGCCCCACGATACGCTCTTTACCAAAGACCTCTTTGATTTTCTAAAGGGCCTCACAGAAGGCAAGGTCAAGGGTGTACCGGCCGTGGCAAAAAAGGATATAACGACCCTTGCTTCCGCATGCGAAAAGACGGAGTGGGGTTCCCACGTATCAGAGCTGATTAAAACTTATTCCAAAGAATACGGCTTTGATCTTAAGAAATCCCTTCTCTATGCCGCAAAATCCGCCGACCTTTCAAGCGAGGTACGCTCTCTTAAGTCGGTAAAGCCGGCCGCTATGCTCTTTGCGTCATATACATCCGACGCGATTCTCATGGTAAAAACCCTGAAGGAACAAAAAGCCAATCCAAAGATCATCTGGGGACAGGATGCCGGATTTGAGACCCCTGAATTCAGAAGCACCTTGGGCGCGGATATCGAAGGCTTTCTTACCCGCAGCGTCTTCATCCCTAAAGTTGCCGAGGTCAAGAAGATTTCCGGTCAGGTAAATGAGATGTACAAGAAAAAAACAGGCCACGATCTGAGCGGAGCATCCGCTCGCTCCTTTACCGGTCTTCAAGCTTGGGTAGCGATCATTGAAAAGGCAGGATCTGTAAAACCCGCTGATATCCAGGCAGCCGCTAATTCCATAGAGATGGCAGGAAGCGAACTGGTGGTTCCATGGAAGGGAATCAAGTTTTCAACATCCGGAGAGGAGCTGGGGCAAAACATCTGGAGTTCGGGTATAATCGGCCAGTACCAGCTTGACAAGAGCGGCCAGGTAGTCATGGAGATCGTTTATCCTTTTGACGCGGCATCTGCGAACATGATTTATCCTCTAAAGGGTTTCTAACCCCGATGCCCTATTGGGGCACAACGAAGGATGAAAATCACCCCCACCCCTCCCTCCCCCATCGAGGGGGAGGAGTTAAGGCGAGGGGCATTTTCGTATAAATTAGGATAACTTAGGCGGGGACAGGAGGCCGGCGCCGGATTCGGACTCCCTCCTGCCCCGATTCCAAATCATCGAGATTGATAGCATTACTTTGATTTTGGCCTGAAAGAAAGAGTTACCCCGCCGACAGGCAAAACATAATGACCGTCTTATAGGCTGAAGGCCCATAGAGGGCGAGCCTGTTTTTAATGGAGATGAGTTCAACAAAACTTCCTGCGGGGGTGAGATTTTTTATAATCAGACAAGAGCCTTTATGGATATACTGATCAGCTCCATAGTGGCGGGCCTTCTTATCGGGATGGCCCTCGCCCTCGTTGCCCTCGGACTCACGATCATCTTCGGAGTCATGGACATTGTTAATTTTGCCCATGGTGAGTTTTTGATGATAGGCATGTACACCGGCCTTTTTACGGCACAGAGCACGGGAATGGACCCGCTGTTGACCCTTCCGCTTGCCGCCCTCGTAGGTTTTCTGCTGGGCGTTTTATGTTACGCCGGCTTCGTAAGATTTCTTCTCCGCGGGCCGATGGTAGCACAACTCCTTGGGACATTCGGCCTGATGCTCCTCCTTCGAAATATAGCTCTCCTTATCTTTGGTTCAGAGGATCGGGCTTTACATCATGGTATCCTTGTGGGTAAGAGCTTCGACGTAGGCATGGAAATAATACTGCCTGCCACCAAGCTGGCGGCTGCGGGGCTTTCGATCCTCGCGTTCGGGGCCGTATGGCTTTTCATGAAAAAGACCCGAATAGGAAAGGCGTTGACTGCAACTGCTCTTAACAGGCAGGCAGCCAGCTATATGGGTATCCCTGCAGAGCGAATGAACGCCCTGGCATGGGGTATAGGAGTAAGTTCCGTAACGATTGCGGGCGCACTCCTTGTCAATTTCTGGTCTGTAAATCCTTACGTGGGACTTCTCTTCACCATGATCGCCTTCGCGATTGTCGCCCTCGGGGGTTTCGGCAGCGTGCCCGGGGCGCTTTTTGCAGGCCTCGTGGTGGGGCTTATCACAGAGATTCCGGGATTCTGGGATTTCTTGACATTAGCCTTCAGCGCGGAGTGGATGGAAAATGTTCCCATGACATCTTTCAAATACATGTGGGTTTACGTTGCCTATTTCGTGATCATGGTGGTAAGGCCCAGGGGACTTTTCGGATGGAAGTATTAAATAGCGCCTTTGATTTTAAGGACTTTCCGCGCCTTGACCTTACTATTGCCGCCTTGGTGGCTGTTTTCCTGGCCTTCTTTCCGGTCCTTCCCCACTCTTCCTTTGCCATGGCAACCGTCATACAGTTCCTCATGTTTTCCCTTTACGGCATGGGATGGAATACCATAGGCGGTTACGGGGGGCAGGTGGACCTTGGAAAGGCCCAGTACGTAGGGATAGGCGCCTATACCACTGCTGTAATGCTCACCAAATGGGACATATCCTTCTGGTTTTCGATGCCGGTGGGCGTCTGTTTTTCTGTTCTATGGTCATTTATCCTTGGATATCCTCTTTTTCGCCTCAAGGGTCATTACTTTGCCATTGCAACCATCGCTACTTCTTTGGTGTTAAAGGATTTATTCGAGGTATGGGACTTTGTAGGGGCGGCCCGAGGCATAGAAATATCTCCCATCCAGTTTCCGTCCCCTGATTTCATAAGGCTCATCTTCAAGGAAGACGTATATTACTACTACTTGATCCTGATCTTCTTCTTCATCGGAATCCTGTACATGAACTGGTTCCGTAAGTCTCGATTGGGGTTTCAACTCCGCGCCATCAAGGATAATGAAGAGGTGGCAAGGTCCCTGGGCATAAATGTCCACTGGGCCAAAATAAGGACCTATGCCATTGCCACAGCATTTGTCAGCGTGGTGGGGTCATTCCATGCCTGCTACATAAAAAACATCGAACCTGAAGACACCATGAGCCTGGACATCTCCATACTTATAGCCCTGATGGCCATGCTTGGAGGGGCAGGCTCACTATGGGGACCTATCATCGGTGCCGGCATCCTGATCCCCCTAAAGAGCTATCTTAAGGAGTGGCTTGGGGCCAGAGCCGGTCTCATAGGAATTGACCTCATTATCTACGCCTTGATCATTATGGCGATCTCGGCATTTGAGCCGCGCGGTATCTGGGGTATCGTTCAGAAGATCCGCCGCAGGAGAAGATAGTCATGGCCTTGTTGGAACTCCAAGGGGTCACCAAGAGCTTCGGCGGTCTGATGGCAAACTACGACATCTCCTTTTCCATTGAGAAAGGGGAACTCGTAGGCCTTATCGGCCCAAACGGCGCAGGAAAGACAACCCTCTTCAATTGCATATCAGGGGTCTTTCCCCTGAGTTCAGGAAAGATCTTTTTCGACGGCGAGGATATAACCAGACTTAAGGCACATGAGGTGGCAAGAAAGGGATTGGCAAGGACCTTCCAGGTCTATGTGGCATCCGGAGATATGACCGTCCTGGAAAATGTCATGGTAGGATGCTTCATGCACACCCGTTCAAGATCGAAAGCAAAAAGCACAGCCAGACAGATACTGGATGATCTGAGGATTGGAGATCTATCAGAAGCCCTGGTTCATGAACTTCCGGTTGCATCGCAAAAGCGGGTTACAATGGCCACGGCAATCGCCACCAAACCAAAGCTCCTTATGCTGGATGAGGTGGCTGCCGGGCTTAATCCCGGTGAAATAGAAGAAATCATGGGAAGCATAAGGCATCTCCATGATGATCTAGGCATGACGGTTATTCTTATCGAACATGTGATGGAGCTTGTCATGAAGATAAGCCACCGGATCGTTGTTCTGGATTACGGACGTAAGATCGCTGAAGGGCCCCCGGAGGCAGTATCAAGAGACCCATCTGTGGTCAAGGCCTACCTTGGTGAAAGATACGCTCAAGACAGCACTGTTGATGGGGGCTAGTGCATGGATAAAATGCTTCTCGAGATAGAAAACCTGGTAGTCAAATACGGTGGTCTTCCGGTTCTTCAAGGGGTTTGTCTCGCGGTAAAAACAGGGGAAACCGTATGCGTTCTGGGCTCAAACGGCGCGGGCAAATCCACCCTTCTCAGGGCGGTTATGGGCAGCCAGAGGGCTACCGCCGGAAAAATCATCTTTGAGGAAGAAGAGATTCAGGGCTCCCGCACAGAATATATTGTGCGTAAGGGTATCGTCTATGTCCCAGAGGGAAAAATGCTCTTCGGCCCCCTCCCGGTTGAGGAAAACCTTCTTCTCGGAGCTTACATCTTAAGGGATGAAAAGGCTGTAGCGCGCAACCTTGAATTCGTTTACGGCTTGTTTCCCCGGCTGCTTGAAAGAAGAAACCAGCCGGCATCCACCCTGTCCGGAGGAGAACAGCAGATGGTGGCAATAGGCCGGGGCCTTATGTCAAATCCCAGACTACTTATGCTCGATGAGCCCTCTTTGGGCCTTGCCCCTTTGTTGGTAGATGAAGTGCTGAGCACGGTACACAGCTTGAAAAGACAGGGGATGACCATCCTGCTTGTCGAGCAAAGCGTACGTGAGGCGCTTGACTTGGCCGATCGAGGCTATGTGCTTCAGACCGGAAGGATCACAGGGCAAGGGACAGGAAGCGAACTGCTGCAGAGTGATATATTTCGATCCGCCTTCCTCGGTATATGACCATGTCCTTTTATATGAAAATGGCACTTTCCTTTCCTCCTCCCCCTCGACGGGGGAGGGAGGGGTGGGGGTGATTTTCATCCTTCGTTGTGCCCTGCCAGGGCATGGCAGTTAGTGCCTTGTTCCAAAGCTTTCGGTCACAAAAAACAAGGAAATTTCGTCATGCTTTATCTGCAATTTTAACCTTCCGTCATTCCGGCACGGTTTTGGCCGGGATCCAGAAATGCGGGGGAGTAGATTCCGGCTGAGGGCATGCCGGAATGACGATGCTCCACACTGGCGCCTTGGTTGCGGGTATCCGCATCAGTAAAGAAGACTCCACCCAATTCCCGCCTGCATGGCGCAAAGCCTCTTGACAGGTAATGGCTCATAACCTATTTATATTATTAAATCCACGATAGCACAGCCCAGACTGGAGGCTAATTTGCGAAGGTCAATTCCGGGGTCATCCTTTTTTAATATCTATAACCACAATTTCATAAGGGCCGCGGTGGCGGTTCCGGCGCTGAAGGTGGCGAATCCCGCCTTTAATGCGGCAAAGACCTTAGAACTTATGAAGGAAGCAGCATCGAAGCACGCGGTGCTTGTGGTTTTTCCGGAACTTGGCCTAACTTCCTATACCTGCGATGATCTTTTCCATCAAAATACCATCCTTGAGGCCGCCTTAGAGGCACTTGACCGGATCAGGGAAGCATCCAAGAACATACCATTGGCCGCTGTCGTTGGGCTTCCGGTTTTGATTGACGGCATGCTCTTTAATTGCGCGGCTGTTGTGTCGGGTGGCAACATACTCGGCATAGTCCCTAAGACCTATATCCCCAATTACAGGGAATTTTACGAATCGCGTTACTTTGCTCCGGCAGACAGCATCCATAAACAGTTTATAGAGATATGCGGAATCAAGGATGTGCCCTTCGGAACGGAATTGCTTTTTCAAATGGGGGAGCAGCCTCTTTTCACCTTCCACGTGGAGATCTGCGAAGACCTTTGGACCCCGATTCCGCCTTCCTCATTCGGGGCACTGGCCGGAGCCACGGTGCTTGTAAATCTATCAGCTTCCAATATAACTGTAGCCAAGGACGATTACAGGAAACAACTCGCATGCAATCAATCAGCCAGATGTATAGCCGCATATCTCTACACGGCAGCCGGAACCGGAGAATCCACAACGGATTTGGCCTGGGACGGTCACGGCCTGATCTATGAAAACGGCACCCTCTTATCCGAGACGCAGCGCTTTCAATACATACCACAGATAGCCATCGCCGATGTTGACCTCGACAGGCTTGTACTCGATCGCGTGAGGCAGAACAGTTTCCGTCAGGCCGCCTCCCGCTATAAGGATCAGATAGCACGTTACAGGACGATTGCTCTGCCTGTACCTGTTCCCTTCCGAGGAGTGCTTCTTCCGGCAAGACCCTATGAGAGGTTCCCCTATGTTCCGAGCGACCCCGGCATGCGTGACGAGCGCTGTGGGGAGATATATGAAATCCAGGTCCAGGGCCTTGTAAAAAGGCTTAAGGCATCCGGCATAGAAAAAGCTGTGATAGGAGTTTCAGGGGGCCTTGATTCCGCCCATGCGCTTCTTGTATGTGCAAAGGCTATGGATATAATGGGGCTTTCCAGAAAGAACATTCATGCCTTTACCATGCCGGGCTTTGCAACCGGCGAACGCACTCTCAATCAGGCAAAGGCCTTGATGACTGCGCTGGGATGCACGGCAGGCGAAATTGATATTAGGCCGAGCTGTCTGCAGATGCTGAAAGACATAGGACATGCCTTTTCTAAAGGGGTGCCTCTCTACGACATAACCTTTGAAAACGTGCAGGCAGGTGAGAGAACAAGCCATCTTTTCCGCCTGGCGAACCTTCTATCGGCAATAGTGATAGGCACCAGCGACCTCAGCGAATTGGCTCTCGGATGGTGTACTTACGGGGTCGGAGATCATATGGCCCATTATCACATAAACGCCGGCATTCCCAAGACTCTCATACGATATCTTGTAAACTGGGTGGCGGAAAAAGGCGGGCTTGGCAATGACGCGCGCAAGGTCCTCCAGGAGGTGCTTGATACAGACATAAGTCCTGAGCTTGTTCCCGGCACCAAAGGCGATCAGCCGGTGCAGCGAAGCGAAGATGTCATCGGACCTTACGAGCTTCAGGATTTCAATTTATATTATACCCTGCGTTTCGGATATACCCCTACAAAAGTCGCCTTCCTCTCCTGGTGGGCATGGAGCGACAGGACCAGGGGACCATGGCCTGAGTTACCCGAGGACAAGCAGAATCAATACGGAATAGGAGAGATAAAGAGCTGGCTAAGGGTTTTTGTCACCAGGTTTTTTCAATCAAGCCAGTATAAGAGAAGCTGCGTAGCAAACAGCCCGAAAGTGGGATCCGGGGGCTCCCTTTCTCCGCGAGGTGATTACCGGGCGCCAAGCGACAGCGACGCATCCGCCTGGATCGCCCAGATTGATTGGATTCCGGATCAGGCCCCTCCCATACTTCCCCATTAGTTTTGTTGATGTTTTATTTGAAACTGAATTGAATTTATTGGCAATTTTCATGTTTCCTTGTGCCCTTTCAGGACATGACCGTTAGTTAGTGCCCATCCGGAAATGGCTATTTTCACCGATTTCGGCGTTGGGCTCAAATTTTAATCCTCGAAATACGTCAATGTATTCCTGTGGTTAAAATTATCGCCCGCCTT